>Ga0154020_10011394_pt1 | contig 10138 bp, 8 predicted proteins | sample Klosneuvirus_201_FD_109709 | JGI IMG/M metagenome (GOLD analysis project Ga0154020, IMG submission 109709) | Active sludge microbial communities from wastewater, Klosterneuburg, Austria - Klosneuvirus_20160825_MG | ecosystem: Engineered > WWTP > Aerobic digester > Activated sludge | place... | reverse complement strand
GCCGGCGCGCGCATCTTGCGCGGCGGCGCATTCAAGCCGCGTACATCGCCGTATTCGTTTCAGGGCATGGGCCGCAAAGGCCTGGAGATTCTCGCCCGCGTCCGCGATGAGGTCGGAATTCCGATTGTGACCGAGTGCTTGTCGCAGGATGATGTCGACTTGATTTCCGACTATGCCGACATTATTCAAATCGGTGCCCGCAACATGCAGAACTTCGCCATGCTCGAGAAGGTCGGCAAGCAATCGCGTCCGGTATTGTTGAAACGCGGCATGATGTCGACCATTGAAGAACTTCTCATGTCCGCCGAGTATATTCTCGCCAACGGCAACTACAATGTCATTCTTTGCGAGCGCGGCATTCGCACATTCGAAAAGTTCACCCGCAACACCTGCGATATCGCGGCGGTGCCGGGACTCAAATCGCTCTCGCATCTTCCGGTCATTCTCGATCCGTCGCACGCAACCGGGGAGAGGCACTTGATCCTTCCGGTCGCGCTTGCAGCGGTTGCGGCAGGAGCCGACGGGTTGATTATCGAAATCCATCCCAATCCTGACAAAGCCATGTGTGACGGATATCAGTCGCTTAATCTTGACCAATTCGCAGCATTGATGAAGCAAGTCAAAAACATTGCCGCCGCGGTCGGCAAGACGGTGTGATGCCTCTCAGTGATTGCAAAATTGGTATCGTCGGACTCGGCCAGATCGGCGGCTCGATTGCCGCTGCGCTCAAACGAGCCAATCCGGATTTGGTCATAACTGCCTGTGATCTGAGCGATGCGCTCTGTCGCCAGGCGCGCGAACAAGGTCTGGTCAATGTCATAGCCGTCGACACGGAAGATGTTGCCGACAACTCCGACATCGTGATCATTGCCTTGCCGGTGTTGCAAATCGCTGGTGTCATGAAAAAGCATCGGACAGCGCTGTCAGACAAACTCCTCGTAACCGATACTGGATCGCTCAAGAGTGAAATCGTGATCGCGGCCAACGAATGCGAGATGACGAACTTCGTCGGCGGACACCCGTTGGCAGGCACGGAGCTAAGGGGTGCGCAATCGTGGAACGCCGACTTGTTTCGCAACGCAAATTACTTCACGACCAAATCAGGTACGACCAAAACACAGTCACTCGAACTGGCAACGGAGCTTGTCGATATCCTCGGCGCTAAATCTCTGTCGATCAACCCGGAAGAGCACGACCGGATTTTCGCCGTATCAAGCAATCTTCCGCATTTGTTCGCATACTTATTGAAGTCGCAATTCGAGCGCAACACAATTGTCAGTGCGCACGGCGACGCGTTTGCCTGTCCGAGTTATCGCAGTGCTACCCGGGTTGCGAAATCGGATGCCGAAATGGTGTTCCAAATGCTGTGGGGCAATCGTGCGAATCTTCAAGCCAGTCTTGCCGAATTGCGTGTCGGGCTCGATCGCGCACAGAAAGCGCTTGACACCGGGGCGGAAAAGGAATTTCGTCGAATCTTCGGAGAGGAAGAACAGAAATCAATATGACCAAGAACTTACGCGGCGATATTCGAGTAGGGGGCGACAAATCGATTTCGCACCGCGCTATCATGCTTGCCGCATTAGCAAAGGGCAAATCGCTTCTCAACAATTTGTCGCGCGGCGACGATGTTAATGCAACGCTCGCGCTGTATCAGAAGCTTGGAATGATTGCCGCAACAGACAACGGCTCTGTCGAGTGTGTCAGTGCCGGATTTGAAGCACTTCGAACAGATGAAGCTATCCTATACTGCGGCAACTCCGGAACCACATTGCGCCTGAGCCTCGGAATACTTGCGGGTCTCAAGGTCGACTGCCGACTGGCAGGAGATGACTCGCTCAACCGACGACCGGTACGTCGCGTGATAGAGCCGCTGCGGCAAATGGGCGGCGACCTGGCAACAGCCGCTGCCGATGACCGTCCGCCTGTCTCGGTACGGGGTCGTCGACTTCACGGTATAAACATCAGCACGTCGGTGGCTTCCGCACAGGCAAAATCAGCGATTCTCTTCGCGGGACTTCATGCCGAGGGCGTTACCTCGGTGACCGAACCGGAACAATCGCGCAATCATACGGAGATCATGCTCAAACACCTTGGCTGCAACATTGATGTTGAAGGACGAACCTCCATTCTCAGCCCGGTCAAGCGAATTGATGGCTTTGCGTATACCGTTCCCGGTGACATTTCGACCGCGGTGTTCTTCATCGTAGGCGCGCTGGCAATGTCTGGCAGTGAATTGATCATACGTGATGTGCTGCTCAATGAGACCCGCACCGGCGCACTCGATATTCTGCGCGGCATGGGTGCGAGCATTGAACATGAGAGTTTGCGTTCGCAACATGGCGAGCCGGTTGGCGACCTTGTTGTCAAATCAACTTCGCTTCGCGGTTTCGACGCGGCAAACATCACCACTGCGCGATACATTGACGAAGTTCCGGCTTTGGCAGTCGCTGCAATGTTCGCCGAAGGTAAATCGTCATTCCATAACATCGGCGAATTGCGGGTCAAAGAATCGGATCGCGCAACGGCCATAGTGGATGTCGTCAAGGCATTCGGCGGAAGCGCAGAGCTAACCGGCGATACGCTTCACATTCAGGGAGGCCTCGGCGCAAACACGGGAAAAGCAGCTCACCTCGGCGACCACAGAATTGCGATGATGATCGAGATCATCAATCTCATCAACACGGGAAGTGTAAGTGGGGAATACGGCGATACGATTTCCGTTTCGGCACCGGAATTCTACGAACTTATGAAAACGCTGGACTCGTGAATGATCCCCAACACTGCAGTGTACGGAATTCTCGGCAGCAATATCAGCTACTCATTGTCGCCGACGATTTATCGCGCATTGTTTCACCGCCACAAGGTCGATGCTATTTACAACTGTTTTGACATCAACCCATCAAGTGTCAATGATTTCTTGACCAGCGCCCGCACTCTGCCGATTGCAGGGTTTAACGTCACCATACCGTTCAAGGAAAGCGTCAGTTCTGTCATCAATCGGCGCGATAACATCGTCAAAGCCACCGGATCGGCAAATCTCGTCATCAACAAGCGCGGCGTCCTTCACGCTTACAACACCGACTATGCAGGAATTGCCGCTACGATAGAGGACAAACTCAAATGCGACATCCACGGCGCCGAAGTTGCCATCCTCGGCTCCGGCGGTTCGGCGCGAACAGTGTTCTATTATCTGGCTTCGAAACGTGCCGCCAGCGTCACGGTTTATCATCGCTCACGCGAACGTGAGAAGGCGTTCTCGGCGTGGGCGCAAGGAGCACGTCGACATACTCACTACGAGTCACAGATGCTTGATAACGCTTCCTCGATAAACACTGGATGCGATCTTTGCATCAACTGTACTCCCATTGCGCTTTCTAAACTGATTGGATCTACGGCTATATCGCAGTTGACGCGAATATTTGAATTGCGGTACGCAGGTACTAATTTCAAGAGAAGAATTCACGTCGACGGCAAATACATGCTTGCGGTTCAAGCGGCAAACAACTTTCGTATCATGACTGGAATCGAAGTAGAACCGGAGGACATTGTGCGAGTAATCAGGAGAGCGTCGCGATGATCAGATACTTGACTGCTGGCGAATCACACGGCCCGGGACTTACGACAATCATCGAGGGCATCCCTGCCGGACTTGTTCTCGATGTCAATGCCATCACTATCGATTTACGCCGCCGCCAGATGGGCTATGGACGCGGCGCCCGAATGCGCATAGAACAGGATACTGCGCTCGTCACTGCAGGACTCTGGGATGGCGAGACAATCGGCAGCCCAATCAGCATCTTCATTCAGAATCGCGATTGGAAAAACTGGAAGGACCAGACTCGCGAAAAGAAAGTCGTCCCGCGTCCCGGTCATGCCGACTTGCCGGCGGTACTCAAGTACGACTTCGACGACATCCAAAAAGCAATCGAACGATCATCCGCACGCGAGACTGCTGCTCGCACAGCGGCCGGCAGTGTTGCCAAGCAGTTCCTGGCGGCATTTGGGATCAACGTCTATTCGCACACTCGCCGCATCGGAAGCGTGCTGAATGAAACGCCGGTCAAATTCAGTTCCGCGAAATTCAAGGAAATCGAAAAGTCTCCTGTCCGCTGCGCCGACAAAGGCATCGAACGCAAAATGATCCGCGCCATCGACTCAGCCGTTGAGCAATCTGACACGCTCGGCGGCGTGTCGGAGATCATCGTCACCGGCGCGCCAGTCGGACTTGGCAGCTTTGCCCAGTGGGATCGCCGCTGTGACACGCGTCTGGCCGCAGCAATCATGGGTGTGCAGTCAGTCAAGGGCGTCGAAATCGGCGACGGAATCAAATCCGCCGAACTGCCCGGTTCGCAAGTGCACGATCCTATCAAGTACAGCGCCAAGCGCGGCTACTATCAAGCATCAAACAACTCCGGCGGTATTGCCGGGGGCATTTCGACCGGTGAAGAAATCGTCATCCGCGCATTCTTCAAACCGATCTCGACTCTTGGCAAACCGCTCAAGACGACTAATCTCACTTCGAAAAAGACTGTCGATGCGCCATACGTTCGTTCCGATATCTGTATTGTTCCTGCCGGAGGCGTCGTTTGCGAAGCAGTCGTTGCGCTGGCAATCGCCGATATGATGTCCGAGAAATTCGGCGGCGACTCGATACGTGAAGCGCGCGAGAACTTTCAGGCTTTTCTAAAGCATGTCAAGAAGCGCTGACAAGTCCAATATGTTCCTCGCGGGAATGATGGGCACCGGCAAGACCAGCACCGGACGCTTAGTTGCCAACGCGCTGCGGTTTGTCTTTGCCGATACCGATACACTAATCGAACGCCGCGAAAACATGACCGTCAACGAAATTTTCGCCCGTCACGGCGAGCAGTATTTTCGCGATCGCGAGTCCGATTTGTTGATGGAGCTTTGCGAACAGGATCGACAGGTCATCGCGACTGGTGGAGGGATGTTGGCGGTTCCAGAGAACTTGACACTTGCCAAAAAAAACGGACTGGTGGTGCTTCTGACTGCGCCTTCCGGTGAATTGGCACATCGGCTGCTGTATCGCAATGATCGTCCCTTGCTTGAAGGAACCGATGCCGTCGCCAAACTCGCGGAAATCGAATCACGGCGGCGCGAAGTATGGGCGACCATCACAAACAAAATCGATACAAGCGGACTGTCGCCGCTGGAAGTTTCCGAATTGGTGTTGCACTCGTATCGCGAATGGATTGCGTCGTGAAGAGACTCAAGACAATCATCAATTACCCCCAGGTCAAAACCAGCATCGAAATCGGAACCGGGCTCGCTGAAGAGATCGCCCGTTATGCTAAATCGCAAGCGCACAGCTCAACTCATTTTGTTGTCGATGCTAATGTAGTTCGGCTCCATGGCGGCGATTTACTGAAATCTACCTTGTCAAAGAGAACGTTCTACGCACTGCCTTCCGGCGAAAAGCAGAAAAGCATCAACAGCGCAGGAAAACTACTGCGATGGCTTCACGACCAAGGCGCAGACCGGAGATCGATTCTCGTCGCAATCGGAGGCGGTGTCGTCACCGATCTGGCTGGATTCGCAGCGTCAACTTACATGCGTGGAATCGACTATGTCTCGCTCCCGACAACGCTGGTTGGGCAAGTAGATGCCGCAATTGGCGGCAAGACGGCAATCAATCTCGGCGGCTCCAAGAATATCGCCGGAACATTCTATCCGCCGAAACGCGTATTTTGCGACGAGAGATTCTTGGCAACATTGCGGAAGAATCAACTCCGCGATGGCTTGGTAGAGACGTTCAAAATCTTCGCTGCCCGTGACAGCAGGGCACTCCAAAAGCACACTGCGAATCTCGATGACTATCTTAATGGCGGCGATCTTTCCGACTTAGTTGCCGCAGCGGTGCGCTTGAAAGTTGACGTTGTAAATCGCGACCCCTTCGAGAAAGACCTGCGCCGCGTCCTGAACTTTGGTCACACGACGGGGCACGCCTACGAGGCCGTCACCGGCCATTCGCACGGCAAATCAGTGGCATTCGGGATCATAGTTGCGTTGGCCCTGTCGCGCAAGCTGTCAGGTCTGAGCGGCTTGGACTGCGACAATGTGGCATCGCCAATACTATCAGTCTATCGCCGCTTTGCTCTCAGCGAAATCACGCCGCAGGTGCTGTGGGAGCGGGTTCTGCACGATAAGAAGAAGTCCGGCTCGACCGTCAATTTTGTACTGCTAAAAAGATGTGGCGAGCACACAGTGAAAAGCGTAGACTATTCCCAATTCGCGCGCGCCTATGAGCAGACGCGAGAGATGTTGGAAGCATGAAGAAGATTATCGTTATCAACGGTCCAAACCTTAACCTACTTGGCGAACGCCAGCCCGAGGTCTACGGCAAAACCACTCTACCCGAGTTGGAGCGTCGGCTGAAGAAATGTGGCAAGTCACTCGGTTATCAAATCGACTGTTTCCAATTCAACTCCGAAGGCGACATCGTCGACTGCGTACAGAAATACCGCAAAGGCGTCGCCGGCATCGTCATGAATCCCGCCGGCTACAGCCACACCTCAATTGTCATTCTTGATGCGCTTCTTGCTGTCGAAGTCCCGGTCGTCGAGGTCCACATCTCCAACATCTACAAACGCGAAGAGTTTCGCCGCAGGTCGATTACCGCCGCCGGTTGCGCGGGCTTGATCAGCGGACTCGGCATAACTGGATACGAATTAGCCATTCAATACATTGCCAATACAGCTAAAGGATAGACTATGAAATTCATGTACACGAATGGGAAATTCCATTCGCCCGAACAGAACAACATGTCCTCGATGATGCAATCTGTCAACTATGGAACCGCAGCGTTCGAGGGAATGAAGGCATACTATCTCGAAGACAAGAAGAACTGGTATCTCTATCGTCCCGAAAAATACTATCAGCGCCTTGTTCGCTCGACCAAGATGCTCGACATCGATTTCAAGGTCTCGGAGAAAGAATTCATCGGCATCGTTGCCGCATTGATCAAGAAGAACAATGTCAAGATGGATACTTACATCCGTCCGGTAGTCTACCGCAGTGAAAAAGGCGTCGGCCTGATGCGTCCGTCCGACTACGGTCTGTCGATTTTCATTCAGTCGATTCCCTTTAGTTCGGCGAACCAGTATCGTTGCTGTTTCGTCTCGCAGAAACGTCCGACCGACGGCACCTTCGCCGGCAAGCTTACCGGCAACTACTTGTTGTCATTTTTCAGTGCAATCGAAGCCAAGAAGAAGGGCTATGATGTCGGCATCCTGTCATCAACCGAGGGCCACGTTTCCGAAGCCTCAATCATGAATCTCTTCTTTGCCAAAGACGGCAAGTTGTTCACGCCGTCAATCGACTGCGGTCCGCTCGGCGGCATCACGCGCTTGTCGGTCATGCAATTAGCGAAGGAACAGCTTGGTCTCAAGGTCACTGAAGGCAAGTTCAAGCGCGAGCAACTTCTCAAAGCGGATGAAATCTTCTTCACCGGCACCGGTTCCGGCGTGAACTTCGTCAAGCAGTTGGAGAAGCGCAAATTCAACCTTGCTCGCAAGGACCAGATCGCGCTTGAAATCGCCCGCGTATTCGACGAAGTGACTCATCAGAAGATCAAGAAGTATGCTGACTGGCTCGTGCCGGTGAAGTAACCGTCATACGAGCAAAGAAGCGAACGATTCAACGCTAGGATCTAGCGATAGCTAGGACAACGGCCAACAAAAAAAGCCCCGATCTCGCAATCGGGGCTTTTTCTATTCCTGATCTGCGCGCTTGGTCATTCGCGCACAGACCCAGCAACCGGAATACTACTTGACCAGCAACATCTTTCTGGTCTCGCTGAATCCCTCGGACTCGAACTTGTAAAGATAAACGCCTGAGGACACCGTGTTGCCGCCGCTGTCCTTGCCGTCCCATCTCACTTGATGGCGGCCCGCGCTCATGACATTGTTCAACACCGTCGCGACTTTTTGGCCGGTAGTGTTGTAAACGGTAATCATCACATTCGCCGATTTCGGCAGGGCGAATTCAATCACCGTCTCAGGATTGAACGGATTCGGATAGTTCTGGCCAAGAGCGAAGCTTGTCGGCAGAACGTTCTTCTCAAGGCGTGCTGTCATCATGCTGCCATTGTAATCGGCAACATCAGCGCTTACCAGTTCGGCATCTCCGGTCACTTCGAGCAGCGCCGTAGAACCGGCTGCGATTGAATTGGACGAGATGTCGTAGATCAGCACCCGAACCTGTCCGTTCATTTCGTTCGTGGACACTGTCATATCGGTGAGGCTGCTAATTGAATAGCTCTCGCCGACATTGAATACCAACAGCGCGGCGCCGATTTCGACATTGGCATCACTCGAAACGACACTGCCTTCCTGCTTCACAATGACGCTATTGGCAAACGGCGTCAGTTTATTGAATGGAAGGGCGTCGCCGACAACTACTCGGATCAGGTAAACCAGATCGCCGACCGAAAGGCTGCTGCCGTCGCGGTTGACGTCCGATGCCGCAATCTGTGCTTCGCGACGCATCGGATCCGGATCAAGAGCCGCGAGACCGTACAGGAAGTAGTTCGTGTACATAACGGCGTCGGCGATTTCGTATCCGATACCGTTAAGGTTCAAGTCGCCCGGCGCGTCAATTGAATCGGCGCAGACGATATCGATACCGCCTATCCAGAATTCGATACAGCGAATCGGCTCATACTTGTCGCCAAGCATACAGAAGTCCAACGCTCCGACACCAAACGGACGTGAGTGCTCGGGGAAGAGCGCGTCATCAAACTCATCCCAAACTGCGTTGCCTTCGAATGAGAAGATGCGCTTTTCGAGATACAGCGTGTCGCCGGTGACAGTCGAAATCGCGTTGTCGCCGCAATCGAGCCAGAAGAAGCTGACCGGTACGTACTGACATTCGAACGTTCTGTCATTGGTGACGAGGAACTTCAATACAAACAACTCTTGCGGTGACGGCAACGCCGGACCAAAGCAGCTCGGATGGTTGGCGCCGTTATTGGCGTCGGCAACCGAAACGATTCTGACCAATCCTGACGGGCACGAACCGTTGCAATTACCCTGTGCGCCGTAGCGATAAGTGAAATACTCCCAACCGCAAGTTGTCAGCATGTCACCGGGCTTCGCTTCGACGAAGTTCAATGCAGAGTTGTCGTAACTCATCAAGAAATCAAAGCCGCCGAATTCCTGACCGGCGCCTTCGATGGTGACTGAAACGAATTCATAGTGACCCTGAAGGGTATTGTGCGTCTTCTCGGTCTTGACAATAAAGCACGTCGCCGTATCACAATCGATGAAGCGTACCCAGCGGGTGTGCGTCGATTGAGCAATCAATCCGCAACTGTCGGTCACTGTAACCGTGTAGCTATAGATATCATCAAATGCGTTCGCAGGTGTGAAGCAGAACAGCCCGGAGCCGTTGGCGAAGTTCATCGTCGTCGGCGCCGGATTGACACTGACGCTCTGCACATTTCCGTTCACGTCAGCATAGCTGAACGGTACACAAATCTGCATCGGACCAGTTTCGCTGCAGAAGATCGTGGTGTCGCTCTGATCAACCGAGGCCGTCGGGGCATTGTTCAATCTGACGGTGACTACCGCGGTATCAAAATCAGTAGCTCCGCAGGCGTCGGTTGCTTTAAGCACGAATGAGAAGGTGCCGCTCGACGCTGGTGTGAAACAAATCTGTGTGCCGTTGTAAGTACCCGGACCCGAAACCAACGAGCAATCTGTCAGGTTGCTATTCGGATCGGTACAGCTTGCCGCCCAGCAGATCGACTGCCCAGGTGTCTGGCACAGCAGGTTTTGATCAGCTCCGGCATTTGCTACCGGCGCGGCATTGAGAACTACGGTCACGATTGTCTGGCAAGTATCCGCCAGTCCGCAGGCGTCCGTAACGATTAGTCTGATATTGTTCGCTCCAACAACTGGAGTCAAGCAGACTGATCCGGCATTGTGTGTGCCGCCCGTGACAACCGTCGTTGTGATGTTGTTATTGGCGTCACTTACGCTGAATCCCGGAATGCAGATCTGCGCAAGGCTGCACGCGAATATTGTCGTATCGCCGTGGCAGTTTGCAATCGGCGCAACGTTTGTTGTCACCGTCACCACCGAAGTATCAAGATCAGTCGCTCCACAAGCATCGGTTG
>Ga0154020_10011393_pt1 | contig 10139 bp, 10 predicted proteins | sample Klosneuvirus_201_FD_109709 | JGI IMG/M metagenome (GOLD analysis project Ga0154020, IMG submission 109709) | Active sludge microbial communities from wastewater, Klosterneuburg, Austria - Klosneuvirus_20160825_MG | ecosystem: Engineered > WWTP > Aerobic digester > Activated sludge | place... | reverse complement strand
CGCGTGGTCGTGGCTGGGCTCGGGAACCGGGGGTCGCGTGGATGCCTTGGCCGTGCACGATGACGGCAATGGCGCGGCGCTCTACGCCGCGGGACTGTTCGAAGCGGCCGGCGGCGCACCTGCCAGCGGCATCGCCCGCTGGGATGGTCAGTCGTGGTCCTCCCTGGACGGCGGACTCGAGCCCCATGACCCCTTCTACCTCGGCCCCAAGGCTCTTGCCTCCTACGCCGAGTTCGGGCGCAGCGTCCTCTTCGCCGGCGGGACCTTCGGGTGGGCGGGAGACCAGGTCGCGCTGAACCTGGCCCGCTGGGCCTGCCCCGCGGCCCCCCACTGCTATGTGGACTGCGACACTTCGAGCGGCCAGGGCGTCTTCGACCTGTTCGACTTCCTGTGCTTCCAGAACCTCTTCGTAGCCGGCGACCAAGACGCCGATTGCGACGGCTCGGGCGAACTCGACCTCTTCGACTTCCTGTGCACGATCAACCAGTTCTACTCGGGCTGCCCCTGATCGGGTGCCGCCCGCCTCGACCCGGCGCGCGGCCGACTTGCACCCCAAGCGGGCTCAGGAATGTTGCGTATCCTCTCGCCATGCCCCTCCCGCCCGCCGGGCCCCACCGCCTCCCCACCGACACCGACGACGGGATGCTGCTGATCATCAGCGGGCCATCCGGCGTGGGGAAGACCACGATCACGCGGGCCGTCGAGCGGTCGATCCCCGATGCGGTGTTCAGCGTCTCGGCCACGACGCGCCCGCGGACCGACGCAGATGCCGAAGGGGTGGACTACCACTTCGTGAGCGATGACGAGTTTGAGCGCATGAAAGGCGCGGGGGAGTTTCTCGAGTCGGCAGGGATCTATGGCAAGAAGTACGGCACGCCGCGAGCCTGGGCGCAAGAGCAGCTCCGGCGGGGGCGGCTGGTCATCCTGGAGATCGACACCCAGGGGGCGGTGAGCGTGAAGCGGCAGATCCCGGATGCGTACGCGATCTTTATTCTGCCGCCGAGCGAAGATTCCCTACTCGATCGGCTCCGCGGACGGAAGCGCGAGGACGAGGCGACGATCCAGCGGAGGTTCGCGGCCGCGAAAACGGAGATCGCCGCGGCCAAGTCGGGCGGCGTGTACGACGAGTTCATCGTGAACGAGAAGCTCGAGGATGCCATCGCGCGAGCGGTGGACCTCGTCAAGCGTGAACGATCCCGGCGTCGCGATGCGAGGCGGTGAGGCGCCGCTTCAACCGCCGACGGGCGCAAGTTCCGCGGGCGGCGGAGTCCCGGCTGATGTCTTCATCGAGCCATACATGAACTCTTCGCGGATGATCTTGCCGTTCTTCACCTCGTAGACGCCGACCTCTTCCATCGCCGTCCGCGTGCCGGTTGCCTTCTCTTCGACCTCCATGTCGAAGCGGATCGCAAAGCCGGTCGCCCCGACGAACGGACCCTCGGCCCGGGCGGAGCGGAGGGTGTGGGCATCGGTCCAGCCCTTGTTCTTGGCCTCGACGGCCTTGCGGCCTTCCCAGGCCATCGAAACGCCGACGCCCTCGATGCTCGTCACCTTGGGCGACCACCACTTGTCCTCGATCTCGTGGATCTCGCCACGGTTGAACATCGCGACGACATCAGCGCCGACCTCGGCGGGCGAGGGGCCCTTGCCGGTGGAGATGGGCTTGGGGGCGAGGCTCTTCTTGGCCTTCTTGCCTTTCTTTTCCCTCTTGTCCTTCTTCGGGGCTTTGGCGCTGCCCTTGGCCTTCTTGAGCTTCTTCTCTTTCTTGTCCTTCTTCGCCGACTTGTTCTTCTTAGCCATGGCTCGCCTCCATCGGGTAGCGGTTTCTCTGCACCCGTTGATCGGTAGCGTAGACCGGCCGGGGAAGATGCTCAGGAACCGGCCACGGCGTCGGTTTCGGCCATCCACCGCTCCCGCATGGCCTTCGAAACCTCCCCCACCACCCCATCGCCGACTGCCTCGGCCTCGACCTTGACCACGGGCAGCACGCCCCAGGATGAGTTGGTGAGGAAGATCTCGTCGGCATCCATCAGGTCGTTGACGCTGAGCATCTGGCGCGAGACGCCGATCCGCTTCTCCGAGGCCCACTCGATCACCGCGCTGCGCACGACTCCGGGCAGGACGGGGCTGGGGATCGCGCCGGGTTCCTCCTCGCCGCGCGCGATCGGCGTGTACAGAACGCCGCCCTTGGCGATGAACAGGTTGCTCACGCACCCGCCGCAGAGGTGGTTGGAGACCTGGAGAACGATCGACTCGGCGGCTCGCCTGGCCGCGGCTTCTTGAAGGGAGCGGAGTCGCCACCAGTAGTTGAGGGACTTGTGGCCTTCGAAAGGGTTGAGCGGGTTGGCCCGGGCATCGGCGATGACGACCGAGACGCCGCGATCGAACATTTCCGGCGGGTACTCGGTCGCGGGCTGGGCGACGATCAGGACGGTCGGATCGGTGCCGCGTGCGCCGGCGGTGCTCAGGAGGTTGAGGTCCCCGCCGGTGATGGTCAGGCGGATCCGCGACTTGGGCAGGGCCGACTTTTCGGCGGTCGTGCGCACCGCCTCGGCCAGGGCGTTCCTTTTCAGGGAATCACTGAGCCCGAGATCCTTGGCCGAGCCAATGAGCCGGTCGAGGTGCTGCTCGAGGCGGAAGACGGCGGCCTCGCCCTCATCCAGGCGCGCGAGCATCGTTTCGAACAGGCCTACGCCGTGCTGGAAGCCGGCGTCAAAGGCCGAGACCCGCGCCTCTTCGCGTTCGAGGAACTTGCCGTTCAGGAAGACGGTGGGCATGAAAAGAGGGTACGGCGCGCGAACCCTTGGACTCTCAGGGCGGTCCCTGACACTTCGTGGCGAGTTCGCGTCCATGTCGCTCCAGATACGCGAGTTCCGTGCTCGAGATCTCGACTCCCTTCAGATACGACCAGTCGGCGTCCCGCCGAAAGGAAGCGTACCAACGGACTGGATGCTCCGGGGTCAGGTCGTAGACCATCAGACTTCCCTGGCCCGTCGTCGCCGTCGCGCTGCTGAACCAGGCAAGCACGACGCTGCGTGCGCCCTCACGCCGAAGGGAACTCCTGCTCCGATCGCTTCCGCGCGACGGATGGAGAGCGCATTGCGGCTTCGTGCTTTGATACGGCTCCGATACACCTCTCCTTTGGAACAGTTCTTCCTCCTGAATGCGAGTTGGCATGAAGGGGGGCAGGCTTACCCACTCCTGGTCCGGGGGATCCCAGTGCGCGCTCGGCCAGTGCATGCCCTTGAAGCGCAGCCACTTACTGTCAAACCAGCTGTCAACCCGGACGATCCACACCTGTTCAGCGGCCGCGGCCGCGACTGACCCGATGACAATCGGCACCATGCGGGACATAAACCCCGGGTCATCTTCAGCGGAGGCTTTGAGCACGATCAACGCAACTCTCCCACCACGGCATAGTCGGATGCGCGGGTGCGATCTTCGCGCCACCAGAGCTCAGCGTTTCAGCGTCGGCCCAACGGTGCGGACATGGGGGTATTCGAGAATTCGGGCATCGGCCGTTATCAACGGACAGTCCAGCGCTCTGGCGGTCGCCACAAGAATCCGATCAGCGGGATCGCGATGGAAGTCTCCGGGCAGGGTCGTAGAGTCCACGGCGATGCGCGGACTGAGTTCCACGAGGCGTACGCCGGGATACTTCACGGCGCGCTCGATCCACTCCAGCGCGCCAACGGAGGCAACCAAGCGCCCGCGGTCAAAGAGCATCGCCACCTCCCAGCACGACATTGGGCTGATGGCGATCCCGATTGCTTCCTGTTCGCGAATAAGGTCCCGGTGGACGGCCGACAACGCTGCATCGCCCGAGACCCACCACACCCAGACATGGGTGTCCAGGATGATCAACCCTGCGCCCCCCACTCGGACTCAGGTATCGCGGGCTCAAAGGGGCGGTCGTACCGCAGCACGGAGCCGCGGAGAGGGTAGAGGTCAGATTGGACGACCCCGTCGCCATTGGCGCGTTGCGCGAGAAACTCGCGAACGGCCGCGCTGACCAGAGCACCGACATCGACGCCGTGCTCCGCCGCATAGCGCCGCAGCAACTCCTCAAGCGATGACGGAATCTCGACGGTCATATATCAAAAGCATAGGCCAATGCGCGCAGATCCGGGTCCTTTGCGCCAACCCGCGACTATGCCCCCGCGGCTTGTTCCGGGCGCTCGAAGGTAAAGCTCTTGCCCTGGTAGTCCGCGACGATCTGATCCCCTGGGCCGAACTCACCATTGAGAATCCGCGTCGCCAGCGGGTTCTCGATCCGCTGCTGGATGGCCCGCTTGAGGGGCCGGGCGCCGTAGGCGGGGTCCCAACCTTCGGTGGCGATCTGGTCCCTGGCCCCGGGGGTTAGCTCCAGGGAGATCTCGCGCTCCGCGAGCCGCTTGTGGAGACGGGCAAGCTGGATGTCCACGATCCGGCCCAGGTTCTCCTTCTTGAGCTGGTGGAAGACGACGATCTCGTCGATGCGGTTCAGGAGTTCCGGGCGCATGAAGGTCTGGCGAGCCTCCATGTTGAACCTGGCGTTCATCTCACCGCCGTCTTCGTCCGGGCGCATCCCGCGCCCCTGCACATCCATCCCCGGGCCGCGCCGGATCAGGTCGCGGACCGCGGCTTCGATCTCCCAGTCCTCAGCACCCTTCTCCGTCATTTCCTGGATGCGCTGGCTGCCGATGTTGCTCGTCATCACCACGATGGTGTTCTTGAAGTCGACGGTGCGGCCCTGGCCATCGGTCAGGCGGCCGTCGTCGAGGAGCTGGAGAAGGACATTGAACACATCTGGATGCGCCTTCTCGATCTCGTCCATGAGCACGACGCAGTATGGCCGGCGTCGCACCGCTTCCGTCAGCGCTCCGCCCTCCTCGTAGCCGACATAGCCGGGGGGCGCGCCGATCAGGCGAGAGACCGCGTGCTTCTCCATGTACTCGCTCATGTCCACGCGGATGAGCGCCTCTTCGGTGTCGAAGAGGAACTCGGCGAGGGCCTTGCAGGTCTCGGTCTTACCGACTCCGGTGGGGCCCAGGAACAAGAACGAGCCGATCGGGCGGTTCGGATCGCCCAGTCCGGCACGCGATCGACGCACGGCGTCGGAGACGGCCCGCAGCGCTTCATCCTGGCCGACGACTCGCCCGCCCAGATGCTGCTCCATGCGCACCAGCTTGTCGCGCTCGCTCTCGACCAGACGCGTCACGGGGATCCCGGTCCATCGCGCCACGATTGATGCGACCTGTTCGGCGTCGACCTCCTCCTTGACCAAGGCATTGCCGGCAGATTCGCGCTCGGCGAGGGCTGCCTCCGCTTTCTTCAGATCGCGGTCGAGCTCGCGCAGCTCGCCGTACTGGATGCGGGCCGCGGTCTCGAGGTCGCCTCGGCGCTGAGCCTGCTCCAGCTCGGTCTTCTTGTGGTCCATCGTCTCCTTGATGGACTTCACGGCGTCGAGATCCTTCTTCTCCGCATCCCAGCGAGAGGTCAGGGCCCGGTTCCGCTCGCCAAGCTCCGACAGCTCGCGCTCGATCCGACCGAGCTCCCGCTGCGTGCCATCACCCGCGGCCTTGTCCTTCTGCTCGATCTTGAGCGCCTCGCGCTCGATCTCGAGCTGCATGATGCGCCGCCGAAGCTCGTCGAGTTCCGTCGGCATTGAGTCGTTCTCGATCCGCAGGCGGCTGGCCGCCTCGTCGATCAGGTCGATCGCCTTGTCCGGGAGGAATCGGTCGGCGATGTAGCGGTGGCTCAGGCTCGCGGCCGCGAGGATCGCGCTGTCCAGGATCCTCACCCCGTGGTGGGCCTCGTACCGCGGCTTGAGTCCGCGCAGGATCGCGACCGTCTCCTCGACACTCGGCTGATCGACGAGGATCGGCTGGAAGCGCCGCTCGAACGCCGCATCCTTCTCGACATGCTTGCGGTACTCGTCGAGCGTCGTGGCGCCGATGCAGCGCAGCTCGCCGCGCGCGAGCGCGGGCTTGAGCAGGTTCCCGGCGCTCACCGCGCCCTCCGCGGCCCCCGCCCCGATGATCGTGTGCAGCTCGTCGATGAACAGGATCACCTTGCCGTTGCTCGCGGTGACCTCGCGCAGCACGGCCTTGAGCCGCTCCTCGAACTCGCCGCGGTACTTGGCGCCGGCCAGGAGCTGGCCGACATCGAGCGCGATGATGCGCTGGTCGCGCATTCCCTCGGGGCAGTCGCCGTTGACGATGCGCAGGGCCAGGCCTTCGGCGATCGCGGTCTTGCCGACACCGGGCTCGCCGATCAGAACGGGGTTGTTCTTGGTGCGACGGCTGAGCACCTGCATGGTGCGCCGGATCTCCTCGTCGCGCCCAATGACAGGGTCGAGCTTCCCGGCCTGGGCGCGCTCGGTGAGGTCGATGCCGTACTTCTTCAGCGCTTCGTAGTTTGACTCGGCGCCGGGGTCGTTCACACTCTCGACCCCGGAGGCCGCGCGGACCTCCTTGATCGCCTTCTCCAGATGCTTGCGGTCCACGGCGTTGACGCTGAGGACTTCTTTCGCCGGCCCCCCCACTTCCGCAATCGCGAGCAACAGATGCTCGGTCGAGATGTAGGCATCACCAAGTCGCTTGGCTTCGATTTCGGATTTGGACAAGACTTCCGCGAGCGCTCGCCCCGTGCCACCGGCGCCGGATGAGGTCGTGGATAGGCGCCCGAGTTCGCTTTGGGCAATGGAGGCAATCCGCGAGGGGTCCGCGCCCGTCTTGGCAATCAGCGACCATCCCGGTCCGCTCCTGTCCTTGAGCATGGCCCCGAGGATGTGCAGCCCCCCCACTTCCGGGTTGGAACGGGCCATGGCATCGCTCTGGGCATCGCCGAGAACCTGCTGGGCCATCGTGGTCAGTCGATCCGCTCGCATGGTGACTCCTGCCCTGTCGGGCCTATTGGTCACCTGAAGACTGCAAGCGGCGCGCCGGAGAGAATGCGGGCCAGTGGACGCTCAGGACCTCGGAAGCCCGATGTGCATGCCGAAACGGCAGATCGTGACGCTAGAAGGGTCCTCGCGCGGGCGAACCGGCAGCCGACCGGCGAGGAGCGTCCCTCAGACGGTTGAGCGGTTTGTGTTAGGGCATTGGGCGCGGCCGTCGAGATCAGGCAGCGAGATCTAGGCGAGCACCTGGCTCGCCAGGCATCGCCTGTCCCGTCGGATTCCCTGGGTTGTTCCCAATGGAGCCAGCCGCCCGGATGAGGCTGACCGCGGCGGAACCCTCAAGCTTGGCCATCTCGAGCGCCTTTCGGGCCACCGCAACGCTGACCGAGGAGGACAGGTCCACGCCGCCGACTGCTGAAAGTGCATCGCTCATGGGGTATTCATCGGCCGATGGAGTATGCGGAATCAGGAACGGCGACCCCCTACTGCAACCCGGATCGCCGGCCGGGCGAATGGACTGCAAGTGGTTGACGGGCCGCGGATTGCCCGTTATAACACAGGCCCGCTGCGGCGAAGAGCCCCGGCGGGGAAGCACCCAAGGAGCTACGCCGTGACCCGCAAGTCTCTTGCCCGCATCGTTCCCGCCGTCGGCGGTTTGGCCGTGCTCCTGGTCGTCTCGGGCTGCAGCGGGATCCGCAACCCCGTGAGCCGCGATGCGATGATCCGCAAGAACGCGACGCCCGAACTCGACACGCTGGACCTCCGCGACATCGACCGCGACAACCGTAAGGCGATCGCCGTGAATGAGAACCTGCGCATGCTCGCCGAGGACTGGGACCGCGCCTGGTACATGGACCGCGCCAGCCACTTGACGATTTACCCGATGCGGTAATCGTTCGCGGCGTCGGCTCGCATGAGCCGGACCGAACTCATATATTTCGCGCACAACGCTCACGCCGCTTCAACGCGGCGTGTTTTCTTTGGTTCGCATGATGCCGCACCCGCTGCTGGCATTCGCTGTCAGCATCAACGGGGCTGGAATCCGAACTTGGCCATGAGACCGTCGAAGTGGTCAAGCCCGTAGAACTCAACCTCGATGCGTCCGCGTTTCCCGGTGCGATCCGACCTGATCGAGACCTTCGTTCCCAGGTGCTCGCCAAGCTGCTTTTCGAGATCGATCACCGACGCGAGGCGTGACGCCGGCGCCGGCGTCGCCCCGCCGCGCGGTTTCGCGGCCTGCTCGAGCCGGCGCACATTCCAACCCTCGGCCGCGGCCCGCGCCGCCAGCTCGATGCGCCCGCGTCCCGGCGCGGCCGCGAGGAGCGCCTTGCCGTGCCCCCCACTGATTTCGCCGCGCTCGATCATCCCCTGGATCTCGGGCTCCAACTCGAGCAGTCGCTGAAGATTGGCGACGGACGATCGGTCGATCCCGACCCGCTCAGCGATCTGCGCCTGAGACAGGCCGAAGCGATCGGCAAGCGCGCGGAACGCGAAAGCCCTCTCCATCGGGTTCAGGTCTTCGCGCTGAACATTCTCGACCAGGGCGAACTGAGCGGATTCCTCATCGTTCAACTCTCGCACGATCGCCGGCACCGCGGCCAGGCCCGCCTGCTGGGCCGCGCGCCACCGCCGCTCGCCGGCGACAAGCTCGAACCCCCCACCACTCCGACGGAGCAACACCGGCTGCATCATTCCCGACTGCCGGATCGAATCGGCCAATCGTGTCAGAGCGCCGGCATCGAAGGAGCGACGAGGCTGGAACGGACTAGCATTGATCTGGCCAACGGGGACGAGAACAAGACCTAAGACATTGTCTGACAAAGGTTTCTGTTCGATGACTTGCGCTTCCGCCTTCGGTGAGACTGGGGATGCGATTGAAGGTCCTATAACCTTGACAGGGCCGCCGATCAAACCGCTGAGTCCGCGTCCGAGCCGGCGTGGTTTCGAGGCCTCACCCACCCTTGGTGTCGCATCCGGCATCGCGCATCTCCTGTCGTTCGAGTTCGTCGCCCGAATAGGTTATCGTCGGTCGGTCGCGGCGCCCAGCCACACTCCGAGAATCTGCCCATGCCAAGCTCACGAGCAATCGAGGTCATCGCGCGAGGACTGCTGATCGAGAAGGGCCGCGTGCTGGTCTGCCGCAATCTTCGACATGGCTACTGCTTTCTGCCCGGAGGCCATGTGGAGTTCGGCGAGCCGGCGCGGGTGGCCCTGCAAAGAGAGTTTGTTGAGGAGTGTGGGCTCGAAGTGGAGGTGGGGGACTGCCGACTCGCGGAGGAGCACCTATTTGGAGCCGGACCGAAGACACACCACGAGTTGAATTTGGTGTTTCACGTGGAACGCCTATCGCGCGGGCCCTTTGTCAGCCGCGAACCCAAGATTGGGTTTGAATGGATCGCGATCACGGATCTGAATGGCACCGAGTTCCTTCCCCTCCAGGTTCGAGACTGGATTTGTCGCGACAGCGGACAGGTGGCTGTCACTCCCACTGCCGTTTGGATGTCCACGGATTCGCGGCCAGATTGATGGCCAATCCGAACTCTACGGGCATGATCTGCCGATCTCCTAGGCAGCCATGTCCAACGAATCTCGGATCCAGAACCTCGACGCCACCCCGGAGAGCCTGGGGTTTCAAGCCACTCCGGCACCCGACTTGGAGCTCGAACGCCTCCGACGACTCGCGACGCTCGGAACACTGACAAGCGGGATCGCGCACGAGTTCAACAACATCTTGACGCCCGTGATGGCGTACGCGGAGATGGCCGCGGGCGACCCGACGGACACGGCGCTCGTCGCTCGGGCGTTGGACAACGTCATTGAGGGCATTCGGAGAGCGACGGGGATTTCAGAGGCGATTCTGGCCCTGGCGACCACAGCACCGCCATCAGCGGCCAGTGCTTCAACGAGCATCGAGAGTGGGGTAGCAGCGGCGGTGCGCTCCTTGGCGGACGCAACCGACGGTGGAGCTGCAGCCGTGTCGGTGGACATTGGGCGAGGTCTCGCGGCCGCGATCGAACCGACGGTACTGCACCAGGTGCTCATGAACCTGCTCATGAATGCGACGCATGCGACCCAACCCAACTCCGGGAGCATCGCGATTCGGGGCCGCTCGCGAAGTTCCACGGGGAACATTGCATCCAACAACATCGAAATCGAGATCGAGGATTCGGGGAGAGGGATCGCGCCCGGCCTGATCCCACGGGTTTTTGAACCCTTCGTATCCGGCCGCGCGTCAGCGGATGGCCACCGAGGCGAT
>Ga0154020_10011392_pt1 | contig 10139 bp, 8 predicted proteins | sample Klosneuvirus_201_FD_109709 | JGI IMG/M metagenome (GOLD analysis project Ga0154020, IMG submission 109709) | Active sludge microbial communities from wastewater, Klosterneuburg, Austria - Klosneuvirus_20160825_MG | ecosystem: Engineered > WWTP > Aerobic digester > Activated sludge | place... | reverse complement strand
GGGTTTGGCGACGCGCGCTTTTGTGGTCGACGCCAGTACCCATACCGACTTCACGCCGGGCCCGGTAATGATCACGGGGCGACCGCTGGACATCGCGGTGCAGGGGGCGGGCTGGATGGCGGTGCAACTTGCGGATGGCAGCGAGGCCTATACGCGGAACGGCAGCTTCGAAATCAATGTCAACGGAATTGTCCAGACCCGTAGCGGACTGACGGTGCTGGGCGACGGCGGTGCGATCTCCATTCCGCCCGAGGTCGCGATCAGTGTTGGCGCCGACGGAACGATTTCGGCGATACCGGAAACCGGAGCGCGGAACACGGTGAGTGTTGTTGGCCGCTTCAAACTGGTCAATCCGCCGGAAGCCGACCTGGTTCGTGGCGACGATGGCCTGTTTCGCTTGCGTGACGGCAGCGCCGCGCCGATCGACGAACGTGTCACGGTCGCCGCGGGGAGCCTCGAAAGCAGCAACGTCAATGCAGCCGCGCAAATGGTGGCCATGATTTCCCTGGCGCGCCAGTTTGAAATGCAGATGAAAGTGTTGTCGGCGGCGGATGCCAATGACCGGGCCGCAACCCAGATTCTGGCGTCACGCTAGGAAATGCCATGAGCCTCGTTTCCCTGACTTCCAGAACCGACCTGAATGCACGGCACACGAAAGAGGAGGGCTGAATCATGGGCTTCGCAGCTAGCCTGAGTGGACTGACCGGCGCCGCGACGGCGATCGACATCATTGGCAACAACATCTCGAATCTGCAAACCGTTGGCTTCAAGACATCGAAGGCGCGCTTTGCCGATGTGCTGGCGGCTTCACTTCCCGGAGGCCCTTCCGCGGATGTGGCAAGTGCCGGTGTCAGCGTTACCATCATCAGGCAAAGCGACCAGGGAACTTTCGCGGGGAGCGACAACCCGCTGGACATGGCGATCACCGGCCAGGGCTTTTTCCGCTTCAACCGGGGCGGCGAGATCACCTATTCCCGCGACGGTCGATTTCAACTGGCCTATGACGACAGCAACCCGAACACGCGCTTTCTGGTCAATCAAACCGGGCGCAATGTGACCGGGTATCTCGCGACCTACGCCACCAGTCCGCAAGGCGTGATCGTGGCCGGGTCCGAGCCTGTGGACATCACCATAGACCCGGTTATGCCCGCTTCCCCCACCAGCCAGGTATTCGTCGGCGCCAACCTCGATTCGCGCTCCGCTCCCCCGGCGGTTGCGCTGTTCGATCCGGCCAACGCATTGAGCTATAACAGCACGACGGCGCTCACTGTCTATGATGCGGCCGGCACCTCGCACAATCTGCAGATGTACTTTGCCAAGCCGGCCGCGGGAAGTGCCTGGAACCTCTATACCACTCTGGACAACGCATCGCAGACCGGGCCTGTCAGTATCGGATTCGATGCCGATGGTTTGTTGACCACGACGATGCCCCTGGCGGCGCAGACCTATGCCCTGGGCGGCGGCGGGAGCCTGTCGGTTGCCCTTGATTTGACGGGAACCGCCCAGTATGGCCTGCCCTTCCACGTCGATTCGATGACCCAGGACGGCTGGCGTGTGGGCACCCTCGCCAGTTCGGGCGGATTCAGCGTCGGCAACGATGGCGTCATTCAGGGCTTCTACACCAATGGTCAGTCGCGCAAACTGGCGCAGATCGCTCTCGCCAATTTCATCAATCCCGACGCGATGATCGGTCTGGGCGACAGCCAGTGGAAGGCCAATGAGGATCCGGTGAGCGGATCGGGCAGGGAGATTCTCGGTGTTCCGGGCGGTTTGGGCCTGGGCGCCATCCAGGGCAACACAACCGAGCAATCCAACGTAGACCTGAACACGGAATTGGTCGCCCTGATCGAACAGCAGCGCAACTACCAGGCCAGCGCCCAGACCTTCAAGATTCTTGACCAAGTCATGCAGAACCTGGCGAATCTGGGCAAGTGATACGCACTAATCAATACAGGAGCAAGCCCCGATGATCCGTTCCCTCTGGATTGCCAAGACCGGTCTGGATGCCCATCAGACGTCGATGGATGTCATCACCAACAACCTGGCCAACGTCAGTACCAACGGCTTCAAACGCTCGCGCCCGGTGTTCGAGGATCTGCTGTACCAGACCCTGCGCCAGCCGGGCGCCGCCTCTTCGCAGGCGACAACCGTTCCGTCGGGATTGACGCTCGGTACCGGTGTGCGCACGGTTGCCACGGAACATATCTTTACCCAGGGCAGCTTGCTGAAGACCGAGGGGCCGCTCGATCTCGCCATCCAGGGCAACGGGTTCTTCCAGGTACAACTTCCCGACGGGACGCTGTCCTACACACGTGACGGCTCGTTCACCAAGGACGCCAATGGCCAGGTGGTTACCGCCAATGGCTATCCGCTGAGTCCGGCCATTACGATTCCTTCCACCGCACTGAGCGTTTCCGTCTCACGCGACGGGATTGTCACCATCAGCCAGCCGGGCGTCACGACGCCGACCCAGATCGGCAACATACAGCTGGCCAACTTCGTCAATAACGGCGGGCTGCAGAGCACCGGACAAAATCTCTTTGTGGAAACGGCTTCATCCGGAACGCCGACGCCCAATACGCCCGGCACCAACGGCACGGGTGTGCTCAACCAGGGTTACGTCGAGACCTCCAACGTGAATGTGGCCGAGGAACTGGTGAACATGATCGTCGCGCAGCGCGGCTACGAGATGAACTCCAAGGCCATCACCACCACCGACCAGATGCTTGCGCGCTTGTCTCAACTCTAAAGAATGCGAGTGACATCATGAACACAAAGTGTAGTGTGGTTTTGATCGCGAGTATTGCGGCAGTGTTGTCCGGCTGTGTCACCACCACGCCGACCACGGCCATCCATCAACCGATGAGCGTCCGTCCGGAAGCCCGCAACTATGCGCCGCCGAGCAATGGCGCCATCTTCAATATCGCTTCGGCCCGTCCGCTCTTCGAGGACCGGCGCGCCCGATTTGTCGGCGACACGATCACCATCAACATCGCCGAAAAAGTCCAGGCATCCAAGAAGTCGGAGAACAAGACCACGCGCAGCCAGACGGTCGATGTCAGTGTGCCGACCATTGTCGGCCTGCCCTTCAAGGGCGCGCAGGGCACGACGCTGTCCGCAAGCGACAGCAACAACTTCAACGGCAAGGGCGAGAACACCTCGTCGAACGATTTCACCGGCACGATCACGGTGACCGTGATCGAGGTGTATCCGAACGGAAACCTGCTGGTGTCGGGTGAAAAGCAGATCGGCCTCAAGGAAGGCGAGGAGTTCGTTCGCTTCTCGGGGGTGGTCAATCCGAACACCATCAACTCCGCCAATACCGTCACATCCACCCAGGTGGCCGATGCGCGCATCGAGTACAAGGCAAACGGCTTTCTTGACTCGGCGCAGGTCATGGGATGGCTGGGACGTTTCTTCCTGACTTTCATGCCTTTCTGAGGAGCCTGACATGACGCGAATCGAAAAGAGCTTCCTGGCGTTTCTCTGGATGCTGATGGCGCTGCTGGTCATGGATACGGCGCGTGCGGAACGGATCAAGGATCTCGCATCGATCGCCGGCGTGCGAAACAACCAGCTGGTGGGCTACGGCATCGTGGTTGGTCTGGATGGCAGCGGCGACCAGACGACGCAAACACCTTTTACCGTGCAGAGCATCATCAGCATGCTGTCGGCAATGGGCGTCAACCTGCCCCCTGGACAGTCGTTGCAGTTGAAGAATGTCGCGGCGGTGATGGTGACTTCAAACTTGCCGCCTTTCGCCCGTGCCGGGCAGCCGATCGACATCACGGTATCGTCGATCGGGAATGCCAAAAGCCTGAAGGGCGGCACCCTGATCCTGACGCCGCTGAAGGGCGCCGACGGGCAAACCTATGCGATGGCGCAAGGCAATGTCGTGGTCGTGGGCGCCGGGGCCGCCGGCGCCGGTTCCAAAACCACGGTCAATCATCTTTCGGTGGGCCGAATTACCGGCGGCGCGACGGTCGAACGTGAAGTGCCCATGCCGCTGGGACAAGGCGAGTTTGTCTATCTCGACCTGAATACCACCGATTTCGGTACTACCCAACTGATGGTGGAGGCAATCAACAAGGTTGCGCCGGGCGCCGCCACCGCTGCCGATGCCCGGCAGATTCGCGTGCGCGCCCCGACCAATCCGGATGAGCGTGTCTCCTTCATCGGGCGCATCGAGAATGTCCAGCTGACCCCGGCGAGGATGTCGGCAAAGGTCATCGTCAATAGTCGTACCGGGTCGGTGGTGATGAATCAATCGGTGCTGCTGGACAACTGTGCGGTGGCCCACGGCAATCTTTCCGTGTCGGTCAGCGCCGACAACGCCGTGAGTCAGCCGGGCGCACTGTCGGGAGGTCAGACGGCCGGTGTCAGCAATGCCCAGATCGACATCAGGCAGGAGGGCGGCGTGATGATGAACCTCAAGGCAAGTGCCAACCTCGCGGATATCGTCAAGGCCTTGAATGCCCTTGGCGCCAACCCGCAGGACCTGATGGCGATTCTGCAGGCGATGAAATCGGCGGGGGCCCTGCGCGCCGAACTGGAAATCATCTGATCATTCGAGTCAGGAATATTTTGCTGCCCTGATCAGGCGAATGGCGGCGGCGATCTTCTGACATCCTTCAGCCTGCCATGAGTGCCGACACCGTTACCACCGCCAATCCGAACGTTTTCGACGCCAGCAGCCTCACGGCGCTGAAACGCCAGGTGAAGGGCGGCGATCCCAAGGCCTTGAAGGCGGTTGCGCAGCAGTTCGAGGCGCTGTTTCTGCAGATGGTATTGAAGTCGATGCGCGATGCCATTCCGCGCGAGGGATTGCTCGATAGCGACCAAAGCCGGATGTACGAATCCCTGCTGGACCAACAAATGGCCCAGGTCCTCGGCTCGAAAGGGGGCGGTACGGGTCTCGCCGCCATGATCGAAAAGCAGTTGCTGCAGCAGAACCCCGAACCACAGGTGTTTGACGGCCCCTTGCCGCTGTCGCCGCCAACCCGGTTCTTTCGCTTTTCGGAGGGGAAGATGATTCCCTTGTCGAACAAAGTGAATCAGGTGCCCCTGCCGTTGCCCGGTTTGCCACCGATACGAAATAGTCCCGGGCCGGGGTCGGCGATTGATCCGGCAGTGACCGGGGATGGCGCCAATCCAACGGCCATTGCCGGCGAGTTTGCCAATCGATTGTGGCCTGCAGCGGCGGAAGCCGCACGCGCTACAGGCATTCCGGCGCATTTCATGGTGGCCCAGGCGGCACTGGAAACCGGTTGGGGCAAATCCGAGCTGCGTCATGCAGATGGCAGTCCCAGCTTCAACGTGTTCGGCATCAAGGCGGGGCGAAACTGGCAGGGCCCCGTGGTCGAGTCGACGACCACCGAGTACGTGAATGGCGTTGCGCAAAAGCAGCTTGAGCGCTTCCGTGCCTACGGCTCGTACGCCGAGGCGTTCCGCGACTACTCCAGCGTGTTGTCCGCCAATCCCCGCTACGCCAGCGTGCTTGGCAATCAGGATGCCGGCGGTTTCGCCCGCGGTCTGCAACGTGCGGGCTACGCCACCGACCCGATGTATGCCGCCAAGCTCGAACGAATCATCGGCGGAGCCACACTGAGACAAGTGCTGGCGGGCTAGTTCAACCCTTACGTTTCACCGGGTGGCACGGCCATTGCTCTAAATCACGTGAATACTTAACTCACGGCAAGTTTTGCCGTTATTAAGCTCAATTCACGGAGCAATCATGGGCATTTTCAGCGTTGGCGCCAGCGGTTTAAATGCCGCACAGGCAGGCATCCTTACCGCCAGTCACAATATCTCGAACGCATCGACGCCCGGCTTCAGCCGTCAGGCGATCGTTCAAGGAACCAATATTCCCTTGCTTACCGGGGCGGGTTATCAGGGGCAGGGTACGCATGTCGTGACGACCAAGCGCATCTATGACGATTTTCTCGGTCGCCAGGTGATGAGCGCCGAGGCCGGGGCGGCCGAGATGGACAGCTATCTTGCGCAAATCAAGCAGATCGACAACATGCTTGCCGATCCCGCCGCCGGCTTGTCTCCCGCGCTGGCGGCATTCTTTGCGGGGGTCCAGGACGTGGCGGCTTACCCGTCATCGATTCCCGCCCGGCAGTCCATGCTCTCCGCGGCCCAGGCCATGGCCGCCCGGTTTCAGTCGATCGACCAGCGCATGGTCGAGATACGGGAAGGGACCAACTCCCAGATCCAGTCACAGGTGACGGCGATCAATACCTATGCGCTACAGATTGCGGACATCAATCAGCGTATCGCGATTGCGCAGGCCAGTAACCAGGACCAGGCGCCAAATGACCTGCTGGATCAGCGTGACCAGATGCTGAATGATTTGAACAAGGTGATTCGGGTCAACAAACTGATGCAAAGCGACGGCAGTTTGAATGTCTTCATCGGCAACGGCCAGCCGCTGGTGGTCGGCACCCAGTCGTATCAACTGCAAGCGGTACAGGCGCCTGACGATCCTGAGCACATCACTGTCGCCCTGGTCGGCGTTGGTGGTACTCCGATCGTTCTGCCTGAATCTCAGCTTACCGGCGGCAGTCTGGGCGGGTTAGTGGGTTTTCGCAACCAGACACTGGATGCCGCGCAAAACTCCATTGGCCGCATCGCGCTGACGCTGGCGCAGAACTTCAACGACCAGCAAAGGCTGGGACAGGACTTGACGGGCGCGCCGGGACAGAGCCTCTTCAGTTTCTCGGCGCCGACCGTGAGGGCAAGCAGCCTTAACACGGGCACCGGAACACCGACGGCAAGTATCGATGCTACGACCATTGATCGACTCACCAGCAGTGACTACCGGCTCACCTATGTGGGTGTCGGCAACTATCAGTTGACGCGTCTTTCCGACAATCAGGTGCAAAGTTTCGCCGCCCTGCCGCAGACAGTCGACGGCATGACCATTGCCATCGGTGCGTGGCTGCCCAATGCCGGCGACGCCGTGCTGGTTCAGCCCACCCGCAAAGGCGCCCAAAACCTCACCGTGGCGTTCTCCGACGCGCGTCTGATTGCCGCCGCCGCACCGATACGCACAGCGGCAGCCATGACCAACAGCGGAACGGGCAGCGTCAGCGGGGGAACCGTCAATGCGCCACCGCCGCCGAATGTCAATCTGACCCAGTCCGTTACCATCACTTTCGACAATCCACCGACGACCTTCGACGTCAGCGGTACCGGCACCGGCAACCCGGCCAACGTCGCCTTCACGGCCGGCGGCAATATCACCTACAACGGCTGGACAATTCAGATCACCGGCACGCCAGCCGCCGGCGACGTGTTTACCATTGCCGCGAATGCCGCCGGGGTTGCCGACAATCGCAACGCAATGCTGATGGGAACGCTGCAAACCCGGTCTACGATGATTGGCAGTTCCACCAGCGGTCCGACGGCGTCCTACCAGGCGGCCTATTCCCAGATCGTCAGCTTCGTGGGGAGCAAGACAAATGAGGTGCAGGCTGTCGGCGCATCGCAGCAAGGCCTCGTCGATCGCGCCACGCAGGCCATGCAGGCGCTTTCCGGGGTCAATCTGGACGAGGAAGCGGCCAACCTGCTGCGTTATCAACAGGCGTATCAGGCATCGGCCAAAGTGCTGGAAATTGCCGGCAAGGTGTTTGACGAGATTCTTGCCCTGGGCCGATGAGCGGGCCAAGGTAGAAGGAGAAAGCCATGCGTGTCAGTAGCGGAATGATTTTCGATGCGGGTATATCCAGCATCAACCGGCAAACAGCCTCACTGCTTCATCTGCAGCAGCAGGTGGCATCCGGCCGGAGGATTCTGACGCCCAGCGATGATCCGGTGGCGGCTGCGCGGGCACTGGAAGTGACACAGGCCAGCGATGTCGCGGATCAATTCAAGCGAAATCTGAGTTCCGCGACATCCACCCTGGGGCTTGAAGAAGCACAACTGGCCAGCGCCGGCGACATGCTCGGGCGAGTGCGTGAACTGGCGGTCCAAGGCGGTAATGCGAGCCTGTCGGCGAATGACCGCAAGGCCATAGCCATCGAATTGCGCTCGCGTTTCGATGAACTGCTTGGCATCGCCAATGCCACCGATGGCACTGGCCAGCACATTTTTTCCGGCTACATGGGGGCGACTACGCCTTTCGCCGGATCGGTCGACAACATTCTTGCCGGCAATGAAATCGTCTATCTGGGCGATGATGGCCAGCGCAAATTGCAGGTGGCCCCGACGCGATCTCTCGAGATCAGCGATTCTGGGAATGACGTGTTCAAGCGCATAAGGAGCGGCAACGGCTACTTCGCTGTCGACTATGCCGCCGGCAACACGGGCACAGGGGTCGCCGGTTCCGGCTCGGTGACCAATCCGGCGGCCTGGAACGCAGCAACCACCAAGAATGTTGCGATCCGATTCACGGTGACGGGAGCTGTTACCACCTATGACCTCGTCGATACCGTTAGCGGAAACTCGTTGTTGACCGGCGGTGCGGCACCAGCGCCAGTTGTCAGTCAGCGAACGTACCAGAGCGGCCAGCCCATCGTGCTGAGTCAGACGGGCGCACCGGCATTCGATATTGGCGCCAGCATTACCATCAATGGCGCTCCCGCAACCGGGGACAGCTTCTCGATTGCGCCCAGCACATCCCAAAGCGTGTTTGTTACCGTCGCCAATCTGATCGGAGCGCTCGAAACGACTACGGGCACGCCTGCCGCCAATGCCCGACTCAGCAATGACATCGGATTCGCCCTGACCAATCTCGATCAGGGGATCGACAACATCTTGAGGGTTCGAACGCAGATCGGTTCACGCATGAATGAGATCGAGTCGCTGGGCAGTTTGAACGAGAACCTGAGCCTGCAGTATCAGCAGACCCTGTCGAACCTGCAGGATCTGGACTATGCCAAGGCAATTTCCGATCTGACCCGCAAGCAGGTGGATTTGGAGGCGGCGCAGAAGTCCTTTTCCAGGATATCCCAGCTTTCCCTGTTCAACTACCTATGACGCCGTCCCGCCAGCGCCGACTTTTGTATGTTTCCCTGCTTTGCTGCGGGCTCGCAGGCTGTGCCGTCATGGATTACCCGGGGCAGACGAGTCTCAGTGGCGCTCTTCCGGCACAGGGGCCGATCATTCCCGATACCACCCTGAATCTCTCCAACTCGGTGCAGATTCCGCTGGAAAGGATCGTGACGTGGGGCTTGTACGCCGGGGCTGCCTACCTGATCCTTGATCCGCTGGCGCCAAACTGGGAGATCGAGCAGGCTGCATTTCCAGATGGCCATTACCACTTTTCGCTGAAAATGAAGCGCTTTTACGCGGGTGGCGCGGGCGAGTCACGCGTGGTATTCCATCAGCGCGCGAAGGAACTCATGCGCCAGGGCGGCTACGACGGATATCAGGTCGTGGAATATTCCGAAGGCATGGAATCTTCCGTGCTCGGCTCGCAGCGCGTGTCACAGGGCGTGATTCGCCTGACGAGAAGCGCGGGTTCGACGAAGGTCAGGGACGGGCTTGCCGACGGCAAGCGCAATGGTCGCAACTGATCCGGCGCGCCTTTAGAGCGGACTGCCCGCCGCTCGCATGACCATGGCCATTGCCTGGAAGCCCTTGGTAAACAGGCCTTCCATTGCCGCCCCGATAAAGGGCAGCGACAACATCAGAACCAGAAACCCCAGAGCCAGCGTAACCGGAAAGCCAACCGAGAACAGGTTCAACTGCTGGGCAATTCGAGCCAGCACGCCAAGCGCGATGTTGGCGATCAGCAGTGCCGTGATTAGCGGCAGCGCCAGCAGCAGTCCGGTTGAAAACAGCGTGGCCGACCAGGCCAGCATCGATGAAAAGGCCGCGGCATGGATTGGGGTCGTACTCACCGGCAACAGGGTGAAGCTCTCTGTGAGAACGGTCAGAGCCAGCAAATGCCCGTTCAGAGCGAGAAATATAAGCGCTGTCAGAAGTCCGAGAAATTCCGCGATTACGGGTGTTTGACCGCCGCTATCCGGATCGAAAAACGTGGCGAACCCCAATCCCATCTGCAGGCCGATCAGTTCCCCGGCGACATCGACAGCGTCGAAGGTGATGCGCAACGCGAAGCCGAGCAGGACGCCGATCAGTATCTGCTCGCCGAGAACCACCAGCCCGATCCATGAGCTGGCCGGAATCGC
>Ga0154020_10011391_pt1 | contig 10139 bp, 6 predicted proteins | sample Klosneuvirus_201_FD_109709 | JGI IMG/M metagenome (GOLD analysis project Ga0154020, IMG submission 109709) | Active sludge microbial communities from wastewater, Klosterneuburg, Austria - Klosneuvirus_20160825_MG | ecosystem: Engineered > WWTP > Aerobic digester > Activated sludge | place... | reverse complement strand
TTCTCTTTTCTTTGTTTTTTGTTTTGTTTTTTTTTTTTTTTTTTTTTTTTGTTTTTATATTTTTATTTTTTTATATGTGTGTATGTGTTGTAAAAAATAAAACAGCAACAAAAAAACCAGTATAAAAATAAATTTTAAAAGTGCGCCTATATTGGTGCCAGAGCTAAAACAAGAGCCGTGGTTTAATAATCCGAAAGTTGGGTTCTGTTTTCTCTTTTTCATTGACTTTAGAAATTGAGATAAATTTCGGTATAAAAGCAAAACACCTTAAACCCGACAACAAGAAAACATTACTTATGTAAGAAATATCAAAAACATGTTAAGCAATGATGAGTTAAAACCACAATAAAAAAGCCCCGACAGAAATCGTCGGGGCTTTTAATTTACTATTAAATTGATTACTGATTATGAAATATTTTTTGAGTGAAGCGTTTTTCATTAGTAGTAACAGTAACAAAAATAATTTGCTCTTTAGCATTTAAATCAAGGTAAAACTTATCTACGCTTGTTTCAACTTGCATTGGAGAAATTAAAGTCTGACCAAGTATGTTGTTTACAGTAATTGTTGCTTTAGTGTTCTTATCGAAGTTAAGATCTACATAAATACCTCTACTATCTTTACCAACTTTTATTGAGTTATCATTATTCTGATAAGACAATACACTTTGCAGAGTTGGGCTATTTACAGCATGAACCAAATGCGTGTATTTAGCGGTATCGCCACAAGCGGAATTGATAGCACTTAAATGCACATTATAATTACCTGCGGTAGTATACATGTAAGTAGGATTTTGAACAGTTGACGTGTTGCCATCTCCAAATTGCCAGAAATAGGTATTTGCGTTTGATGAGGCGTTAGTGAACACAAACTGAGTGCTTCCGCCAACAATTAATGTATCTTTATTAACTGTAAATGATGAGATAGGAAGCGGAGCAGTACTTACTAAATTAAATGTAGCATTAGCGTTGTCACAGCTTCCAACTGTATTCACATCTACATTATAACTACCAACACCAATGTTTTTTAAAGTATCAGCTGTAGCTTTATTAAGTGAGGTTTTTACAATATTGTTTGAAGCATCTTTCCAAGTATAATTCCAAGGACCTGAAGTTGATGTTCCTTGTGCAATAACTGAACCATTGTTACCATTAGAACACAATGGATGATTGACATTTGATGATAATGTACCGGGGTTAACTGTAATTCTTAACTCGTATTGAGGTGTAGTTACATTAGCACTGATTGTTGCCGTATAAGGACCACTCTTTAAATTGTGCGATGTAGAGGTCGCAATATTAAACAAACTCACACAAGCACCTGCAGGTAATTTATTTAAGTTAACCGGGCTAATTTGAAACACCCCGGCAGTTCCTGTAGTAACAGTAATAGGTATAACTACTGTTCCGCTTATAGTTGGTAAAGAATTTCTTACCAATTTACTTCCACTTGTTGTACTGTATATACGCGGTAAACCTGGATTAACAGAGTTTCCGGTTAAATACGCATCACCACCTAAATCAAAGCCGGTTGTCGATGTCGCATCAAAATTAAAGTATGCGTTAGCAAAGAATGAAGTTGTAAAAGTTGTACTTGTTAAATCCAATAGGAAGTCATTAAAAAAGTAATTAGGGGTATATGTATTTGTTTTTAATAAGCCTAGCGTTGGATTATTAGTCGTTGTTTTCCAATTTTCATTTGGAGTAATTGTTAAGTTATTAGTTAATACACGAACCGCAAATGCTTGACCCATCGGGATTACACTATTTGTACCTGCCGCACTGTAGATAACATCTGCTTCAGCGTTAGAATCGTAAACAGAAAACATTGGGTCAACATTACCACCAGCAGAGGCGACAACTTGAGAAACCAAAATTGGAGACGGATACGGATTCGCAATTAAATGCCAACCATTAGTTGATGCAACACCACCTGTTAAAGATAAGTTGCTAAATGCAGAAGAGCCTTTGGTATTTACAGGGCCTGTTAATGGAATTGTAATTGCAGTTGTATTTGGAAAGCCATTACCAAGAAACACCCAATACCCCTCGGTAGAAGTTAGTCCACCTAATGCGGTTATTTCAATATAATGCAAAGGATCGGCTTCATTTCCGGATACTGCGCTCTCGTCATAAGTATAAATAGAAGTGAAAGTTACACCACCTACCTGAGTTCCATCGGGACAAGTTAAACACGTAATAGCAAAACTTGAGTTCCAATTAGTCATGCTTGCCCCTGTTACTCCTGAAGAACACATGTTTACCCAATTGGTTAAACCAGCATCTTTATATAATTCAACAGTTGGGCTACCGGTAAACGCCCCCGTTGCACCGATAATACCAATACGGCCTTTATGTGAGGCGTCACTTTTTAAAGTTAAGTTACTACCTGCTGCAATTGTACCATCGGTAGGGTCAATAGAGTTCCAAATTTCTAATGGATTACCCAAGGTTAAAGTTTTAGTTTTTCTGTCAAATGATAAATCATATAAAGCACGTGTTGACGCACTTGTTTGATCCATCCACATGGAATTAGAAACATTGGCGGTTGTTGAAGTAAAAACAGTTAAGGTAGAAGTATTTGATCCAGTAAAGGCACCATTAGAAGATAGCACAGGAAAAGTAACTGCGCCTTTCATAGTTAAGTTGTTTCCGTTAATATTAATCGTACCATTAGTAAGTGCAGAAGAACCACCAACAACTAAACTACTACCTAAAGTAATTACGCCCGATGGTCTATTCACAGTAAAATTATTAATTAAAGTACTAGTGCCGACAGCAAAACGTAAAGTTCCAAAAGCTCCACTACCACCAATTGTCAAACGAGAATTCGCTGTGACTAATGAGCCCGAACCGAGAATAGTACCATTTAATGTGAGAGTCTTTAACGTAGAATTAACCATTTGGAAATTAGTCGCAGCTAAATTCAAAATCCCATTAACAATAGTACTGGCTATATATGTTTTCACGCCGCCGCCTGAAATGGTTAAATTATGGTACGTCGCATCCCATATTGTAATAGCGGAAGCTTGTGCAAAATCAATTGTTGAACCTGAGAGCACATTAACATTAGCTGCAGCCGGGAAAGTTGTATTGGCAATTGTTAAAGTTGAACTGTTCTGTACATTTAAAGTAGCGTTAGTTAATGATAAGGCAAACGCCGCAGGAATGGTTAAGTTAGAACTGATTGTTGTTCCATTACCGGCATTCACTGTTACGCTTCCTCCACTTATTGCCCAAGCCGCAGTTAAAACTGGCGAGAAAACTGTTGCGGTATTGTTATAAAGATTAAAAGTTTGTCCGGCTGCTGAAAACGTTAATGGATTTGGTCCGGTACCGTTAGGAAAAGCACCCCAAGAAGTCACTTGGTGTAAAGGGTTTGTACCATCCCAATAAAAAGTATTTAATGAGGTACCGTTTAATACGATGTCATCAATAGCTATAAATGCTCCCCCTCCTGTACCCGTGTATGACCACCTTAAATACAAAACTGGCGCATTGTCACAGGCAGGTGGTAAATTTACAGTAGATAAAGCATGCCATTTATCATCAGTAGGTACATCCGTAAAAGGAACATTTACCCAAGTTGAATTGTTAAAACTGTATTCTAAAGTTAATGCAGGCGCACCGGTTGTTCTGTATCCATTCCAATCCAAAGTAAGGTTAGAGTAAACAGACGCATTAACTGATGCCGAAGTGGTACTTTCCATTCCAGATGACCCATCACCGCCAGCCATTACAGCACCGCCTGACGAACCAGCGACAGTACATTGAGGTACACCTCCAATACAAGAGCTGGAGTCACTATCATCGACCAACCAATCTGCATCATGGCTGGTCCAGCTCGCAGGAAAAGTGGTTTTACACTGGTATCCGAAATTCTCCGAATATGGCAACTGTGCCTTAGATACAAATGCAGTTAAAACAAAAATAACCGCCAATAAGTTTTTAGTATAAGTTTTTTTCATAGAAAAGAAATTTAGATTCGAGTAATTAAAGTAAATATATAAAATTGATGGCTTAATTCCAAGATGATTCGTTGCTTTTTTTGCCAATTTCTTACATATGTAAATAAAAAAGATGTCTTTAACGACTAAACTTCCAATTGTGACGACCTAAATAATTTAGTTAAATTTCAAACGTATTACATTAGCTCCACAATAATTGGTAAATTAGCCGTTTTTATAAATTTAATGATACTTACTATTAAACAAGCATTTATCAAATCCATTTTAGGACTGCTTATTCTGCTTTCAGGCCAAATTGCTTTTGCCCAAAGCACAGGTGCTATCAGAGGATTTATTTACAATAAAGAAAACGGCGAATCTGTTCCCTTTAGTAATGTGTACTTTAAAGGCACCACCATTGGCGCTAATACCGATATCAACGGTTTCTTCTCTATTTCAAAAGTGCCGCCGGGTAAATACGAACTACTTATTACTAACCTGGATTTTGATACCATTTCAGAAACTATCACTATTAACGCCGGTGATTTAATCAGTAAAAAATATTATTGTACCAAAGGAGGCATTAAGCTCCAGGAAGTAGAAATCTCTACCGACAAAGCTGAAAAAATTGAAAATACTACCGTTGCGGTAACTAAAATCGACGCAGCCATCATCGCTAAACTTCCCAGTGTGGGCGAACCCGATTTAGCGCAGTATTTACAGGTTCTTCCTGGTGTTGTTTTTACAGGTGACCAGGGCGGACAACTTTACATACGTGGTGGCTTACCTGTACAAAACAAAGTTTTAATGGACGGTATGCAAATTTATAACCCCTTCCACTCTATTGGATTATTTTCTGTTTTTGATAATGACATTATGAAGAATGCCGATGTTTATTCGGCCGGTTTCGGTGCAGAATATGGCGGAAGAACTTCTTCTGTTATGGACATCACCACCCGCGATGGTAATAAAAAACGCATGGCAGGAAAAGTTGGCGCGTCTACCTTCGCGGCTAAATTAATGTTGGAAGGTCCCTTTGTTAAACTTAAGGAAGATGGCAAAGGAAGTGCTTCTTTCATTTTATCTGCTAAACATTCTTACTTACCTCAAACTTCAAAATCGTTATATACTTACGCCAATAAAGATGGCTTGCCTTTTTATTTTACCGACTTATACGGAAAGGTTTCAGTGAACGCTACCAACGGAACAAAAATTAATTTTTTCGGATTTAATTACAGCGATAAAGTAGATTATGCCGGAATTGCACGATACAGCTGGAATGCCTCAGGCGCAGGTTCTAATTTCGTTTTAATTCCAAGCAGCTCTAATTTGCTTATTGAAGGCGTGTTTGCTTATTCCAATTATAAAATCGGTTATAAAAATCCTGTCATTGAAACTGATTCTAAATCGAGTTCTGTAAGCGGATTTAACGCCGGCTTCAATTTTATTAAATTTATTGGCCGCAGCGAAATTAAATTCGGCTTCGAAGGAATTATTACCAATACCACCTACGAATTGCAAAATCCTTTCTTCACAAAAGTAAGTGCCGAAAGAGCGACTTCTGACATTGCAGGATTCCTGAAATACAAATATGTTGAGAAGAAAAAACGATTCATTTTTGAGCCGAGTTTCCGTGTAATGTATTATGCTACGCTTAATGTTTTTTCACCTGAACCTCGCGTTAGTTTAAAAGTAAATTTTACGCCTAAAATCCGCTTCAAAGGTGCTGCTGGTTTGTATAGTCAAACTTTAATGAGCGCAAGTTCTGACCGCGACGTGGTTAATTTATTTTACGGCTTCATCAACGCACCTGAAAGCCAGCAAATGCCTTCCACTTATTTAGATAAAAACGGAAAAACACAAAAGGTTAATTCATCCGTTCAAAAAGCTAAACATATTGTTGCAGGTTTTGAATTTGACATTACTAAATATGTTGATCTGAACATTGAAGTTTATCAGAAAACATTCGACCAAATCATTAACACCAACCGCGATAAATTATTTGACGACACTCCTGAAAATGCCAGTAAGCCTGATGCTATTAAAAAAGATTATGTGGTTGAGCAAGGACAAGTTCAAGGTTTAGATGTTGTTTTGAAATTTGAATACAAGCGCTTTTATTTCTGGTCGGTTTACTCACTAACTTTCAATAACCGTTGGTATGGCAACACTTCAACTAAAGTGATTACTAATTACCCGCCAAGTTTCGACCGCCGTCATAATGTAAATTTAGTGGCTTCGTACACCTTTGGTAAAAAACGTAATTGGGAAATTAATGCGCGCTGGAATTACGGTTCGCCTTTCCCTACTACACCAACACAAGGATATTATCCTTCTGTAAATTTTGGAGGTAATTTAAATTACGATTATACTACTTCCAATGCTTCTTTAGGATATTTACCAGGCGATTTAAACTCTGTGCGTTTGCCTGATTTTCACCGTTTGGATATTGGTATTAAGTACCGCTACAACTGGACAGAACGCATCATACTTGAAGTAAGCGGCGGCGCAACGAATATGTATAACCGAGAAAATATTTTCTACGTTAACCGTTTCACATTCCAGCGCATTAACCAATTGCCTATTCTTCCTAACTTAAATTTGAGTTTGAGTTTTTAGTACAATTGAATTTTAAAAGGTTTATTTATACCTTTATTCTATGTCGTTTAAAATTTATACAAAAACCGGCGATAAGGGAGAAACTTCTCTAATTGGCGGAACACGTTTACCTAAGCACCACATCCGAATTGAAGCGTATGGAAATGTGGATGAACTGAATTCGTTTGTTGGTTTGATACGCGACAATGTTTCTGAAAAAGAACTTTTTGATCTCCTAATTGAAATTCAGGACAGATTATTCACGCTTGGCTCATTGCTGGCCAGCGATCCGGCAAAAGATATTAAAATGCAATTGCCACTTATAAAAGAGGAGGACATTGTATTGCTCGAAAAATCCATAGATAAAATGAACGAGACTCTGCCTGAGATGAAACATTTTGTTTTACCGGGCGGGCATACTACAGTTTCATATTGCCACGTGGCGCGTTGTGTTTGCCGTAGGGCTGAGAGGTCAGTTTTAAAATTGGCAGCGAACGAAAAAGTGGATGAACTCATTTATAAATATTTAAACCGTTTGTCGGATTATTTATTTGTGCTGTCACGAAAGTTAAGCCGTGATTTAAAAGTTAACGAAATTCCCTGGAAAGCCCGCTTGTAATTTTAGTATGAAAACACCCGGAGATGTTGTAAATGAAATGATGGCTAAAGACACTTTTAGCCGCTGGTTAGGAATTGAAGTTATTGAAACCGGCCCCGGAATATCTAAATTAAAAATGACGGTTAAACAAAACATGCTCAATGGTTTTGGAATTGCCCATGGAGGTATCACTTATTCATTAGCAGATAGTGCTTTGGCATTTGCCTCTAATTCGCATGGCAAAAAAGCCGTTTCAGTTGAAACATCTATTTCCCATTTAGTTTCTTTGTTAGAGGGTGATGAAATTATTGCTGAAGCTAAAGAAGAAAATTGTTCCAATAAAATTGGGGTGTACTCAATAAAGGTTACCAAGGCGTCAGACAATAGTATTGTCGCACTTTTTAAAGGAACAGTTTACCGCACATCAAAAGATTGGTAAAAATTTGTTAAAGTATTAAACCTTTACAGGATTTGTTAGTCAAACCCATACAAACAATTAAAACAAATGTTTATGAAGCGTATTAAAAACCTGATTCCTATTATTATAGGTTTTATTCTATTAGGTGCTTTCAATTTACAAGCCCAAAAACATGGTGGACATGGCCATGGTCATAAAGGTGCTAAAGTAAAAGTTAAAGCCGGACCGGGCCATCATCATAAAGTGGTTGTTAAAAGAAGTGTTTACCGTCCTGCAAAAATTGTAGTATACCATCCTCACTGGGGGCCAAAACGTGCTATTCACCGCCGCTGGGTATATTTTCCGAAGCATAACATTTACTGGGATAACTGGCGGAACCATTATGTTTATTGGAATGGTACAGTTTGGTTTTCGCAACCAACACCGCCTCCCGTTATTGTGAACATTAATCTCGATAACGAAAAACAACACGAGCTAAAAGAGGACGACGACGATACAGATGATGTGTATAAAAGCAATGACTCTCATAAAACTGAATACAAGCCTGAATAAAACAAAACCCCGGTATTAATCGGGGTTTTTTATTTAAACAAAATCTGTACTTTAGTGCCTCATTATTTCGCATATGAATCAAGCTTATATCATAAACGGTGTGCGCACAGCCATCGGAAACTTCGGAGGTACTTTATCGGTTGTTAGAACCGATGATTTAGCAACCATTGCCATCAAAGAACTCATTAAAAAAAATCCTTCAGTAGATTGGTCACAAGTAGGCGATGTTATACTCGGTTGTGCCAATCAAGCCGGTGAAGATAACCGAAACGTCGCCCGTATGGCTGGTTTAATGGCAGGTTTACCAATAACGGTAGCCGGACAAACCGTTAACCGTTTATGTGCTTCCGGTTTAAGTGCTACGATTGATGCCGCAAGGTACATACAGTTAGGAGATGCGGAAATGATGATAAGTGGCGGTGTTGAGAACATGACGCGTGGACCATTGGTAATTAGTAAAGCAGGTTCAGCATTTGGCCGCGATCAGCAAATGTACGACAGTAGTTTTGGCTGGCGTTTTATTAATCCTAAAATGAAAGAAATGTTTGGTGTTGATGGCATGGGAGAAACTGCAGAGAACGTAGCTGATATGCATAAGATAAACCGCGAAGACCAGGATAACTTTGCTTTGTGGAGTCAACAGAAAGCCGCTAAGGCTGTTTTTACGGGAAGATTTAATAAAGAAATTGTATCCGTTGAAGTTCCTCAGAAAAAAGGTGATGCATTGATTTTTAACAAAGACGAATTTGCAAAGCCAAATACCAATTTAGAAAGTTTGCAAAAACTAAAACCTGCGTTTAAAAAAGACGGAACAGTAACTGCAGGTAATGCATCCGGATTAAACGATGGCTCTGCTGCCCTGTTATTAGCCGGAGAAAAAGCCATCAAACAATTTAATTTAAAACCTTTGGCCCGTATAGTTTCCAGTGCGGTGATTGGCGTTGAGCCACGCATTATGGGATTAGGGCCTGTTGAAGCAAGCAATATTGCCATTAAAAAAGCTGGTTTAAGCTGGAATGATATTGGAATTATTGAATTAAATGAAGCTTTTGCTGCACAAAGTTTAGGTTGTATCCGTCAATGGAAACTGGATGATAAAGATCCGCGTATCAATCCTAACGGTGGAGCCATTGCTCTTGGACATCCTTTAGGCATGAGTGGCGCCCGCATCATTAACTCTGCAGCCATTGAATTGCACGAACAAAATAAAAAGTACGCACTGGTTACTTTGTGCATTGGTGTAGGCCAAGGTTATGCTGCTGTAATTGAGAAATGTTAAATACAAACGAAACCCATGCTTTAGCATGGGTGCAAAAATAATGCTTCAACCTAGGGCTTCAGCCCTGAGCTCAAAACCAGATCCTTTTCAGGGCTAAAGCCCAACCCCATTTGCGAAAAGTCTCCGTGCTAAAGCACGGAGATCTCATAACACTAAAACAAAGCCAATTGAATATCACCTGCTTTGTAATTGAATGAACTCGTATTGAACTCAAACTTACTTTCCTGTTTCATGAATCGTAAACGAGATAATGAAAACAACTGACGAATACTCTCGGCCATGTGCCCCTGTCCTCTCATTCTTACCCCAAACCTGCTGTCTTTTACATCACCGCCATGTACATCACAAATCTGGTTCCAAACTTTATCAGCACGATCAGGAAAATTCTTTACCAACCAATCTTTAAATACCGGTCCAATTGCACCGTTTAAACGCACCATGCTGTATCCTGCGCTGGTTGCTCCTGCTTTTGTAGCCAATTCCAAAACGTCAGGAATTTCATGATTGTTTATGCCGGGAATTATGGGCGCAATCATTACTCCGCAAGGAATATTATTGACGCTAAGTGTTTCAATTATTTTAAAACGGTTTTTATAGGTAGAGGTTCTTGGCTCTAACTTTTGCCGAATACTTTCATCCGTTCCGGTAATGGAAATCATGACATGCACCAAATTATGCTTCGCTAATTCTGATAAAACATCAATATCACGTAAAATCAAAGCATTTTTTGTGATGATGCCCACAGGATGT
>Ga0154020_10011390_pt1 | contig 10139 bp, 14 predicted proteins | sample Klosneuvirus_201_FD_109709 | JGI IMG/M metagenome (GOLD analysis project Ga0154020, IMG submission 109709) | Active sludge microbial communities from wastewater, Klosterneuburg, Austria - Klosneuvirus_20160825_MG | ecosystem: Engineered > WWTP > Aerobic digester > Activated sludge | place... | reverse complement strand
GATTTTCTTTGTCTTTTTCAGGATTTTCTCTCGTTTTTACTATAACTCCAGTTTGTGGTTTAGCTTTTAAAAGAAATGGTAAAATGGGAGACTCCTTGTGAAGGGTTCACTTTCAATCCCGTCCGTCCGTTAATCTCCTTTTATCAACCACTTATTGTATTCTTTCTCATCATCGGTATTGTTTACGGAGTCGAAATGGTCAACTGCGGCTTGCCATAAGTCCTCTTCTTGCTGTTTAGCCCATGCTTTAGAGCCATATGGAGGTGCTGCTACGGGCTTTTGATAGGTATGGGCTTGTGACTCCCTAAAGGCATATAATACCGCGTCTATAATGTCACTATGGGGCTTCTTTTTAATCACTATCTTACCCGGTGTGGTTTTCTCCCAATCTATTTGAATTTGATAAGAATCTTGTGCGAATCTTGAATTTTGTTTAGCTTTAAAATTACCTAACCGTAAGGAATCATTAAGAAATTCTACATTGCTTTGTTTTTGAGCCTTGTCAGCGGGTTGTAATGGACACCCGAACCGGCTTCTAATATCTTCAGCTATCTTCTTACCAAGGCCACCTTCATCTAGCACTATCTTGTAGGTGTTATATTTCTTTTGACAGGCATCAATTTGAGATATTAGATCAGTTAGCCCTTGCTTTGGTGTGATGATTTCATCAACTAAGTAAGTTTGAGGTGTTTGCTCGGACCATGCTAATACCGCGATGGCATCGGCATCATTGTAGCCAATATCCACGCCCATTATATAGTTCCATTTAATAGAAGATGGTAATGAATCATAGTTGTTTAAATTCTCTTTATATCTTACCCATAGGGATTCGACGTCTAAAACCCATTTATTACGCCACTCGCGTTGTAGTGTAGGGTTTTCTTCGTTCCATCCTCGTTTAGTCTTTAAATCGTTTATAAACTCTTGAGGCTTAGGCATATGAATGTTTTCTAGAAGAGTCCACTTATGCACACTGTAGCCATACAAGCCTTTATTAGTTACGTCGAAGAAATAGCCGTGCGGTACGGGGCCTGGAGTCCCTGTAATTGCGAGCCAGCTGTCTTCGTAATCAGCTATAGAGGGGGTTAATACGTCATCTATTAAACTCTGAACGTGAGGTCCCATGTCTTGTACTTCATCTATAGCCACTGCAGGGTATTTTCGACCTCTAAGACGTTTAATGAAGTTTTTAAGATCAGCTCCCATGAGTTTTAGTCTTGAGCCGTTCGGATGTTTGACTTCTAGTTTGGATTCAGTAAATTCACATCCTATCTTATACCGCTCATCTATCTCTTGTAGGATGGGCCATAAAATAGATCTGGCGGAATCTTGGGTGAGGGATAGATATAAACACTGGGATTTTGGATGTTTTTCCATTGTTTTAAAAAATTTAAGGGCCAAAGCATTTGATTTGCCGGCCCTTCTAGAGCATTGCGCTGCTAGGTATTTCGACTGGTCGTTGATAAACCTATCTTGTTCTAAAAAGTCACCTTTTAATTGGACCTTATTGAACTCTTTTTTATAGGTTTTCCTTTTTAAGGTTTCTGCTAGAAAACTAGTCTTTGATATTGTCATTATTTATTAACTCTTCTTTGACTTTACGCTCAAGTTCCTCATCTGTTAAGCCCTTAAGCATATCGTCTTCCCTAGTTTTTAGTTCAAATAGTAATTTTAAGTGGTCTCTTAAATCCCGAGCATCCGGGGCGGACAACTTGCCTTTCACCGACCTCATTTTAAGGTTATAAATCTCCCTAAATAGGATTAAAAGTCCGTCATCAATTAATCTTTGTATAGATATGTCTGATGGCGGAACGTTTATCTCTTCTTCAGATGTCGGTTGATACATTTTATCAAGCTTCATTAGCGAAGGTAATTCCTATACAATTAGTGTCTGGAAAGAAAAAATCAATAGGCCTATTATTAACACCAATAACAGTGCAAAGCACACCGGTGTCTGTTTTAACCATTTTAAGGTCTTTTCTCCACTTAGCTCCTTTACCGGAATCGAGTACGTTAGGGACAGAACCCACCCCCTCTACATGGTACCCAGTGTGGAGTCTGATATTGGAGATAGCCTTTCCTGTATATCCTTTACTCATTAGATGCTCCTTGCTGCGGTTCTTCAGGTTTTGATTCTTGTTGCGGCGCCTCTGGTAATTCTACCTCAACTCCTCTACGCTTGCCTTCTTTTGAGTCAAGAAGTCTTCGTGCGTGCGCTTCTTTATTAAGGTCTAAGAGTCTTTTATTAAGACCGTCTAGCTCCTTTTTAAACACCTCGATTTGATATTGAGCGTGTCCTGCTTTCGCGCATACGTTTTGAAATTCATTTTGAATCTCGTTTAATTCCCTTACGTTTGGTGATGACATTATTTATTGTCTCCTTTATAGTTTAAATGGGTTAAAAGTTAACTCGGGATACTTTGTTTTTCTTAAAATCAAGCCTAAATTAGTGAAATGACTGAAGAAATTGGGAAGAACAGGCACTAAAAGCTTAGCTACCCCTTGTTTCCTCCAAGATTTCTTCACATAAAGCCAATGTAATGTGTTGCCTGTCGTGATTGAATACCCTACTATAACACTGGGGTCTTCCTTCAGGCAAGCTATGTTCACCTGGCATTTAAATAGCAATGATTCTACTACTCTTTTGTAGTTTTCCATAAAATCAGCTTTGGGGATCATATTATAGAATTCATTATCGTAATACAATCCTTTTAAAAAGGAAGCATAAATAAACGGAGCATCTGAGTCATTAGCTTTGCGAACAAATACCAGGGATTCTAATTCGTTCATTGTTCAGTCTCCATTTCCAATCCTTCAAGCCATAGATTTTTACGCATGGTAATTGCGTACTTACGGATTAAATCATTGATTTTAGTTTTTTGTATCTTAATATTAGCATCATTTAAAATCTTAGCTATAGCCCTGCAACCTAGACCTTCGGAGTGGTACGTCCATATTGCGGCGTCGAGTTCTGACGGAAACTCATAGTTAGTGGCAAAATGACGAGCATTAGTGTAATACTCTTCTTGTATTTTCCATCTAGGTTGTTCTCCTAGGTAGGCTTTTTCTTTCATCGGCTTAGGCACCCTATGTAAGTGGTTTACGAAAACATACTCTGTTTTTTCAATATCTTTAAAACCTGATTTTTTTAATTTAGCGTACCATTCTTTTTGGAGCTGCTTAAAGTTATCCTTTTTGTTGTTGTTCTTGGACATTAGTTGATTCTAAAGAAAGATTATCTTCTAGTTTTTGTTTAGCTGCGGCTTCTTCTGCAGCTTTTTGTTGATTTAATTTAATCTCTTGGAAAACGTAACTCGCAACTTGGTTAGCTGCAGCTTTTTTCATACTTTTAATAAAGTATTGATCTGGTTTGTAGGCCACTTGAGGCCCTAAGTGAAGTAAATTAGACGCTAATGCGAAACGCATAGAATCTCTGTCAGCGAACTCTCCACTCAAATCGATAATTCGATCGGACCAAGTGTAAAAATCAGACTTGCCTAGGGGTAAAGGTCTTGGGAAAAAACTTAGTAATAGATTCAAATATTTAACCATAATATATCTCCTTTAACATAGTATGCCTCATTTTGGAACATGTGTCAACTATTTTTTACACATCTGCAAAAGATTTTCCTATTTTTGGTATTGCCTCTAAAGCTATCGTCTTTAAGTCTATGGTGTACTCAGCTGCATATTGCAATAACTGTGCCACATCCTGGGAGTCTTGCTCATTACATTCAACAATTATACTGTCATGCACCGTAGTGACGATTTTACAGTCTATGTTGGCATCTTTGGCTAGCTTTACGAAGTTAATCATGGACCTATTGACTATAGAAGCCGCAGTTGATTGAATTCTATGGTTAGTGGCTAGATTTAACATCTTGCGCGCCTCATAGGGAAGGTCTGCATGCGCTTGTTTACCGTATATTCGGTCTATTTTCTTAGCGTCGGGCATTCTACGTTTGCGCCCGAATATATTAGCTACATAACCTTGCTTTTTAGCTAAGTTATGCGACTCTGTCATGAGTTTGGCGACGCCTGGGAATTCAGCTAGGTATTCTTGCATATCTTCTGCCGTCTCCTCGATGCTTTTACCGGTGGTTTTGGCTAACTGAGCCGGAGAGGCTCCGTATACCGTGGCTAAGGCTATGACTTTGGAGATGTTTCTCAAGTTAGGATATTTTATACCGAAGGCATTGTCACTACCTTCTTTATATGGGGTTGCATCGTACTTCTTATAGACCTTAACTCCGATAGTAGAATAGAAATCCTCGCCTGATTTAAAAGCATTAAGAAGATTAGTATCGTCACTTATGTATGCGAACACTCGGGGCTCTAGCTGGCTATAATCTAACCCTACGAAAGTCTTGCCGGGTCTAGCGATGACGCATTTTTTAATCCTTTTGTCATCCCTCGGTAAATTCTGAAAATTGATGTTTTTAGAAGAGTATCGCCCACTAGTCGTTCCATGCTGTAAAAAGCTGGGATATAAAATGCCGTAGTCTACATACTCCTTTATCCCCTCTACATAGGTATTCAAAAGCTTTGTTTTTTTCTGATATTCAAGGTATTTCTGTATCCATATATAGCGGTTTTCATATTTTTTAAGTACGTTTTTATCTGCAGTAATATAAGTCCAAGGATCTTTGATTTTCTTCGCTCTGATTTTTTTACCGTTAAGGGTGCCCTCTGGGGAGTAGATATGTCCTTTTTGCTCTTGGCATAACCTAATGAACTCCTTTTTAGCGCCTAATGCGTACGGGAGCTTCCCCATTAAATGCTTGCATACATTCTTACCTTCTTTAGTTAGGGTGGCAAACTCAAGTCCATACGCACCAAAGGCTAACCACGAAACTTGTGATGGGGAACCTATATTGAACGTATTCTTTTTGTTGGTGCCAGGATATAGATCCTTGATTCTAGTCTCTATTTCTTTGTATATAATGGAACGAGCTTCGATGCACTCAGCCTCCAATTGCTTACCTAAGGAAATAACTCCAGGAACGTCAATTTTCAATCCTACATCATTTAATTGGTACGTGACGCTTTTGAAGAGCGGCATGCTTTCCTCTTCATAAAAGAAAGTTTCAAGTCCTTCATCACAAAGTTCTGGTAATAGGACGTTAAACAACTTATATGTCAAAATGGCATCTTTTGCCCCATACTTGCCTATTAACTCTACATCAGCTTTATAAAGCTCATACTCACTTTTCGTTATTTTACCGCCATTCTTAGTTATCGACTCTTTCATTATTATACTTTCAGTCTCCGCAGTTTCTCCAAAATAGAATTTCCCAAGCTCTTTTAATCCATTACTTCTATTTTCATTGAGGAGATGCGCTAGTATGAGGGTATCTGTGTGCAATGCGTCTAGTAGGGATATTTTATAGTTATTATTCACCATGCGGATATCAAATATTGCGTTATGCATAATTAAATTCTTTGTGGTAAGTAAGTTTAATACTTGCTTAGCTTCTTCGGTTATGTTGGTAGATTCTAGTAAGCCTAGAGTTGAGTTCCATTTTGAAAGAACAACATAAAAAGCCTTCTCTTCTTCAGCACATACCGAGAATCCTATTATCTCCGCAGACTTAGTAAGCCCGGTAGTTTCAGTATCAAACGCTATGAATTCTTTATCTTGTAAGTAGGATAAAAGCTCACTAATGCCTTGCGGAGTGTCTATCAATACTAGTTGGGGTTGTTGAGTCTCCATTTACAATCTCCTTACCGTTAGTATTAAGTGAAACGTACTCCACAAGCTCAGTTTTACGGTCTTGTTTACGTTTGTTAGTAGCTTGAGTTAAGAAATACTTAAACGAAACTTCTTCATCCGAGGTCAGAGGTCTTAAACGCTGAGTTTCAGGATCAAAGAACATCTTATACGGCACATCTTCCTGTATAAAATCTTTGTTTTGATTTTTATGCCTAATTTTACAAAATTTGTATGCCATTATTGTGGGGGCTTTTTGTTTATACACGCGCTTTAGGGGCTGCCACAGTGTAATAAGGTAGTCACAATAGTTTTCAAAGACTGAGGTACCAAACGCCGCGTCTTTATTAAGCTCTAGGTCACCAATACCGGCTTTCTCTCTGGAGGTCTGACTTTGCATAATAAGAAATGTGTTTGTTTCTACGGCAAATCCTTTCATGGCCTTAGATATTTGTTTTAAGCCCTCGTCTTGTCCTAGCTTATTGTTGTTACATAGTACACCTATGTGGTCTATTACTACACACCCTACTTGCTTGCCTGTTTTTGCCTTGAAGTCTAGTATGTAGTCTTTTATATCGGATAAACTTAAATCTCTAAAAGTGCCTGAGTTGTCATAGTTGCTTATAATGTGCACTTTGGCATACAGTGCCGTATTTCCATTGCACATGATTTTCCAGCGGAGAGCTATCTCTTTGTCGGTCTGCTCTAAAGGACAAAAGAAATGTATAAAGTTGGGATTGCTCTCAACAAACCCCATAAAAATATTTAAAGCTAGCGCAGTTTTACCGACGCCTGAGCCGGCCACTAATCCTAAAACCTGGCCGAGACGAAACCCCAACTCAGTGTTGTCGATATACTTGTAACAAGGGAATCTTTCACCTTCGACAGTGTCTCCAGCTGCGGATAACACTTCTAATACTGAATTAGACAGAGATTGCTTTTTGTTAGGTTCATGCTCATAAGTCCATATTTTATCTATGATATTTGTCGCATAGTTCACGCGGTGATGTGGAGACCTCGTCATTGCTTTAGCAGTGTTAGCAAGTACCGTAGTCGCCTCTTCTTTTGTGAACCCTGAAGCCAGCATGATGTGTCCTAATCTAAAGTCAGATTTAGATCTATCATCGCTGACTTGTGCCCATAATTTTTTAGCTTCGTGATTTTCATTTAAAAGCTTACCGAATTTAGGGGGTATTACGTCCGTAAGTGTAGTATTTACTTCCTTTTTATAAGTCATGTTATAGTGATTTTCACAGAAATCGTTGTCTTGCTTGGACAGAATCGGGAGTATATTATTTAATTGTTCTGAAGTATATTCTAAGTCACTATCATGCAAAATAGTGCACTCTACTATGTTATCTTCTTTTTTAGTGTTTAAGGTGCCTGGAAGCCTCATTAGCTGTAAGATTTTACCTACAGCCTCATCTGAGTTAAAATAACGCACTAAGCGTCTAGTGAGTCGTAAATATGATTTTACATCTAAGTCATTAACTTTCCAATATGCGTGGACACCATTACCAGAGTCTATGATCTTTGTAGGCATTATGTCCATTAATTTTTCAATAAAAGCTTCTTTTGATGGGTAAGTATTCGATTTTAAATCGAAATCTACCATACACCATTTGAATTTATCGATGTCAGAGCCGTCTAAGTACTTGTTAGACGGCTCGTATGTGGAGGGAGAGTTTGGAAAATAATAGACATTATAACCCTTTTGATTGGCCTCTAGTATTTTTTCTAGAACTAAGTCTCCTTCAATCACTCGTTCGATTGAAGCGTGTCTCGACAATAGCCAATCAGGAGCTATAAGCCTAACTATCATTATTATGCACCCTTAGATTTGTTACGGTTTAGAATTGCCTGTACTTTAGCTTTTTTCTGTTCGGCACTTAGTGTAGCTGCGACAGGAGTATCCTCGTAATCATCCCCACCGTCTACGTCCTCCTCCTCGCTGGCTCCAGACTCAAACAAACCAAAAGAAGTTTCGTTACGAGGGCGTCCACCAAACTCAGCTTCCATATCAATGGTATTTTCTTTGTCTAAGGCTACGCTGTATACGTACATATCTCCGTTTTTAGACGGCTTCATGCCTGTAAAAGTAATTCGCACCATCGTTCCGGTGGGAACTTGTACGATTTTTTTGTCCATATTTGTCTTGCCCCAAACTCCAAGATTTCCTTCATCGGTAGAGAGATAGTGTATCCAGCACTTACCTGTTTTGGATTTAGTGCTAGGTACCTCTCGACTTCCTAAGTAATAACCTTCCGCGCTCGTAGGATTTTTCTTTCCAGTTTTTCTGTTGACGCCCCCGATAGCAATCGTGGTATTAGCGTCTAATTCTAGTAACTCCTTAAATGCCATATAGTTTGTTCTCCTTTGTTATATGGTTTATTAGCATCCCAATATTTGTTGACTTTATCAGAATACTTGGTTTTTTTAAACTTAGCTGATCCCATATTATATGCGATAATGACCTTTGTCCAGTCATTTTTGTATCGATACGATAACTTTTTTAAGTAGAGTGCCGCATAAAAAATATTAATAGACGGAATCATGAGTTTTCTCTCGTCGCCTTTAAATCCAAGCCATCGAGCTGTTGATAGTTTAATTTGACAAATACCAACTGAATTAGAGCCGCCATCATCGTGGTGAATAGCCGTTATTGTGTGTTTACTTTCAATGTAACAAATTGATTCGAGGAGGCCTGGAGGTAGCCCTTGAGTTTGGGTGTTTAAAAGAAATAAGGATAAAATTAAATCTGTCATCTAAGGTAGTATACTTGGGTTAAATACCTCTGTCAACTTTAGAGACTATGGATCTTCTCGTATTGAGATATGTCTAGAGATTTATTGAAAATCTTCTGTAATTCCTTACGTTTAACGTAAAATTCTTTTTTTAATGGAAGTCTCCCAACTTGATACAAATAATTGTATGCCCAATTATCTAGTTCTCGCTCTAAATACATGCGATACTTGGGGAACTTAAGGCCTGTATCCGTATATATGATTTTCCAATATTTCATGGCTCTAAGTTCGTCTTCTAAGATAAGTTTTCGATGTCTTTTATATAACGGCAATCCTTGTTCAAACCTAACTAGTGCGGTATCAAGATTTTTAGGGTTTATTTTGTTATAATCATATATGTAGCTTAAGTGATGGCCTAACTCATGAATTAGGTAGATAATAGTGGTTATTTTGCTTTGATTTAGGGAAATATTTATAGTTATTTCTTGAGTGCTAGAGTCCCAAGCGGCCCCTTCTACTAAGGTCTCGTTACTCTTTAGATAATTAAAAATAACATTAGAACTTAAACTTCTCGCATACAAAACAAGTCGTTTAAGCTCTTCGTCTCTAACTCCCATTAAATCCTCTTAATCCAACGACCATTTTTATTTAAAATCATAGGTATAAACACGGGTATTCCGTTATCTATTATCCCGCATCCCAGTATAGGTTTTCTCTTTATTTTTTTAGCGTACTCAAACGCATAGGCATCTTTATCAATTAAACATCCGACATTAAACCCGAATATCAAATGTCTTGAGTTAGCGGAGTACTGTATGCCAGCGAAGGAGTGTACGTGTCCGATAACTGTAGATTGCATATTTTGCTCTGCAGCTTTTAACGCTGCATTTTGACCAGTAAACGGGTCTCCGTGCTCATACAAAACATTATCTATATCCCATTGATCAGCCCATTGCCATCCTTTTGGGGATAGTAAAATATCTTTATAAGACTTAATTAGTTCGCTCGGGAGCCCATATTTAAAAGCTCTTCTAAAAGGTAGCGACCCATGATTAGATGTACATATTTTCATTTTAGGGAATAATTTAAAGAGGGGTGCTATTTTAGCTCTTAGATTTTTTAGCTCCTCCCCAGCAGACATTCCGTCTGGATTATGGTCATGCATCGATATGGAGTGCCAATCCTCCAAGTCTCCTAAATTAACTATCTCTTTTGGGGAATATTTCCTTTTAACTGCAGCCAGAAACTCAAAAGCATCTCGATGATGAAAGGGTATGTGTAGGTCCGGTATTACTAGTACTACACTCATTTAACCTCCAATAAATTGTTATCTATTCTGTTTAGTATTATCCTCATTTTATTAATCCAATCTTACCCTGGACATTATAATCTCCTTTAAAGTTAACTTGATATATCATTTCCCAATAAATAGCTTCTTTTGCAGGGACAATTCCTACAGTGAATTGATTATACTTGCCTGTCCCGTTAAGATCAATCTTTGGAAGGTACAATGAGGGTAGCCGTTGTCTTATAATATCAAGAATCTCGAAAGATTTCTGCTCTTCATTTTTTAAGTTTATCATCTCAACCCCTTTTTAAATTCACGTCTCTGTTTGTTTTCTTCCTTACTCTTACTTTTATGACAGTCCTTGCAGCTGCACATCAATTCGCCTTCCCACACAGCG
>Ga0154020_10011389_pt1 | contig 10139 bp, 7 predicted proteins | sample Klosneuvirus_201_FD_109709 | JGI IMG/M metagenome (GOLD analysis project Ga0154020, IMG submission 109709) | Active sludge microbial communities from wastewater, Klosterneuburg, Austria - Klosneuvirus_20160825_MG | ecosystem: Engineered > WWTP > Aerobic digester > Activated sludge | place... | reverse complement strand
CATCACCTACGGCGTGCGCGGCCTCGCCTACACCCAGGTCACCCTTCACGCCTCCAACCAAGACCTCCACTCCGGCCTCTGGGGTGGCCGCTGCCCAAACCCCATCACCGAGCTCACCCGCGTTCTCTCCCAACTCCACGACAAGAACCGCCGCGTCACCATCCCGGGGTTCTACGACAAGGTCGTACCCATCTCCAGGAAGGAACGCGCCAACTGGGCCGCACTCAGGTTCAACCAGAAGGCCGCGCTCCGGGCCATCGGCCTCCCCCCCGCCGCCGACATCGGCGAGAAGGGCTTCACCGCCATCGAGCGCGAGTGGGGCCGACCCACCGCCGAGATCAATGGCATCTGGGGTGGCTACACCGGTGAAGGCGCCAAGACCGTAATCCCTGCCCACGCCTCCGCCAAGGTCTCATTCCGCCTCGTCGCCAACCAGAACCCCGCCGACATCACCCGTCGCTTCTTCAAGTGGTGCAAGGACCACACGCCCCCGGGCTGCCACTGGGACCTCAAAGACCACCACGGCGGGTTCGGCGTCACCACCCCCATCGACTCTCCCGCCATGCGCGCCGCCTCCGCCGCCCTCAGGTCCGCCTCGGGCAAGTCGCCCGCACTCATCAAGTCCGGCGGCTCCATCCCCGTCGCGGGCATGCTCAAGGACAAGCTCGGCCTCGACACCGTCTTCATGGGCTTCGGCCTCGACGACGACCGCGTCCACTCGCCCAACGAGAAGTTCGAGCTCGACTGCTTCCGCCTCGGCTGCCGCGCACACGCCGCCTTCATCCACCACATCACATCCGCCTGACAGTCGCCCGCGGCCCTCTCAGGGCCTCTTGGCAAGCGACCCGCGGATCACCCGCAGCGCCTCCTCGCGCGCCGCGCCCGCCAGCTCCAACCGTGGCCGCCTCACCCGCTCGCTCCCCATCCCCACCTCCGCCTGCACCAGTTTGATCAGGTGCACGAACTCCGGCACCACGTCCAGCCTCAGCAGGGGCAGAAACCACTCGTACAGCCTCCTCGCCTCCTCCCACCGCCCGGCCCGCACATGCTCGAACAGCGCCACCGACTCCACGGGCAGCGCGTTCACCAGCCCCGCGATCCACCCCGTCGCCCCCGCCGCCACGCCCTCCACCACCAGGTCATCCACGCCCACCAGCACCTCGACCCGGGCGCCCAGCAACGCCCGGATCGCCGTCACCCGCCTCACGTCCGCGCTGGATTCCTTCACCGCCCCCATCGCCGGACACGCCGCCGCCAGTTCCGCCACCTGCTCGGGCAGCACGTCCACCCCGTACGCGATCGGATTGTTGTACAACATCGACGAGAGCCCCGTCGCCCCCATCACCGCCTCAAAGTGCCCGCGCCGCTCCCGCCAGTCCCCCTTGTACACATACGCGGGCAGCACCATCAACCCACGGCAGCCCGCCCCCGCAGCCTCCTCCGCCTGCCTCATCGCCTCCCGCGTGCTCAGCGCCGCCACCGCCGCCACCACCGGCACCCGCGCCCCCACCGCCCGCACCAGCTCCCGCAGCAGTGCCCCGCGCTCCTCCGCGCTCAGCGTCCCGCCCTCGCCCAATGACCCCAGCGCCACGATGCCCGTGCACCCGGCGTCCACCATCCACGCCGCGTGCCTCGCGGCGAACGCAACGTCCACCTCGCCCCTCGCATCAAAGGGCGTCGTGATCGCCGGAATCACCCCTCGCCACGACATCCTGCCGCCTTCGCTCGTGCTCATGGCCGATCATTGGCCACGCGAAGGCACGCGGCCTCTTACGGGCAGGCACCCCCCGCGATCACGTTGATGAGCGCCGCGACATCGTCCTGATCCACGTTCCCGTCCCGGTTGAAATCCGGGTCCACTCCGGTGGGGTTGCTCCCTCCCCCGACGACATCCACGAGGTACGCCACATCGTCCTGATCGACGTTCCCGTCACCATTGAGGTCCGGGTCGCAGGCCGCGACCGGCGTCAGCACAAACGCTGCGGGCCAGCCTTTGTACACACCCCATCCCACAATCTGCCCGGCGTCGTTGATGGCCGAGGCCGCCGACAGGTGCCAGTGACCCAGGTTGACGACCAGCGTCCCGAGATCATGCAGCACACCGTCGCGGTACAGAAACGCGTGGTCCGCGGACGTGCCCACGACATGGCCGGACGCATTCACGCCGTACGCCGCGCCGTAGTTCCCGCCCCCCACGCCCAGCGTCCCAAGATCGCGCCGCAGAGTCACGTTCCCGCCTGCATCCAGGGAGTAGAGGAACGGCCGCTGGACGCCGCTTGCCGTCTCGGACATACCCACGACCCATCCGCCAGCTCCTCCGCTGCCGGCCCCCAGCGCCTCCGCCGCCGCCCCGCCGAGCGTGCCAAGGTCGCGCGCCGCGCCCCCGGTCCACAGCGTCGCCCGGGGCGTCAGCCCGGTTGCCGTGAACGAGAACCCGACCACCCAGTCTCCCGGCCCCGCCGCCATCGCCTGCGAGTACTCCCCGCCCAACGAGGGCAGATCGGTGAGCCCGGCCTCGGAGTGCACGCACGCACGCCGGCCGAACCACCCCGGACCGAACGTCACCACGCGCGATCCCACCACGCGCCCGTCCGCGCCCAATCCCCGTGGGCAGAAGTCGCCCAGCACCGTCGCGCCCGTGGCGTCCGCCAGCAGCGCTCTCTCGCCCGGGTCGCCGATAGCGAACGACACCGCCGCCGCACGCCCCGCGTCGTCCACCGCGAACACCACCGTCTGCGTGTCCCCCGCCGCGGGAAGCAGGGTCTGCCCCTCGCCCACGAAGCCGCGGTAGGCGTTGTGCGTCGTGGAGATAAACGCGCCCCCCGGCGTGCCACCCCCGTTCACGCACCACGCCTGCGCAGGCCTCAGCCCGAACTCGACCAGGTGCACCTCATAGGTCTGCCCCTGCGCGCACGCCGCCAGCACACCGCCCGCGCACGCGAACACCATGTTCCTGCTCTTCATCTGCTTGCTCCTTTGTTGTTCGCGGCTCAGTCGTCGCGCCGATGCGGGAATGGATCGGAAGGCTGCGAGGTGTGGCAGACCAGGCAGTTCCGGATCGGACCGGTCATGTCCTGCTGCACCAGCGCCTGGTGATTGTCGATGTTCGTCACCGCCGGCCCCATCGCGTGCGGGCTCCCGTGGCACGCCAGGCACGTCACCCCGCCATGCCCCCGCGACTCCCGGAACAGCTTGCCGGGCTCCTCAAAGTCAAACCCGTTCCTCGTGTGGCATCCCCCGCACTTGGGCACGTCCACCCAGGGCGTCCTCAGGGGCGAGCCCACATCCACCATGCCCCCGTGACAGTCCGTGCACGTCAGCCCCCGGGACGCGTGCAGGTCCCGCTGGCAGTCCGTCCGCTCACCCGGATGGCACGCGTAGCACGAGTTCGTAACCCCCGGCGGCATCTCCCGGTCCGCGTGCGCCCCGTGCATCGCCCCGGAAAACGTCGATACCCCCGGAACCCCGGGCGCGCCCAGCGCCGGGTCCGCATGGCACGAAGAACAGTTCACCGGCCGCTGGCTCGACAGCGTCGTCTGATGCAACTGATCGTGCAGCCTCAGCACGCTGTCTCCCACAGACTCCATCGGCCCGCCGTGGCACAGGTTGCACCCGATCTCCCACGACACGGGCACCACCGCCTGCGTCCGCGCCAGCACCGTCGTGCCCTGCTGCGCCGTGATCGTCGCGAGTTGGTACGCGTCCTCCCGCCCGTCATCCCGGATCGGCGTGATCGGAATCCCAACCACCGCCCAGTCCTTGTTCGGCGTCCGCGACATCGTCCCACGCATGCGGCTGCCCGTCAGCCCCGTGTTCGGCGCCACCGTCACCCCGAACAGCGCCGGCGCGTAATCCCAGAAGTTCACCTTGTCCGCCGACCGCGTGTTCTCCCCGAACATGTACGTCACGCTGATGTCGCCCTCGATGATCTCCGGCGAATGCCCACGCCGGATCACCTGCGCGTGCAGCGTGTTGTAAGGCGGCAGCACCAGAAAGTCCGCGTAGTCCTGCTGCATGCAGTGCATGCCCAGGTCGTTGGTCCCCAGCACCACGTGCGTCCCGGGCGCAAAGCCCTCGGGCTCCCCCGGAAACACCCCAGCAGCCAACCCTCCCCCGAGCGCCAGAACCAACGTCAAGCCGGCAACCACGCGCCCCTTCGACGCCTTCGACCCGCAGCGGAGCTCCATCGGAACTCTCCTTGTGCCCGAATACACATAAGAGTCTCCGATTTTGAGCCAGGTTCCAAATGAAATCCCGCAAAAACGCGCAGGCACATGCCTTTTCGCGGTTTACCGGCTCGCGGGAGCCTCGTGGCTGGCCGCCTCCTCTCCTCACCCCGGCGGGATGACCAACCGCCCCAAGGCTGGCCTGGCACCCGGGGAAACCAACCGAGGAAGACCGCCCCCCACCCTCTATGGCCCAGGGTTCGTCGTCCCCGCGCTCTCGGTGCCGGCCACTGGCTGTGGCCAAGGCATCCGCTCTCTCCAATGGCTCCCAGGGTCAAGGCGGCCCTGCATGTAGATCGCAGCCCAGACCGCGAGCAAGGGGCCACGCATCAGCCAGTGAAAACCACTCCCGTCCATGAGGAACAACACCAAGAAGACGATCCACGTCGAGAACCAGACCAGTGCCACCCACGATACTCTGGTCTGAGGCTCCCGCAGCGCCGTGGGCACCAGCAGTTCAAACTTCGCCCGCCGAGAGGCATCGCTCCGGCTCCAGCGCTCTGCCGCCACGTACAGCACCCAACACGTCGCCATCACCAGCACGAGCGCCGCACAGTTCCCTAGCAGCCCGACCCACAGCACACTCACCTGCCTCACTCGCCACAAACTTCCGTCACACATGGGCTCCGGGAACGGCGGCGAGCCGCTCGCCCACCTCACCTCCGATTCCCACAAGACCGCCACTGATCGCCACGGAATCCCGATCGCAACCGCGAGGCGAGACTGCGCCCTCGTATCGACGACCGCTGCATCCAACCAAGCCACCGGCTCCGCTTCCGCCGGCAGCCACGGCTCAATCCTCGCACCGGGCCCCGACGCATCGATCGGCCGGTGCACCCAGGGCCGCGCCCCCGGTGCCGCACTCGGTTCGTCCGTCATCTCCTCCCATGTTCCACCCAGCACTTGCAGCCGGCGCTCCTCACCCCACCGCCTCTCATGCACGCAAGTCCAAGACTCTCGCTTCCCCGCCTCCAGCTCCCGGCCCACAACCCAATGCCGCCCCCCGCGCGCTGCCACTGAGGCCCCGGGTGACGCCATCAGCGCGTGCACAGCGATCGGGATGTGCCACAACACGTACACCAGCGGCACAAGCCAAAACATCCATCGCCAGGACCGCAACTGTGTCACGCGAGTCCCCCTGAAGGCCGCCGACCGAGGTGCCCGGCCCCGCCGCATGCACTCCGGGCAGGCGGGCCTCACTCCATTCTAACGTCCGCCGTCCTTCACACAAGAGCCGCCAGTCCTCCCCCGGGCGTCACCGGCTATTGACCCCGTGCGGCCCCTCCGCACTCAGGACAGACCGCAGTCAGCCTGAGCCCACTCCTGTCGTACCCACACTCCCTGCGGACCAAGGACGGCTGCGTGCCGCAGCGCAGCAGCATGAAGGTGCCCCGCGCCATTGCGGCAAGCAGGTAGACCAACGCACTGACCGCCAGACTGAGAGGCGGGCCGCCGTTGGGCGGCGTCACTCTTCCCGCGACGTACGCCGCCAGAGCCGTTGGCAACGCGATGCTCACCAAGCCCATCACCCATCGCCCCCGCCTCAGGGCAAACACTTGCGCGGGACTGCACCGAAGCCCCACCGCTGCCCCGATCACCGCCACGACTTGCCACACAACGGTCGCGCGCATGCCGACCGCGGCAAGACTACCAAAGGCGCCGCCGAGAACGACCGAACAGGCGATGCCGACAACGAACTTGGTCAAGATTCCCATCGATCGCGATTGGTCCTCTCTCCAACTCCCTGAGTCCAGGGAGCGAGCATGGCTCAACTCGCCCGAAGGCCGCGCTCCCGGTCACGGGCATGGATCGCCCCCAGTCGCCTCCCTGCCGTCCCGCGGCCGCTCCCGACTCCCCTCCAAAAAAGCAAAAACCCCCGACTCGCGGGGGTCTTCTTCTTCAAGTGGAGCGGAGGAGAGTCGAACTCCCGACCTCATCATTGCGAACGATGCGCTCTACCAACTGAGCTACCGCCCCAGGTTTTTCCCGCTTCCAACGCGGGGGACGGCAGTGTACGCGCCCAACTCCCCAAAGGCCAGAAACGCCGCCGCACGGGCCCGTCCGGACCTCCCGTGGCCTCACCGCGGCTGGAGCGTCGGCCCGAGCTGCGGGTACGACTCCACGCCCCCCTGCCGAACGTCCGTCGTTGCACCGGGGTTCACCCAGCGCGTTGTGGTCTTGGTCTCGCCGCTGGTAAAAGTCCGGTCGTACCACCGGTCCATCGCCGTGTCGCTGCGGTATGACTCCTGGGCCCGGCTTCCCGTGGCCCCGAGCCCCTTGTTCGACACCACACGCTTGTAGCACCCGCCCAGTGGCAGGCATGCCAACCCCGCCGCCAACCCCCACGCCAAGGCCCCGCTGAGCAGTTTGGGCGTTCTGGTACGCATGCGAAACGATATGCTCGGCGAACAACGCCCGCTCCAGCGTGCCCGCTAGGCGCCCACGGGCGACGCCTCGGGCGAGCCCCCCGCCGCCGCGGGCACCTGGGGCAAGAAGTCCGCCAGGGTCTTTCCCCGCAGGGCTGCGCGCTTCGCCTCGGCGAGCTGCCTGGCGATGCGCGCCGGCGTCTCGGCCGGGGGCATTGCCCCGCCCAGGTCTTCCGCCAGCTTCATCACCCGCAGGGCGTCGATCGTCTCCGGCGGCCTCGCCAGCGCGTACGCCTCCAGCCGCCCGGCCCCCCCCGAGACCGGCAGGAGCAGCCCATCCGCCGCCAGCCTGGCGAGCATCAGCGCCACCGCCTTCTCGTGCAGACCCGTCGCCTCCGCGATGTGGTTGTGGTCGCTGGGCTTTCCCTCGCGGAACCGCTCGGCGACCGCCGCAAGCGCCGCGAGGATCGACGCGGGGTCGATCAACCTTGGCCTCCCCGCGGGGTTGGGGTCCTCGATCAGCCCCAGGGCCGCGAGCACCGAGAGCGTGAGCCCCTTTGCCGACGCCTGCCAATATGTCTGCATCGAGTAGGCGAGTTGCAGCCCGAAGAGGATGATGAGCCAGGACAGATACACCCACACCAGGAACAAGGGCAGGATCGCCACGGTGCCGTAGAGGTTCGAGAGGTTCGTCCCGCCCTCGACCTCTCGCGTCGCAAAGCCTACATACGCGGTGAACCCCGCTTTGCTGGACTCCCACAGCACGCCCGCCACCAGCGCCCCCAGGGCCGCGGGCAGAGGCTGCACCCGTGTGTTGGGCACAATCACATAAATCAGCAGCAACAGGCCCGAGCTCACCACCGCCGCGATCACGTACCGCAGCACCTCCTTCAGGTGCACCGCGTACGTGTCCCCGCCGAGCTTCGCGATGGTGTCAGCCGAGTCCGTCAGATAGTGCGAGATCGTGAAGCTCGCGATGAGCAGGATCGGCCCCAGCGTCAGAAGCGTCCAGTACTGCGCAATCCGCCTCGCCCAGCTCCGCCCCTCCGGTGCGAGGTAGATCTCATTGAACGCGTGCTCGATCTCCACCAGCATCGACATCGCCGCGTACAGCAGCGTCATGATCGCCACAAAGCCGATCAAGTTGAATGGCAGCTTCTTGATCGACTGCGCGATCGACACCGCACGCTCGTTGATCCACTCGTCCAGGCTCGCCGCCTGAGATTCCGGCTCGACGCCCTTTGCCCCCGGCACCGCTGCTCCGCTCTCCCCGTTCCCCGAACCTCCCGTGTGCGCACCACCACCCGGCACCACGGCATCCGGCGCTGGCGTCGGCTGCGTCGGCTGCGCGTCCTTTGGCCGCCGATCCTCAACCCTGATCTGGTTGAGCCCGGCGTAAGTCAGCATCCCCTTGATGACCTCTTGCTGCCGCTGCTGGCTCGTGAACGCCGCAAGCGCCACCGCGATCACCACGATCACGGGGATGATCCCGAACATCGTCCGGTACGCGAGAGCCGCCGCCATCCGAGTGAGCTGCGTCCGCCGAATCCCCACCAGCAGCAGGTGCAGCACGTGAAACAACGACCGCACCAGCCCCGTCGGGACTTTCTGCTCGGAGTCCCCCTCCCACGCGATCGGCCTCCCACCCAGAACCCGCTGGATGGCATCGACCTTCGCTCGCCTTGGTGTTTGAGGTGGCATCAGCATCGCTCTCAACGGCGGGGTCTGCGTGGCCTTTCGTCGCGCGTTCCTTCCGGCCTTCCACGCGGTCTTCCGTCCTGCCTCAAACCGGGCCCGCCACGAGGGCCACCCGGCCCACGCGACCTGCTGGGCCGCCCGGGTCCGCCCGTGCGGCCCTCAGAGCCGCGCCGGACGTCAGAGCCGCGCAGGCCTTCAGTGCTGCGCCGGGCCCCGCGGTTGGGTCGCCCCTCAGGGCCGGGCCGCCCCGCACGCCCTGACCGTCCCTCAGAGCCCTGCACATCGGGGGCCCCACGGCTCCCCGCACCCATCGGTCCGCGACGCTTGTCCCGCTCTGGGCCTCGCTTTGTGCCCCGTTCTGGCCTCCGCTGAGGCCCGCGCGCCCGCCGCTGTCCTTCAAGCCCCGCCGGTCGAACCCGCCGCGGCTTGTTCTTCGGCCTTTGGCGGGTCCGGGTTCCGCCCACGCCCTGACCTTTCAGAAGCCGAACCTCATCCCGTGTCAGTTCGCGCCACTGGCCCAGGCCCAGCGCCCGCAGTTTCAACTCGCCGATCGCCGTCCGCTCGATCCGCTTGATCGGCATACCGAGGTACTTCAGCACGTCCCGCAGTCCGCGGCTGGGGCCCTCCGCGGACACCACCTCCAGCAGCGTCCGCCCCTCCTCCCGCTTCACGATCGAAATCTCCGCGTCTCCCCGCTCCGGGCCGCCCTCCCGCAGCGCCTCCACGCCCCCCCGCAACTTCGCACGGATCGCCGCGAGCGCCGCATCATCCAGGTCCCCCCGCACCAGCACGCGATAGGTCTTGGTCACGCCGTACCGCGGGTGCGTCAGCCGATTCGCGATCGAGCCGTCGTTGGTCAGAATCACCAGCCCCGTGCAGTCAAAGTCCATCCTCCCGACCGGGAAGAGCCTCGCCGCCGCCGGATGGTCCACAAGGTCGAGCACCGTCCGCCGGGAGAAGTTCGGGTCGTCCGCCGCCGCGACAATCGTCCGCGTCGGCTTGTTCAGCATGACGTACAGGTGCCTCGACGCCCCGCGGATGCCCTTCCCGTCCACCGCCACACGGTCGGTCTCCGGGTTCACAAAGACCGGCAGACGCGTGCGCACCTCCCCGTTCACCGTGACCCGGCCCGCCTCGATCAGGGCCTCGCACGCGCGCCTGGCCGCGACCCCCGCGTCGGCCATGAACCTCTGGAGGCGGATGCGGCCCGCCGTATCGGAAGATGTATGGAGATCTGGGTCAGACATCCGACAACCCTAGGGGCTGAGTTGCCCGTACGCCGCTGCGAGGCGACGATGCACACACTCCACTGGAACGCCCATGCCCCCCACGCCCCCCTCCCCACCCGCCCACACCACCGCAGCCCGCCTCTCCGCGGACGCCTCCACGGCCCGAACCCAGGACTCCGTCGCGGGCGACGACATCGAGCGCATGCTCGACCGAATGTTCCTCTCGCCTCGCATCGTCGACCAGGCGGCGCTGGAGACCTTTGCCGGCTCGCTGCGGTCCCTCATCCGCGACGCCGCCACCCAGCAGCGTGCCCTTGATCTCGCCAGCACCGAGGTCAAGGGGCTCGCGGGCCAGCTCCGTGAGGCCTCGCGTGAACTTGGCGACCGCGTCGAAGGTGCGTCCCGCGTCGTTCCGACCATCGACCAGCGCGCCGCGGCACTCGAGTCCCTCCTCAGGCAGCCCGGGCCCCGAGCCCAACCCCCGGACCCCGCCACGATGGACGCGCTCGCCCGCGCAGCCGTGGAGCGGGCGCTCCAGGCCCGAACCATCGAGACCGACGCGCTCGAGGCCCGTGCCTGCACGGTACTCCGCCGCGCCGAGGAAACCCTCGCCCAACTTG
>Ga0154020_10011388_pt1 | contig 10139 bp, 6 predicted proteins | sample Klosneuvirus_201_FD_109709 | JGI IMG/M metagenome (GOLD analysis project Ga0154020, IMG submission 109709) | Active sludge microbial communities from wastewater, Klosterneuburg, Austria - Klosneuvirus_20160825_MG | ecosystem: Engineered > WWTP > Aerobic digester > Activated sludge | place... | reverse complement strand
GCTGCCAGGGAGAAGTCTCTGCGGTTGATCATGGGGTTCTCAAATGCTAGAGGGATGATGGGCGAGAGGTGTTTCAACCCAGCTTGAGCAGGGTTTCGGTGAACCGGACCGGGTCGGCCATCGGGTCGCCCTGAACGGTTTCGGTGAAGCTGCGTGCGGCCCGGCGATTCATGCTGGTCCAACCGGTGCGGCCATGGGGTCCCGGATGTCATCCGGTCGCGCCATGAGGCGCTGCGTGAGTTCGTCACGCAGGCCGCGACAGGCCGGGTCGTCGAAGCGGTTTACCAGCTCGTACGGGTCCTCTAGCAGATCGTACATTTCACCGGCGCCGCTGCCAAGTTCCAGCGTGAGTTTGGCATCGGCCGTGCGTACGCCACGTAAATCAAGCGCGATGCCGCAGCGGGCCGGACCGAGTCGCCACTCGGTCAGCGCATGGTCACGTGACGCATCGCCTTCGATCAGCGGGCGCAACGAACGGCTGTGTACCGCGGCGGGGACCGGGACCTTGGAATAGTCCCCAAAGGTCGCCGCCAGGTCGAGCGTCGATACAGGGTCGGTCACCAGCTTGTTCGCAGGCACACCGGGGCCGCGCACAAGCAAGCCAACCCGCAGCAAACCTTCGTAGAACATCGGGCCCTTGAGCAACAGGCCGTGGTCGCCGAGCCATTCGCCATGATCCGATGTGAACACGACCAGGGTGTCGTTGGCCAAGCCCTCGTCGCATAACGCGCTCAGCACCCGACCGATGTTGTGGTCGACCAGCGCGATCATGCCGTAGTAGTTGGCGATCAGTTCGCGCAATTGTCCATCGGTCTGTGGCGCCATGCGTGAATATTCTTCCCGTACCTTTCGGTCACCGCCCTGCGGCGTGTTTTCCAGTGCGGCGCGGTGCCACCAGGGTCGTCGCTCCAGATCACGGTTTCGATGCAGCGGCAGGTCCACATCCTCGGGTCGGTGCAGCATGCTCCACGGGACCGGCGCGTCAAATGGGTGATGCGGGTCGGCAAACGACAACCAACTGCAGAACGGCTTTTCGGAGCCGGCACGTCGCGCGCGGCCGTGTGCTCGCAGGTACTCGATGCCGCGGTCGCCGACCCAATTGCTGTTGTGCCAGGCCTGCGGCAATGTGCTGTGGTGGGTCTGCGCGGCTGAAGTTCCGCGACCCAGGCTCTGGCGGTACAGTTTGTCCTTCAGATCGCCGAGGCCATCGCCGTGGTACCAGCGTTCGTAGTGCATGCCGCCGGGGGCACGTTCGGGCAACCAGTAGTTGTGACCAAGCTGCACCAGCTCCACGTGTTCGAAACCCATGTAGGGACCCGCCCAACCATCCGTGTATCGGTCGGCACTGCGCAAGTTCTCGCAACGTCCGGTCGGTTCAGGTGAGTGGTTGCTAGAAAAGTGCGCCTTGCCGATGAACGACGTGGCGTAGCCAGCTGCAGCCAGCGCGCCGGCGAACCCCTGTTCCCCGATGCTTTCGTCCAGATCGATGCCGTTGTCATGCACACCATGGGTCAATGGCAATGCGCCGGTCAGGATCGAGCTGCGGGCCGGCATGCACACGACGTTGGGTGTGATGCAGGTGGCGAAGCGGGTGCCCTGGGTAGCCAGCAGGTCGAGGTGCGGGGTATGCACGGCCCGGCCTTCGAAGCCAAAACAGTCGCCTCGGTGCTGGTCGCTGGTGATCAGCAGGATATTGGGACGGGACATGGGCAGGTCGTCAGTGATGAGGGGGTGCAATCGAAACGGACCGCTCAGTCTTCCGCCTTGTAGCCCGTGCTCTTGACCACGGATGCCCAGCGGGCAGATTCCGTCTCCAGCCGTTTGCCGATGGCCGCAGGCTCCATCACCAGCGGCTCGAATTCGGCTTTTGCCAGCGCCTGTGTGACATCCTTGCTGCGTACGGCTGCGGACAAGGCGCCGGCAAGCTCCTTTTGCAGCGCCGGCGGCGTGTTGGCATGGGCCATGAAGACGAACATCTCGCTCATCGTCAGGTTGGGAAATCCCTGTTCCTTGAACGTTGGTACATCCGGCAGAGACGGCAGGCGGCTTTCTCCCGAGAAGCCCAGGATGCGGACTTTGCCGGCCTTGTGTTGCTGCAGCAGGTTGGGCAGCGTGGTGAACAACGACGGAAGGTTGCCGCCGATCACGTCGACCATGGCAGGCGCACCACCGCGATAAGGAATGTGGACCAGGTCGATTTTTGCGTCTTTGGCCAGCTGTACACCCAGGAAGTGCATGCCAGTGCCGGCCCCGGGCGTTCCGAACGACGCCTTGCCGGGGTTAGCCTTTGCCCAGGCGATGAATTCCTTGAGTGTCTTGGCCGGTGTTCCGGGACCTGTGGCCAGGCCGAACTGAAACTCGCACGCAGTGGCCAGCGGAACGAAATCCTTCAACGCGTCGTAGCGCAACTTGCTGTAGATATGCGGATAAATGGTCAGATTTCCGCCGGGTGTCAACATGATAGTCTGGCCGTCGGCAGGTGCCGCCAGCAATGTGTCCGTCGCCAGACGCCCGCCGGCACCGGTCTTGTTGTCGATGATCACGGTGTAGCCGGCGCCGCGCAGGGTTTCGGTCATTGCCCGCGCGACGGCGTCCACCGCGCCACCGGCGGGGAAGCCGACAAGAATTGTCAATTTCTTGCCCGTCTGCGCCTGCGTCGGCGACACCACAAGGGCCGACAAAGCGGCGGCGGCCAGGAGTTGAAGCGCGAACCTGCGGTTGAAAGCCATGAGATGTCCCTCGGTTATGTTGAAATGCGAACCAGTCGGATTGTTTGGGCCAGGACGCAATTGCTCAGTTACTGCGGGAACACAAGTCCGTGATTAGGGAAAATCCTGATGTGGACGATAGCCGGGCGCTGAACCGCCAGATGGTGGCGGCGCTTGCGCTTGCGCTGGACTTTTTCGCCTATCCGCTCAAGACATTTGCGGCCGGCCAGCAGTTGGCACACATCGGGTCGCCGGTGATCCATTTACCGCTTTTGGTGTCCGGCGCGATCGATGCCGTGGTGCATATTGGCGACCAGGGAAACCAGGTGATCCCGATCTCGTTCGAGGCCGGTGAATTGGTGATGGTGTCGACGCTGTTTTCAGGCAAATCGCAACCGGTCGATCTGGTGGCATTGCAGGATGTGGCGTTGCGCTGGATTCCGGTGGCCGACATCGAACGTTGCCTGCAGCAGGACCACGCACGGCTCGTGCTGCTGGTTCGGTTCCTGGCGCAGCGCCTGCGTGAGGTGCAGTTGCGCGAGCGTGGGTGGCTCGAGCGGGGCGTCACGGAACGGGTCCGCGTCGCCATCGGGCGGGCGCTACTCGATGCGCCGGGCCGATTGGACGGGCGCTACCTGCTCGGAACGACCCATGAACATCTGGCGGCGCGCTGCGGCGTGAGCCGTCCCAGGCTGTCGACCGAACTCAAGCGCCTGGAGCAGTCCGGACATGTGGCGCTGCGCCGTGGCGTAATCGAGATCCTGAGTCCGGACCACTTCGGCATATTGGCCTTAGGGGCCGTTGACAAGTAGCTCCCTGTTGGTTCTTGACTTGGAAGACTCGCGGACCCGAAATACCCTGATATGGGTGGAATTTTTGACATCATGGCAGTGACGGTGGCAATCGCCTGGTGTGGTACTGCGCAGTGACAGGACGTTCTGGGTGGCATCCCACCATCGGGCGAATCGACGTTGGCGCCGGGTAACATAGGCGCATACGCGGCTGTATCACCATGGGGGTGGATTCGGCCTCAAGAATAAGACGACCAAGACCGCGATGAATGCCGCATGTGGGCTTGATTTTGACGACATGCGCGAGCAACAAAAATTCCGACTGTCCTTACGCCAGGTCTTGACGATCCCGTATGTGGTGCTGGTGCTTGCGCTGGCCCTGACGATGGTTGCGCTGTCTTATTCCGCCGGCAGCCGCGCGGTGGATGCGGTCTCATCCCATCTGCTGATCGAGACCGTCGGGCGGATCGGCCAGGCGGTCGACCGCCACATCATGGGATCCGGTGCGGTGCTCGAGGCCGCCTTCCCCGATGGCATGCCCGCTGCGCCGTCGATCGACGCGGACGTCCAGGCCTTGCGCACACGGTTCTGGATTGCGACCTCTCTGCATACCGATCCCAACAACTATGTCTACTATGGCAATCGCCTCGGACAGGGTATCGGCCTGTTCCGGCTCTCCGGTACCGATGGCGAGCTGCGCATCAAGCTCAAGGCGCAGGACATGCGCAGCTTCTACCGGTTCAAAGGGATCAGTGGCGAATTGAACTTTCAGGCGCTGGAGGCAAAGTTTTTCGACCCCCGCGTGCGTCCCTGGTACAGGGCCGGAGAGACGCGCAGGGACCAGACCTGGACCTCGGTGTATATCGACTTCGGTACCAGTGACCTGGTTGCCACGCGCGCGCGGCGCGTGCTCGGATCCAACGGCGAATTCCAAGGCGTGGTGGCCACCGATGTCTCGCTGCGTGCCCTCAACCATTTTGTCGCCAATCTGCGGGTATCGACCAACGGGCTGGCATTTATCGTCGAACCCAATGGCGATCTGATCGCTTCCTCGGCCAGTCCCAATGTGCGGGATATGGCAGACGGCAGCAAGGTCCGGGTCAGCGCGGCCGACAGCGGCAGCCCGCTGGTCAAGGCGATCTATGCCCAGGTGCAGGCCCGACTGGCCGCGCAAGGCAGCATGTCGGGTGCACAGACCCTCAGCTTCCAGGATGCGGATGGGCGGCTGATCCATGTGGGGTTCGACCGATTGCGCGACGATTCGGGTCTGGAGTGGATCACGGTGGTGGCGCTTCCGCGCAGTGACTTCATGACCGGCGTCACGGAGAACCTGATCCGCTCGGCGCTATTGGGTGCATTGGCCGCCATGATCGCGATTGCCCTTGGATTGCGCATCCTGAGCTGGGTATCGGGCGACCTAAAGCGGCTGTCGGAGGCGGCGCTGCGGGTGGGCGAGGGCGAATTGGCGTGGCCGGTGGGCATCAGCCGGGCCGATGAAATCGGCCAGCTGGCGAGCAGCTTTGAAACCATGCAGCAGCGGCTGCAGACCGATGCGTTGACCGGCCTGGCCAATCGGGAGTCGTTCATGCTGCATCTGCGCAGCAAGATCCGGCAGGCTGCGGTGCAGCCGTCCGGGACCGGTTTTGCGGTGCTGTTCATCGACCTGAACCACTTCAAACGCGTCAACGACCGGTACGGGCATGGTGCCGGGGACTCGGTGCTGGTCGAGGTGGCCCAACGCCTGCGATCCACGGTTCGGTCACAGGATCTGGTGGCGCGCCTGTCGGGTGACGAATTCGCCATCCTGCTCGATCGGGTCGATGCCAGGGAAGATCTGGAGCGTGTTCGCCTGCACATAGGTGCCGTGCTCAAGCAGCCGCTCTCGGCGCTGGAGCTGGGAGCAGTGGCTTTGACGGATTTTGGTGGATCGGTGGGCGAGGCCTACTACCCGGACGATGGAACAGACGCCGAAGCGCTGTTGAAAATGGCGGATCGCAGAATGTACAGCGACAAGTTCCAGGATCGGGCCGATGACAGCGGGTTTCCCCGTCGTCGGGATTCCGACCCGATAGGCTGAGGAGAAGAAACGCGTGACGCAGAGAACGGCCTCTGCGTTCCCACGGGTTGTCAGTGCTTGTCGGCCGATTGCAGCAGCATCGCATCGCGCGTCAGCGTGATCCTGAATCTCGACAAAAAGCTCTGGCCGAGCAGGGCCTTGTCGTAGTGGATACGGCCGGGACAGGGGGACGACGGTAATTTGGCTGCGCGCCTTTCCTGCGCGCCTTGCGGAAGTCCGCACGATGAGATACTTCGTGGCACATGCACAAGTTCCTGGCAATCCTGCCCTATCCGATCCGTCTGCTGGCTTTGCTGCTGTCGTGTCTTTGTTTCTGCTACCCGGTGCTGGCTCAGAGCGATGACGAATTCGAAACGGTCATGGCGCAGGCGCTCAGTCCTGATGAAGCTGCAACGGCCCGAGCCAGGATTCTGGAACTGCCCCCAGGTGGGGCCAGCCAAGGCGAACTCGTACAGTTTTTCCATTCGCGCAAGCTGTTGGGCGAGCGCCTGGGCGATTTGTCGGCCACCGAGCAATTTACCCGCAATTGGATCGAAGCCTTGCCAAACGACTGGCAGGGCCATTGGCATATGGCGAAGACCAAGGTGCAGATCGGGAAACTGACCGACTTCTTTCCGTACGCGCAAGCGGCCATCAGGTTGGCACCCAACCGTCCGGCGCAGGCGCGACTGTGGGCCGAACTGGCTTCGAAGTACCTGCGATTGCAGGGTGATGCCGCGTTGGCAAATAGCGCCATCGTGCAGGCGCAGGAAATGCTGAGCCAGATTTCCGGCAAGGGGCGCAATGGCCGGGCAGATCAGCAATACCAGGTGGCGCGCAGCGAGGCCAAGGTGTATCTGATCAAGGGTGACCTGGAGTCCTTCATGTCGCAGTATGACAAGGCTGCGCTTTCGCTGGCACGTGCCGTGACTGCGGCACGGCGCAGCCTGGAACTGGGGCTGCAACTCGATGACACGCGCAGCTTTTATGCGCGCAACGAACTGGTCAGCGCCCTTTCAGGTCAGGCATCGGCAAGCAATGCGCGCGGCGCCTTGTTCGACGCCGATCAAAGCCTCAAGCAGGCGCTCGATACGTTCGCCAATGGCGCTGTGTCGCCGAACGTCAAGGCCAATCTGTACAGCGAGATTGCCAGGCTGCGTATCCAGGAGGGACGATTCCGCGAGGGCGAGCAATGGGCTAGAAAGTGCCTCGATGTCATGGCGAGCGCGGGCGCTGCACCTTCATCCGGTCCCATGTTGACGGGGCGTTCGGCGCAGCAAACTGCATTGGCGGGGCAGGGCAAATGGCAAGACGCGTGGAACAGCATGGTCGAACTCGATCGCGCGGTTAAGGGCAACCCTCAGGCGCAGCAAAAATCCCGCAATCCGCAAACGCGCGCGCTGGTGCTGCTCATGCTCAAGCGCTATTCGGACGCCGAAGCCGTGCTCTCGCAGACCTGGCAGCGGCAGAAGGCGAATTTCGGCGCCGACCATTTCACCACTGCGCTGACCGAAGGCCTGCTGGCCTGGGCGAAGTGGGAAAACGCGAGGAAGGAGGAGGCACAGATTCACTTTGACCATGCGCTGCAGCACTTGATGACGCCACAAGGGGCCTCGACAGGTTATGAGGACCAGGGTTTGCGCAAGCTGGCGCGCAAGAGCATCGCCGAAGCCTACCTCAAGTCACTGGGCAGCAACACGGATGCAAAGGCGCAGGAGCGCGGTTTCGCGGTGGCTGACTGGTTGGCGGGTTCGTCGGTACAACAAGCCCTGAGCGAAGCGGCACAACGTACCCGGTTTGCCGATCCCCGGCTTCAACAGGCGTTGCGCGGCCAGCAGGATGTCCAGCGTGAACTCGATACGCTTTACCGCTACATGAATGAGCAGGAGAGCGAAGAAGTTGTCCAGAAGACGCCGCAGGTGGTTGCGCAAATGCGCCAGCGCGTGGCGCAGCTTTCAATGCAGCGCGAGAAGCAGCACCAGGAAGTGCGCAGATTGTTCCCCCAGTATGACCAGATGGTGCGGCCGAGTTCCGCCAACGTGCACGACATTGCCGCGCAACTGGGCGATGACGAGGTCTTCGTGCAGGTCCTGAGCACATCGATGGGAACCCACCTGTGGGCCATCGACCACACGCGGGGAGTCACTGGGACCTACTCTGAGATAACGGAGCTTGAAGTTGCCAGGCTGGTCGAACGCATGCGCGCCACGCTGGATGTGGCCGGCGAAGGCGCCGGCATGCCCAGGTTCGATTTTGTGGCTGCGAACCAGTTGCATGACGCCCTCATAAAGCCGCTGGCAGGTGCGCTGGTCGACAAGCGGCATCTGATTGTCTCCACGTCGGGGGCCCTGGCGCAGATTCCCTTTTCGGTATTGGTAACGCAGGCCTACGATGGCGATCCCGGTGCCGCGCCCTGGTTGATCCGGCAGCTTGCCATCAGCCATGTACCAGGGGCTGGTGCCTGGATGGCCCTCAAGCAACTCGCCAAGGCCAAGCCTGCCACGCTTGCTTTCATGGGTTGGGGCGATCCGCAGTTTGGTCCCGAGCAGGTTGCGCAGGCCGGGAAGACGCGGCAGCTCGACCTCACCCGTGCCATTGCATCAACGGGCCAGGATGGCATCAGCCTCAGTTCCCTGAAGTATTCGCAGATTCCACCCCTGCCGGAAACCCGCGCCGAGGTGCAGCAGATTGCCCATATGCTGAAGGCCGATCTGCAAAAGGACGCGTTTTTCGGCAAGGCTGCCAGCCGCGACAGCGTGCTGCAGGCGAACGCAAGTGGTGAACTGGCGCTGCGGCGGGTGATTGTGTTCGCCACCCATGGCCTGGTACCCGGTGACCTGCCCAATCTGCGCCAGCCCGCTCTGGCCATGGCTGCCAATGGCGCCGTAGATGCGCAGCCCTTGTCGCCCTTGCTGACACTCGAGGATGTGCTCAGCCTCAAGCTCAACGCAGACTGGGTGGTCCTGTCTGCCTGCAACACGGCGGCTGCGCAGGGCCAGGCCGAAGAGGCGCTCAGTGGCCTGGCCCGTGGATTCTTCTATGCCGGCTCGCGCAGTCTGCTGGTAACGCATTGGTCTGTCGAGAGTGAATCCGCCAGTTTGATCACGACCCATACCTTTGCCCACCAAATGGCCCATCTGCAGGCGCGTCGCGCGGACAGCCTGCGCGCCGCAATGCTCGCGGTGATGGCGCAGCGGCCTTACGCGCATCCTGCCTACTGGGCGCCCTATGCGCTTGTCGGCGAAGGCGGCCGTTGAGCGCATCCGCATGACAGCAACATCTGCCCTGCAACGTCTTGAAGACGCCCTCTGTTTGCCATCAAACCCATTCAACCCTATGCGTACTGGTATGCGATCCGTTCTTGCTGTTTTTGCCTTGCTTGCGTTTGCTCCGTGTTTGTTGCCTGGCGTTCATGCCCAGAGCCCGGCACCTGCAGTGGCCGAGGCCGCAAAGCTGCCGGTTCGATATGGATCGGTCCTGCGTATCCGGGGTGCCGTCACCGCATCCGATGGCGACCTGCGCAATAGCCGCGTTCTTGCGGTCGGAGATCCTGTGTTCGTCGGCGATCGCATCAGCGCGGATGCCACGGCAGAAGCCTTGTTCAAGACCGACGATGCGGGCTATCTTGCGCTGCGCAGTGGTGGCGACTTCGTTGCCGAGCGGTTTTCCGCCAAGGGAAACCCCAGCGACCAATTCGTGCTGCGAATCTTCGCCGGCGCATTGCGCGTCGTCACGGGCTGGATCGGTCATACCAATCGCTCCGGAGCGCGAATTTTCACCCCCTCGGCCACCATCGGAATTCGCGGGACCGACCACGAGCCCTATGTGATGTCGCCGGAACTTGCCAGCCAGCTGTTGCAAACGCCGGGCACTTACGACAAGGTCAATCGTGGCGGTACGACGCTGGAGAGCAGAGGCAATACGCTCGACCTGGAGCCCGGCAAAGTAGGCTTCGTACGCAATTCAAGGACGCGCGGATTGCTGACCTTGTTGCTGCCGGTCCTGCTCGACAGGGTTCCCGAGTTTTATGTGCCCGGTCAATTCGACGCTGAACTCGACACCCTGTCGGAACAGGCACCGGAGAAGTCATTGCAAGAACTGGAGCTTCAGCGCGCCAAGCCGACGCGCACGGGCGCAGCGGACCCAGCGCAGACGGGCCTGCAAGCAGTGCCGGGGACAGTTCAACCGGCGCCGACGCCATTGGCAAGTCCGGCTGCGCCTGACAATGCACGAGTTGCCGCTGGCCCCGACATGTGCAATGCAGCTGCCATCGCCAGAGAGTGGCTGGCGCGCTTCGATGCAGCCATCGTGCGGCGCGATTCCGCAGCGGTGCTTGTCATGTTTGCCCCCGAAGCGCTCGTCAAGGCAAAGATCATCGGCAAGGACGGTACTGCAACGGAGCTGGATTTCACCAGAGACGAACTGGTGCAAAGCGCGATTGCGGCATTGGATGGACTTACGGAGTATTCGCAGCGCCGGCCGCTGATTGAAGGGCGCGTGGTCTCTGCCGGAACCTGTGACCAGCTAGAGATCACGTCCATTTCGATCGAGCAGGGCCGCCAGCAGGGCCGGCCGTATCGCTTC
>Ga0154020_10011387_pt1 | contig 10139 bp, 11 predicted proteins | sample Klosneuvirus_201_FD_109709 | JGI IMG/M metagenome (GOLD analysis project Ga0154020, IMG submission 109709) | Active sludge microbial communities from wastewater, Klosterneuburg, Austria - Klosneuvirus_20160825_MG | ecosystem: Engineered > WWTP > Aerobic digester > Activated sludge | place... | reverse complement strand
TTCATTGCCTTTTTGATTAAGTGAATATTCAACAACGGCATCAACGGCTGTGGCAACATTTAAGGTATTGGTAAGTACAATGGGTGTTTCCAGATTACCCAGCTCCATAACTTGTGTGCTGCCTGCAAGCTTACCAAAACCATTACCCACATAAATTGCAGCCGGTACTTTATCCTGAAAGATATTTCCTTCATGTGGAAGGATCGCGGTAACGCCCGTTCGAACTAAGTTTCCTTCCACAAGCGTAACCTGCCCTACCTTTACACCTGCTACATCGGTTATTGAATTCAATTTGCCGGGGGTCAGTACACCAATCTTCACACCTGCATCACGAACTCTTTTCTGCGCAAGCAGTGATGAAATACTTATCGCAACTAATAAAATGGTTGTCAGTAATCGCATGCTTATAAATTAATCTTTTTAAGTCGTTCAACCATTTCCAGCGCAGCCGGGCACACCAACGTATTTTTATACGTAAGATCCATGATCTGCACCATCTTCTTTCTGTTCGTATGTGGATATTCACGACACGCTTTGGGCCGACTGTCGTAAACCTTGCAATAATTATCGGCATCTAAAAACGGACAAGGCGATGATTTTAATACATAATCCTTGTCTTCGTCAATACGCAAATACTGATCAATAAACTCACCGGGTTTTAGCCTCAAACTTTTAGCTACTCGCTCAATATCGGTTTGATAAAAAATAGGACTGGTGGTCTTGCAACAATTAGCACACGTAAGGCAATCCATTTCTTCAAACACTTCGTCATGAAGTTTATGAAATTCATCGTCCAGCTTTCGCGGATCTTTCTTACGGAGTGCACCGAGAAATTTTCTATTTTCGGCAGCTTTATTTTTTGATTTCTCACGAAAGCGATCCAGATCCATGAACAAAGGTAAAATCTTTTGTAGTCAGTTATACAGAAAGCTACTTGAATTAACCCCAAATCTTATCTTTGGCATCTATGACCAACACATCTACCCTAATTGCCAGCATCAATAAGCACATCGCGCTTGAGCCTTCTGAAATCATTCTCTTTACCTCCATGCTCAGGGCTACGCATATCAAACAAGGCGAGTTTATTGAAACCGCTGGCATCGTAACCACACACTTCATTCACGTACTATCCGGTTGCCTCATGACGTATTATTCCGATAAAGATGGCCACGATCATGTAATTCAATTTGCTATGGCTGGTTGGTGGACGGGCGATCCTCAAAGCTTAACAGAACAAGTACCTTCCATTTACTCAACGCGGGCGCTTGCCGACAGTGAGGTACTATTGCTACCCAAAACAGACATGGATCGCTTACTTGTGGAGGTGCCAAAGTTTGAACGCTTCTTTCGAATTCTTTATCAAAATTCGTTGGTAACCCATCAAAATCGGATTATTCAAAACTTCTCGGCTACAGCCGAAGAGCGCTATGAAAACTTTCGCAAAAAGTATCCCGCGCTGGAGCAATACGTACCGCTCAAATACATTGCCTCCTATTTAGGGTTTACGCCAGAGTTCCTCAGTAAAATCCGCAGAAAGCAGTTAGATCGCTAGTCGATTCTCATTTTTCTTAATCTAGTTCAAGATAAAAAAATTGTTTCTTAACCTGGTTCAAGGTGGTGAGGCATGGTTGTGCTATACCTTTGTATCATCAAAGAGAAAATAAATTTATTCATTTTTAAAACACATTTATTATGACAACGCAAGCAGTAGCAACAAAATGGGGTATTGACCCAACTCACACCGAAGTACAATTCAAGGTAAAACACTTAGTGATTTCTACCGTTACCGGATTTTTCAAAAAATTCAGCGGAAGTGTAGAAACTGAAGCCGATGATTTCGATGGTGCTGAAGTATCTTTTAGCCTTGATGTAAATAGCATTGATACCAATCAAACTGATCGCGATACTCACTTAAAATCACCTGATTTTTTTGCAGCCGCAGAACATCCAACCATAGATTTCGAAGGAACTCTAAAGAAAGATAAATTGGTTGGCGATCTTACCATTCGCGGAACAAAGAAAAACATTACGCTTGATGTTGATTTTGGTGGCATTATGATAGACCCTTATGGAAATACCAAAGCTGGTTTTGAAATCAATGGCAAGATAAACCGGAAAGAATTTGGATTAAACTGGGGTGCCGTGACTGAAGCCGGTGGAGTAGTTGTGGGTGATGAAGTAAAACTTCATATTAACGCGCAACTTGTAAAAGGATAATCCCATCTAGATCTTCACATATTAAAATCCTACCCCTAGCGGTGGGATTTTTTTATTTCTCATCCTTAGGTTTGGACAACACAGGGCAAAGAATTAATTTTCTTTATGCAACCTTACAAACCTACTCTACGCATTATTCTACTTGCCGGCCTCGCAGCCGGAGTATTAGATATTACGGCAGCTATCCTTATCTATTGTGTCAAGGGTTCATTGCCAATAATCACATTGTTCCAAAGTATCGCCCGTGGCGTTTTGGGTGACCCTGCTTTCCAAGGCGGTTGGTCGACAGCCATGTTGGGTCTTCTACTTCATTTTTTAATTGCAACACTCTTTGCAGCAGGTTATTCGCTGATGCTAAAAGTAATACCTGCTTTATATAAAAGTACATTAGCAGTAGGACTTGGCTACGGCATTGTTGCCTGGCTGACGATGAATTATTTGGTTGTGCCACTAAGCTTTGCAGCAAGAGGCGCCATCGTTTGGAACTCAAATACATTTCTTAATATTGGTGCTCATTTGTTTTGTGTGGGGCTTTCAATCGTGTATGTAACCCACCGAGCATATAAGACCCAGCTTACGTGAACGGTAGAAAACTAGTTGTATGGATTGGATTTATTACCGGAACCTTTGCGGTAAGTCTTCAGCTCTATCTTATTCTGGTTGGGGCTTCTGAGAACAACCTGAATCATTTTAGCGAGATCGTTCGCTTCTTTAGTTTCATGACTATCTGGACTAACATACTTGTAACCCTTTGTTTTGGAAGTCTGTTGTTTTCAAAGTCAACTCAATCTTCATTCTTTACACGACCCGCCACGCTTGCGGCTACAACTACTTACATTTTAATAGTCGGTGTTGTGTATCACCTTCTTCTGGCCAATATCTGGAACCCAACCGGACTTCAATATCTGGCCGATATACTTTTACACACAGCCGTGCCCGTCCTGTTTATTATATTCTGGATTTTTTACGCAGAGAAGATAAAACTAAGTTATCACTACGCCATTCTTTGGTTGAGTTATCCGGCTACATATTTTATTTACTCGCTGATGCGCGGATCCATTACCGATCAATACCCTTATCCTTTCGTAGAGGTGCCTGCCCTCGGCTATCCAACCGTGTTGCTTAATAGTTTAGGTATCTTAGTAGCCTACGCCTTGTTTGGCGTACTAACAATTTTTGTTTCAAGAACAATGGCAAAAAATTGATTGCATGAAAGAATGGATTTTGATTTTCTTTTTTGGAATAGGTATTGTTTGTAATGGGCAAAAAAATACGCTTTACGAAAGTGAAACCTTAACCATTGAAAAGCTCACTGAGCATACGTTGCTCCATATCTCTTATTTAAGTACAAATGACTTTGGAAAAGTTGCTTGCAATGGAATGATTGTTATTGATAAGCATGAAGCCTTGATCTTCGATACCCCGGCTGACGACATAACATCCAAAGAATTAATCGATTGGGTGGAGATCAATTTAAAATGCAAAGTGAAATGTGTTATCGTCACACACTTTCATATTGATTGCTTAGGCGGTCTGGCCGAATTTCATAACCGACAAATTCCTTCGTTTGCATCTAACAGAACGATTGACTTGGCTAAGTCACATAATTGGACACTGCCGCAACATGGGTTTGACAACCAACTTGAAATACTTGTTGGCAGAAAAAAAGTTCTGAACAAATATTTTGGTGAAGGCCACACGCGAGATAATGTTGTTAGCTACTTCGTAACTGATAAAGTACTTTTTGGTGGCTGCCTTATTAAAGCGATTGGTGCCGGAAACGGAAATCTGGAAGATGCGAATGTAAATGACTGGTCGAGTACAGTAGAAAAAATTAAAGTTGCCTTTCCCAATGCCGAGCTAATCATTCCCGGCCACGGTAAGCCAGGCGGGCAAGAGTTACTGGATTATACGATTAAGCTTTTTAGGAAATAACGTTTGACTTATCAATCCTACTTCAACGTCTTCGTAATTCCTTCTTTATAACTGGTAGCATTTTCATTTAAAAAAGTTTGGGCTTTGCTGCTATCAAACAGGTAGTCGTTTTCAAATTGGTACATCATCTCTACAAACTCGGTCAGCACGGGAACAAACAAGCCCAGCATGCGCACACCCCATTTAGGCAACGCCTGTATTTTTTTACCCGGCTTGTCTAAAACTTCACTGGCCATGCGCACATACTCTTCACCGGTAATTTTTTCGGCACTGCTTAATGCATGCCACGTTTGGTTATAGGCAGCTTGCGAGTTTCCTAGCAACGCGGTTGCCTTTCCTGCATCGGGTGTGTAGGTGAAGGTGTGTAGCTTCTTGGGGTGGCCCAACCACTGCGCGGCTTTGCCTGCTTTCAAACGCTCGTTAACAATAGTGTGCGTCATACTCAGCAAGGCACCCGGTCCGTAAAAGTCGGCCGCGCGCACAATCAGGCTGGTAATGTCTCCGGTTTTGGTTTCGTCCAGCAACATAGTTGCAATTTTTGCGCGCACCTCCCCTTTCTTACTATTTGGGTTAAAGGGTGTATTCTCGGTCATCACCACATCTACATACCCATACGGATACACATTATCAAAGAACACCAATTTGCTACCATGCTTTTTACAGGCGTCAATGGTATTGCGCATCACAATAGGCCAATCGCGTTGCCATACTTTTGTATCGTATTTCAAACCTGCCACTAAATATACTACTTCACTCCCATTTACGGCCGCTTCCGTTTGCTGGTAGTTTAGCAAGTCTGCTTTCACCAACTCATCGCTGGCGTTTACTTTTTGTGGGTTGCGTCCCACTTGCCGAATCTGGTTTGTAAAGCGCGGCAAGTGCTTGGAAACTTCTTTTCCTATTACTCCGTTTGCTCCGAGGATGGTTTGCATAGCGTTTAATGATTAGTCGGTTGGTCAGTGAAATTTATTTTAGGAAGGTAGTAAAAGTTTTTTGGAGTTACTCAAGGCTGTCTTCGCGGGCGATCAAACAAACTTAATCGGTGGATCTGAACTTTAAATGAGACCCGCGATCTCGAATAAGCTCTCCCAAAAATAAATCAATGAAAACTTAAATTATTACAACAACGTTTTCCACGCATCCGCTACGTTACCCTGTGTTAACAATGATTGAGCAAGCCGGTGAATTTCTTCTTCACCCTTTACGGCTGAGGCTTGCCAAACTTCTGCCAATTGAAAGCTTTTGATTTCTTCAGGCGAAGGAAGTTGCTCGATATTGCCTAAACGTCCCAAATCATTTCCAGTAAGAATGCTACTGTTTTTTATGTGCGTGGGAATCTGATCAAACCCAATCCCGATTTTTATATTGGGCTTCGGAACAACAAAAACATTTTCACCCGAAGCGCGGCAATAATAATCCTGCCCCATGCGAGCCACAGCATCAAGCTTATGCGGATCAATAAATCCATCGTTCGCTAAAATCTGATCATTAATATGCATGAGTAAAACTTCGCAAACTATCAGATTACCGGCCCCTCCTTGATCCCCTAATGAAATAACCTGATTCACTTTACACTCAAACGAAACCGGAGCTTCGCCCACGCGGGGTGGCTTCACTACCTGTGATTTAATTTCGGTAAATCCAGATTTAATAAATTCATTGGTGCCTTTGGGAAATTCGCAACTGGCCAACGAAGTTTGTTCGACCATACGATACGAAACCATATTGATCACCACTTCGGGCATTTCCAACACATTTTGCAGTGTGTGTTTTGTTGAATTATCGCGCACCCGCCTGGAAGGTGAGAAAATCAGAATGGGTGGATTCATACTAAACAAATTGAAGAAACTAAATGGACTGAGATTTACATTTCCCTCTTTGTCCATTGAACTTACAAACGCAATAGGCCTTGGTGACACAGCCCCTTGCAGGTAGGCCTGCAACTTTTGCGTTGGCAATTCTTTCGGGTCGATAATCATAGCGGGGGTAAAATTTTTCCTTTACACTCGCCAAAGCCTATGCGTATATGATCTTTCTCTGCGAAGCCACGCAAGATAATTGTGTCGCCATCTTCAATAAATTTTCGTTGCTGTCCGTTGGCCAATTGCAAAGGCCGTTGACCATTCCAGGTGAGTTCCAGTAACGAGCCAAACGAATCGGGTGTAGAGCCACTTATTGTTCCCGATGCATACAAGTCTCCCACCTGAATATTACAACCATTCACGGTATGATGAGCGAGTTGTTGATTAACATTCCAATAAAGGAATTTATAGTTGGATTTACACACGGTAGTCGCTTCTTCATTTTCAGGTTGCAACTGAACCTCCAACGCAATGTTAAAATTATTCTGCCCTTCAGAAACAAGATAAGGCAATACGGGAGTTTCTTGTTTAGGTCCTGCTACCCGGAAAGGTTCTAAGGCGTCCATCGTTACAATCCAAGGCGAAATAGTCGATCCGAAATTTTTACTTAAGAAAGGACCCAACGGAACATACTCCCAGGTTTGAATATCGCGGGCCGACCAATCGTTAAAAAGAACAAATCCAAAAATATGGTCATCTACCTCTTTGGTTGAGATTGAACTACCCAAGGGAGTTTCCTTGCAGGTAATAAATGCCATCTCTAATTCGAAGTCAAGTTTTTTTGAAGCGCCAAATACAGGCAATTCAGCATCCGGTAATTTTGTTTGTCCTTTGGGTCGATGAATCGGGGTACCTGAAACTACAATAGAAGAAGCGCGGCCATGATAGGCCACAGGCAAATGTTTCCAATTGGGAAGTAATGCATTCTTCGGATCGCGAAACATCGTTCCTACATTTGTGGCATGCTCTACGCTGCTATAAAAATCTGAATAGTTTGGAATCATAACCGGCATACACATTTCCACTTCTGCCATGGGTATAATCGCCAACTCGCGTGCGCCAACATTCAATCTTAATTCGTCATTATCGTGTTGTAGCAATTCAGAGATACGTTCGCGTACCTCGCGGGTTTTCTTTTTTCCTAAGCCAATGAAATCATTTAAATATTTCTGATTGAAAACGCCTGTGGGCAACCCAAGGCCATCAAAAAAACCATGCTCGTACAGATAAACTAGATCCAACACATAATTACCGATGGCTACACCTGCTACCGGAGAGAGATAATCGGTCTTAAAAATACCAAAGGGCAAATTCTGAATAGGAAAATCAGAATCCGAAGGAACTTCTAACCAACTTTTAAGCGCAGGATTGTTTGCCTTTATCATAATTTCAATAACATTTTTAATTCTTACGTAAAATTCGTTTACTTCCGATGTAATCAATACCTCATGCCCCTCTCTTTCCCAATTGCTTTTGAAAACAGAATGAAATCAACCTTGGGGTCTGCCTGGAATGATTTTTTATCCGCACATGATCAACCATCACCCGTAAGTATTCGAATCAATCCTGGCAAAGATAAACTTCCTGTCGGGATAAAAATACCCTGGAGCGCCTATGGGTTTTATTTACCCACACGGCCGGTGTTTACACTTGATCCTGCCTTGCATGCTGGCAAGTATTATGTACAGGAGGCGAGTTCGATGTTCTTAGAACAAGCCATCAAACAAACAACTGACCTTACTCAATCGTTGCGCGTGCTCGACTTATGCGCAGCGCCCGGGGGTAAGTCAACACATCTCTTAAGTTTGCTCAATCAAAATTCTCTGCTGATTTCCAACGAAGTGATCCGATCCAGAGCGCAAATACTTTCCGAGAATATCCAGAAGTGGGGTTATAGTAATACGCTTGTTACAAATAGTGACCCTGCCGTATTCCAAAAGCTCAAGGGATACTTTGACGTGATTGTGGTTGATGCGCCTTGTTCCGGGGAGGGATTATTCCGCAAAGACAATGAGGCCGCCTCTGAATGGTCGGAAGAAAATGTTGCGTTATGCTCTCAACGTCAACGAAGAATTTTAAGTGATGTGTGGCCGTCCTTAAAACAGAATGGGGTTTTAGTTTACAGCACCTGCACGTATAATGAACAAGAGAATGAAGTAAATCTAAAATGGCTGACGGAAAACCAAGGTATTGAATTTATTGATCTCAATATAGAACCCGCGTGGAATATTGAAAAAATAACATCAGGCAAAGCGATTGGTTATCGATTCTTTCCGCATAGGGTGACAGGCGAAGGGTTTTTTATTTCTGCTTTACGAAAAGTTGATTCAGAACCGGAAATAAGAATCCGGGCCAGCAGAAATTTTTCAGAAGCTTCCAAAAAGGTTACTGAACAACTTCAATCCTGGAGCAACAACCCCGAGAATCTAAAAATTATAAAGCAGGAAGATTTGTTGATACAGATTCCTAACGAGCTATATGATGAAATGGGTTTTATCAGCACGCAGTTACATGTGGTAAGCAAAGGAACAGCTGTGGCTGAACTAAAGCACGAAAAATTAATTCCTCAACATGCCAAAGCACTGGCTAACGATTTAAATCAAAGTAATTTTCCGGTCATCGATCTTTCGTTAGACCAGGCGATAAGTTATTTAAGAAAAGATAATTTGCTCGTTGGCGAGGGGCAACGAGGATTTGCTCTGGTAACCTATGAAGGAACGCCCTTGGGGTGGATTAACCAACTGGGTAATCGAATCAATAATTTATACCCTGCCTCGTGGCGGATAAGAATGAATTCTTAAATCGCCTGAATCACCTCAACAATTCCATCTGGAAACGCCATCCCACTAAAGAAAATACCAACACAAAATACTTTTTCAAAATAGTTAGCGCGTTCTATGGCCAGGGGTAAGGAGCTAATGGAGAGTAGGGTGAAAGAAACTGTAAACACAACCATAACTAAAATTGTAAGAAGAGCCGAGCCTGATATAAAAACAAGCACTACACTCACTGAGGTGACAACAAGACTCCACCAGAAAGATTTAGCAGTTCCGGTTTTTATAACATAATTACTGGCGGGCAAGGATAAGACAGCAGAAAAGAACAAGGCAATTACTAAAAGCCACTTACCATCCATAGTAACAACCGCAGATAAACTCTTTTCGAGTAAATCAGGGAAATAATTAAACATGAGGGTGGTAGGAATACCCACCCCTACGCCTAATAAAAAGATATAGGAATAATTTGTACGTGTGGTGTCAAATTTAAAATTGGCCCTGGGTCGCGAAGGATTATTCGTGAATAAGCTTAACGAGTTCTTTTTCAGCGCATACCCCGACACAAATACCAGGGCCCCGCCAATCATAAACGTGATAGGCGCACCCAGGTAGTCGATCAGGTCCACGATAACGGGCTCGAGAGAATAAACCAGATTGGCCACAATGGTTAGAATAGCCATGGCGCGGGGCAATTTATCAATGGGTGTGAAAAGCTCTAAGGTTGAGAGGGCCGGGCTGGTGAAGATACTCATGGCAATTAGCCACAGAACAATCAACAAAGGTAAAATCCATCTGAAAACTTCACCTGGATTACTTAGCAAAGTAAAGGCCACAGCCATAAACACCATCGCTGCCAAACTGATACCTGATGAGATAATAGGAATGCGATGACCGGCTTTAAAACGAAAATAATCTCCAATTTTTCCAGCAATGGGTGGCGTTAAAAACAGGATGATTCCCTGCACAACAATTAACCAAAAGCTGTACTGGGTATAATTAAATTGGACTAATAATTTAGGTTGATAATTATGATAGGCAATCCAACCAATTACGATAGATCCATAAAGCGCTGCCAGGCTCCATAACTGCTTCCATTCAATTTTATCAGTCTCAAAAGTTTCGACAGAGATTGGGGTATTCGTCATAAGTTCTGGATATAGAGTTTACAAAGTACTATAACAGGTTGAATTTCAAAAAGGTTATGCCTACACCATAGCTAACCTTTTCCTATTTTTACGTTCTTATTCAATTCACTTAAGCGTTATATGGCCCTTTCCACTAAATACAATCCCACAGAAGTCGAAAATAAGTGGTATCAATACTGGTTAAAAGAGAATTTCTTTCATGC
>Ga0154020_10011386_pt1 | contig 10140 bp, 7 predicted proteins | sample Klosneuvirus_201_FD_109709 | JGI IMG/M metagenome (GOLD analysis project Ga0154020, IMG submission 109709) | Active sludge microbial communities from wastewater, Klosterneuburg, Austria - Klosneuvirus_20160825_MG | ecosystem: Engineered > WWTP > Aerobic digester > Activated sludge | place... | reverse complement strand
TATGTAAATGAGCTTGACAGTTCACGAGCGCCTCCAATAGCTTAATCTAAGCAATTAATTTCCGATTTACTTTTTTAATTAATTTTCAAGATGAAGTTTATTTTATCGTTGCTTGTAATTTTACAAACAGCAACAGCGTTCAGTCAAAATACATTATCAGGTACAATTACCAACAAGGCTAATAAGGAGGCTTTACCTGGCGTACTTGTTTATTTTCCGGACTTAAAATCAGGTGTGATTTCAGATTTAAGCGGTAAGTACACCGTCAATAATTTACCGAAGGTCAAAACCATCATGCAGGTGAAATTATTAGGCTACAAGACGCTTATAAAACAAATTGATTTAACAGAAACACAGCAGTTAGATTTTGAACTGGAGGAATCGGTTGTTGAGGCCGATGAAATTGTGGTAACCGGCACATCACATGCTACCGAGTTAAAAAGAAGTCCTATTCCTGTTATCTCTATTGACAATAAATTACTTACCCAAAATACATCTAATAATATTATTGAGGCTTTAGGGAAGGTACCGGGTATTAGTTCACTTAATACAGGGCCAAATGTTTCAAAACCTTATATCAGAGGGTTGGGATATAACCGCATTCTTACACTATTTGATGGTGTAAGGCAAGACGGACAGCAATGGGGTGATGAACATGGTATAGAAATAGATCAGTTCTTAATAGACCGTGTTGAAGCCGTGAAAGGTCCAGCCAGCTTGATTTACGGAAGCGATGCTTTGGCAGGTGTAATTAACTTATTACCTGCGCATGCAGCTTCTGAAGGCCTTATCACAGGAGCTTTACTAAGCAATTACCAATCCAACAATAAACAAATCGCCAATTCACTTAACCTGGCGGGTAATACCAAAGGTTATGTGTGGGGCTTTACAGTCTCAAAAAAAATAGCCTCCACTTTCCAAAACAAATATGATGGTAATGTTTATGGAACTAAATATGACGAAACAGATGCCAATGCTTATGTAGGACTCACAAAACCATGGGGCTATTCGCGTTTAAATTTTTCGCTATACGATTCCAAACAGGAAGTACCGGATGGAAACCGCGATTCAGTGACTCGCAAATTTACTAAGGAGATTTCTGAAGAAGATACCATACATCCAATTGTTAGCAACAGCGAGTTGAACTCGTATGCCATTAGTCCCGCGCATCAACGCGTACAGCATTATAGATTGTATAGTGACAATACTGTTTTTGTGGGAAGAAGTAAATTAGGAATAAAAATTGGTGCTCAGCAAAGTCAAAGAAGAGAGTTTGAAGACCCGGAGCATCCAAGTGAAGCAGGGTTAAATTTAGTTTTGAATACCATTACTTACGATATAAAATATTATTTACCTGAATGGAAAGGTTTTGATGCGACTATTGGCGTTAATGGATTTTATCAGCAAAATCAAAACAAAAAAGCTCATGATTTTGTGATTCCGGATTATAATTCTTTCGATCTAGGGCCATTTGTTTTCGTAAAAAAATCATTTAAGAAAATAGAAATATCTGCTGGTGTGCGTTATGATTCAAGATCATTTAATAACAAAGCACTATATACCAGGGAATCAACAGATCATGGTAAAGAAATTGTAGCTTATGCTCCTAACGACACCACTATTGTCAGACAATTCGCAGCTAACAACCTTTCTTATTCAGGTTTAAGCGGGAGTCTTGGTTCTTCTTTTATGCTTAATGAAGCATTTAGTATTAAATTAAATGTCGGACGCGGATTCCGTGCTCCTAATATTTCAGAAATTTCAGGTAAAGGTGTACATCCAGGCACAGGATTTCAGCAATTAGGGGATGCCTATCTTAAACCTGAGTTTAGTTTACAGGAGGATCTCGGTTTGTTTTATGACAATGAACACGTTTCAGGAAGCATTGAATTATTCAACAACACCATTAGTAATTATATCTATAACGAAAAACTGCTTAGTTTAAACGGAGGTGACTCGGTATTTACTGAAAACGGAGAAAATTTTCAGGTTTTTAAATACAAGCAAACAACAGCACAATTATATGGTGCAGAATTTAGTTTAGACATACACCCTCACCCACTCGACTGGCTGCATTTTGAGAATTCGGCCTCGCTTACATACGGTATAAACGCAGGTGGTAACGGTGTGCGTGTAACCGACAGCACAAAGTACTTGCCATTGATTACACCTTTCCATACTAATTCAGAAATAAGAGCAGATTTAAAAAAGAAGCTGGCCTTTTTCAGTTCTATTTATATAAAAGCGGGTCTGCAATATTTTGCAACGCAGGATAGGTTTTATTCGGCTTATGGAACCGAAACCAAAACCGCGGGTTATATTTTAATAGATGCAGGTATGGGATTCGATATAGTGAATAGGAAAAATCAAGGTCTTTGTAGCATTAACATCTCGGTTTCCAATTTAACAGACGAAGCTTATCAAAGTAATATGAGCCGCTTGAAGTACTTCGATAATTACCCAAACAATCATACAGGCAGAAGTGGTATTTTTAATATGGGAAGGAACTTTAGCTTCAAATTAACAATTCCACTGTGTATAAAAACCAATAGATAATATAAAAGACCAATGAGAATTGTTTAAATTTGATTTAAGGCGGATGTTTAGAAAACTAAAAATATTTTTAATTGGATTATGTTTGACTTTTTGTTCTTCTGCTTTAAAGGCTCAGGATGGCGATTTGATTCCGATTGCGAATTACGAAGTGAGTAATTTATGCTACGGCAGTTTTACCAATTTCAATAACACCTCAACTTCTCTTGATAATCCTACATTCCTATGGACCATATGGCAAATGGGTAACGCAGTGCCTATTTACACTTCATCATCAACTAATATTAATTTTCTGTTTCCGGCAAAAACAACTTATACCGTTGATTTAACTGTTATTAATTATATCACTTCAACCCATTTTCATGGTGACCAAGCCACACGTGTTATTGTGATTGATAGTATTCCTGTAGCAAATTTTGCTTTTCAACGTTGCCATAGTAAATTCAGCAATTTAAGCTGCTGTGCTAATACTTATTTGTGGGATTTTGGTGACGGATCACCAACCTCCACTTTAAAATCACCAATACACGCGTATGCGACCGGAAACAATTATACTGTGACACTAATTTCAAGTAACGGCACTCAAAGTGATACTACTACCGGGGAAATACAACCTTATCCAAACGATTTAAATAATGATTTCAGTATTGTATATGATGCAGACACAGTACGGTTTAAGTCTCTTTACGATAGTGTACAAGGTACTTTGTGCGATTGGGAATGGGATTTCGGTGATGGCACAACCTTGGACATATTTGGAAGTGACGGATGGAAAGTCAGTCACCACTATGTACCTCAGGAAAAGGATAGCATTTACACGGTATCATTACTCTTAAAGAACATGTGCTATGAAGTCAACAATCAAAAAAATGTACTTATAAAAGGTATTGGGAAAACTGTAACGGGCACTTATGTTTTTCCTTCGCCGGTTGTTCATGGCTATTTAAATGTGGAGAGCGCCGACAAGGATATAATCGTTGAAATGAAAATAGTAGATTGTATTGGAAAAAAACTGGATAATTTAACTGTATGGGACAAACCTTATGGTTATTATGTTTGGATTGGAGACGTTGCGCCGGGAATATATATTGTTCAATTATATTTTACCGACCATATCGAAAATCACAAAATCATTAAAGAATAATCAGAAATAAAAAAGGGGCTTGTCGCCCCTCTTTTATTTTAAACTGTCATAATTTCTTTTTCTTTTTGTTCGAAGTGTTTATCGGTTTTCTGAACATAGCTGTCTGTTAACTGCTGAATTTTAGCTTCTGCGTCTTTGGCTTCATCTTCCGGTAACCCGTCTTTCTGAAGTTTTTTTACATGCTCCATGGCTTCTTTACGTGCATTTCTGATACCAACTTTAGCTTCTTCTCCTTCAGATTTTGCGGTTTTAACAAGTTCTTTACGGCGCTCCTCAGTTAATGGGGGAATAGTAATACGGATTATAACTCCGTCGTTTTGCGGATTAAAACCCATGTTAGCGGCCTGAATTGCTTTTTCAATAGGCGTTAATAAACTTTTCTCCCATGGCTGAATCACAATCGTTCTTGAATCCTGCGTGTTAACGCTCGCTGTTTGCGGAATTGGCACCATACTTCCATAATAGTCAACCATTACACTTTCAAAAATGGCGGGGTTGGCTTTGCCTGCACGTATTTTGGTTAATTGCACTTCCAGGTGATTTAATGCTTTTTCCATTGCGGCGGTAGCATGACTCATAACTGATTTAACGTCGTTCATAGTTTTATTTTGTATTACAAATATAAATAATTCGTTTAACTCTCTTTACAAAGCTTATTTAAACCGCCACTGCTGCTTTAATGTGCGGATGCGGATCATAATTCTCAAGGGTAAAATCTTCAAATTTAAAATCAAAAATAGATTTTACATTGGGATTTATTTTCATTGTTGGAAAAATTCTGCAATCGCGGCTTAATTGCAGTTTAGCTTGTTCAATGTGATTAGAATATAAATGAGCATCTCCAAGTGTATGAACAAACTCTCCGGGTTTTAATCCGCACACCTGCGCCACCATCATTGTTAAAAGTGCATAGGAGGCAATGTTAAAAGGCACACCTAAAAATATATCGGCGCTGCGCTGATACAACTGACAAGAAAGTTTGCCATTGGCCACGTAAAACTGAAAAAATGCGTGACATGGCGGCAATTTCATGTTATCGATATCCGCCACATTCCATGCACTCACTATTAAGCGCCTCGAATCAGGTGCCTTTTTAATCATTTCAATCACTTTGCTAATCTGATCAATGCTATCGCCTTTTGCGGTTGGCCAGCTGCGCCATTGATGACCATAAACCGGTCCTAGGTTACCTTGTTCATCGGCCCATTCATCCCAAATACTAACACCATTTTCTTTTAAGTATTTAATATTGGTGTCGCCAGTTAAAAACCATAGCAATTCGTGTATAATTGACTTTGTATGCAGTTTTTTGGTTGTAAGCAACGGAAAGCCATCTTCGAGGTTATAACGCGATTGGTAACCAAATACACTAATTGTACCTGTTCCGGTTCTATCTTCTTTTTTGGCCCCATGTTCTAAAACATGACGCATTAGGTCGTGAAACTGTTTCATATGATTTGGTGAAAATAAAAAATCTCCGCTCTTTAAAAACGGAGATTTATTAATAATTTTAAACTGGAAGCCTATTTGATAAGCGTCACGTGACCTGATTTTTCTTTTCTGGCGCTACGGGCACTTGTTAAGCATTTAATTTTATAAACGTAAACGTCATTTTGAACTGCTGCTCCTTTTAGGGTTCCATCCCATCCTTTATTAGGATCGTTAGATTTGAAAATCAAATTACCCCAACGGTCATAAATCAACATCTCATAAGAATCAGACTTAAAGCCCATACCTTTTGGCTGGAAAACATCGTTTAATCCGTCTCCATTTGGCGAAAATGCATTCGGAATATACAATGTGAAGTCTTCGATTACTGTCACGTTTTTAGTAATTGTATCTGTACAACCATGAATATTGGTTTCAATTAAAGTAACCGGATATACAGATGCGTGGTTAAAATCATGCGATGGATTCTTTAAACTTGAAGTATCGTTAACATAATCAAACCCGTCTCCAAATTCCCAATGGTAATAAGTTATTGGGCCATTAACATAATAACTTGTGAAATTAACATGATTCTCGATCAACGATGGCTCATATGGTTCCCAGGTAAAGTCTGGCTGCGGCCTAGGAAAAACAGTAATCGGGAACGGAGCAACATTTTTTGATTTACATCCGTTAATGTCTGTAATAGTAGTTGTAATTGAATAAGTACCCGGATTCTTAAAGCAGAAACCGATACTGTCGCCAATAGCATTTAATTGATGGCCAAAATCCCATAAAACACTTGTTGCTTTTGGACTCACATAACTATTAAGTGTAATACAAAGTGGTGCACAACCTTCGATGGTTGAAGCAGCGATATTAGGTACAGGTAAAGGATTAACAGTTATCACAAAATTTGTTGTGATTGACTGAGTAGGACAAGCCACATCATTCACAATAATTGTAAAGTTGGTTGAAATGGAAGGAGTACCGATTGAGTGGTTTCCGAAAGGACCAATCATCGCACCTGCAGGCGCCCAGTTAATATTATAAACCCCGCTGCCACCAATTGGCAACGTGAACAAATGAACTGTATCTCCTTTACAAATAATAGAATTGTTTGGCTGAATAGAGAAAGTTACAGGATTTAGAACCGTAACATATAAACTATCCTGTGTGGTACATCCGTTAACATCCACAATTAAAGTATAAATACCCGAATGGTTAATATTAGCATTATTGATGGTTAAATCCTGAGAATTCGACATAAAACTATTTGGACCAGACCAGGTATAAGATGATGCTCCAACAGGGCCGGGCACTAACAAAGTTGTATTATCGCAAACATTTGGAATTGGCGTTAACGTGAAGTTAACTTTCGGTTTTACAGTTACATCAACACTGTTAGTTGAAGAACAGGTTACGTTGTTTTGAGTAAAGTAAGCAGTAACATTATAAATTCCAGTCATTGCAGGTATGGCGCTTCCAATTCCTGTGCTTGCAGCACCCGCGGTAAATGAATTAGGACCAGTCCAGCTATAAGAAGTAGCACCCAAAGCACCTGCTGAAAAACCTGCGCTACCATCCTGACAAATAGAAATTACTGTTGGAGTTACTGTTACTTGCGGAACAGGTATTACGGTAACGCTGGTAGTAGTACCCGCATAACAAACTAAAGTACCTGTACTTGAAGCTGCCTGAACCGAATAAATTCCACTTGACACTGGCAATAAACTAGATAATACCGGGTTTTGTGATACTGATGTATACCCATTAGGGCCGGTCCAGCTATAAGCAATAGTTCCTGTTGAAGTAGCTGTTAAGTTAACGCTTCCATTTTCACAAACAGTAGAAAAAGAGTTAACCGAAACAGTTGGTGTAATTACATTTACCGAAGTAACTGCAGTTACAGTAACAGCAGAGTTTAATGAATTTGTTCCCTGAAGCGTTACAGTATATGAAGTTGTTGAAGTAGGTGAAACAGTGAAACTTATGTTACTTCCTATTGAAACATTTCCACCCGGAGTAATTGTAGCTGATGCGCCTGTTAGATTAGTACTTCCTGTTAATACGGCAGAAGAACCGTTACAAATAGTTTGGGGAGGAATTACAAATGGATTACAGGATAAACCAGCAGTTCCGGTATTCGAGAAAGAAACGGCGGTGTTTACTCCACTATAATTTGATAAACAAATAACAAATTGTTGTCCGGCTGTTACATTTAGTGATGGCTGGAAATTACCAACTTGTGCACCTGCAGGTACCGGACCCATGCCTGTTCCTCCACTACTTGATGCGTTCCAGTTACAAGAAACAGGAGGTAAAGTATTGTTAAAGATATTCTGACAAGCAGTAGGTGAAAAAGGCCACATGGCCCAATCGTAAAACCCAATTTGCGGATTAGCACTTCCTGCAGCGCCAAAAGAAAAACCTAATGAACCATTACTTGAAACTGTAACCAATAACCATTGTGGTCCCGGACCTTGAGATAACAAACAACCGCTGTTTGACGGGCCTAATGGGTTATTTCCATTACCTGTTTGTGGGTTGGTAGTTGGGTTACTTACATTTAATCCGCTCACTAAACCACTTCCTGCACTACTAGTAAACTGGAAGTTAGGATTTGTACAAACCGGCTGCGCATTATTGCAGGCAGCAACGTTTTGTGAGTACGATACATTACTTATTACAGATAAAGCAAATATATAAGTTATAACTCTCTTCATTTTATCTTGTAATCAGTTTTTGAATATTTGTAAATACAGTTCCTTGCTGTAAGTTTTCATAAACCAAGTTACCTTTATTATCAAAGACAATATTGTATCCGGCATTTTTGCCTTTCATGGCATTAATTATTTCAGTATTAGTTGCAGAAACTTTGATAAGCTTTGTGATACCATCTTTTTGTAAAGTGATGTCAGCATTCACATGATCACTATCTAAATTTACATTTAGAACAACAATACCCTTATGACCACCTTTTAATTTAGCATATTCAAAAGTTTTATAGGCTTCTTCAAATTCCTTATTTAAATCGCGGCTTTCTTTATCGTTAACAGACCAAACATTAACTGCGATTAACCTGTTTTCCAGTACTTCTTTGGTTTGGTTGGCAATAAATGAATTTAACTTATTATATAAGTCAGACTGAGCATTAAAACTGCTCACAGCGAAAAACAATAATAAGACAAAAAGTTTTCTGGTAAAATTCATGAAACAAAGTTAGATAAACATTGCCCTTTTCTACTATTTTTCAATCATTTAAGTAGGCAATTCACTCAGTTTTTTGGAATCTTAATAGAGTTTACCTTTTAAACGAGAGTTCATTCAAGAAGGATTTAACTTCCTCCAATGTGTTATATTTAGAGAACGAAAATCGGTAGGATTGTTTAATTTCCTCGTTACTTAATCCCATCGCGCTCAGAACGTGGGATAATTCTCCTGTTCCAGAAGTGCAGGCCGAGCCACTTGAAAAAGCATATTTTTTCAACAATTCTTTAATATTCAAGCTATTAGGGAAGGTTATGTTTGATGTATTATAAAGCCTGTTACGGGTATTGCCGTTAATTTTTAATTGCTCAATTTCCAGTAATTGATGTTCAAGAAACGCCCTTAGTTTTGAAACATGCGAATTATTGTCCCACATTTCATCAGCCGCTATTTCACAGGCCTTACCAAACCCAACGATTGAAGGGACATTTAATGTACCTGCTCTTTTATGACTTTCCTGAGGACCACCATGTAATAAAGGTATAACATTAACCCGAGGGTCTTTTCTCCTTAGATACAAAGCTCCTACTCCTTTTGGTCCGTGAAATTTATGAGCACTCAAACAGGCAACATCTAACATCATTTCGTTAACATCCATCATGATTTTACCTGCAAATTGTGTTGTATCAGAAAAAAACAAAACCTTTTTATCACGTGTCAACTGAGCAATTTCCTGAATAGGTTGTAGCACACCTGTTTCATTATTGGCGGCCATTATCGTCACCAATATAGTGTTCGGCTTTATGGCATTAATAAGCTCATCAATATCAATCAATCCTTCTTGATCAACATCCAAATAAGTTACTTCAGCGAATCTGTTTTCTACTAAAAACTTACAGGTGTCAAGCACAGCTTTGTGTTCGGTTTTAACAGTAATAATATGATTACCTTTTGATTTATATGCCCGGTAGATTCCTTTGATGGCTAAATTAATTGCCTCTGTAGCTCCTGAAGTAAAAATAATTTCAGAAGGTTCTGCACCTATCAAATTTGCAGCTTGGAAACGGGCTTTTTCAACAGCAGCATCAGCCACCCAGCCACATTGATGCATTTTACTCGAAGCATTGCCGTAATGTTTTGTGAAATACGGCAGCATTTCTTCTAAAACACGCTTGTCAACTTCAGTTGTAGCATTATTGTCAAAATAAATTATTTCACTCATACCTATTTATTACATTTGCCGCTTCAATGCTTAAAGGTATAAATAAACACCATTTACTGCTTCACTTTATTGTACTTATTTGGGGCTTTTCCCCGATACTAGGCCGGTTTATTACTTGTTCAACCATGCAATTAGTTTGGTTCCGCATTGCAATTACGCTCCTAATTATAACCGGTTATATTATTGTAAGTAAACAAAGTTTGAAAATAAGTCCGGCGAACTTGATAAAACTCGGTTTCATCGGCATCATTATTGCCATACATTGGTTGTGCTTTTACGGTGCAATAAAAGTTTCGAATGTATCCGTAACTATGGCTGCATTTTCTACCGGCACATTGTTTACCGCAATTACCGAACCATTGATTTTAAAACGCAAAATTATCTGGTACGAAATCTTGATCGGGCTTATTATTATAGGTGCCATTTGCCTGATTTTTTCGGTAGAAATTTTATATTGGCAGGGAATTATATTAGGAATTATTGCGGCTTTAACCGCTTCTGTTTTTTCGGTAATGAATGCGATAATGATAAAGAATGTGAGTTCTACCATGATATCTTATGTAGAATTATGGTTCGGATTAAT
>Ga0154020_10011385_pt1 | contig 10140 bp, 6 predicted proteins | sample Klosneuvirus_201_FD_109709 | JGI IMG/M metagenome (GOLD analysis project Ga0154020, IMG submission 109709) | Active sludge microbial communities from wastewater, Klosterneuburg, Austria - Klosneuvirus_20160825_MG | ecosystem: Engineered > WWTP > Aerobic digester > Activated sludge | place... | reverse complement strand
CTCCTGAAGGTAATCCGTTAATTGAGGAATATTCTTCAAAGTTTAATCCGTCAAATTTTGCAACACCTGAGCGGCCACATACCCATATATACCCTTTTTTATCCTGATAAAGCTGACTAACGTTTGCCACGCCAAGACCTTTATTTAAACTGTAGTTTACAAAATTATATTCCCCAATTGCTTCAATTATTTTTTGAGAATACAAATGAACACCCGAGAGAGCGTAAATGATAATTAATGTTTTTAGTATAAAACGCATTAATATTTTCAACTATAAAATCAAAACTAATTAAACACAGGCTGTTCAGGCAAAGTATATTTACGGCCCTCATTCACTTTTTTCAGATACGGCATGAGTGTTTTAAAATAGTCTAACATTGGCTTAGCGCTAAAATCCTGACCAATACTTTTCTTTAAATGTTCCCTCCAATCAACACTTGCGCCGGGTTTCATAACAGTTTGTAAGAATTCTCCAACACCTTTATTACCCCAATAATTGGTAGCGTGAGGATCTTGTTTCAAGATATTATTAGCGATGTGCTGATGAAACTGAAACAATAAAACATTACTCATACTGTAATCGTAATATTGCGCAGGATCATCGTTAATGTGTGTTTTTGTTGCGGCATCGCAATATTCCTCACCACGCTCCGTTGGAGGTACGATTCCCTGATAACGTTTGGCTAAATCCCACCACAATTTATTGTATTGATCTTGCGGTAAATTTTTAGTGTATAAATTATATTCGAACTCAGTCATAGTTCCGCTACCCCAAGGTATGTGTACAGCGTATTCCAATGCCTCTTTTAATAAAATTAAAGTGTCGTTGGTTTTTGCGTTCTTGTCCATCATCTCAACACCCTGCAAAAATGGTTTCTGTAATGAAGCCAATCCCATCATTGTACCAAAAGCTTCATGATACGCACGGTTAGCGCCGGTGCGGAGAATAATTGGCACTTCAGGATGACTATAAGATTGGTAATAGTAAATATGTCCCAATTCATGCAATACGGTGCTCCACCACTCTGTATTAGGAATAACACTCATTAAGGAACGCACATCATTATCATTATTCATGTGCCATGCTGAAGCATGCGTATTCTTTTTATAATCTGCTTTTGCATCAACAGGATATAAACTTGATTTCTCCCAGAAAGTAGTTGGTAAAGAATTAAAACCAATGCTCTTATAAAATTCCTCTCCTGTTTTTACAATCCACTCCGCGCCTTTCTTTTCTAAAAACGGATCTAAATTAAAGCCTTCAACATTCACCAAAGCCGACCACTCTTGTCCCCACCGGTTCGGTAACCAATGTGCAGGAATATAATCAGGAACCGGTTTGTTATATTTTTTTGCCAATTCGTAACGTGCCCAGGTATGTAATTCGCGGTATAAAGGCCAAATATCTGTAATCATGCCGCGTGTGGTTTTTATCAACTCATCGGTAGACATATTATATTCAGAGGCCTGGTAAGCGAAATAATCAGCATAACCTAAAGGTTGCACACATTTATTACGCAAATCACGCAAGTTAGTAACGCCATCCTTTAATACTTTGCCAACCTCTTTACAAGCTAACCATGTTGCTAAACGTTCTTTTTCATTGGTAGATTTTTGCAAAACCCCATCAATACTATTGGGTGTTACTTGCTTACCGTTCACTGTAAATTTGTAACCATATAGAGCAGCAGTTTGTTTATTCTGAGCGGCAATTTTTTGTTTTACTAAGTCACCTGCAACTTCCGGATTGGCACCTGCATTAAACAGAATGGTGTTGAGTTGGCGGATTTGCAAATCGTTTAGTTTATCTTTTTTCTCTAAATAGCCTTTTACCTTCTCTATTATTTCTTTTTTCCCGGTATAAGCTGCCATCTCTTCATCTGCTTTTGCTGCCAGCTTTTCGGTAACAGTATCACCATCCACAATGTGTGTATTTAACAACCACTGACCTTCCGCCGAAGCAATTAAATATTTTTGGTATTCAGAATTATAAACAGTTAAAAAACTATCCACTTCGTTGGTTACAGCGAGCGATGAGTGTTCAGCAAATTCTTTGGCATTCTCGGAACTCGTGCAAGCCGTTAAAACTGCAAATGAATACAAGGCAATAATTAATTTATTCATATAGGTGTTTTTTAGTCTAACAAATCTAATCTAAAAATGGCTCAAAAATTACATTTAAAGCCCAAAACCCATAAAATACCCGATTAATCTATTGGGGCCTTTATTCCTGCCAACACTTTAAGTTTAAGGAAGTTCTCCGGTGGAGGAACTGGGCAAGAATAGGTATGGTTGTAAGCGCAATATGGGTTATACGCTTTGTTGAAATCAACAATGATCCGTTTGACAGAAGTGACTTGCAGATCGATATAGCGGCCACCACCATAAGACATATTTCCACTGGTTAAATCTTTAAATGGTAAAAACAGATAATCCTTGTACTCCGGTTTATTTAGAAGATCCATACTTTGATATACATTGAGTTTATATTTTTTACGCTTAATCTTAAAGGTGATTTCGCCATACTTGACATATTTTGGTTTCCGCTCAGTGGTGGTTGGCATATCGAAAATCTTTTGGCCGGGTGTCAGTTTTAAGGTGGCAACTACTATCAATTCCATGTTTATTGGAAAGAAGTTGTGTGACCGGAATTTAAGACGGTCTGCTTTAGTTAATGGCGAACGTATTGAATCGAGGTATTCGTTATTCATATCATTCTGAAAAACATCAATAGTTTGAAGAATACTGTCTTTGTTTAATTGAGCCCTTACACTAAAAGTTAACAAGCCATAGGTAATAAGTAATATAATACGGCGGCAGGAATAAATCAAAAAAGCTGACATTTATTAAAGTTTTAACCAATGTAAAGATAATGCAAATTTAATTGAACAAATTGCATAATTGACTGTTGAATGGATAACATGATCGGGAAATATAACATCAAGGACCTGGAAGTATTATCGGGAATTAAAGCACATACTTTACGTATTTGGGAACAACGTTATGGCATTTTAGAACCACAGCGAACCGATACTAACATCCGCCTTTATAGTAACGAAGACCTTAAACGTATTTTAAATGTAAGTACCTTAAACAAACATGGCATTAAAATTTCCAAAATAGCCCTGTTAAAAGAGAACGAAATAATAGACGCGGTCAAAAAACTCTCATTCGAGGCAAGGGATAGCAGTGATCTTATCGATAGTTTAATTATAGCAATGGTTGATATGGATGAAGAATTATTTACCAAAGTTGTTGCCATGAATACCCTAAAAGAAGGATTTGAACTGACTGTTACAAATGTCATTTTTCCATTCTTACATAAAACGGGTGTGATGTGGCAAACCGGTTCTGTTAATCCTGCTCAAGAACATTTTATCACCAACCTGATCAGACAAAAACTTGTTTCTGCCATTGATAACTTCAAGCCTTCGGATACAAAATCAACAAAAAAAATAATATTCTTTTTACCTGAGGGCGAATTACACGAGATCTCGTTATTGCTTTATTCATATATGGCAAAAGTGCGTGGTTATACAAGTATTTATCTTGGGCAATCGGTACCACTCGATGACTTGAAAAAGATTAATGGTATAGTAAATCCCCATAGCGTGGTTAGCGTTTTTACCCAGCCATTAAATAACGGTTTATTACCAGACTACCTGGAACAATTAGCCAAAATCTTCAATAAACAAAACATACTTGTATCAGGCTTCCAAATCATTCACTCGGATGTAAAACTGCCCAAAATGGCCAAAATGTTTAAGACACCTGCCGAGTTTTCAAAATTTCTTTAAAATTTAAACCGACTGAATACCATATAGTTAAGTAAGGTTTTTTGAAAATTTACATTTTTTGTTTAATCTTTTTGTAATTATATTAAACATTGTGGTATATTTGTTTAATAATAACAACTAAACATTAAACAATATGACAACCATCGAATTTAACTCCTTATTAGTAGAGCAATCTAAATCGCTAAAAGGTTTTGCTTACAATTTAACGCGTGACACAGAAGACGCCGCAGATTTACTTCAGGATACAATTGTGAAGGCAATACAATACCGAAGCAACTTTGTACGTTCAACAAATTTTAAGGCATGGATGCTTACCATCATGAAAAACACCTTCATTAACAATTACCGCCGTAGCAAACTGAAAGCAACAGCACATAAAGAAATCGTGTACACTTCCACTAATAAGCATAACTCAACCGAAACCATCATTAACACCAAGGAACTTCAAAATAACATTGATGCTTTAAGTGACGATTATAAGTTGCCACTTGAACGTTTTATTAGTGGTTATAAATACCAGGAAATTGCTGAGGAAATGAATTTACCAATTGGTACAGTTAAAAGCCGTATCTTTTTTGCCAGAAACAAAGTAATAAAGAGCTATTCAAATAGTTAATATAACAAATGCATTTAACATAGTTTTAATTTAATATGACAGGTGATAAAATTTTAATAGTGCTTCTAGCATTTTCAGGAATGGAGTTTGTTGCCTGGTTCACCCATAAATATATTATGCATGGTTTTTTATGGCACTTACACAAAGACCACCATGAAAGCAAAAAGCAATTATTTGAAAAAAATGATACTTTCTTTTTGATCTTTTCTATTCCGGGTGCCTTACTTGTTTTTAATGGGGCTAATAATGGATTTAGCGATGTATTTTACATAGGTCTTGGCATTACCATTTACGGATTCGCTTATTTTACGGTGCACGACATTTTCATTCACCAGAGATTTAAATTATTCAGAAACACTAAAAACACTTACCTCCTGGCATTACGCCGTGCCCATAAAATACATCATAAAAAAAACATGAAGGAAAACGGAGAGTGTTTTGGAATGTTGATAGTTCCATTGAAGTATTTCGACAAGAAACTAAATGGTTTAATAAACGATTAGCAATATCAAATCTTTACACCCAGAATCAAAACATCATCTAATTGTTCAAGGTTGCCTTTCCATGAATTAAAAATTGAACTCAATTCGTTTTTTTGAGTTTCTAGCTCTTTAGATGAAATCGAAACAAAAGTTTCTTCCAATTGTTTATACTTGAATTTCTTTCCTTTCGGACCGCCAAACTGATCAGGGAAACCGTCGGATGTTAAGTATAAAACATCTCCTTTCTTATACTCGATCTTGTGATCTGTGAAGGTTCTGGCCGCCTCTGTAAATGATGCTCCAATTGGATGCTTGTCGCCTTTGTGTATGTTCAACACGCCTTCAGATACCTGATACAAAATATGGTTGGCGCCGGCAAATGTCATTTCGTTATTCCTTTTATCCCACTTACACAATGTAATTTCCATGCCATCACGGATTACACTTGATTCTTCCGATTGTTTTAATGTCACTCCCAAGCCAATATTCATATGATTTAAAATATCAGCCGGTGATGTTAATTTGCTTTCAAACACTGCTTTATTCAATAAGTTCTCTCCAACAATACTCATAAATGCTCCAGGCACACCATGGCCTGTACAATCTACCAGAGCGAAAAACACAGTGTCACCAACATTTTCTACCCAATAAAAATCACCACTCACGATATCTTTCGGTTGAAAAAACACAAAGGATTGGGGTAAATTCTTTTTCATTTTTTCATCAGTAGGAAAAATGGCTTCTTGTATTCGCTTCGCATAACGGATACTATCAGTGATGTTTTTATTAAACTCTGCTAATTCGGCATACGCTTTATCAATAATTAATTTTTGAGACTGAATAGCATTATTCTTTTTCTCAAGCTCATCAGCTACTTTTTGTTTTTCCTTGAACCGTTTGAAAATTAATGTTGAAATAAGTAAAAAAGAAACACCACTTATTACTAATATAATGATTAAAAAATTCTTCCGTTTATTACTGTTTTCATTTTCTTGCTCTTTGAGTTTTTGATGCAATTTTATTTCCCCTAATTCAGCTTCTTGTTCTTTATTTTTAAAACGTGCTTCTAATTCGGCAATCTGATTTAGATTGTCCTGATTTTTCAAGCTATCCTTAAGCGCCATCAATTGCTTTTGGATTTCATAGGCTGACTTAATATCATTCTTTAATTCATAAGCGTCGCGTAAATTGATGAGTGCATATTTCACATCTTCCTTCGCTTCCTGTCTTCTGGCCATTTTAATTACTTCATTAGAAACTTCAATGGCTTTATCAGGCATTTTTTGTTTGATATAAATTGTCCCCAGATTTTCCATACTAGCCATTATCCCTAAGGTATCACCTATGCGCTTTCTTATTTCGAATCCCTTTGTATGTACCTCCAGTGCACCTTTAAAATCGTTCTTTTGCAAAAATATTAACGACATATTATCATAACATGAAGCTATTTGAGTTTCATTATTCGCTTTTAAATAGATTGCCAATGCCTTTTTGTAATACACCAATGAACTATCATATGATGCTAATTCATCGAATAGAATAGCCAGATTACCATAGCTAGCAGCTAATCCTTCTACATCATTCAGTTCTGTACTTAATTTAATGTTTTTAAGAAAATAATCCTGAGCTTGATTATACATTCCCTGATACCAGTAAATAACCCCCATGCCGGTGTAACATTTTGCTAAACCTGCTTTGTTCTTGTTTTTTGTAAATAAATTGGCTGCCAGCAAGTGATATTTCAAAGCGGCACGGTAATTACTTTTAAATTCTTCGCAAGATGCAAATTGCAAAGCGGCTTCCGCCTGAAGATTTTCATTTTTTAAGTCAATTGCGTCTTCATAGGCGATTCTAATCCACTTTTCAGCAGAATCAACATTCATGAAACGAAGTTCAAAAGTAAATGCCAGAAGTCTGGAAATTTTACGTTGCTTGTCTTCAGTAGCTTTATAGTTATTAAACAGACTATCCAGTCTGCTATTTGAATAAATCGTTAATCCATTTATAACTAACAATAATATGTAAAATGCTCTTTTTATAACAATAAATTAATATGATTACATATTCCTTCTGTACTGACCGCCAACTTCAAATAAGGCTGTAGTTATTTGTCCAAGTGAACAATATTTAACAGCCTCTACTAATTCGGCGAAAATATTTTTATTCTGAATGGCGGTATGCTGCAGTTGCTTCAGTGCTGCTTCAGATTTCTCTTTATGGGTGGCATGCAATTCTTTTAGCATGTTGATTTGGTATTCTTTCTCTTCGGATGTACTTCTGATAACCTCTTGTGGTATAACCGTTGGCGAACCTTTTGAACTAAGGAAAGTATTCACACCAATAATAGGATATTCACCTGTATGTTTCAACATTTCGTAGTACAAGCTTTCCTCCTGAATTTTTCCACGCTGATACATAGTTTCCATAGCGCCTAATACACCACCACGTTCTGTTATTTTATCAAATTCACTCAATACAGCTTCTTCAACCAAATCGGTCATCTCTTCAATAATAAACGACCCTTGCAAAGGATTTTCGTTTTTCGCTAAACCTAATTCACGGTTTATGATTAATTGAATAGCCATTGCTCTTCTAACCGACTCTTCTGTTGGTGTTGTTATCGCCTCATCGTAAGCATTGGTATGTAAAGAATTACAATTATCATAAATAGCATATAATGCCTGTAATGTAGTACGGATATCATTAAAGTCAATTTCCTGTGCATGTAAAGAACGTCCTGATGTTTGAATGTGGTATTTCAACATTTGGCTTCTTTCGTTGCCGCCATATTTTAATTTCATGGCTTTTGCCCAAATTCTTCTCGAAACACGACCAATTACACTGTATTCCGGGTCAATTCCGTTACTGAAGAAGAATGATAAATTAGGTGCAAAATCATCAATATTCATTCCACGGCTCAGATAATATTCAACAAAAGTAAATCCGTTTGCCAATGTAAATGCCAATTGGGAAATTGGATTTGCTCCTGCTTCTGCAATGTGGTATCCGGAAATTGAAACAGAGTAAAAATTCCTTACTTTATTATCAATAAAATATTGCTGCACATCACCCATTACACGCAAACTAAATTCTGCACTGAAAATACAAGTGTTTTGAGCCTGATCTTCTTTCAAAATATCAGCTTGTACAGTTCCTCTTACCTGCGACAAAGTTGAAACTTTGATTTTTTCGTAAACATCTGCAGGTAAAACCTGATCACCTGTTACACCTAATAACATTAAACCTAAACCGTCATTTCCATCAGGCAATTCTCCCTGGTATTTTGGACGTTTGGTTCCGTTATTTTTATAAATGCTTTCTATTTTTTTATCAACCTCTGTTTCAAGACCGTTAGCTTTAATATATAATTCGCATTGCTGATCGATTGCTGCATTCATAAAAAAAGCTGCCATCGTTGGAGCTGGTCCGTTGATGGTCATTGAAACCGATGTTTTCGGATCAGCTAAATTAAAACCGCTGTATAATTTTTTCGCATCATCTAAACAACAAATACTTACGCCGCTATTACCAATTTTACCGTAAATATCCGGGCGGTAATCCGGATCATTGCCATATAAAGTTACGCTATCAAATGCAGTACTTAAACGTGCTGCCGGCAAGCCTTTACTTACATAATGAAAACGCTTATTGGTACGCTCTGGTCCGCCTTCACCTGCAAACATACGTGTTGGGTCTTCTCCTTCACGTTTAAAGGGATAAATACCTGCTGCATAAGGAAATTCACCAGGGTAATTTTCCTGTAAATTCCATTGCAGAATATCTCCCCATGCTTTAAATTTAGGAGACGCAATTTTAGGAACCATTGTATGGGACAAAGATTCGTAATGAGTTTTTATTTTTAATTCCTTATCCCGGACTTTGAAAACGTAGAATTCGTTGCTGTAAAGTTTTTTCTTTTCTTCCCATCCTTCAATCAATTTCAGATTATGCGGATCTAAATCGAGTTTTGTTTTTTCAAAAACTTCTTGTAAGCTTTTAATTAATCGGTCTTTATCATCAATTTTTGAAGATTTCAAAGTATCAATTGAATTTTGCAAACTATAAAGTTTCTGTGCAATTTCAGATTGTTGAATAGCTTTCTTATCGTAATTGCGGTTGTTTTCGCTAATTTCACTTAAGTAACGTGTTTTTGAAGGAGGAATGATATAAATTTTTTCGCTCATCTCGTTGGTGATAACAAAATGAGATTTTAGTTTTTCATTTCCTGTTTTCGCAAACAAAGTATCCATTACCGCACGGTAAAGACGGTTCATTCCTGGATCATTAAACTGAGAGGCAATAGTACCGTAAACCGGCAGTGATTCGTCATCCGCCTCAAATAAATTATGATTGCGTTTATATTGCTTTTTAACATCACGCAAAGCATCTAATGCCCCGCGCTTATCGAATTTATTAACTGCAATAATATCGGCGAAATCAAGCATATCAATTTTCTCGAGTTGCGATGCTGCCCCATATTCAGGCGTCATCACATATAGGCTCATATTACTATGTTCCACAATCTCCGTATCGCTCTGCCCTATTCCACTGGTTTCTAAAATTATCAAATCGAATGATGCAGCCTTGCAAATATCTACAGCATCCTGAACATATTTACTCAATGCTAAATTACTCTGACGGGTAGCCAATGAGCGCATGTAAACACGGTTATTGTTAATCGCATTCATGCGGATTCTATCACCTAGTAAAGCTCCACCTGTTTTTCTCTTACTTGGGTCAACTGAAATAATTGCAATTTGTTTATCCTTAAAATCAATTAAGAAACGACGCACTAATTCATCCACTAAGCTACTCTTACCTGAACCACCCGTGCCGGTAATTCCGATAACGGCAGTTGTTGATGATTTAGCTTTCTCTCGTATTTTATTTAATAAAGGGGTGCTTTCTTCATGAAAATTTTCTGCTGCGGAAATTAATCTGGCAATAGATTTATAATCCTTTTCATAAACATGGTTAACCTCACCATTTAAGTTTTTACCTGTAGGGAAATCGCATTTCTGCATCAAATCATCAATCATTCCCTGCAATCCCATCGAACGACCGTCATCCGGCGAATAAATTCTTGTGATTCCGTATTTATGCAATTCGTCAATTTCAGTCGGAAGTATTACACCTCCCCCTCCACCAAATAATTTAATATGCGTACAGTCTTTCTCCTTTAAAAGATCGTACATGTATTTAAAATATTCTACATGTCCTCCCTGATAACTTGTTACTGCAATAG
>Ga0154020_10011384_pt1 | contig 10140 bp, 12 predicted proteins | sample Klosneuvirus_201_FD_109709 | JGI IMG/M metagenome (GOLD analysis project Ga0154020, IMG submission 109709) | Active sludge microbial communities from wastewater, Klosterneuburg, Austria - Klosneuvirus_20160825_MG | ecosystem: Engineered > WWTP > Aerobic digester > Activated sludge | place... | reverse complement strand
TTAGCTTGTATCTGATACTGTTGGGCTATGGCATTCATCTGCGCTGCTTCATTTTGTTCTGAAGCACCGAACATGGACATACCTAGTCCAATTGCACCTATACCTACTGAGAGGGCTCCTGTTATTGCTGCCATAGTTTATACCTTTTTAACAAAGCCTTGCTCAGCTTTAGTATACCCTGACTTTTCATAGAAGTCAGAGAGTTTATTATCAGGATCTAGCGCCGTTAGAGTAGATAGAGAAGCTATCTTACAGCCTACCATTCTAGTCCAATATTCATAACCTTCGATAAGCTTAGTAGCTACACCAGACTTTCTATCTTCTGGTTCTACCCATAAGCATACTTCTGTAGCCATATTGGTAGAAGACCACATAGCTTTATTAGAGACAGCAGCAAACATACCTACTGCCCTATCATCCTTATCAGTAGACACAAGTATTACAGCCTTGGCCATACTCTGTAAGAACAGAAGATTACGTAGAGTAGCTGCTACTTCTTCCATATCTATAGTATCTAGTTTAGCATAAGGAGAATTCTCAAAGAACTTAGCCCCCATATCCATAAGTTCTTTAAGATCGTCTAGATTAGCTAGACGGATATTAGTATTAGTCTCTGGCAACTTGTTGTTAGTCTCTTTCATTTGCGGACTCTAGTATGGACCAACCTAAAATATTAAAAGGCTGTCCTGAGGAAGAAGTAAATTTGAATTGAGCAGCATGTCCTGATCCTCTGATCTTAAGTCTATTACGTACAATATCAAAATTACCAGACGCTGGGTGGCTGATTTTCTGTCTCATAGTATACTTACCTGAGTTACCAGAGTTAGCAAAGTTCCATATACCTTGTAAGTAGAACTCAGTACCTTCTATAGAAGACAGATCAGAGAAAACATAAATATAGTTATTCTGGAACTCTTGTAGTCCTTTAGTAGGCATTCTATAGCCTGTGATAAAGTAGCTTAAGAAGTCTTTACTATCTCCTATTAACTTCCAATCTATGTAATCTTCATTAGTAGTATCAGCAAAGGTAAAATTATTACCATAAGACACTACATACTTATTGACAGAGTTAAGAATTACAGAGCCGAAGTTAATAACAACAACCTGATCGCCTGAGGCTTCTACAGGATCTCCATCTGCTTCTACGTCAGAAGAAGTAGGTTGAGCGGCTAGACCTTCTGACAAGAAGATAGAGTTAATCTTTACTTGCGACGACGGAATTGACCAAGGATAGAAACTACCAGACAGCGTATTAAAATTAAGTATATTACTATAGTTATAAGAAGCTTCAAGAGTAGCGGTCTCGGTATCGCTGTATAACCATTGAATTACATGTTTACGAGGATCATAAGAGCCTCTGACACTCTTCTTACAAGACAGAGGAATATCTAGATAAAACTCTTTAATCTTCTTGTCTGTTATAGATTCTATCTTAAATCCTGTATTATTAGGAATAAGAGTATAAATACCTTCTACAGACCACCATACAGGGAAACCTTCCATATCTACGAAAGATGTATGAGAGAAGGTTCTAATAGAAGACAAGAAAGGTACTGCGTAGTCTAAGGCTGTGAAACCAATACCAGTGCTACCAGTAATCTGCCATACACCGTTAGCGGCAAAGACAATTAGACTATTTCCTACAGGAACTAGTTTATAGATTAAACCTGCACCGGGGATAAGTAGATGCCCGCCATCATCAGCTACTAATGCATTAGCCGTCTGAGAAGTAGGGTCAGCAGCTTGATAACAGTTACCTAATTGATGTTTACTCTCAATAATCTGAGAGAAGTAGATCTTAGACTCATACCCATTGGCGTTAGTTCCGGCGTACCAAGCTCTGCCTGAGAAGAACGCAGAAGTAGCAGGTCTTGCTCCTCCAGAACTTTGTTCAGTAACAGATACCCCAGCCTGCGTGCCTCTGTCTGTTCTAAAAGGATCTAAGATGTAATGCCCAGAAGGCGCTTTAGACGTACCTGTTTCATAGATAGTAGAGACAGTAGAAGGATCAAAAATATTATCTAAATCTCGGTACACCCACCATACGTCTGCATTAGACGGGTAGTCTGTTAGAGTTGTCTTGAAGTCTGTGATATAGTCTCCGTCATTAACAAACCATCCTTGGTTTTTAAGGTTGTATTCGTGTTCATCAGAGAGAGTAGCAGGTCGTTTGTCAATAGCCAGACCGTCTTCCACCCCTTCAAAATCTCTAACCCTGATGTTGATTTTAGTAGCGGTAGCTTCTTGTGTATTTAGATCGTATGTTACATAGAAGGGTTCTGTATAAGGATGTGTTACAATTAAATATCCTAAACCTACAGAAAACTGGCATTCAGCGAGTGGAATATTAGCTGCAGAACCTAGAAGGGGTAAAAAGTCTTCTAGATCGATTGTGGTTGTTAAAGCTCCTGGAGAGAAAGAACCCATAGGGGTAGGCGAATAGAAATAGAGCAACGAGCCCACTTGTTTAACAAGTAGGTTAATTGCTCCATCTCCTGTAACGTTTTTCCAGTTGTAAGCTACAACAGCTTTACCCGCTCTGTCTATGGACTTAGTTGTGTAGTTTGTTTCAAACTCGAAGCCTAGCCTTCGTTCTACGAAGCCTAGTTCATGGAAAATACAGTTATCTGTTTCAATACATGCATTGGGAGGAAAGTTAATTCCAGTTGCTTGAGTGTTAAGTCCGCCAGAGAGATCGTTCTCTATAGCGACAGATCGGGTACGAGGCATTTACGAATACCTCAGCGAGTAAATATGCATTATTTCTCAGTGTTGTTAACGTAGGCTTGAATACCTTTCTCTGCTTCTACAGAGGAGGTAAAGACTAGGTCAGGGATTTCCTTACCATTCTCGGACACGTACCAGAATCCATAAGGATTTCTAGACTGTGCAATGAATGTGCGATCTTCAATAACAAATTCTTTAGAAGGTTTAGGGTCGTTTATAATCATGGTCGATCTTTCTTATTGTTGTTTGTTTGCAAACTGTTAGTGCATTATAATTTTAGGAGTAGCACGATTTCTATGTCTGCTATAATCAGGGAGTTGTGTATTGTAGTACAGCCTCCAATCGTTCATAGCCGATTTAGTCTTCTGAGCCTTAATCCTCTGTCTCTTTGCAGTTCTTTCTGCAATAGGGTGCTGAGACTGTTTCATCTCAACAAAGGCTAAGGCTTTAGCTTCGTTTAGAAGCCAGACATGCTGCGCCTCATCTAAATCTATAACATAGTTATCTGTTAAGAGGAAAGTAGATTCTTTCTCACCTATAGCGAATGTTTTAGATTTCTGTAGGGTATTATCTATAGAAGAGTCAAAGCTATCGAAAAAGATAGTATGGTCGTCTATGCAAGTATAATAATCAGGATGCTTATCTGTTCTGTACAGAAACGTAAAAGTATCGATACCAATAGTATGTTCCATAGAGGCTACATTAGTTTCAGATAACGATAGACTATGCGTCATGTTGAAGAAATCTTCAACAGTAAGAGGGGTCAGTAGTGTAAAGTCTTGCTGAGGATTATTAATATCCAGTTTGTTATACTTCAACGTTACTAGAGAGTGTACGTCACTGGGCAATGTCATCATAACAGGTTTCTGCACATCTGTAGTAGCATTTAACTGGTATAAAGTAGTAAATTCTGGAAGTTTGTTGCTTACTACATCGAAATAACTCGTTCTAACTAAACGGGCTACTTGCATAGCTTCAGTAGTATCGTTGATAGAGTTTACTTCATCTGCGTCCATAGATGACATAACATCTTGGACCATTTCTAAAAGAGTGTACTTAATTGGGAGCTCCTGTAGCTGTATTCCACAGTTCTTCAACGTCTATAGTCAACTCTTCAACTGCGTTTAGAGCCTCTGTAAACTGTGTTTTATTAATAAGAATTTCTTGAACTGGGGCGTCTTCAAGTGTCCAACGCCTATAGACTACTCCATCGACGTTTTCAAGGATTGAATTAACTCCTATTTTACCTTCAGGAATAGCATCTTCAAGAATTGGGTAAATCCCTATAGTCGCCTTCTCGTCATCGGACCAGAGCATCACTGTCTGATAGGAGGCGTTGATGGTCGCGCCATCGCGCGCGAAGGTGACGGCGCTTGCGGGGTTGAGAGCGACGGGCTGGCCGGAGATGATTTGTGCGTAGGCCATTGTCAGACCTCCTGCAAAAGCTGGATTTCTGGAAGCGCGGTGTAACTCGAATGAGTGCAGTTTAGGCGATGGTATCTGTACTTCCCGCGGTTAGCCTCCGGCACGTCGTAGTCAACAAAGGCAAGGGACGACACGCTTTGCCCCGACCGAGTGTCCAGGGTCACATAGGAAGAGCCGTCGTTTGAACCTTGGAAAGTCCACGCCGCCGGAAACTGTCCATACTCGCCTGGACGCGGATAAATGCGATATCGCCAAACTCTGATCGCTGTTGGGACGCTTCGACCAATAATTCCATTGACTCCGCTGCTATGCCAGAAGTCCGTCAGGTTGTTGTTGAACGCACGAAACGCCTCATACCCTCCGCCGTAAATGCCATTGGCGAAAGCTGTGTATCCCGCAGGCGCAGAATCACCTGTCATAGCCGGCAGCGATTGGGCCATCTCTTTGACAAAGCCCCCGCCAATAAACGCCGGCACCGTCCCCAGCCCTGAAATAATACTCACTATTAAGATCCTTTACTAAATCTGGCAATCAGCTTGTTAGCTGAACTATGGTAGATTGCTGAAATTATATCGTATTTAGAAGCAGCTGTACTTAAGGTGGGAGTAGCAGGAAATTCAAATATAGAGTTAAAAGCTCCTGTATAAGGACCTCCAGAAGAAGGTTGGGCTATGATCCAAGTATACGTGACTCCATCTAAAAGGTTGGTAGGAGCTGCAAAGGTTGCATTATGCCCTAAGGTTACTGAGAAGATACGTCCAGTAGAAGCATCTGTATTAATCGTAGTACCTGAGGTTAGTCCGACTCTAGCAGCGGCATCAGTTACCGTATCTGAAGTAATAGCTTTAGTAGTATCTGTTCCTAACCAGAGGTCTGAAGCAGAAGCTGATGTCAAACCTAGAGTCGTAGAGGTTATATTAAGACCCCCAGCCAACTCTAGCCAAGAAGAGGCTCCAGCTGAATCATCCCAGAACATAATCCTGTCTTCGTTAGGATCAGTTAGAGATTGAATTCCTAGGTGAGACAGAGCAACAGTAAGAGTGGAACCTGCACCAGCATCGGTAAATCCGATACCAGTACCAGCAGTTAGAACTCTCTCATTAGATAGAGTAGCATCTGTGGCTAAGGTTAGATACTGAGCAGTAGAAGGGGCACCACTACCTGCACCAGGAGCAGCAGCCCAAGCAATACCTGTGGGTTGTCCTGAGTCAGCTGTTAGGACGTGGGAATCTGTTCCTACGGATACAGTAGTCCATGCAGAACCGTCTCCAACCATTACCTTACCTTTAGTAGGGGTAAGAGCAGCTATAGCAGCTAGGTCAGTATCGTAAGCTTGAACATCAGTACCAATGGTTAGACCTAGATTAGTTCTGGCAGTAGGGGCATCAGAGGCTCCTGTACCGCCATTAGCTATAGCTAGATCAGTTCCTGACCAGTTAGAATCGTTAACGGAGGAGAGAAGGGCCAAGGAGCCTAGACCTAGGGTAGTTCTCATGTCTCCTGTAGAAGGGTCATCCAAGAGGCTACGGGCCGCGCTGGTGAGCGTTGTTGTGGCCGCTGTACCAGTACCTGTGAAGTACGGAAGCGCATCAGCGGCGCTCGTAAGGCCACTGAGAGCCTGTAATTCAGCGTCGTAGGCTTGAACGTCAGTTCCGATTACCAAACCTAGGGTAGAACGGGCCGTAGAGGCGTCAGAATCGTCTACGAGGGATCTTCCGAAGGAGGTGAAGTCTGCGAGACTGGCTGTTCCTGATCCTGTGAAATAGGGGAGCTTATCGGCTGCTGAGGTGAGTCCTGCGATGGCATCGAGTTCTGCATCATGGGGTTGGACATCAGTACCGAGGACAACTCCAAGTGTTTGTCTAACCGTCGCAGCATCGCTGTCGTCAAGGATAGTTCTTGCGAAAGCAGTGAAGTCAGTAGTCGCAGCTGTCGCTGCTCCTGTAAAGTAAGGGAGTTTATCCGCAGCTGAAGTAAGTCCTGCGAGAGCAGTAAGCTCAGGGTCATAAGCTTGTACATCCGTACCGATAACGACTCCGAGGGTTGCTCTGGCGTCTGAACTTGTTTCGTCATCTACAAGGGTCCTTGCGTAGGAAGTAAAAGGAGTTAGCGCTGCATCTTCAGCATCTGTAAAGTAAGGCAGAGTATCTGTAGCAGAATTTAGATCTGCAATAGCTACTACATTCCCTGTAAGGGAGATTGTAGGATCTCCGTCAACGCCATTACCATCCTCAATAGTGATACCATTGGTACCAGTTTTAATCTCTCTGGTATAGGTTATGATGTCTTCATGGTCATACGCAATGATGCCTGAAGTAGGAAGTTGAATACCAGACGCAGTTAAATTGGCGATAGTCGCTTCGAACTCAAGTTTACGAACAGGTTCCGTATTAGAATCTGCTTCAGGCAGATTAATAATACGATTAGAGTTCATGTCTAAATTAGCATTCATCTCATTAGGAGATGTGCCATCTCTAGACAAGGTGTTTTCAACAGCAGCTTCTATTGCAGCATTGTTGTTATTAACTGTATTAACAACAGAGTTTTCGTTTTGAAGATTAGCAATGTCTGTAAGATTAATTTTAGCCATTGTTAAACCTTTGTAAACTTAAGAGACGTTGTATAGATCGGAGAGCTTAAATACCCTGAATAGATCAACCCGTCTGAGCCGTCAGCAGTATTTATGTATCCTTGGAGAATTATATTAGTTGACCCTGCCAGAGTAAATCTTCCGTGATACTTAAGGTCTGTCTGAACTCTAGTGCTAGAGGTCATAACCTCAACAAAAGGAGAGCTTAGAATAATCTCAGAGCTTGAAGTCGTACTGTATAGACGGGTTCTAGCCACAACAACTCTTGTTCCAGAATTTGAAAAACTTAAAGAAGTATAGCCGTCTACATCATAAGTTCCTGCAGGCAGCGTTAAAGTATTTGTAGAGAGGGTTGCACCAACTTGGTTATTTTCTAAAGCCGACAGAGACATTTGTGTCCATGTCCCGGAGACTAAAGTTGGAGTAGTGTTGGTATGCATAACATATACAACACTGCTTAATGATCCGTCAGCTAGAGCCTCTCTAGGAAGCTTAGCCCAATCTCCAGATGCACTACCGTCAGCTACATATACAGTATTAGCAGCAGCAGTAGAGATGCCTTTAGGCTCGTGGATCAGAGGATCTGTAATGTCTGAGTGTTCGGTAGCCAATTAGTTATTTCCTTTATAGTAGAAGAGGGCTCCTAAGAACCCTCTTCAATTACCTGTACCTTAAGCTAAGGACACAGGAATCCGGTAGATAACGCGGATGATGATCTTACCAGCCGTGAAGGCAGCAGTCTCATAATCAGCGCAGACCAGCGCCGGATAAGCAGTCGTAGTACCGATTAGGTTACCAGCACCAGACGATCCAGCGCGGATGACGTTAGTTTCGCCAACCGAGTTGAAGGTCGATAGCGCAGCCGCTGCGATGAGGCCATCAGCATCATAAGCAGTGGTACGGTCAAGACGGACTAAACCGACATTGAGAGTAGCCGAACCATCAGAAGTGGCAGCAGTCTCGTTGATGATCTGGACTTCGTCAATACGCGCACCCTTGGGGATGATCGTAGTATCAGACATAATCGCAGACGCATCAGTCAGCGTGGTCATATCCTGAATGACAACCTCTACCGAATGGTAGGGGCCGTCATTGCGGTATTCGCCGCCAGTAGCGACGCGGGCCTCTTCCACACCAGACTTGATGTAGAGACCGTCGTTGTTAGTATAAGCCATGTGTCATTACTCCTTAGAACGTGACCTGATCGGTGTCAGAAATGACAACGCAGACCGCTTCAGGACGATACAGACCGAAGCCATACCGAGCAGTAACCACATACTCTTCACGCTGTTCGTCCTTGTTATAGTCCGAATCAACCTTGGGCTGCTGACGAACCGCGCCGACGAAGGGCAGAGCATCAGGGGCTGCAGAGAAGAAGAGGTTGGCTTTACCAGCCGCAGCAGTCTTACCATTGATGGTCTCGTTGACATCTTTCAGATAGTCTGAAACATAGACATCGAAGCCATAAATGTTACGGATGAAGCGGAGGCCATTCGGAGCGAAGCCCGTGTTAACCATACCGTTGAAAGCAGGATTATTGCTTACATCCAGGAAGCCTGCGAGGGTGTTAAGTTTATACTCAACCGAGGGATCAACGATTGCAGTCAGACCGACAGCAGGAACGTGAGCTTTCTGGAGAGCATACTTAGCCTTAGCGAAGTCAGTGAGATCGATAGTCTCGTTGGTGCCCGACGCGACCCAACGATGCGCAGCACCATTGATCGTGTTCAGCGAAGAAGCCGTCTGGCCTTCAGGAGCGATAGAAAGCATATCAACTTCCATTCGCGTATTGATGGCACGACGCATCTTGGGGACAAACATCGAGGTCAATCGACCAGCATACATCGAGTCCTGCTTCATCTTCTCAGTGATGTACATACCACTCTGTAAGTAGTCGGTAATCGAGAAGGTAAAGTTACCCGTATCCATGCTGTTGTAGATAGCCTTCTGACCTTCAGCGAAGTTATGAACTTCAGCCTGACCGATCGAAGGAATGTTGAGCACATCGCCATCCGGGAAATCGGTGATCCAATCCACGTAGCGCATGCCCATCAGGTCGGCTTCAAAGAACTCTTTGATTTTGCCCGACCAGAGATTAGACCGAATCAGATGTTCGGTCATATTAGTGGCAAACATTTAAGTTTTACTCCTAGTGTAAACTAGGACATTTAGATTAGGCATTAACAAATGTGTTTCACACATTAAAGAATGCAGGTCCTAGCTTTTTAGCGTCTTCATATTCTTGCTGCTGGACCTTAGGAGACCAATAAACTGCAGGGGACTTCTTCTTCAAGTCTTCGTAGAACTTCTGGGTTTTAATCCCATTAGACGTCATACCAGAGGGCAGTGACGTATTCACAGAAGATGTAGGAGGAGTTACCGACATGTCTGTCTGAGGCTTATCTTTCACAAACATGCGAATGAAGGCATCAGGATTGGTTTTAGCTAAGTTGTTGACAAAGTCTTTACTTACGTTAAGAGCTTTTGCCTCAGCATTAAGAACGGTTTCATAGTTGTCGCCATACACACTCTTAAGAGAATTAGTAACACGCTCTAAGTTAGCCATAGTGCGCATACGTTCATCTAAAAGGGCAGTGACTTCCTCAGCCGTCATTCCTTTGAAATCTTGCTGATTGTTGACAGTATTCATCCGTTCTTGCTCTTGGTTATCTTCAATACTAGGAGTCTGTTTATTCTGTTCAGAAGTACCTAGTCTGGTTACTAAGTCTTCTAAGCGTTGTCTAGCCATTAAATCTGAACGTAGAGTAGCTTGTTCTTGTTTAAGACGTTCTACAAAACGATCAGACTCTAGTTTAGAGAAAGCTAACTTATTAATAGCCTCTTTCTCATCAGGAGCGTGAAACTTCTTTCCTTCTCCTACTAGCTGTTCAACGTAGTTTATATTAGGATCATATTCCGGGGGGAGTTGGAATTGATCTTCACTTTTGTTACTGAATAGGTCGTCAGTCATAGATTATTTACCTTGGTCAAGTAGTTGTAGTATTTTCTTGTAAGCATTTCTTTCGCCTACAATTACTGCTTGGGCGTATGCCCAATTAGTTTCTTTTAGAGTTGAAGTAGATAACAGCAGATTATCCGCAGTCTTATCAAACTCTTTAATTAGTTCTTCTAGCCTGTTAAGAGCTATAGCAGAAGATGCGATGGACTTCTCCATATCTTCTTTAGCTTGTCCTTCTAAACCTTTGGTCCAGTTTAGTTTCATTTACGAACCCCGTGAGTAAATGTTCTCATGCTACTGGGGCTCCTATAGGTAGGGTAGAATCTTCAGGGGTAATCCCTCTAGGGGTTTGGAACTGTTGCTGGTTCTGCGCTTGATGTTCCATCGCCATGCGCTGACCTTCAGCCTCTTCATCCAGACGGATATACGGTTGGACCAT
>Ga0154020_10011383_pt1 | contig 10140 bp, 15 predicted proteins | sample Klosneuvirus_201_FD_109709 | JGI IMG/M metagenome (GOLD analysis project Ga0154020, IMG submission 109709) | Active sludge microbial communities from wastewater, Klosterneuburg, Austria - Klosneuvirus_20160825_MG | ecosystem: Engineered > WWTP > Aerobic digester > Activated sludge | place... | reverse complement strand
CTCCTCCTCCTGACTCCTCCTCCTGACTCCTCCTGACTCCTCCTCCTCCTCCTGACTCCTCCTCCTCCTGCTCCTCCTCCTCCTCCTCCTCCTTCTCCTCCAACACCGTCATCTCTCTTCCCGGTTCCTTGTTTTTCTTTTTTCTTATTTGTTGAACATTTTAGGTCGTGCGGTGGTGGTTATTCGAATGTGGGTTTCTGCGAGTTCCACTACAGCGCTCGCCACTATGATTCGGTCGGCAGGTTCTCTACCATCACGGCTCAGCGTATGATTTTCTACTTCTCTCTTTCCACTTTGGCAGAGATTGACTTGGCCTTCGCATCCCTTCGAATATTTGGCCCTTCTTCCGCTTCATCTGCGATGCTGACGGTTATTTCTTGATGGTGTAGCGTACGGCAAAGGAGTCTACATGACCTATGTCAACGGTTCCAATAGCAATGTGGGTACCCTCGTCATCAACTGCAACCCCGGCGGTCCTGCCATTGCCAACGTCCGCGCCTCCATGACAGTACGGAGAACCTCGCTATTTGCCTCTGTTTTTTTGCTTCCTCCTCTCATCTTCTTCTGTTTCTTTTTCTTTTTTCTCCTCTTTTTTGAGTTCTGATTTCCCTTCAGAACTTCGGTGCCTCGGCCGTGTTCGACTCGGGTCTCGCTTGCCCCTTCGGCACCCCGATCCCTCCCGTCTACAAGCCCGCCCTCTGCGCCGCCCCCATTGTCTCCAGCACGGGCGACGTCTACAACCTCACCTCCATCATTGGCTTCAAGTATTCTTTTATTACCATCGGATTCAATTCATATCCTATTATTTATTTCATACCTTCAAGTTCATGCAATCGGTTTTCATCTTCTTTGGTGGCATTTTCCTCATATGGTTTTCTATCACCTGTAGCTTCGAAGCCAAGCAGGACACGAACACCATCTTTGAGTTGGGCGTGTGCATTGACAATGTCTTCTGCAACAGCTCTGCCCCTGGCCTTAATGGCGTCTGCCGCGTCTCCGCCTCTAACAACCAGTACAACGCTGGCAAGTTCGTCTCCGTCTCTGGCAATGGTAGCCTCTCTTGACGTGATCTTGTTGGACCTGCCGTCGATCATATTGTGTTTGGTTCTAGACTTTTCTGAGGGTGTTACCTTGTCCTACAAGGATGTCGACTATTCGACTATCATCACCATCCTCTGCAACCCTACCGTCAAGCCTGGTCTCTCCAAGAAGTCGGTACGAACCTCCTCCTCCACCTTGTTGAAATCGAATCTCACTTCTCGCTCTTAGGTGGTCTCCGGCGGTGACTCCACCAACATCACCTTGGAGGGTGCTGTCGGTTGCCCAGTCGGCCGTGTCGACGTGAACGTCACCTCGCCCTCGCCCTCGCCCTCGCCCTCGAACATCACGTCGACGCCCAGTGGCGACAACCAAAACAACAACCCGCCTGCCTCTGACAACTTTGTTCTCCTGCCGTGGATGATCGCCGTGATCGTCGTGGTCATTGTGCTGCTCGTCGCGGCCGTCATCCTCCTCATCGTACTGCTCGTCAGGATCAACAAGCGCGCCGGCTACGAGAACATCAAGGAGGATAAGTAAGCAACAACCAGTGCTCCCTCTTCCATTTCTGTGTCCCCCTATGTGCTTTTACCTTATTGAAATTAAGAATGCCCGCCTTTGCGCGCTAAGATGATCCAGGGCTGTCCTCAACTCAAAGAATATAAAAAGCTGGGTTTAGAAGCTACAGACTACGGGGTACAAAAGCTCAGCTTAACACTACATAGACCGCGCGCTTGGCAGGTTTAACCGACGGTCTGCACGAAAGGCGAGCCGCGGATGTCCTGGTCATTGAGGAGCACGTTGAATTGGTACTGACCAGTGCCAGGGAGAGCGTAGGTCACCTCATAAGAGCCGTCCTTGTTGTCCTGAAGAATGATGGATGAGATCAATGCTACAGAGGAGACGATCAGTCGTCGGGGGATATACCTTAACGTCGGCCTTGATGGCGCCACGGTTGATGAGAACCTTGACCTTCTCACCACCCTCCTTCTTGGGCTTGTTGCGCTTGTCCCTGGTGACAATGGTGAACTGGTACTTCTCGATCGAGGTGTTAGCAGGCCACGCGCCAGGCTTAATGTCGACGTGGAAGGTGCTGCCCTTGATGGGGACACCATCGAGGGAGACAACGATGTCGTGGACACCAGCATCGGTGGGAGTGTAGTCGACGGCGTAAGTACCTAGAGAAAGAAGATCAGCCAAAACAATGCTGCAAAAAAGCCGAAGAAGGTACCATCGCCGTTGTCCTTGATGGTGGCGGGGACCGGGCCGCTGGGGCCCATGACCTCAACCTGGAAAGGATCACCACCCTCCTTCATCTTGCGGTCCTGCTTGTCGCGGGCCTCAATGGTGAAGTTAGCAGGGAAGGTGTCGAGGTTACCAGGCTCCAAACCGGGACCATAGGCAATCGAGTTGGGGGCAGAAGTGCCGGCCTCGATGGTGACATCAACGGGCGAGCCCTTGACGTGGTCGTAGTAGAGGGGCTTCGAGGGGTTGCGCTGGATGACGTCAATGTGGTAGACGCCAGGCTCCGTGGGAGTGTAGCTGACGCTGTAGGTACCTGGGAGGAAGCAGTTGAGCGAAGTGATGACGAAAGGAATGGGAACAGAACATACCATCGCCGTTGTCCTTGATATCAGCGGGGACGAGGCGGTAGTCGGGATCCTCGACGTGGACCTCGAAGAGATCACCACCAACGGGGCGGCGGCGACCATCGGGGCCGACGGCAATGATCTGGGAAAGAAAGATGGGTAAGCACATGAGGCCAACAAGATCATAAAAACAAAGAAAGGAACCTTGAACTTGGCAGGATCACCAGCCTTGTTGCCGGCCTGGATACCAGGACCCTCAATATAGGTCTTGAAGGGCGAGGCCATGTCGGTGTTCTCACCAACGTGGACGCGGTAGGGCGACTTGGCGACGGGCTTGCGGAGGAGGGTAACCTCAATGGTGTGCTCGCCGTGGTCAGCGGGGGTGTAGGAGGCCTGGTACAAGCCGTTCTTCTCATCGACGACCTGCGAGGCGAGCTCCTCGCCGTAGGGATCAATCACACGGACCGAGAAAGGGTGGCTATGTGCAGAAAGAATTTAGCACAAGTCGTCCAAAGGGGTTCCATCAAAGCGCACCCGCCACCGTTGATGCGGACGCCGTTCTTGTTGCGAGCCTCGATGGTGAACTTCGCAACCTTGTGGGCCTCAGCCTTCTCAATACCCTGCCAAATCCAACATAAGCAACTGCATAAAGAAAAGAAGGGCGAGCGAGCCGTACAGGGCCGTAGACGAGGCACTGAGTGGGATCAGGAGTGGCACGGTTGATGACAACGGGGTAGGGCGACTTGCCAATGTGCTGACCGTTGAAGGTGATGCCGACGTTGTGCTGGCCCTCCTGCTGAGGGTTGTACTTGACAGTGTACGTGCCATTGCCGTTGTCGACGGTGGTCGAAGGAAGGAGCCCGCCGCTGGGGGTGCGGATCTCAACGGGGAACTGGTGGCCACCAATGGGAACGCGACGACCAGCGCCGTTGCGAGCCTCAATGGTGAACTCAGTGTCGTTGCCGGCCTCGTTGCCAGGCTCGAGACCCTTACCGTAGGCCAAGCACTGACCAGGGACCTAAGACAAATTCCAATCAAGAATGAGTCCAAAACTCTGTAAGAGAAGAATCGATTACGGGAGTGCGCTCGAAGAGCTCTTGGTCCTTGCGGCGCTGGGCGGCATCGAGGTAGTCGCGGAAGTAGGAGATGTAAGTCATGTTCGAGAGCTCATCAGGGTTGGAGACCATGTCCTCAGCGTCGAGAATCTAGAAAGGCATAATCAGCAAACAAAAGGAGCGAATATGAGTGGAAGATGAAGAACCTTGGGGATCTGCATGTTCTGGAGGGCCTTGTTCATGCCCATGTCGGCATCACGCACGGGGTTGCCAGAGAAGTCGGAGGGGAGACGCATCTGTCCGGGAAGCACAGCCTCAGCCAAGGCGCAAATCGCCTTACCGCTCGCCCAGTCATTGGTGAAGTTGTTGATGTTGTACTCGGGGATCTTGGAGCGGACCCACTCGAGGAGCTCCTAACAGATGGACAAGGATCAGATGGACACAGAATAACCGAATAGAAAGGAGAACGAACCTGCTTGGCGGAGTTACCCTCAGAGACCTGGATTTGGTAGCGCAAGATGATGGTCCAGATCAGACCGAGAATGAGCTTGAGGTTACCGCTGTTGATCACAGTGGGGTCAATGTTGACGAGCTTGATGCCCTCCTTCTTCAAGAAGTCGAGCGAGAACGACAAATTCTCTGAGAGGAGGGGATCAACAAGGGTACCAAGTCATAATTTAACCATACTTCAATTATCACCAAATTAAACGAGAAAGGGGGCAATACCGAGCTTCTGCATGAGGAGGTTGGGCTTCTTGTTGAACTTGATGGCCTTCGAAGAGATGATCTCGAGAAGGTTGCAGAGGTTGATGCCGTCCGCCAGGTCCACGGAGAGGTCCTCAACCTTGAGCATGCGCTCAACAAGGTAGGTGTTGCACCAACGGGCAAAGGCTAAGCGAGGAAAACGATAAACGTTCTGGAACAACGGGACGAGGACCGAGAATCACCGAGGACGCAGAACAGTTCTCCAGGCTCCGGCCACATTTAAAATCAAAAAGCATATAATTTTGCGACACTAACAGAACGAAGTGGCGGCACTCTGAGGGCTGGAGAAAGGAGCCGAATTGAGGTTGAACGGAGGACGTTGAGAAATCTCAGGACCGTTTGGCTCTCGTCTCAAAGGTTCAAAGTCTTGCCAAATATACGCAAGTATATTTATATTATATTGCGAGAAGAAGAGCGGGGCTCACGCACTCTTGTGCTGCACGCGGACCCAGTTCGGTTCGTCGGCCATATTGATCTGTTCTTCGCAAGCAAAAGAGTGAATCGACGACGCGAAGCTCTGACGTAGGATAACTCTAGTTTAGCTTGTCCACGAGCAGCTCGTCGGGACGAGCTTGGTGTTCGAAACGGAGAGCCGCGGCTGAAATAACGGTTCGGGGGACTCGGGAGTACCCCACCCTGGCCTCCGCTGTTCGCTGCTGCCTGACGACAAAAGATCGTCATCTGATGTGAGGTGATGTCCTGAAAACTAGTTTATTTCCAAAGCCAAAAACAAACGGGAACAGCGGCGGTTCAACACAAAATGGGAGCGGAGTGGCTTGGTCTTCGCTTCCTGGACGCGAGCTCGCTCTTGTTGGATTTGCGGGGAACTTTGTACAATTTATAAGATATCTCCAATAAGCGGTCGTGAGGTGTTAAACGGAGGAGATGACGGCGCCAAGGAACACCTTCTTGCCGTCGCGTAGAGAGCAGTACTCTTTCATGACGCGGAACTCCTGCTTACGAATGCTAACGTCAAAGATCTTGACGGTGCCCTGAAAAATACGATGGTGAGCGCAAATGAGATCGAGCAAGAGTGGGAATGGGTACCTCTCCTTGCTGGACGAGGATGTTATCGTGCTCCGTGAGCATGTTGGACTCGTCTTGAGAGAAGAGTTGCGAGGGCGTGTGGTTGAGCACGCGCTCAGTCTTGGACAAGTCGGTGATGAAGTGGCAGAAAGTGGGGTTGATATAAATGTAGACGGACTTCTCGTCCTTGACGAAGATAGGGATAGGCGCCGAGTTGGCGACGCGAGCAATCTCAGACAGCGTCATGTACTGCATGCAGCTGAAGAAGAGCTTCTGGAAGAACTTGGCCTCCAGGAGGAAGCGGGGCTTCTTGCTCTCGCGGCTGTCGTGGAAACCAGCCGAGGAGGCGGAGCGCTTCAACGGGTTCTGGGGCTTGGAGGCATCCAAATCAACGTGGCGCGCCGGGTAGCAACCGCACTCATTGCACGGACCACCCAGGCCCTTGTAGTAGCTGCACTCGCCAACGCAATCGGTACACACCGAGCGGCGCTTGCCAAACACAAGTGTGAACGGCTGGTTTGAGGCGGCATCGTGGCCAGGGGCCTCGGCAGTGGGAGCGTCCGTGGAAGGGGTAGCAGCGGAGGTTGTACCCGAGCCGAAGGTGCTACAGAAGGCAATCAGCGGCCATTCACATAGAATGGTAAGAAGAAGAGATGGACCTCTGAGCATGGTGATGATGGTGGTGGTGAGAACGCTGATTGCCGAGCAAACCGCTGACAAAACCGCCATCGAGGTTATCAGTATCCATCGGCCAGTCGCCCTCATCACTGCTCGTGAAGGTCGGCAGCGTCATATTCATCGTGTTTTCTGCATGGAGGGCGTTAGCGAAGACATAAAATGAATCTGGATGAAATGGAAGAGGAGATTACCGATGGAAGTAGGGTTGAGCATCAGCGAGTCGCCCTTGTTCTGGAGGAAGTCGTCGCGGATGTCGGCCGAGTTCATCGTGTCATACTGGGGCAAAGGAGCCTCGCCATCCCTGAACACGGCAATGCTAATCAGACATTGCGATAATAAAGGAGGTGGAGGAGGCGATACCAAGGGACAGGCTCGACCATGAAGCTCGAGCTAGTGGCGGGAGCAGCAGTCGCAGTGGAGGCAGTGGAGGCGGACGCAGGAGTCGTGGGGGTGGGAAGAAGAGGAGCCAAAGCGGTCACGCTGGGGGAGAGATTCGAAATGGACATGGGCAAAGGAAGCTGAATGCCCATCTGCTGCATCTGCTGCATTTGCTGCAAGGTGAGCATCGGGAAGGACTGGGGCTCGGCCTTGACGCGGCCTTCGGCACCGTGGACGCTACCCGTGCCACCACGGAAGATCAGCTCCAACTAGGATAAGGAGTTAGCGATGAATACGGACTTTCGAGGAGCAAGGGAGGAAATAGGAAACAAATTTTGAATTCTCTCAAACAGGAAAAGGGAGACTCACCTTATCAGCGCAGACGATGCGCTCACCAATCTTGACGGCGGCAAGGAGGATCATCACGTCCGCGTGCTTGTGGAAGACGGCGCGTGGCCGAGCAGTGAAGCGAGCCTACGAAAATCCGAACATGAGCGGTCACACACTGACACTGACTTACTTCTACAAAGACTGACCCTTATAGTAACATTGCAAGCTGTAGTTCTGAATTATGATCAATGTGAATGAAATTATTGCATGATGGTTCAGCCGCCAAAAAGGTCCGATTGGCACTCGCAAGAGCCCGGGAACATCCGAGTCGAGGCGGCAAAGGATAATAAACACCAATTCGCAACATGATCGTTAAATCGATGCACGCCAAGGGAGAGGAGGAGGGGGGCGCAAATGCATCGAAGCTGGAGCGAAACGGAACTGGACGCGTGATTAAGGAGAAATTTCAATGAAGCGCGAGGAATCGAAGTCGCCCCAACGGCGCCGGACAGAGCCGGAAAAATTCCATTTAAGTAACAATATAATAACCCGTGAATATTTGGGAAGGCGAGGGTACCTTGAGCACGACGAGGCCGGCATCGTTGGGCGAAAGAAAATCACGCTCGTTCACGATCTTGGCCACCTTGATAAAGGGAAGCTCGAGAATCGGCTTGATAAGCTTCGAACGAACCTTCAATTGGAGATAAGCGCCGTCCTTGCCGGACTTGGGCTGCTGGAGGAAGATCTTAGAGATTCCCTCGGCCTTCAGAAGCTCGGGGTCGATCGAAAAGTTGACGTCCCAGGTGCAGCCTTTACGAATCTCAGGGCGCGTCGTGATGGCCATCTTACGGCTCATATCATACTCATCGAGCACAGCTTCAGCCTCATGGGGCTCCTCCGCATACGGGTCAGGCTTGATCTGAAACTCGTAGTCACTGTCGACGTCTTCCATGTGCGGGAAAGGGCCTAACTCAGTGAAGACGAGGAAAGCGGGCTGGCCAAGAGAAGCTGACCAGGGAGAACTTACGCGGGGGAATGGCAAAGTCGTGGCGCTTGGCTCAGCATGTTTCTCAGACCTTCGCAAGTGCCGCAGGAAAATCCCGAAGTTTTCGTGAACGAACTTTCCTCTTTGAGCCCGAGAACGTCAACTCTCTGACGCCTTGACCTTCATCTCCCACCCATTTTGTATTTGGAATCATTTGAATCATTTGATATTTGTATTTTTACGTTCCAGGGCTGTTCAGGGGCATTTTCGACTTCGGTGGAGGCGGTCAGTGGCGGTCTAAGCGCGCGGGAGATCCGATACCGCTGTACGAATTGTTGTCCTTTCTTCGTCTAGTACAACGAGGCGTTGAGCTGAGCTGAGCTGTAGCGAATTTTGTTGAATTAATTGAATTATTGAGATCAGGACAACGGGAAGCTCTTAGCTCGGTCGGTCCTGCTTCAGGAGAAAATACTACCGCGCAACGAAGCTCAATCTTTAATTCCGATCGGCGAAACATCTCGACTCTTAGAGGCTCGCATAGCCAAGGCGGCCGCCGTTCATGCGGTAGATCACGTAGCCAACGATGGCAATGACAATCTCGATGCCAACGAGGGTGAAGAATCTAAAACAAAAGAGGATGAGAATCCGAGCAGAACAATCACACAAACCAAGAATGATATCATGATAAGTACCCGCCCGCAAAGGAACCGCCGTTGAACTGAGGCGGAGAAGGAGGAACGGGAGGGGCGGGGCAGGTGGAGGAGACGCCCGAGGTGCAGCCAGTGTCGTCCAACGAGGTGCAGCCGGCTACAGAGTCCATGTTCAGCTGGAGACCATACAAAACGGAGAAGAGATGAATATATACGGTAAGTAGAGCAGAATCCGCAGAGATCCGACTGAATTATACACAACGAGCAATTGTTGTTCCACGTGGAGCAGGGGCAGCCCTTGACCGGCGTGCAAGAGTTGGGCACACCGACCGACGACACGCACTGACCTGTCAATGAAGCGAATCAAAACGTACTCGACAGAATTATATAATGATAAGAATAAAATACCAGAGTTGCCGCAGTAGACGCAGCCGTTACGCTCGCAGTCGGTGCACTGCGAGATGGTGCTGCACGGGCACATCTTGCTCGCATTCGGGGAAATGGCCTAGCGCATTATGATCATTTGATTGAGACAACAAACGTATTTAAATGGATCATACCTGGAGGCACTGGTAGTTGGTGGCGTCCCAGCCGCAGTCGGGGACGTCAGTGCAGTCGATGCACGAGGTGAAGGACTCACACTTGGGGCAGTTGGCCTTGCCGTAGATCCAGCCCTCGCAGTGCGAGCTGTTGGGGCCCTATCATCGTCACAAAAAGCATCAAAATAATAAAATATGAGAACAAGTCTCAATCGACAGAATCTTCTCGACGCTGGGACTTGTCGAATTCTAGTTGGAGGAGGTGGAGGGAATTTAGAAGAAACCCCTCCTCTTGTGCAGAGATGAAAACGAGAGCCGTAAGGAACACAAAAATTATATACAGATTTTATATGAAAAATGTGAACAGCAAGCCGTGGAGAGCATTCGGGTAAAAAGAGCCGGCGTCGACATGCACGCGAAACGAATCTAGCCTCACTGACCCGGCCAAATTTGCTCAAATAATGAATTAACTAATAAAACAAGTACATTCGCGTCGCCAGCGAGGCAGGTCCACGTGGCGGGGCACCAGCCACACGCTCCGTCCTTGCCGCACTCACTGCAACCCACACGCGACGAACAGTCGTCAGCGAGAGCGACGGCCGCAGCAGCGACACATACGCAGAAAATAGCGAGGAGGACCCTCATGGCTCCTTGACAACGGGGAAAGAGACAAACATGCCGGGGCATGCCCAAGTTGGGGCCTTCCCACAAAATTCTTGAAAGGGCGGTTTTCCTTCTGGCGGACGGAAGCACGCCATCAAGGCCATCAGGAAGTTGGGAAACGAGAAAGAGCCAATCGCACGCGGAAATCAGAGAGGTAGGCAGAGAGCACACGATGGTTCATGGTTGACCGGTGATCAGTCTCCTCTCCTTCGGAACACACGATGGCACGCACTCACGTGATCGCCCTTGTCGTGCTCTTCTCGGCCCTCTTGGTCACGCTCGCCTCCGCTGCGGCCGCGGACTTCTCCTGCCCTGCCACCTATCAGCCCGCTGATTCGTGCACGGCCGGTCCCTGCCGCTGCGCGATCTTCCAGACCGTGCGCATTCAGACGAACGCCTCCTCCCATAACACCGAAATCATCATTCGTGTCACCAACAAGTGCG
>Ga0154020_10011382_pt1 | contig 10141 bp, 9 predicted proteins | sample Klosneuvirus_201_FD_109709 | JGI IMG/M metagenome (GOLD analysis project Ga0154020, IMG submission 109709) | Active sludge microbial communities from wastewater, Klosterneuburg, Austria - Klosneuvirus_20160825_MG | ecosystem: Engineered > WWTP > Aerobic digester > Activated sludge | place... | reverse complement strand
TCCAAAATGGGCGCATGATCGGAGCGGCGGGGATCGACGCTCTGATCGCCGCGGTCGAACGGCATGAAAAAGGACTGGCGGAACAGGCGCGGACTCTGATGGTGGAAGGCATCTGGTATCCCGGTAACACACTCAAATCCCGGTCGGTTGCGGACCGGTCGTAAGCGTCGGCGACCGAAGGATCTCCACGGTGGCGTTGACTCCGGAGGCCAGACATGGCCAAGGTGGAGGGCTTGTGAGCGAATCCGTGTCCCATTTGTCCCGTCCGTTGTTGCAGTGGCTGAGCGCCCATGCCGGTTTTCCGTCGAGTCGGCTCCCGGCCCCGGCGGAGACGTTGCTATGTCTGGCGGCTGCGGCTTCCCAGGACGAGGCGTCCGAAGACGGGGGCATCTCCGAGTTTGGCATTCAACGGCGCGACCCGGTGAAAGAATCGGCGTTGCGGGCGCATGCGCTGCGTCGCTCGCGGGTGCATTTTAAGTGCGATAATAGTGCCAAGGTTTAGGTGGGCCGGGTTTTCTCGGAGTTGGCTGTAACCTTTCGCGCCAAACCGGGTTCTTTGGGTATTCCAACCATGAACCTTCTCTCCCTGAGTCTGGCCGCACTCGTTGCGGTGTCACCGAGCTTGTTGCACGCCAAGATCGAACGCGTGGTCGAACGCTCGTTTCCCATTTCCGCGAATGGACAGCTGTTGGTCCGAACCGTCGGAGGCGACATCCGGGTCAAAACCGATCCCCAAGCCACCGAGGTGAAAATCCGGGCGGTGCAGGTGATCTCGACCTCCTCCGAATCGGAAGCCGATGCGCTCCTCGCCAAAATGAGCCTCGAGATCGAGCAAACGGGTACGGAAATCAAGGCCCAGTCCCGCAAGGCGGACGGCGCCTCCTCGTCCTGGGGCTGGAAGAAGCCCTCGGTCGTGGTGAACTTCGAAGTCGTGGCTCCCACCAGCTATCAAAACGATCTGGCCACGAGCGGTGGCGATATTTTTGTCGGCGACTCCTCGGCCAAGGTGAAGGTCGCAACCAGCGGTGGTGACATCCGTCTCGGCCGCATCCAGGGCGGCGTTGACGCGTCAACCAGCGGGGGGGATATCGCCCTCGAGGGACATTCGGCGGCCGCCAAACTCAGTTCTTCGGGCGGCGACATTCATGTGGTGGACAGCGCGGCGCCCCTGACCGCGACCACCAGCGGGGGCGACATCGAGGTCCGCTCTGCACGAAGCGCGGTGAAGGCGACCACCTCGGGCGGGGATGTTTCGGTGAAATTTGAAGATGCAGTGTCCGACGATGTTTCGCTCGCGTCCTCCGGCGGTGATATTGTGGTGAGCGTGACCCAGGCCGCGGCCTTTCACCTCAACGCCTCCACCAGCGGCGGAGATGTGAGGACGAAAGGGCTCGTGCTGGAGATCGAGCAGGGAGCTCCCGGGAAGAGCAAATTGATCGGTAAGGTCAATGGCGGCGGACCCGACATGAAGCTCCGCACGAGCGGGGGCGACGTTCGCGTCAGCCTGCGCTGAGGCGCGGTTCCTCCCTTGCGTTGATCCTCGTGGTGGACGAGGCTGCCGCGGTGCGGACAGCCTTTTGTTCCATGGTCCTTGTGCTCGCGCTCGCCGTAGGGAGCGCGAGGTCCGCGGCCGGCGCCGCACCGCAGGTTGAGACGTTTCGTTTTGCCGCCGGACCCTTCGTGGTGATCCGGCTGGATACGTTTTCCGGTGCGATCAAGGTCGAGACCGACAGCCAGCCCGAAGTTCGCATCCAGGTCATCACCACCGAGCAGGTCGGCGGCACCCCGGCCGCGCGATCCCCGGTGGAGACGGTGCGTACCAGCGCCGGACAGGACTCAGGCGAGATCCGGGTGAAGGTGCAGTTGGACGGCCGCCCACCCCGGTGGTCGCTCCAGTCGTGGCCACGCGTCGACGTGGCGATTCGTGTGACGGTGCCAGCGACTTGTGCGCTCGATCTCACGACAGCCGAAGGGGAGATCCAACTCGGTGAATTGGACGGGACGGCGCGCGTCTCCACCGGGCGCGGCCTCATTTTCTGCCGGCAGGCGGGCGTTCGTTTGGAGGCGGTGACGGGAGCCGGTGACATTGTCGTATCGCGGTCGAAGGGCGATGTCACCTTGCGCACCGAACGAGGGTCGATTCGCGTGGGCTCCGTGCATGGCCGCGCGGAACTGATCAATCGCAGTGGAAATGTGGACGTGTTGGTGGCGCGCGGCGGCCTTTGGGCGAAGGCGGAAGCGGGCGACATCGAGGCCGGGTTTCCGCGAATCCTGGCCGGCAGTTACCATGTGGAAACCGCGGGTGGGAATATTGCACTGGCGTTCGATCCGGAGTCTTCGGTGCGGCTGGAAGCTCGCTCGGTGTGGGGCAAAGTGACCTCGAAGCTGCCCTTCCACGCCGTGGAAGGAAAGCTCACCTCGCGTCGTTTTACGGGAACCCTCAACGCCGGTGAAGTCACGGTGAGCGCCCGGGCCGATGGGGGGCACGTTCGCGTCGAATCGCGTCCCGATCCCCATCTCTTGACGCCCAACGACTGACATTTGGACGCTTGCCCCGCAGCGAACGGGAGCCTTGGCTTTCCGCCATGGTGTCCCCTCTTTCCACGTCGTACGACCGGTTGTTGGCCAAACTCAAGCGCGCCTACGTGGTGGAGACCGTGGGGGGAGTGCTGGGTTGGGATGAACAAGTCAATCTGCCGCCCGACAGCGCGGCTCTCCGCGCCGAGCAGATGGCGGTCATGGCGGAGCTCAGCCATCAGGCGTCCACGGATCCCGAGATTGAATCCCTCCTGCAGGACTTGGAGTTACCCCGCACCCCGCTTACGCCGGATCAGTCCGTGGTGGTGCGTTGGACCCGTCGGGAGTATGACCGGGTGACCAAGCTCCCGGCCGCCTTCGTGGCGGAGCGGGCGCGACAGAGCAGTGCGGCCTACCATGCCTGGGCGGAATGCCGGAAGAAGAACGACTTTCCCGGCTATGCGCCGTTTTTGGATCGTCAGCTGGCGCTCGCAAAAGAAGAAGCGGTCCTGCTCGGCTGGGGCGACCGGGCCTACGATTACGCGATCGACAAACACGATCCTGGCATGACCACCGCCACGGTCGCGGCGCTGTTTGCCGAGTTGAAGGAAGGGCTCTTGCCGCTCGTGCGCCAGATCGTTGCGGCAGCGGCGCCTCTTCCGCCGGATCCGTTTTGCGGCTTCCCGGTGGAGGCGCAGCGGGTGTTTTTGCGCGAAGTGACGGAAAAGCTGGGGTTTGACTATGGTCGCGGGAGAATCGATGTGTCGCTGCACCCGTTTTGTGGCGGTGCGCCGACCGACGTGCGCATGACGACCCGGTTCAACGAAGACGCGCCCCTCGATTCGCTCTTTAGTTCCATTCACGAGACCGGGCATGGCCTCTATGAGCAAGGGCTGGCGATCCCCGATCTCGGAACGCCACTCGGCCAGTCCGTGGGCATGGGCGTGCACGAATCCCAAAGCCGTCTGTGGGAGAATCAGGTTTCGCGCAGCCGTGCGTTTTGGTCGTACTTTGAACCCAGGTTTCGGGAGCTCTTCCCGCAGCAAACCCGGACCGTCGACAGCGAGACGCTTTATCGGGCGATCAATGCCGTGGAACCCACGCTCATTCGCGTGGATGCCGATGAGGTCACCTACAACCTCCACATTCTTCTCCGCTTCGAAATCGAGCAGCGCTTGTTCAAGGGCGAACTGGAGGTGCGTGACCTGCCGGCCACGTGGAATGCTCTCTCGGCCGAGATCGTCGGTCTGGTGCCGCCCAACGACACGCTTGGCGTCCTGCAGGATGTGCACTGGAGCGGAGGAGCGTTTGGCTACTTCCCGAGTTACTGTATTGGGAACATGATGGCGGCGCAGCTGTGGTACACCGTGCTAGGAGAGATTCCCGGGCTGGAATCGGACTTCGCCCGCGGTGATTTCTCGCGGCTGTTGGGATGGCTGCGCACAAGGATTCACCGCGAGGGACGGCGGCACGACACGCTGGCGCTGGTACGCCGCGTCACCGGTGAGCCGTTGTCACCCCGCCACCTGCTGCGTTACCTTCGGGAGCGTTACCTGCCGCTCTACTCCAAGCCGGCCGGAAACGCCTGAACCCCGGGTGCGACGCGAGTCAGCCCGGGCATGATGAAGGGTATGGGATTGATCGACACACACACCCACCTGGAGTCGTTCCAGCGGAAAGGCGAACTGCCGGGCGTGCTCGCCCGGGCCCGGGAGGCGGGCCTGGAGGCGATGATTTCCATTGGTACGTCGACGGACGACTGGGCGCTGTATCGCGAAACGGCGGAGGCGAATGCGGGCTTCGTGTATTACACCGTGGGACTGCATCCCTGCGCGGTCGGGGAGGACTGGCCGGTTCAGGTGGCGCAGATGGAGGCCTTTTGGACCGAGCGCGACCGGATGCGGCCCGTGGCTTTGGGTGAAGTGGGCCTCGATCGGTTTCACCTGCCCAAGGATCCAACGGAAGCCGCGCGCGTGTTCGCGCTCCAATGTGCCGCCTTCGACGCGGGGTTGGCGCTGGCCCGCCGGCTCGAAGTGCCGGTGGTGATTCACTCACGGGGCGCGTTTCGCGAGTGTGTCGAGCGGATCGATGCGAGTGGTGTCGCGTGGCACCGCGTGGTGTTTCATTGTTTTGTCGAAGGCGCCGAGGACATGCGAATGCTCCTGTCGCGCGGTGGGTGGGGGTCGTTCACGGGTGTCCTGACCTACAAGAGTGCCGACTCGGTTCGCGAAGCGGCGCGTGTGCAGGGGCTCGAACGGTTCTTGCTGGAGACGGACGCCCCCTACCTCACCCCCGTGCCGCATCGCGGAAAACCGAATGAACCCGGCTACGTCGCCTTGACGGCGGCCTACGCGGCGTCCGTGTTCGGCGTGACCCTGGACGAAGTCGTCCGGGTGAGCACACGCAATGCGCGGACCGTGTTCGGCCTGACCTAGTGGAGGCTCAGGCTTCGTCGAACTTGCGCGTAAACAGCGCATCCAGTTCGGCGAGCATCTGCGGGGCATCGTCCCCCGTGGCGATAAACTTGACCTTCGAACCCTTGCCGGCGGCCAACATCATCAAACCCATGATGCTCTTGCCGTTGACCTGTTCTTCGTCCTTTTCCACGAACACATCGGCTTTGAACTTATTGGTGATCCGAACAATCATCGCCGCCGGACGGGCATGGATGCCCATCTTGTTTTGGACCACCAACTCCTTGGTGAGGGGCTGGGTGGTCAGCGATTGATCGTTCTTATCCATGCGTGCAGGGTTGTAAACTCCGCAGGCGCGCGTGTCTTGCAACCCTAAAACCGTCCCCTCAACCTGCGCCAAATGCCAACCACCGCGATCATCGTACCCTGCCGATTGGAATCGACCCGGTTTCCCCGCAAGCTCCTCCACCGCGTCAAGGGCAAGGCACTGTTGCAGTGGGTGGCCGAACGCATCACCGCCGCGGCGCCGGAGCTGCCCCTCTATTTTGCCATTGATGATGATCGTTTGCGGGAGCCATTGGCTTCCGGGGGCTTCAAGACCATCCTGACGTCGGCCAGCCATGCCAGCGGCACGGACCGGATTGCGGAGGCCAATCGCACCGTGAAGGCGGATTTCGTGGTCAATGTGCAGGCGGACGAGCCCTTGGTCAGCCGGTCGCAGATCCTGACCCTCGCCGAGGCCATTCAATCCGACGCCCCGATGGCCACCCTGGCCACTCCCTTTCGAACGTCCGCGGACTTTGCCAACCCCAACCAGGTGAAGGTGGTTCTGGCACGGGCTTCACGGCGGGCGCTGTTCTTTTCCCGCTCGCCACTGCCGTTCGCCCGGGACCTGGGCGGGCGCGTCGACGATGCCTGGGTCTGTTCGCATCCGTGCTACCGACACCTCGGCCTTTACGCCTACCAAGCTGATCTACTGGAGAAGTTTGCGAAACTTCCCCTCGGTCAATTGGAACAGATCGAGCGCTTGGAGCAGTTGCGGGTGCTGGAGAATGGATTTCCGATCGCGTGCGATTTGACCGACGATCCGACCATCGGCGTCGATACCCTCGAAGATGCGGTCAAGTTTGAGGCTTTCCTGACCTGAACAAGGGGAACCGAGGGGCCGTGGCACGTCGAGGTGTGTCGGTACCGCTCACCCCGGGTGCGGCCGCATCGGGGAAACTCCTCGTGGTGCGCTCCGGCATTCGCGTGGCATAAGCTCGTAGATCCACCGGGGTGGACCGGCGGTAGACCTACGTAACAGACTGTCGGAATTTCCTGCGCTTGTCGGGGAATTTGGCACGGATTTTTGATTAATGGGTTATAATTGCAATAACAGTAATACCTTTCTGTCATGTTAGTGACTCATAATCAGTTGTTAAAGATTAAGTGAGGAGGAAAAGAGTGGGGTGGCACCGTCATTGCTTACGGGGGAAATCGCTCAGTCACAATCCTCCTTGGGAGCGCGGCTGAAGGCTCAATTTCACCCATTTCCTGCATGAAAAAACTCTCCCTCGCTTTTGGCGCCTTGGCACTGGTCGGATCCGTGCACGCCGGCATGTACACGTTTTCGCCGACTCCGGCGGACTTGTACGACCTCGATCACCACAATGCGGTGGCGTGGGGTGTGACCAACACGGCGGCCCTGCAAAGCCAGCTGACCGATGGATTCCGTATTTCGGGTGCAACGCTGACCATCAATAATATCTGGGACTGGAAGAAAGAGGATGACATGTTGTTCATCAACCTCTTGGACGATCCCAAGTCCGGAGTGCGCGTCTATTCGGACAATACGGCCGACAACGTCATCAGCAATTACTTCGATACCACGGCAGGCGGGGCCAAGTGGCAGGGATCGACGCCGCTGACGACCTGGACGGATCCGAACGGTGGCGACAATGGCGCCAACAAGATCAACTTCGTCTATAATTTTGGACAAGCCGACCTCACGGTGCTGACCCAGTACCTGACCGACCCGACCTACTCCAACAAGGTGGCGTTCGGATTGGGTTTCGATGCGGACTGTCACTACTACAACACGGGCATCACCTTGGTGATTCACACCGAAAAGATCCCGACCAGCGTGCCCGATTCTGGTTCGACGGCCGGACTCCTGGCGGCCGGACTCGCCGCCTGCGTGTACCTGCGCCGCCGCGTCACCTCCCTTTGGTCCTGAACGGATTGGGTATCTGGCAGTCTGGCCCCACCGACCAACCCCGGGTCGTTGGGGCCTTTTTCTTTGCGAAATGCCGCTGGTTCTCCGGCGGCACTTTCGTTTGATTGGGGTGGCATGCAGGCCCAATCGTTTTTCAACCTCCCTCGCTCGCTCGGTGCCTTCGCTTCGTTTTTTCCGGCGGAGGTGCCGCCGTGGGCGTGGATCGCGGCGATCAAGGAGGCCCTGGCCTCCTTGCCTCCCCCGGCGGTGGCCCGTCCCGACGGCCTGCCTGCGGGGGTACACCTCGAGGGTGCGGTGTATCTCGATCCGAGTGTGAGGCTCCCACCGACTGCGACCTTGATTGGCCCGGCGTGGATTGGGGCAGGGACGGAGATCCGTCCCGGGGCCTACATCAGGGGCGGCGTGATCGTAGGCGAGGGCTGCGTCCTGGGCAACGCGTGTGAGTTTAAGAACTGTCTGCTTCTGGACGGCGTGCAGGTCCCGCATTTCAGCTACGTCGGCGACTCCGTGCTCGGCAACCGCTCCCATCTCGGGGCCGGAGTCATTCTCTCCAACCTACGCCTCGATCGAAAGCCGATCGTGGTGCATGCCGACGGCGTCGCTTACGAGACCGGTCTGCGCAAGTTTGGCGCGATCCTGGGGGACGACGCGGAGGTGGGATGCAATGCGGTGCTCAACCCGGGGTCCATCCTGGGCAAACGATCCCTTGTGATGCCCACGCTCGCGTTTTCCGGCACGCTGCCGGCCAACACCCTGGCCAAGGTGCGCAGCGCTGTATCGTTCCTGCCACGCCGGGACTGAGCAAATTCAACAACGCTTCGGCTTGCGTGGGGTGGGGCGGTGCGGCGACGCTGGCCGGCATTTTTCAATCGAACGTGTCCATGCGCAGAACTCTCACCGGCATCCAGCCCTCCGGAACCCTCCACATCGGCAACTACTTTGGCGCGATGCGTCCCGCCATCGATGCCCAGGCGCAGGGGGAGTGCTTCTATTTTATCGCGGATTACCATTCGATGACTTCGGTGGTCGATCCCAAGGAGCGTCGGCGTCACACCATGGATGTGGCCCTCGACTGGCTCGCCTGCGGTCTCGATCCCCAGCGCAGCGTTTTCTGGCGGCAGAGTGATGTGCCCGAGGTGACCGAGCTCATGTGGATCATCGGCACACTCACCCCGATGGGCCTGCTGGAGCGCGCGCACAGCTACAAGGACAAGACCGCCAAGGGGCTGTCCCCCAACTTTGGTCTTTTCGCTTATCCGGTGCTGATGGCGGCGGACATCCTGTTGTATGACACCACCCGGGTGCCGGTGGGCAAGGATCAGAAGCAGCACCTGGAGATGACCCGCGACATCGCGATCAAGTTCAACCAGACGTATGGCGACACCTTTGTCGTGCCCGAGTCGGAAATTCGCGAGGACGTGGCCGTCGTGCCCGGACTCGATGGTCAGAAGATGAGTAAGAGCTACGGCAATACGATCGACATCTTTGGCGATGAAAAGGCGACCCGGAAGAAAATCATGGGCATCGTGATGGACTCCCGCACGCCGCAGGAGCCCAAACCGGATGCCGACAAGAACCTGGCCGTCCAGCTCCTGCGCCTGGTGGCGCCGCCGGACGTGGCCGCTGACTTTGAATCACGCCTCCGGGCCGGCGGACTGGGCTACGGGGATCTGAAAAAGGCCCTGTTCGAACACTACTGGACCTGCTTTGCCCCGTACCGGGCGCGACGGGCGGAACTCGCCGCGAATCTTGACCACGTGGCGGCGCTGTTGAAGGAAGGCGCCGACAAGGCCCGCGCCACCGCCTCGGTCGTGCTCGCCCGCGCCCGCAAGGCGTCGGGCCTGGGCTGATATGGAGGCCGGGGTGGCCGCCCTGGCAGTGTATCCTCCCTACCTTGGGCAGGCCTCAGGTGTGCCTTGTTGATTGAGAATAGGTCCGAATGGAGGGCGTCGCTCCGTCGACGCCGGTTGCGCGTGGTGTTCCCTTTCCGGGCCAAGGTCTTGTTACGCCTCGAGGACCAACAGGACAGATGAACGTGCGCTGGCCTGCGGTGCGCGTCCCCACGGCGCCGACGGAGCGGCGCCTTCCAGGAGAGAACCCTGCGGGAGCCCGTTGGAGGTGGCCTCGCTGAGGCCGCGGGACTTTAAGGGCCGACCATTTACCTCCCTTGCATAGGATGGAAGCTCGGGTGGAGGGCGCCTCTCCGTCGACGCCGGTTGCGCGTCGCGATTCCTTTCCGGACCAAGGTCTTGTTACGCCTCGAGGACCAACAGGACAGATGAACGTGCGCTGGCCTGCGGTGCGCGTCCCCACGGCGCCGACGGAGCGGCGCCCTCCAGGAGAGAACCCTGCGGGCGCCCGTTGGAGGTGGCCTCGCTGAGGCCGCGGGACTTTAAGGGCCGACCATTTACCTCCCTTGCATGGGATGGAAGCTCGGGTGGAGGGCGTCGCTCCGTCGACGCCGGTTGCGCGTCAATGGCGGGACGTGCGTTCAAATCACCGGCGGACGCGCCTCGGACAACTGCGAGATCGCGAGCATGATGCGCTCGCTGGTCTTCTGGTAGCGGTCCCGGCCCGCTCCGGGTGGATCATAGACGGCGGGAGGAAGCACAGGTCCGAAGGTGACCGAGACCCGTGTGCCGAGCCGCAGGCCGCCCTTGCGCCCGAAAGCCTCGTGGGAGTTGAAGATGCGCACCGGCAGCACCGGCGCCTGCGTCTTGCAGGCGATCAGCCCGACGCCGGGTTTGGCGGCCTGGAGGTGGCCATCGGGCGACCGGGTGCCCTCGGGAAACAGAATGAGGGCCTTGCCCGAGTTCAACGTCTGCAGCACGCGACGGATGGCGGTGACATCGGACCCGCCATCTCGATCGACGGGTATGGTGCCGACGCCGTCCAGCCACCAGCTCGCGACGCCCGGCTTCCACAGGGTCTTGCGCGCGAAGAACGCCATCTGCCGCGGCACGAGCGAACCGATGATGGGCGGATCGAGGTG
>Ga0154020_10011381_pt1 | contig 10143 bp, 5 predicted proteins | sample Klosneuvirus_201_FD_109709 | JGI IMG/M metagenome (GOLD analysis project Ga0154020, IMG submission 109709) | Active sludge microbial communities from wastewater, Klosterneuburg, Austria - Klosneuvirus_20160825_MG | ecosystem: Engineered > WWTP > Aerobic digester > Activated sludge | place... | reverse complement strand
TCTTTCTATTAAACTTTTATCAAACGATATTTCTATCTTTTGAGCTTTTACTATTCTTACTACTTTATCTAGCTCAAGTTTAATAATTTCTCGTATTTGATCCTTACTTAGACTTTCAAAGATAATTACTTCATCAATACGGTTGATAAACTCAGGTTTAAAGTTTTTAGAAAGTTCTTCTAACACTTCTTTCTTTACCTTATCCCATTGAGTTTCTTCTTTAGTGTCTTTATCTATCTTTACATCAAATCCTAAAGAGTTTCCTACTTTACCTTCTTTAGAATAGTCTTGAATAATCTCAGCTCCAATATTACTTGTAGCTATTACTATTGTGTTTTTGAAGTCTACTACTCTTCCCTTTCCATCAGTAAGTCTTCCATCTTCAAGAATTTGAAGAAGTGAGTTAAATACTTCAGGATGAGCTTTCTCTATTTCGTCTAGTAATATGATTGAGTAAGGATTCCTTCTAACCTTTTCAGTTAGTTGTCCTCCTTCGTCATATCCTACATACCCTGGAGGAGATCCAATGAGTTTAGATACATTAAACTTCTCAGAGTATTCTGACATATCTACTCGAATTATATTGTTCTCAGATCCAAAAAGGATTGAAGCTAGAGTTTTAGCTAGCTCTGTTTTACCCACTCCTGTAGGTCCTAGGAATAGGAAAGAGGCAATAGGACGATTAGGGTTCTTAAGTCCAGCTCTAGCTCTTCTAACAGCTTCTGAGACTGCTTTTACTGCCTGATCTTGTCCCACCAGTTTCTTATGTATCTCTACTTCAAGCTTTAATAGTCTTGCTCTCTCTTCTACTTTTAATTGAGTTACAGGTACATTTGTTATTTGAGATATTATTACAGCAACATCATCAGCTGTAAGTACTGGAGTTCCTGATCCACGAGATTTATTCCACTGATCTAAAAGAGGATCAAGTTTCTTTTGGAGATTATCTATCTTTATCTTCGCTTCTGCAGCATCTTCAAACTTTTGAGATCTTGTAAGACTTTCTCTTTCTTGATCAAGTTTACGTATTTCTATTTCAAGGTTTTTAATATCATCAGGTTTAGAGAAAGCTTCTAATCTTTTTTTAGATGCTCCTTCATCAATTACATCAATAGCCTTGTCTGGTAAGAATCTATCGTTAATATATCTTTCAGATAATTCGGCTGCTGAGATTAATGCTTCATCAGATATTTCTATCCTATGATGTGATTCATATTTATCTCTTATTCCACGAAGTATTTCTACTGTTTGTTCAACCGTTGGTTCTTCAACAAGTATTGGTTGGAATCTTCTTTCAAGTGCTCCATCTTTTTCAATATATTTCTGATACTCATTTAGTGTAGTTGCTCCAATTACTTGTAACTCTCCACGAGCTAGAGGGGGTTTAAGAATATTACTTAAATCTAATCCTCCTTCTTGATTTCCAGTTCCTACAATTGTATGTAACTCATCAATGAAGAGAATTACTTCTCCATTAGATTTCGATATTTCAGAAAGTATTTTCATTGCTCTTTCTTCAAACTCACCTCTAAACTTAGCACCTGCCATGAGTAGTCCAAGATCTAGTGCCATCACCCTTTTATTTAAAAGTATATCTGGAACATTTTCAGAAGATATCTTAAGAGCAAGTCCTTCTGCAATTGCAGTCTTACCTACTCCAGGATCTCCGATTAATACAGGATTGTTTTTCTTTCTTCGTGAAAGTATTTGAATGACTCTGTTTACTTCTTTAGCTCTTCCAATAACTGGATCTATCTTTCCTTCCTTTGCATACAAAGTTAAATCTTTAGCAAACTTATCTAGTGTTGGTGTTTTAGATGTTTCTTTTTTAATTCCTTCTCCTTCTCCGATAACCTCAAGAACTGCTTTACGTGCTTTGTCATATGTAATATCCATTCCTTTAAGTACTTGAGCTGCTAGTCCTTCTCCTTCAGAGATTAATCCTAAAAGAATATGTTCAGGCCCTACATATGAGTGATTTAATCCTCGTGATTCTTGAAAAGTAATTTCAAGTACTTGTTTAGCACGAGGTGCTAGATCTATCCTTCCATCAGAAAAGTTTCCTTGAGACATTACAGCAGTCATTTCAGCTCGTATATCTTCAGGAGATATATCCATCTTAGATAGTATTTTTATGACAATCTCATCTAAGATTAATGCAAGAAGGATATGTTCTGTATCTATATATTTTCTTCTATATTCCACAGCAATAGATGCTGCAGTTTGAAGAACAGCCTTAGCTCTTTCAGAGAATATTTCAAGTAGGTTAAACATGTGTGTACAATATTAAAATTCAATTAATATCTCATTGTACATAATTAGCAGACGATATTCAAGAGTGCTAATATATTTATTTCTTTCCCTTCATTTTTCTTTCATGTTTACTCTTTGCTCTAGTAATAGCGCTTTTAAGAAGAGTGTATGCTGTACCTTCATTATTATAATCTGCAATTGCATGAATAACCATAATTCTGTCGACATATTCAACATTATTACTTTTATACCTTCTAATTATTGGGGTGTAAAAAATTCTAAGTCCATCTGAGCCACCAGAAATGTGAATATATATATTATAATTTTCAAGTTTCTTGTCACCTTTTATTATTAGGGTTGGATTTTCTAACTCTGCAAACTTATTAATTAAAGATTTAAGTTGAGAAAATCTACTAAATCTTGATGTTTTCAAAACTTCTATCATTGATACAATGGCTTTACTATGATCTACAAAATCTAAACAAATTCTTACACCATTTTTTAAATGTATACCAAGTAAACTGAATTCTTGAAATTGCCAAGGTATTTCGCCTTCAAGTATTGGAACTTGAGTATAACTTATAATCTCATCAGGTTTATAAATTCTTTCCATCCCTCTACCTCTTACTTTTCCCTTGTTTATGTCTTTGACTGGTTTAGAATCAGCAAGTTCTTCTCCTTCTCGAAGAAGAGCCTCACTTTCATTAATAAAACCTTTTAACGCTTTTTTTGTAGCTGGATCAGTTTCTGACTTAAATAAACTTTTTGCTTCAATAAGTGCATTGTCTAATCCTTCTTCTGTTGCTAATGAATCTAGTGCATTTCTTAATTTTGCAGGTTTATCTAGCTCTGGAGGTCTATTTATTGGTGCTTCTGGGCTAGTTGGGCTATCTACTTTCTTTTTTTTTACCTCAGTAAAGAAAAATCGTGCGCTTACACCCCTGTTTGCTTCCGTTGAATGAATCTTATATTCAACTGAGCTAATATTTGTTTGATTAAATATTTCTAGTTTTCTTCTAGTATCTGATATTGCTCCAAGAATAGAAAATCTTTTATCTGAACCAAGCATATCCATTAACTCTTTTGTATCAATTCCCCCCTTATTAGTTCTTTCTACAATTAGAGTAATAACTTTAGATGCCAAAGTATCTCCTCTGAAAAACCCCTTTTTACCATCGTTTAGTGGGCCATTTAACATAATACTTGCTAATACTTCTAAATCGCTATCTGGAACTAATGTTTCATCGTCAGCTAAATGTAAAGTGACTTCTCTTTGCTCTTTTACTGTTTTAGGTTTATAAACAGGTTTAGGAGCTTCTTGTAAAATAGGAGGAGTAGCAACAATAGGTTCAGTTCGTTCAGGAATTGCTGCTCTATCAGGAGCTTGAACTTGAGTTTCTATATTTGCTTTTCTTTTAGCAACTTCTACTAAATCAGGGTATTCTCTTTCTAGAATTGCAATTCTTGTAGGTTCAGGTAGATCAGTAGAAGTTGCAATTTGTTTTGCCTCATCTAGACGCTTCTCATTTATCCCTAATTTGCCAGTAAAAGTTGTAATAAATTCACCAAGTCTTTGTCTAAAACTGTTATCACCTATTACCTTTTGTAATTCTGCTACTCTACCTAAAGGTTTTTGAGAAGGTTTTTCTCTCGCAATATAGTCATAAAATGCTACCTGTGCATCTGTGTTCTTTGGATCCGATATTAGTGGTGATACTACCGAAATAAAAGCAGCTACTCTTATTTGTCTCTGTGTCCTTATTTCAGACATATTTAGGTTTTGAAAACTTTCGATGATTGACAAGATATTAAAATATAACAAATAATAGTGAAACCAAAGCTAATTATAACAGAATACTATAAGATTGGTCAATTGGGATTGGCTGTAAGAACCCCATTTAACACGGCTAATTCAGCTAATACTGTTTCTCTTTCAGATATTAGTTTCTTAATTACCTTTCTTCTTTTATTATATGCTTCATGTTGGGCTATAACCTTTTTTACTGTTGCTGCTTTAAGATAAACATCTTTTGCTTTTCTTTCAATCTCTTCAACTGCACCAGCCCTTATATCTTTTACGAAAGGCAAAGTAAATATACCTCGGGTAATTGTTGAAATTCTACCTAGATTATTTGCTTCAGTATTATGCGTTCTTAAAAGTGGGGATTCGACTATTTTCTTTAGAACCGCAGCATCTTGATCTGTTATTTGTCTAAAATATTGTTCTTTTCCAACCCCTGTTCGTTTAATAGTTAACAAAAGGATTAAATCTTTAAGTTTCTGAGCATAAGCTATTAATTTGTCTTTTGGATATGAAGCTGTATTTCCAAAAGCTTTGTTTAGTTTTGTTAGTGTTGGTTTCCCTAAGTACTTTTCAAGTTTGGCCACATCTAGATTAACAACTTCCGCTCTTTTAAATTTATTAATTACTTCAGCCTCATTAATTTTATGGAATAAGTCTTGTAGTCCGTATAGTTGATCAACTAAACCTGATCTAAACAATTCAATTTTGCTTCTAACATAATTTTCGTATCCTTTTTTAGTGTCTTCTTGTATCTTTTCAAGCATATATTCATAAGTGCCTTTAGTTGTTTTAAGATCAGCTATTTTTCTTGCAAGTCTTATGTTTTCTTCTTTCTTAACTGCTTTCTCCCCATAAGTTGGCATATTTTGTGCATCTTTTATAGCCTTGTTGAGAGCAGTCTGTTTGTTACCAATTTCTTCTTTCAAATGTTGAATGCTTTCAACAAGACGTTGCTCTTCTCTTTGAAGTCTTTCAAATTCTACTTTAACACTAGATAATCCCAAGGCTTTTTGAACAAATGTTTCATCTCGAATATCTAACAATACAGTTTGTATTCTTCTGTATAAATCTCTTAATTCACCAACTCTTGTCAATACAGAACCTTTAGGTATGAAGAGATCCTCAAGTTTTAACTCTTTAAGATTTAAGAAATTGAAATCTCTATTGTTGATTGAAAATGAATAGTTACTGTCAAATTCATATATATATGAAATTTCTTTCAAGAGTTTCTGCCAAACTAATTGTTTCTTTTCTTTAGGAAGCTTTTCATATTCGGCTATGGTTAAAACTGTTCCTTCAGGAAGATTTAATCCCATTAAAGCTTCATAGGCTGCTAGTCTCCCAGGTAGTACATCTGTAACATATCCAAACATTCTTTTTTGGGCTGCAAAGATCTCCAGCTGTGAAACATAATCTGAAGCTCTTTGTCTAACTGCTCCATAATTTTCTGCTGTAAGTAAAAATGCTCTTTCGTCACGATCAATATCTTCTAATGTTTCAGAGGCTGCTAATCTTTCTTTAATAGCCTTAAATCTATTAATAAGTCTAAAAAGATTTTCTAGTCTATCTACAATTCCATTTTCATTTTGTCCAGATCTTACTATTAAGTTTATACAAAGTCTTATAGAACCATCATTTGGCAAAGTTCCCAATCCTTCTATATGTTCTCCTCCTACCCATATATTATATGGTGCAGTTTCCAGTAATTCTGTCCCTATCCTTGAATCTATAATAATTTCCTGATGAACTATTGGAAGGGAAACAGATAATCCTTTTAAATACCTTTCTCTTCCAGCACGAAACTCTCTCATAGAAACTCCCTCTTCTCTAGTTTCTGAAAGGTAAGGCTCAGCTTTTGCAAGTGTACTAACAATATCTCTAGAATATCTCCATAATAATTCAAATACGAGCTCTCTTTCTTCGGCTGCAACATGTTGTGCAAAAATGCCAAGCATATCAGTGCTTACTTTTTCTAAGAATTGATCATGTGTTAGTTCCTCTTCTCCTATAGTGATACTTTGTGGATTTTTTAAAGCTTTACTCAAAGCTAATAGATTCTCGTCAGTAATATAAATGGGATTTATATCAATTCCAAATTCTTTGCCAATATATGATAAACACATTCCTCTAAACCAAATAGATGCAAGATTGATATTACCTGTTAATCTTTTTCTGGTTTCCTCAGGGATAATATCTCCAAGTTGTTTGATAGTTGAGTTTGCAACATTAAAAATAAATCTTTGAGAAACTTCTACATATGTTCTTAGCCTATCAAAGTTAGATAAACTAACAGAATTTGGTAGTAAATCTTTCTTTGCTAGTTCTATTGGGGATTTTCCAAACATTGAAGATTCTACTAAGTGTCCAAGTGAAATAGATAATAATCCGAGAGATGCAAGATATTTTGCAGCTTCTTGTTTTCTTTCTTCTAAATACCTTTCCCCCAATTCTACAAATTGTCTCACTTCAGCCTTGTTTTTAGGAAGTCTAGGAGTTTCTCCAATTGTGCATGCGTATATAAAACAACCTTTTAAAAATGTTCTTGTTTCTTCAACAGTCATGCCAAGAGCAATATCTCCACTATATATTCTTGTTGCAACTAATGAGGTAAGAGCATCTTGTAATGCTACTCTTCTTGTTTCTGGAAGATTGCCCCAAACTGTTTGAAACTCAGCAATTTTAAGCCCCTCGGGGTTCATGTTTGCTGAAACTCTTGTAGTCATAGTAATTTACTTTATCTATTTTTATCTTAATTATTCATCCTCTAATTCTTCTAATTCAACTCTATTTAAATTTAGTCTAGTGGCTAATTCTGATTTGAGATCAAAGAATATCTGAGGCAAATCGTCCCCATAATCTTTAAAAAGCGCTTTCATAGCTTTATATAAGTTTCCGCCTGAAAGTTCTCCGGTACGTCTATTTAATATTCCAGTATTTCTAAGAACCATTTCAACAAAATCACCTCTTGGATCTTTTTTCATATCTGCAACACTGCCAGTATCAAAAATATCTTCTTGTAACCCAATCTTATCTTCAGCAGTATATAGAAGAGTGGCTAATTCGCCACAAAGAACAGCTACTTGTTCTAATGCATATTCTATTTGAGTATCTCTTAGGCTGTAATCATGAGATTTATTAACCTGATTAGCAATTGCACTCATTGTTGCAAGAATATCAGAAGATAATGTGGGCATTGGAATAATAAGAGGATGGTCCTCTAAGTTCAATGCTCCCAAATCTAATTTCTCACGAGTTCTTCTAGTAAAGCTCTCTATACATTTTCTTCTCTCTCTAGGTTTAAGGCCTTTTAAATAATGCAATACAGCTTCTCTCCCAATAGAGCGATGAAACTTACCTGCTGTAACATCTAAGATTGCATTGATTGCTTCATTTAAAGCAGGGTCTAATAATAACCCGCTATTGTTCATACTAATAAGTTTAGCTACAGCTAATGTAGTTCTTTTTATCGCTCTTTTTTCGAATTTTTCTCCTGCAGCTATTTGAGCTAATCTTCTTGATCGTTCATTTAATGCAGCCTCAAGCTTTTGCTCTTTTATAGTATCTATTCCTTGTTCTTCACTTTTAGGTTGTTCAGGATTCGAATCAGCAATCATATCGGTAATTAATTTTTCAAAACGGTCTGCTAAATTCATTTTTACTTTTTCTATTACAGGATCAGGATGTTCTCCAAAAGTAGCTAAAAATGTTCTAACATCAGCTTGACTTAGTGGGTGGTGGGTACCAGTTCTTGTTTGACGTAATAGTGCAGCAACATTATATTCGACTTTTTCTTGTAGTCTAACTTTATCAATTCCAGCTGCTAGATTATATAATATGTGTTGTATTACATCCCCTCTTCGAACGGTAATAGTTATATCACCTCGCTCAACACTCACAGGGGTTGATATACCTCCAAAAGCATCTAAAATTGTTAAGCTGTCTGTTCCTTGTTCCATTTGTAGTTAACTTAAGGGTAAATTAAAAGTAACAAAGATAATTATACCTTATAGTGTATCTTTTGGATAGGGTTTTACGTCTTTTAAGCCAATATTCTTTCAAAACGCATGTATAGACAATATTCTTATATTACTATCAGTTTCTAAGGATGTATTTATCTTATATGTCTTATTTTCTTTAGTGTTAAGAATAAAGATATCTTGGTTAATTTTAAGATATATACAGTTATCTATTAAGCCAGCGGAAATGTTATTTTGGTTATATATTGAAAACCAGCTTAATAGTTTTTTCCCATTTTTATCCAAATACTGTTCTCCAATAACTGGATTATTGACATCAATTGTTCTTGAAAGTTGTTTGTCTCCAAGTGAATAATCAAAGTCCTTTATATTTTTATAATCCATGTTTAAGTCTACACTACTAAAAGGGATTGTGTCTGCATAATTAAAATAGCTAAAATATGGCTGGCTTATTATTTCTTGATCTATCTCCGTGTTATCTACTTCGTTTTTAGCTGAGTTATCTTGAGTAATAACTATGCTAGAACTAGTAACTTTAAATTTAAATACTGGATCAGTTGGACCAATAGGATTTTTATCATCATTAATATAATGTACTATTAACGAAACAAAAGTATCTTCTACTGTCTGATCATATTCCTCAGAAGAAACTAAATACCTGTTTGAAATATATTTGTTCATTTTTTGATTAATTTCATCAGTATTTATTTTCTTGTATGAGAAATCTACAGTGTTAATACTAAAACAATCTATTTTGTTTGGTTTTCTTTCTTTTAGTATACAAAGTGGGATATTAGTTTCTTTGTTGTTATCACTTATTGAATAATTAGTTTTTAATATGTCATTAATATTTACATTAAAGAAAATATTATTTAATAATTCTTTTTGTTCTTTTAAACTAACTTTATTACCATTAAGGTTTGAGGTTTTCTCGAAGGTGTAAACTTCACTAACATTTTCATTGTTTGAAGGGTTCCCTTCTATAAGTAATATTGAAGTATTTCCTAGGTTAAATATCTTTGGTGTTTTATAAGGCTTCTCTAGTAGCGTGTTTCCGTAATTGTCAGTTACTAATGTTCCACTAAAAGAATTATTACCTAATGCAAAGACATAACCCTTATCACCAATCCCTTCTGCCTTAGTATATTTAATATTTTTAGGACCGAATAATGAAGTTGGAATATATATTAAAAGTAATATTGTAGAAAGAACTACAATAATTTGAATTAAAAGTTTTTTTAACACTATTTTTGTCATCTTTTCAAAATCTTCTTAAGAACTAAGGTAATTAAAATGAATAATAAATATGGAGAAGAAAGTAAACCAAGTATTATTAGGTTTGATTCAAGTGAAAAGGTTGAATAGTTATTTATAGGTCCCATGAAAAAGAAAAAAATTATAAGAGCAATTATTACTACTGATAATAATGAGCTTAAAACTATATCCTTCTTACTTGCTTTAAATTTAATATAGAGATAAATAATGACTATAAAAGGAAATGTGAAACCTAGTATATATACTAAATTTCCTGGATTTATTGGAGTTTCACTGCCGGGTTTCCCTTCAGGGAAAATAAAGTTACCGAAAAGATTAGCAAATATTTCATTTATTGGGTACATGAGAAGTATTAGAACAATCCATCGAATTGTTTTAAAATAAAGAAGTGGACCAAGTATTGGAATATTAAGATACTTATGGTGAGCTAAGAACATTTGTTCTGCTAATTTATCTTTATCTCCAAAGTCATCTTCTATCTTTTTCATGGTGTCAGTTTCGTTATTTAGAATTAAGTCTTTTTCTTTAGCATAGAAATCTGATTCCATTTCTAATGCTAGGAGTTTTGAGTCTTTTTCTGATAAAGAAGAACTCTCTACGAATTTTTCAATAAAATCTTTGTAAGCCATTATGAGTGGAATAAAGTTGTGTTAACAATATTAGTGAAATCTTTCCATTCTTCTAAGGATTTCTTAAGAAGTCCTTTCCCTCTTTCTGTTAAGGAGTAGTATTTTCTTTTCATTCCATTGTCCATATCCTCCCATCTTGAAGATAGATATTTTTCAGATTCTAAGTGATGAAGTATAGGATATATAGTTCCTTCTCCCATCTTTA
>Ga0154020_10011380_pt1 | contig 10143 bp, 2 predicted proteins | sample Klosneuvirus_201_FD_109709 | JGI IMG/M metagenome (GOLD analysis project Ga0154020, IMG submission 109709) | Active sludge microbial communities from wastewater, Klosterneuburg, Austria - Klosneuvirus_20160825_MG | ecosystem: Engineered > WWTP > Aerobic digester > Activated sludge | place... | reverse complement strand
TCCAGGTCACCCCCATCCTGGAATTTTTGGTAATCAGCCAATTTTTTACTTAATACCTGATATTGTCCTTTATTTTCATTTATCTTGGCAAGCCGACCCCTCAATGCCCTGGATATCGCGGCGAGTGAGCTGGACGCAAGTTTTTGCATTGTGATCAATACAAGCATAACCACTTGAGATTCGGATGGGGTCAGAGATGATGCATACGCCTTGCCCGTGACAATAAATTCTGTTAATTTTTGGTAGAAATTATTCTCCGATTCTGAATAGATGTATGTTTCAGATTTGACAACTGGAGGTTTAAATAATAAATTTCCTTTTAAATCAGTAACATTCTGCTTATTATTCCTAATCATCACAGATGGTAAGTATGATAATTGGTTTCGGAAACTGGCTTGAGGATCAAAGCGTTCATCCAGTAAATGCATGAGCGATAGAAAGTTGAAATTTTTTCCGCGGTGCGGTGTGCCTGTAAAAAATACCATGGAGGTTACTCGTTTGCTGTCCACCAACTGCTGGATTAGTTCATACCCCAATGTTGTACCAGTTCGTTCATCAGCCCCTATATGATGAGCTTCGTCCAGAATTAGCAAATCCCAAGGCTCACTTTCAAACAATCTTTTCCATCGATCTTTGCTGTCTAGTCTTAGAGTTTCGAGCGACCCAACCACAAAATTATGAGTATCCCAAAAATCTTTATCCGGGGAATCACTTTCCGTCAAATAATCAGCAAATCTTAGGTCGAACATGGTACGCAATCTCATCTGCCATTGCGAAACAAGGGACGCAGGTGAAATGATCAGTGCTCGCTTGACGATATTTCGTGCAATAAGTGAAGAAAGGATCAGGCCCCCTTCAATTGTTTTACCAAGACCCACGTCATCAGCCACCATCCAGTGCGTTGGCCAGGTTTCTACGACTCTGCGGCAAACCCAAAGCTGATGTGGTAATAAAGCCACCCGTGAGAGAGAAAAAACGCCCCAGGAATCGTTTATGGACTGAATTGTATGAGCCTGAATTCGTGTTAAAACCTCAAAAGGAGAATTCCATTGGGAATGTGCAAGTGACTGTCTAGGCGTGTGAATTAGCCGAAGATCACTTTTTATACATTCTTCAATTCCATGATGAAATCGAATAATTACGGTTTTGTTTTCATCTGAAATCACCTGCCCGATTCCAAAAACATTGTGTTGGACCTGATCACCACGATTGAATAAATCCATATTACTTCTCCTGTTCAAGGCGGTTTAATTCGACATGTTTTCCAAGTAGAGATAGACTGATTTTTGACTATAAATTGAACCAAGCCTTTCCCTTTTGGAACCAACGAACTTTTTTTGTATTATCCGTGTTGGTTCCAAAATCCCTGCAAACTCCCATATTTCTTAGCAATAATTAAAAATGGGATATCAAATGAATTTTCAAAAGTAGCCTGTTCCTCCCCTAATTCGCTTGTTAGGAAGTTGTATATTTTCACCGATTGATCGGGGTGAGGAATTCCATCCAACTCCAAACCCAATTCGTTAAACAGCTTTCTAACCCGGGCTACAGGTGAATAACAATGCTCAAAAGCAAAGGGAGAGTTGATTACTTTTTGGCGAACCAATTCACGCATCACAAATCCCGTGCCTATTCCCAGGGTTTTTGAAAGGCTCGGGATTGCCGGATACCCTGATCCACTATAAATTTCACTTCGGTTTGGGTCAATTATCTGATCGATGGAAAATCTTCGGTTGATTCGATCCACACCCTGAAACACTTCCATATATTGAGGTAGATGCCTTGAGAGGGTATAGATTGTCACAAACTGCCTCATAAACAGATATTGATAATTTGCATCATTGTCCTCACGGATCGTTTCCACATAGGATTCAAGAACATTGATCCAATCATCAGAGCTGGCGTTCATATTAATAAATGTTGCCATCCACTCCTTTTTCATACAATCTTCGATGAAGTTCCGGTATGCAGCAGTGCCCACCCGCCCAATGGTATGGAAACTTCCCAAGAGGAATAAGATCATCCAACTTTGACGTCTTTCATCTGAATTGAAAAGCATTTCTTCGCTCATCAACGCCGTCATTCCACCCTCAGGATACAGATTTGTCTCAAATTCATGTATCAGGTTAGAACGGTTGGCTTGCCACCATAAATATACCAATTCCAAAACAGATTTTACAGAAACCCCCGGAGGGTTCGGCGGTATGGCAACATCTCTTGCGGATAATTTGAGCCTGCCGAGAATTATGTTACGGTCATCTTGATCGAAATCTTCCAATAATTCATGCTGATCGTATAATCCTGAGAGCCAGGAAGATTCGAATTCATGCTGCCTTACTGTAAGCAGGATTTGTGCAAGTGCGCTATCTAATTCCCCAGATAGAAGATAATCCAATACACCCTGGCGAGCTGTCTGGCTTTCTGCAGCTATTGCCCAACTTGCAAGTTTTTCTGCGGACGCAGATAATTTCTCCCTGCATGCCCGAAAGAACTGAGTACCATCCGATGAGTACTCGTCGGATAGAACAAACCTATCAGGGGCAAACCTTGACCGCCTTTCTTCATCAACATAATCACTTTTGTTTTCACTATTTCCAGATACAAGATTCGCAACATCTGTATACTCTCCAGACTTGTTCAGGAACTTCAATTGCTTCATGAACTGACGTAGAACTTCCGCTTCATTTCGATCCAGATCGGACATAAAAGATGGGACAATTAATTTCCCCATAAAACCTGCTTTTTTAGCAGTCACCTGTCCTGAAGAACCTACAGCCCACTCGACGACCCTCCACAGTTTAATTTCAGTTAAATCTACATGATCTGGATTAAGGATACTCAGTATTGCTCTATTCGAGTTTGATACTGCCGAACCTACAGGAATCTTCTCTCCAATTTTAGGCCAGGTGGACACCTGTTCAAACACCCTGGATTCCTCCAACGCACCGGAGATATAGTAATGGATATCCGGCAGTTTGGTCAAAACTCTGTAATCGCCGTGCAATCCAGTGGGCAATGCCTTAACATTTTGGTAGAGATGGAAAAAGCCGCACTCCTTCTCTCCAAGGAAGTTCCGAATCAGCTGGTGACTTTCCCGAGCATCTGCCTTCTTCATAGAAACACATGATGTCGTCCATATCGAATCCCAAAAATCATAATTTGAAATCCCAGGCTCCAACCCCATCAGGGTACAGAGCTCTGCCCAGTTTGACATGCTGAAATTGAACAACTCGATAAGTGCAACACCGAATTTCCTGCCCAACTCAATGGCTCGAAGCGAATTTCCTTCCGAGGCACGCGCCAATTGCGCCCTTCCGACGTCCAGGGCGAAATTGGAGTTCAAGACAAAAGCAGACGGAAATTTTTCTTCTGTAGGAGCAGTGACCCAAAGGTTTGGAAGTTCGGCTGGCAAAGGTATGCACCCCTTAGGTCCCACCAAAAACAATACAGATCCTTGCGCGTCCTGGAGCAATATTTTATGATGATCAAACACGCTCGAGGTCTTCCATACCAATGCCCTCGCCGAGTGCAAATTGTCATCGGCATACATAGATCGGATTTCTCCGGTTGACCACTCCTTAAGCGCAGGCAATTGCTCTGGTTTCCATTCACAGGAATTCAGGAGATCGCCATCCCGCCTCAGTTCGATCCGGTTGATCTGGTTGGAGAACACGGCCAATAGGTTCGCCCATTTATAAAAATCATGGATCACCGACTCGACATACAATTCCTGGATCCCTTGGATGTCGAGGGGCAGGTCGATCAATGTACCGTCCACTTCATTCGCAGTATTCCAATCTTCCAGTAAGTTACTCAAACGCCGATAATTGTCTGGATTCGGATGTCTGGGATAGACGCCGGCAGAAATTTCAAATTTTATGTTGCCGCTCAAAAGCGTAGGCGCTTTACTGACAAGATATACACTTTTAAAGCCAAGCCCAAATTTCCCAGTCAAGGGTTTGGCGCTAAAGTCAGGCGAGATCAACTTGTCTGACCTTTGCATTGTCAACATCTTAACGAGATCGTTACTGTATCCGAGATCCTCCCCATTGCCTGGGCGAATCTGGTTAATAGTCCGGCCCCAGTGCGCAAATCGTAAGTAATCGGACCCCCAGTCAACCACCACGCGCTTATTATGATCGCTCAAATCTGACCCAAAGTTCTCAACATATTCACCAGACCGACTTCTTTTATCGGCATGGAGCAAGCCCAATTCAGCGACAGCGTCATCTGCGTTTTGAAATAATTCGAACAGGACAGACGATCTTTTATATTGGTAGTGGTCGCCAATTTTTATTCGAATGGCGTCCAATAACACTTCTCTTTCCCTTCCCCCATGAGCATCAATAGATTCGAGAATTGAACGCATTTCTTCGCGCAGCGCATTCTTTTTCTCCTCCACGCCTTTATCAATTTCCACGCCTCTTTTTTTAGCGTTTCTTCTCAACTGGGTTTCTCTCGCTATGGTTTTATCCCACTCCAGCATCATACTCATAAATTTTTCATCCCTGTTCAGACCCAACATAGGGATGTAAGAGAAAATGTTCTCGATTATCATATCCTGGGCAATTTCCAAGCTCAACTGATCCGTGTGCTCAAGATCCTGCCAGAAATCGTTAAAGTTGTTCGGTTCCTGGTAATACAACTCGAAGAGAATTTCTTTTGTTGTGTTTTTAAGCAAAGTTATCATTTGCTCCGCGTCTGTCTGTTCAAGGTCAATCTTTCTTAAACAAAGCAAATCATATACTTTTCCATCCCTCCCAATCTTGGGCAGCATGTGTTTATATGCACTGCTATCATACAGAAGATGCTTAAGTTCATTTGCTTTGAGCAGGTCTGCGTCAAATTCAGTACCTATGATAGATTGTACAGGGACCTTCCTGGCTTTTTGATCCACTATCTTGATAAATAAATATTGTCTTTTTACCCGGTCGGTTGCAAGTTCCCTTTGATGAAAAGTTGCCGCATCTGGTTGCCAATTTAAAATATTAATTGTCTCATCAACATCCCTGATTCCCAAATATTCTTTTGCCTTTTTCTTGATTTTAGATTGTCCCCCAAAAAGGCAAAGCACCCCACCGAGCAGTTCCTGATTCTCAATATAAGGTTCCCATTCTTCAAAATAAGTGAGTAATTTTTGCGCGCCTGTATTCAGATCGTTTTCATAGGTGCTGGGGTCCACCTGATTCTGGAGACTATCCTCTTGGATGGATTGATTGGAGGGCTTAAGCCTCAGGCGCTCTCCCTGCCGATTGTCAAGCAGATCCTGCGAAGAGATTCCCACGGCTTTGTATGCCAGTTGTTTAGCGGGTTTCCATTTTTTCGCCTCGCTTAACAAACGAATTTCCGGCAAGATTACGTCTCGGTATTCAGTTTGCAATGCAAAAGAATCTATAAATTGTTCGAAAATTGTCGAGACTGATTTTTTCCTGTCCTCAGGAGCCGCTTCATGAACAACCGAAAGATAATTTAATATTTCCGTCAGCCGGTGGGCGGTTATTTGACCACATAATAGTTTAATAAAATTAATCGCAAGCGTTACGTCATACTGATCCTTAATTTTCTGGATAACAGGAAAAACAGGCATGAGGACACAGCCTTTGTCATCCTTAAAGGAAAATTCAAACGTTTTTAAAAAGTTTTCATTCAAATTGGATGAGTCGAAATTGCCAATCCGGTATTTATCCTGGCTATTTATCAAATCTCCGAGGTCGTTGACCACCTCCTCTGAATCGGGCAGTACCTTTTTTGCAAGAGCCTTCCATGACTTGTGCTGGATTACCTCCTGCGCAATAGATCTTGTCCCAATAAAAACGGAGTCGAATTCAGACAGCAATCCAGAAATTTCACTTTCCAATCCATCAAGATGTAGTACTTTCTGAGGACTTATTACGTGGCCATCAGATACAGGTAACCACTCTTTCTTGCGAAGCAAATCGATTGTATTTAAGGGTACGGTTCTAAGAGAATCAAAGGCATCCAATATGGTTTGCCAATATTCATATGCGTTTTCTTTAGAAACAGCTAAATTGATTATCTCAACGCTATCCAGCGGAATGACATGCAACGTTTCATATACTGACTGCAGCATCCCATTATCGGGGACTTTCAACAATATCGCATCTTCCTCAAATCCGCTGGGCAGTGCTACCTTGCTCTCCATAAAAGTCTTATTGTTTAAATAAACCATTGCGCCTGTGTTTGTCCTATGCAGCTTCAGGTTTCGCAACAGGTCAAATTTTTGTTCTTGACATAAGCTTAGAATAATCTTGATTCTTTCTGGTTCAAGAAGTTCAGAAAATCCCAAATTTTTGCACTGATTTTCTGTTAATTCATCCAGCAGGAGCAGGGTGGAATTCTCCGTCAAGAGGCTGACGCCTAATTTTTGCAATAAATTCGCAGTAAACAAATCCGCCATTAACGGGTCTATCACCCGCCAGTTTTCCATTTTTACCTGCAGAGCTTTTTTTGCCAGCAAACTGGAAATCATTCCGTCATCACGTTGCAAATATAAAATAACGACAACGGAGGAATATTTATCTTTTTGGCCATGCAGTAAATACCGTATTGCCTTCACAGATCTGGTCGTTTCAGAACTATTTTGGCTGTGGCCCATCTCTTCAATCAAATACCGAAGCAATGGCAATCGGTTTGCGGGATTTGAAAGCAGAGGCATCGATTCAAGCAGGTTTAAAGATCCCATTGCCATGGTATCCAGGCCATTCAGGTTTAAACCTTCAATAATGTATTCCTGAATGCCAAAAAGACTATCGTCAGACAAAGCCAGGCTCAAATCACGCAACAATTCATCAGCGTTCCGAGCTAGTTTAAATAAATGCAATTCTCGTAAATCATTGAGGGCAAATAATGCGGATTGTGATGTTCCCCTGAAGAATTTCTTTCCCTTGAACAATCGCAAATTACCACAGGCATCCTTCAACCGATCTGGGTACTCGCAGCCAGAAACGACCTGCATGGCTATCCTGCTTCGAATTTCCTCTGTCGCGACTTCCTGCTTCTTTGAGAGAAATTGGAGGATTAATTCCGCCTTTTCCAGTTCAAGACCTGGTTTAGCATTAGAAGATTGGAGATCAAACCGATCAGGAATGATCAATAAATCGATCTTCAACTTGAATAGATCAGCCAGGACAGCATTGGAGTCGGATGTTTCTTCATTAATCCGAATCGGAAATCTCAGTTGTGGTGGAAGAATCCCACAGATATTTTTTATTGCCTCCCGATTATTATCTAAAACAGATACCTCAATTGTTGCAAATGCTTCGCGGGCGATTTTTAACAACACAGATGTAAATGCAGTAGTTTCTGATCTCGGTTGGAGGGAAGGGTCCCTCAGTGTTTTTTTAAGAAAGTTTTCAAGGTAGACTAGCATGCCTCGGTTTGCAAACACCTCCTGAACCGGGATAACTGAAAGAAAATGGATCAGATCCTGAGTAGTCCAGAAACCTTCATCCTCATTTAAAAGAAGGTTTGGGCTTCCTTCAATCGTTATTGTCTTCCCGTCAAATCTTTTTGAAAAATCATCAAAAATTCCAGGGAATATTTTATTTGGACGGTCGAGATCCAACGCCGGTGGTCTGGGTAGTGTCAGAATTTTTTGATCCACTGACAGACGTACCCATTTCCCATTTACAGGGTGGTATGAAAATACCCACTGATCCTTTTTACAGATATCTTCCCTGTATTCACTGAAAAGATGAGAACCTTTCAATGCTGCCGAAATTGATTCAATTTCATTTTGCGACAATTTGGTTGTAAAAATAAAATGTTCAAGAGCCGGGATAATTGCCTGCAATGTTCCCTTTTGAGCCAGGGCCGCATTCCAATGAATTAACAAATCACTACTGTTTTCAAGTGGTTCCTGGTAATCCTTGTTCCAACCTGCCAGCTCCTTGCGTCCGGCATCCACAAAATACCAGCCGTGAAGCGTTAAACCGACCTCAAAATGTCCTGCGCTTGAAATTAATTCAAATTGGTTTTCCAGAGGTAGAAATACAGCACGGCTGATACCAAGTTTGCCTCCAGCAGAATTTTTTGAGAAGCGCGTGAACACAGCCCCGATATGTGGGCGGGCATTGTCACGTAGGTCGATCAATTCCCCTGTACTGGGATTTTGATTGCTCTGTGTTGGCCAATAATTAGAATTTGTGAGCTCGTCAAAAATCTCTTCCTTTAGGAGTTTTTCCACTCCTGCGTATTCAAATTCCCTTTGTTTGCCATCCTTATCTAAAATTAGTTTCCCATGAAAATCGCGATGCTTGTTTGGGGTGATTTCTTCGGATCGAAGTGGAAAAGCCATGCGATCCGCGTTTTCGTCTAATTTTATTTCAAACATTACCTCTAAAGGCTTCTCATTGGAAAGGCGGCTAAATCTTATACTTTTCAATTTGCGCAGTTGGGGAAATAACCGTCCCATCTCATTGTTCAATCCGAGGGATTGATTATCATTTGGTTTAATCATATCTTCGAAATTCGCTGTTACCTCACCAGGTAATTCAGGCATAATCGGAGTTCGAAGATTAAAATGTTCTTTTTTTCGAAGCGGAATCCAAATACAAAGGTATTTCTCACAATCTTTGATGACCGGTTGAATGGCATTAATAACTGCGGTGTACTCCAAATTATTAATGACATTCCATGCCGGGTAGGTGGTATCTTCTTCCAGATCCCGCCCTACCACTTCTGCGTATGGATTTACTATATGCAGAGATTTATCAATGCTGGATAAAAAGAAAAATGCTTCGCAGAGGTGGAATACGCTTTTCAGCCCCAAACCATAACGTCCAACAGCATTTGAGTTTCCTATCTTGCTGCTAAGACTAATTGAATTCATCGCGAGAGCATTGTTTTCATCAAAGGTGCCATCATTTACAATTACTAATGCTGGGCCACGCAGGAGAGGATTCACTGCATCAGGAATCCCTTGAGAAAATACAAGGTCAATTTTCGAAGCATATGCATCATCTGCATTCTGAATTAATTCCTTGAGTATTGGAAAACCTGATTTGTAACGGTCTTTCAGATTTTGTCGGATATGATTAATTTTTGACGAGATTGTATCGCGCATTAATGTCCTTCCTCACTCGATATTTATCGAGATCGATATTCCGTCTGTATCCGATCAAACATAATGACCCTGGCAGTGACAAGCAAATCGCCACCTAAAAACAAGGATACTCCCCAATCATCCCTTATATACACCAATCTGATGCAGCAAGGCCAGGGTGTTTTCCGTAGTGGTTATTCCGGAATTATCTTACATAGACTACTTGATGGAACTCCATTACATCTGTAAAAATTCACTTGGCACGCTATAACAAGTGATGGTCAGAGTGTCTGTGCTGGCTACTTCGTTCATCCGCCCGGAATTGAGCGGTAAAAGAAGGTTATCATGCTATTTTACCCTCACAATTTCCCGGGAGCGGCAAAATGGGAGAAATCCTTCACTGGCTACAAGAGCGCGTCAAACACTGGACAAAACCCGCTACCTCAGCCTTGATCATTGGCATACTTTCAGATCTGACACGCAAACGGACCGATCTGGTGGTAGAAAATGCGTTGCTTCGCCAGCAATTGATCGTGCTAAAACGCCCGATCAAACAGCCACAGCTAACCAACTATGATCGTTTTCGCCTGGTGTTTCTATCGCACTTTACGAAGTTCTGGAAACAAGTCCTACATATCGTTCAACCGGATACTTTGCTGACCCGGCATCGTGAGTTGTTTCAATTCTACTGGCGGCGGAAATCGCAGGGCAAGCCAAAGATTTCTGCTGAAACGATCGCGCTGATAGAGAAGATGGGAAAGAGAATCAGTTATGGGGAGCAGAGCGGATTCGTGGTGAGTTGTTGAAGCTAGGGAGAGAAGTGAGTAAACGAACCATCCAGAGCAATATCCTTGATGCAAGAAACCTGCAAAAATACTTTTCATTTATCCCACCGATACAACTTTCTCCGCCCTCAAGAAGGGTTCCCCGCGTTCTGCATCCATCTCAATCACGCCGGTGATCAAAAAAGGTTGGGTTGAATCGATGATGAGTTTGGCATGGCGATACACCTCTGGAAACAGGATCGCATCCAATGTTCCATATAGATCTTCCAGAGTCAGGAACAACATCGAATCCCC
>Ga0154020_10011379_pt1 | contig 10144 bp, 9 predicted proteins | sample Klosneuvirus_201_FD_109709 | JGI IMG/M metagenome (GOLD analysis project Ga0154020, IMG submission 109709) | Active sludge microbial communities from wastewater, Klosterneuburg, Austria - Klosneuvirus_20160825_MG | ecosystem: Engineered > WWTP > Aerobic digester > Activated sludge | place... | reverse complement strand
CCTAATAATGCAATGGGCAGCCAGGGTATAGAAAGCCAGCTCCAGCCTAAAACGGTGTAGCAAAATGTGGGAACAGTGGAAATAAGGATTAAACTGTACAGGTCTTTTCTGGTCCAGAATATGACCTCTTTAAATGAGAATTGCTTTCCGGCGTGCATAAGCTTTGTCTATACACAAACATAATCGAATTATTTGAAATCCGGTTTTGCATATGCGAAAATGTTGGTTTGCAGCATATTGAAAATCCAAAAGCACAAGAAAGGAATCAATTAATAGGCTGCCCCCCCCCCGTTATTAAGGGGCTTATCTGCAGCTTGGTGGCCGCATTAGATTACACACAGATATACAAATGCATATTAAACCATTATATGCCAGAACCGGTATTCAGGTAATAAGACGAATGCACACGGGGTACAAATACCTTCTCGTTGGTTTCTATCACATCGATGTCCAGAATGCGGAGAATTTTGTTGATTTTCTGAATGCTGAGCGGTTTCAGTATGATGCCTTTAATGGCGCTGTAAGACTTCGCCCGTTCAATTTCCCTGGGCGTAATGCCCGAAGTGAAAATGAATGCGGGTATTTCTTTAGCTAATGGAATCTGAGAAAACGCCTCAATAAAATCCCAGCCGGTAGTCAGAGGCATGTTCAGGTCGAACAGAATCAGATCTGGCAAGGTTTCGTTGATGCTGTTGTTGAACTTCAGACGTTCTATGGCACTCATGCCATCGGTAAATTTCTCAATCTTCCCGCTCAATTCAACTTTGTTCATGACCCGATCCGCCAGATACATTGTGATTTCATCGTCGTCGATAATGTAGGTTAAGTCGAATTTATTCATAATCCACTCTTTACAAAAAGCCGTCCTTTTTTTTAAGCACTTTGTATTTAAGTGTTTATAAAATCTGATTGTGTATTGATTTTCTCTTTTTGAGATTATGTTTTTTAATTTTCAATACTTGCCAACATAAAATAAACTATTTGCAAAATGCCGTTTACGGTTCATGAAATACAGTTTTCGTTATACAAAATAGGTAAAGGAGTTTAATTGCGTATTTTTAAACCAGGCTGGATTGCCTTCTTGTTTATTAACATTTTGCTAAGCCGAAGAACAAGCAGGGTATAAGCTTGCTGAATTGTAAGACCATTTTCAGTTTGCTGTGTGATCAACAGCGCTTAGCCATTGAATAAAAAAATCCGGACCATAGGGATCCGGATTTTTTCTTATGTGGTTTCCGGAACTGAGTCCGGATGCTGTGTGTGTTGTTTCAGCGCATCAGTGCTGATGTCCGCCTTCTCCGTGCACATGCCCGTGCGCGAGTTCATCTTCTGAAGCATCTCTCACCGAGATGATAATGCCTTTAAAATTCAGGTCTTCGTCGGCAAGCGGGTGGTTAAAATCGATTTCTACGGTCTGGTCGTTGAAGCCCAGTATCATTCCGTTCATCGGGTGTCCGTTCTGATCCTGCATCGGCACCATGCGGCCCACCTGCAGTATGTCTTCAGGAACATTCGGGCCGCTGAATACATCGCGCGGAATGTTGACTACGAACTCTTCGTTTGAAACACCATAGGCGTTTTCAGCGGTAATCAGAAATTCAAAGGCATCGCCTGCTTTCAGATTGTTCAGGTTGCTGTCGAAATGCGGAAGGGTCTGGCCAATGCCGTGTATGAACACAAATGGGCTGTCTTCGGTAGCGGTATCTACAACTTCGCCATTTTGCAGAGTCAGGGAATAGGTGAGAGATACCACCCTGTTTTTTTCAATTTGCATATATAATTTGTCTGTTTTGAAGGCGCAATTTCAGGCCAATAATTGTAAAAATGAAATTTATTTGACGCCTGCAGCAGCCGCATATACGTCGGGTCCGAAGCAAACTATGCTGTTTAATCGCATTTTGCATACTTTTGTCAATGTAAATTGCTTAAAATCATGACAGAAAAAAAGGTCATTTCATCCGTCCGCATTCAGACCCAGGCCGACCGTGTCTGGGAGGCACTCGTGGATCCGGAGTATACCCGGCTGTATATGTTTGGCTGCGAAACGGTGAGCGACTGGCTGCCGGGCAGCGAACTCCTTTGGCGCGGAACTTATGAAGGCAATCCGATGGTGTTTGTCAAAGGGCGTATTCTGGAAATAGAACCCGGAATATTGCTCCGCTACACGGTTATTGATCCGAATGCTGCCTATCCCGATATTCCTGAAAACCATCTGCGGGTAACGTACGAACTGGAGTCCGACGAATCCGGAACGCTGCTGAAGGTGACTCAGGACGGTTTCGAAACGGTTGCGGATGGCGAGAAACGCTATCAGGATGTATACAATAATGGCGAAGGATGGGATCCCATTCTGAAAACAATTAAAGAACTGTTGGAAACAGCCTGATGTGTTATGCGGGTGGGAATTGATTTTCTGATTTCTGTTTTTATTTTATGCGGAACATGGTTGGTTCTCTCCGTTTTAAGGTTGGATAAAAGTTTTGGTGTCTCGATATATTTTGAATTGTATGTGGCAGTAATTGTCTTAAGCCTGATTTCGTTTTTCGTTTCGCTTGTCTTTCAGTTCGAAACGGAAGACATGTACAGAAGAAAAGCACTTCTGAAGCTCGTTGCTGTAAATGCAGTTTTGCAATTGACCGTGTGCCTGATGATTTTAAACTGGTGAAAATGCTGGCTTCAGGACCTTGCTGCTGCTAGCAGCTGAAAGAACATAATACGTATTGTCTTAATGTTACTGAATCAGGTTCGGTCATTTATCGCCATAATTAGCGTATTTTTGCGCGAACATTTTACGATATACCGATTTGACCTTTAAAGATTTTAATTTCGACGATAAGCTTCAGGAAAGCCTCAATTCTATAGGGTTTGAAAACCCAACCCCCATTCAGGAACAAGCCATTCCACTGATACAGGCCGGCAACGATCTGATCGCCTGTGCCCAGACCGGAACCGGAAAAACGGCCGCTTTTGTGTTGCCGATTGTCAACCGCCTCTCTGCGGAGCCACTCGAAACCACTTATGCGCTCATAGTAGTACCTACACGTGAACTTGTTCTGCAGATTGATCAGGCCCTGGAAGGTTTTTTATATTTTACAGGCGTAAGCCATCTGGCCATATATGGGGGCAGCGACGGACAGGTGTTTGCACGCGAAAAGAAAGCGCTTGTTGAAGGTGCCAACATCATTATTGCCACACCCGGCAGACTGATGGCCCACTTAAATATGGGTTATGTTAAATTCGACGACCTGAAATTTCTGGTGCTGGACGAGGCCGACCGCATGCTCGACATGGGTTTTGTAGACGACATTCTGAAAATTACCACCTACCTGCCGGCCAACAGACAAACGCTGATGTTTTCGGCCACCATGCCCGAAAAAATCCGCTCCCTGGCCAAAAAGCTGTTGAAAGAACCCAAAGAAATCAGTCTTGCCGTTTCAAAACCGGCCGAAGGGGTTACCCAACAGGCTTATCTGGTTTACGACACCCAGAAAAATAACCTGATAACACATCTGTTAAAGGATAAAGACCACAGCAGTGTGATTGTGTTTGCCTCAACCAAACAGAAGGTAAAGGACCTGGAGCGCGATCTGCTCAGAGCCCGTTTTAAAGTAGCGGCCATTCACAGCGATCTGGATCAGCCCGAACGCGAAGCCGCGCTGCGCCAGTTCAGAAACAAACAACTTCAGGTGCTTGTGGCAACCGATATTCTCTCACGAGGTATAGACATCGAAGACATCAGTCTGGTGGTAAATTACGATGTGCCCCACGATCCGGAAGACTATATTCACCGCATTGGCAGAACAGCCCGCGCAGAGTCAAAAGGCATGGCCATTACGTTCATCAACGACTTTAACCAGTATAAGTTTGCCAACATCGAAAAGATGATCGGGTATGAAATCAATAAAATGCCTTTGCCTGAGTTTATGGGCAGCGGCCCGCTCTATCAGCCCAACGTACGCACCAAACCGCCGTTTGATGCCAATAAACGCAAGCCGGCTATGCGCAGACCAGATCAACGCGGTCCGAACAGATCAGGCGGACACAAGCCTAAAGGTCCTCAGCAAGGGCCCAAATAGGTAAAAATCTTTTTTAACTTTTAGGCGATAAACGCTTGTAAAGCCAATGCGTTTGCAGTGGCACAAGAAAATTATTTTCGAGTTCTGCAAGTCTCTGTAATGTGGTGTTGAAGAACAGTGTATTCCCGTCAATATGGCCATTGTTTAAAGCCGTTTCCACTTCAGACAGGTGCAGGGTGTGAACTGTGTTGTTTTTCAGGTAGGCCATGTACATACGGTCAAAAAGACTGATCTGAAACTGATCAGAGACCATTTTTAAAAAGGCAACGCTCTTGTCTATGCTGCATCCGCTGGCATCGGTATGGGTCTCATCTACAATAAGCACAATAAAACGCTGATACTGTATGCTGTAATGGGCTTTCAGCTGGTGGTTGTGCGCGGTCCAGCTGCTGCAGAATCCGGCCAGTTCATGTTCCAGTCTGTTGACTTCCGCTTCGCTCAGGTTACGGTCTGCCTGGTAAATCCATATTTTACTGTCGGGAGCAAGTGTTTCCATATCAGCGGTGTATTAATGTAATCACTTTGTCAATTTCGTTTATCATCTCGTTAATCTTGAATTTCAGATCGCGCTTGCTCCCTGTTTCGGTCTGCTCATCGCCACTCGAAACCTCATCTGCAATGCGTTTGATTTTCAATTTGCTTTCCAGTTGTCTTATGCTGCTGTTCTGTATGTCAATAAGCTGCCTGAGCCGCGTAATCTCTTTGTCTTTCTGTTGCTGCGTTTTTTGAAATGCAGCTTGTTCAGCTTTAAGCCGGACAATTTGTGATTTGATGTCTTCCAGACGTTTGACAAGTGTTTCCATTATTTTCGGATGATGGCGTTTAATTCAGATTCAAAGGCACTGATCAGTGTGTGCATCAGCGGATCTATATCGGCATCGCTCATGGTCTTTTCCTCGTCGTACAACTCTATGCTGATGCTCATGGCTTTTTGCCTGTCTTCAAGCGGTTTGCCTTCGTAAAGGTCGAAAACATTGCTGCCGCACACTTTTTTACCGCCTTTTTTACGGATAATTTCCAGCACCTGCCCGTATTGCACGTTTTTGTCGAGCACCAGACTCAGGTCGCGTCTTACCACCGGAAACTGCGGAATGGCCTTCAGGCTAAAGGTTTTCTTTTGTTTTGCCAGCTTGGTCCAGTCAATCAGGGTATAGAATACCGGGTCTTTTATGCCGAACTGCTGCAGGGTAGCGCTGTCGACTTCTTCTATTATGATTTCGTTTTGTCCGGCGTCAAAGGCATCTAAAACCTTCTGGGCCATCGATTTAATGTAAAAGTGATCGACCGGCGCCGGCTTTTCTTCCCAGCTCTCGTTGCTGCGCATGCCTGAAGCCATTATCAGCAATTGTTCCTGCTCTTTGAAACCTTTTTCTTTTTGTTTGTATACTTTTCCAAATTCGAAAAAGCGGGTGTTTTGCTGTTTGCGGTTCTTGTTGTAAGCCAGTGCCTCAAGCGCGGTATAAACCATGGATGCACGCAATACATTCATTTCGGCGCTCAGCGGATTGCTCATGTATACCAGTTCGCTTTTATCCGAATAGTATTTGTCTGAACTCAGCGAATTGTTCATAATCTCCATAAACCCGCAGGCACTCAGTATTCCGGAAATTCTGCGTTCTGCCAGTCTCAGGGTATTGCCCGGCTTATAGTTAAGCGACATGCGGAGGTTCTGCTGCAGCGGAATGTGGCTGAATCCGTATATGCGGATCAGTTCTTCTATGACGTCAATTTCACGGGTTACGTCGCCTTTGAACCTCGGCACTTCAAGTGTGTAATTTCCGTCTGTTTCAGACAAAATGTTAATGCCAAGGCCGTGCAGTATCTGTTCGATTTTGTTTTTTGGTATGTCTATGCCGGTAATCTTGCGCACCATGCTTGTGCGGAGAGTAACCTGAAAGGGCAGAAGGGGCTGCGGATACTGGTCGTATATTTCAGAAACCACCTTTCCGCCGGCATATTCACAAAGCAATGCGGCCGCCTTTTTAAGCGCCGGAATGCACATGTCCGGATCGGTGCCACGCTCAAAACGGAAACTGGAATCGGTGCTGAGGCCGTGTTGTTTGGCGGCTTTGCGGATCACATCCGGCGCAAAGTAGGCACTTTCCAGAAAAATGCGCTGAGTGCCTGCGGTTACGCCACTGCTGATACCGCCATAAATACCCGCCATGCACATAGCGGAATCGCTGTCACATACCATTAGCTCATTGCCGTTCAGGGTTCTTTCTACTGCGTCGAGTGTTGTAAATTTTTCGCCGACTTTTGCCCGTCTGACCAGAATCTGCCCGCCGTTTATTTTGTCCAGGTCGAAGGCATGCAGGGGTTGTCCAAGTTCGTGCAATACGTAATTGGTAATATCGACAACGTTGTTGATGGCGCGTAAACCGATGGTGTTCAGGCGCTGTTTCAGCCATTCAGGACTCTCTTTAACTTCGAGGCCTTCTACCATCAATCCGCAATAGCGCGGGCAGGCTTCTGCATCTTCTACATTTATGTCAATATGTTTGGAAGTGCTTTCAGGTATTATTATGGTTTCATGCAAACTGAACGGAAGTTCCAGTACGGTTGCCAGCTCTCTGGCAACGCCCAGATGCGAAGCGGCATCGCCCCGGTTGGCGGTTAATCCGATTTCGAACATAACATCCGATTCCACTTTAAACAGTTCTGAAATTGATTGTCCTACAGGTGTTTCGGGCGGCAATATCAGCAGTCCGTCGTGGCTTTCGCCAAGTCCGATCTCGTCCTCTGCACACAGCATGCCTTCGCTGTATTCACCTCTTATTTTTGATTTCTGTATGGTGAAGGGGTCACCTTTAAGTGGGAAAATGGTGGTGCCAACAGGCGCCACGATTACTTTCAGTCCTTCAGCCACATTGGGCGCCCCGCACACAATCGACAGAGGCTCGCCGCTGCCGGTTTCCACTTTACAAAGGCTCAGTTTGTCGGCGTTGGGATGCCTTACACATTCGGTCACCATACCACTCACCAAACCCCGCATGCCGCCTTTAACCGAATCTATGGACTCAAAATGTTCTACTTCAAGACCGGTTGCGGTCAGAATTGCTTCAATTTCTTCAGGTGTTTGCTGCAGCGGGATCAGGGTCTTAAGCCAGTTTAGTGATATCTTCATCGGGACTGCGAATATAAGCAGATTTTATGGCATCAATTAAACGTTTAATGCACAGCCTGTAAACGGCATACAATCAATGTAATGGAAGGGGAATCCGGCTGACCAATCCGCGCTTTCCCCTTTCAGCATGCCTGTCCGGACTTCACATGTTTTAAGCGGGCAATGTTTTTGTCTGCCGCGTTTAAAGCTGTTGATAAAAAGCAAGACTTACACACAATAAATAAAAGAGGCTGAACCTGAAAGTTTTGCCTGTAACTTTCTGTAATTGGTTTACGTCTGAGATACTAAAAACCGATTTTAAGCCGTTACCCATTCAACAAACACCTTATGAAAATCCTGACTTACACTTCCGTCCTGCTTTTATGCACAATTGCCTGTAATGTAGGCAACCCGCAATCCGGCTCAACAGCCGTTGAACAAAGCGTCAAACCCTTCTCTTTTATAGACCAGCCACTTAAAAAACTCGGGCCGGCTCTGCTTTCGTTTGTATTCAGCAACAGCAAAGGCTTTTTGCACAAGACCAATAAAGGGTCGCTGATAATGATACCAAAAGATGCATTTGTAAATGAAGATGGCAGTCTGGTGCAGGGCGATGTCACCATCGATTTTAAGGAGATTTTTACACCATCGGAGATCATACTTTCCGGCATACCTATGAATGTGAAACAAAAAGGCGTGGTGACACCTTTTATTTCGGATGGTATGTTTTCCATCGTTGCAGGTTGCAACGGAACAACCGTGAAACTGGCCGAAGGCAAATCCATTTCTGTGAGTACACCGAGTAACAAGGCTGATGCCGATTTTGACTATTGGTATTTCAATGAAGTGGCGGGCGAATGGGAAAAAACCGGAGACCGCAATACCACGCTCAGCGCAGAAGCGGTTCTTGCAGAAGCAACTGCCGTAAATCCCGAACTGGCTGCTAATTTTAAAGTGTCTGAACTAAAGGCTGCCCCGCCCCGGAGCGAAACACAGCCGCTTGCCGAAACAGAAACAGCAAAACCACTGGCACCTGAGAGTCAAAGTGATAAAGACTTTGTCTTCAATATTAAGGCCGATTACAGTGAATATCCGGAACTGGCCGGATACAAACATGTGCTTTGGAAGCCCGAAGCGGATCTGAACGAAAATGAACAGCGCAAGCTGGGGCAGGACATGCAGGCCTCAGGCGCAAATGTTGCCCTTAACTGCCTGAACGAAGACGATCAGGTTTATGAGATTGCTTATGGCAGTAAACGCATTAAAGCCCGTCCGGTATACATTGGTGCGGATAAAGAAAAGGCAGTGGCGAAATACCAAAACAGAATGAAAGCCTACAATGCCGAAATGCGCAAAATAGCCGAAGCTGCTGCCAATGCACAGAAGTCGCAGGAGCAGTATCAGAAAACCTACAGCCTCTTTCAGGTTACACAGATGGGCATCTACAATTGCGACCGTTTTTACAGCTACAAAGGCCAAAAGAACGATTACAGGTTCCAGGCCGGAGATTTGAATGCCGATCAGTATGTGTTTGCCGTTTTGTCCGGAAATCAGGGTGTGATTGCATTGTCTGCAGCGTATAAAGTAGGCGATGTTTACAAGTTGCCAAGTGCAGAAATTACAGGCTTTGTGCATACAACGCCCAATGGCGAAGTATATGCTGCCTCGCACGACGGACAGGGCGCTGATCAGAAAAACGTAGTACAACTGACCCGACGTGTGAAATCGCTCGACTCTCCGGATGCCTTACAGGACATATTGAAAAACCTCTGATGCCATGGGTATCAAAGCGCTTCTGTTTCTGCTGATTTTGCAGACAGTAATGCCATTGCGCGCCCAGACAATATTTCCTCAGAAATCTGGCGGGTTGTTTGGTTACATCGATACCACGGGAAACTGGGTCATCCCGCCCCAGTTTGCTCAGGCTGGTCCATATCTGCGCAATAAGGCCATTGCAACAAGGAATGATTCGCTGTTTATGGTATACAAGATGGGAAAACTTGTTTACCTGCCCGGGCTCAGGAATTACAACTTTCTGAACGGAGAACACTATGCTGTTCAGAACCGTTCGGGCAAATGGGCGCTTGCAGACACGCTGCTGCGTCCTGTATCTGATTTTGAATACACACGCATAGAATTGCTGGATACGTTGTTCAGAGTGCAGATGAACGGACTTTGGGGTTTGACAGATGCACGGAACCGCCGTTTGCTGCCTTGCCGTTTCAATTCTGTTGCACAACTGAGCAACGGCAATTTCAGAGCATTTGAAGGACCACAGGTATTCATATACAGAATGAACGACACCATGCAGCTGTTGCTGGATGGCCGCGGTGTGGTGTATGATCCAAAATACCCCAAAGTTTACCGTCAGACCGATAAGAAATCGAAGTTGACCCGCTTGTATGCTCTTGATGGTGACTCGCTATACAGCTGCCGCAGTTGTGAAATAAAAGACGGTCTTGGACATTACATATTCCTGCAAACCAAGTCAGGATTGCTCATGCTGGATGTGGTCCGAAAAAAGGTATGCGACACACTGAACAGCATGGGTGCTGTTATGATTTGGAATCAGCGTCCGGCATTTATTTACCTGCGCAGCAGCGGGGCATTGTTCAGCGATACGGCTTCAGAACCCTTTCTTACACTGGCGCCCGGCGCCGACAGCCTATGCTTCGCTTCTGAACACTATTTTTATATTAGAATGAATGGACTCTGGGGACTGATTGACCGCAGCGGAAAAATCATTGTGCCGGCCCGCTATCAGATGCTGACACTTACAGACGACCGTTTTGCAGAGGCCGCAACCTTCGAAAGAAAGCACCTGTACAGCTTAGAAAATGGGAAATGTCTGCTGAGCACAAGGCTATATGCCGACATCAGTGCCGACAGCACATCCATATTGGTTTACCATACCCAAGAAAGCCGTTTGTATGAACTGGACGCCAATATGAATGTGAGCGAT
>Ga0154020_10011378_pt1 | contig 10145 bp, 7 predicted proteins | sample Klosneuvirus_201_FD_109709 | JGI IMG/M metagenome (GOLD analysis project Ga0154020, IMG submission 109709) | Active sludge microbial communities from wastewater, Klosterneuburg, Austria - Klosneuvirus_20160825_MG | ecosystem: Engineered > WWTP > Aerobic digester > Activated sludge | place... | reverse complement strand
TGGCACGCAAAGGCACGATCAAGAACATGAGCAAGGTCCACCGCGAGATGAGCGACGCGCGGAAGGCACGCAAAGCGGCGAAGGCCGCGCCGCCCGTCAAGGAGACGACGGCCGCGCCGACGAAGCGCATGAGCGCCCTCGACGCCGCAGCGCAGGTGCTCGCCGCCAGCGAGGTGCCGATGCGGGCCAAGGAGATGATCGCCGCGATGGGCGCGAGGGGCCTGTGGACGAGCCCGGGTGGCAAGACCCCGGAGGCCACGCTCTACGCCGCCATCATCCGCGAGATCGCCGCCAAGGGCACCGCCGCCCGCTTCAAGAAGCACGAGCGCGGCGTGTTCGTCGCCGGGAAGGGAGCCTGAGCCATGACCGCGACGCCCGCCCCAAACCGCGAAGCGCAACTCGAAGCCGTGCTCCAGGCCGCACTCTACCTGCTCGGCGCTCGCCAAGACCAGATGCTCACCATCGAGGAGTGGACAGACCTGGCCCGCGCCGTCGCCGCGTGCCAGGATCGGAAGACCGCCGACTACCTGACCGAGCATGACCTCGATGACATCGCCGAGCGCTACGCCCTCGAATGGGACGAAGCGACCGACGGCCCCCTCCCGACCCTCGACGAGTGAGGCACACATCACGCCTTGCTCCCGGCCGCGACACCCGTCGCGGCTTTCTCTTTGGCCGGGCGTGGCGGTGAACACTGCTGCCGCCGCCGCTCATTTCAGTCGGCCGCTGGCCTGCTCCATGATCTCAGCGGCCACCCGCTCGGGGTTGTAGCCGCCCGAGAGCATGACGCACGGCTTGCCCGCCGCGGCGGCATAGTCCCTCGCTTCTTCTGAGTGCAGATGCCCGGTGAGCTTGATGATGACGATGACGACGGCCGTGTCCGGCCGGTAGATCGGCGCCCGCATGGGCGTGCCAGGACCGTGCTCGGTCAGCTCAACCCACTCGGCATCCTTCAACTCGAACGCCTGAGTCAGGCGCTGCACCGCCTCCGCGTTCCGCTCGCCGCCGATGATCACCATGCGCTTCCCACGCAGCAGTTCCCGCACGCCGAGCACCGATGGACTCCACTCGCGTTCCTCGCCGTTCGAACGCTTGGGGTCTGTCTTCCCGGCCTCGCTCTTGAGCGCCACGGCACGAGCGATGACGTCGGTCATGAATTCCGAGCCTGCCGATGGCCCCGGCCACGCGGCCGCGGCGGTGGGCCCGACGGCTTCCGCGATACGGCGGTCGGTTGTGGAGACGCCCATGCCATCCAGACGCTTGACGGCATCGGCGATCTTCGTCCAGTGGGCCGGCGCTTCTTCCGGGCGTCCCTTGGTGAGCTGCCCGGCGTGATACCTGATCTGCCCCAACGCGTTCTTGACCTTCTTGGCCGCGGCCTCTCGCTCGTCCAGTCGCTTGCCGAGAGCCCCGATCCGTGTCCTCAGATCGACGGCGTTGGCCGGGTCTGCGGGGTCATCGGCGGTCATGTGGCGTTCGATGAACACACGCCGCTCGGCGGTCTCGCGCCGCAGCCAGACGTGTGTCTCAGCTTGATCCCGATCATCGTCGCTGAGCCAGGTGTCGGCGAGTGCGACCCGCAGCGCCGAGTTGGCCTCGGCCAACAGGTGGAACGCAGACTCCTCGTCTTCAGCCCACCGCCCATCCGCAATGGTGTCGATTCGACGCACTAACGCGACTGCATCGGCCTGAGCGTCGTAGCAGTCAGCGATCTGCCTGAGCATCGGGTCTGCGGGCTGGGGCTGGTTGCGCCAGAACACCCACAGGAAGCAATTCTCCATCGCCTTCGCCGTGGCAATCATGTCGTTGAGACGCTCGAGCACCTCGCGCTCAGCGTCCGGATCGGCGGCCGCTGCACGCCGCTGAATGAAGAGCCGGCATGACGCCGCCTTCAGGCGGCATCGCTTCTCGACGAGCGCAAGGTCGATGTCGGATGGGGCGCTGGAACCAACGCCGTCCACCTCATCATCGACCGACACGTCCGACGCCGACGCGCGGGCACGTCCCAGCTCTTCGGTCGTCCCCGTGAGCGGCAGATGCACCACGGCATCCCCGAGCCTGAGGGGCACGATCGCCGAGGACGCAGGGAGCGTCTTCGGAATAGTCGCCAGCTGCATCTTCGGCTCGATGCTCGGCGCGGGCGATGGTTTCGGCCGTGGCGACGCGGGCTCTGGCTCGGGCTGGGCGGTCTCGGTGGGGCTAGGGGCTATCGGCGTTTCGGTCGTGGCTATCTGCTCAACGGCGGCTGGCGCGGGACCTGCCACGCGCTCGGCCTCTTCGCATAGCCACTTCCCTATCAATGCAATGGCCCGCCGGAGCGGCTCCGATTTCTCTATGTGCGGCCGTAGTACCTGCGACGCGGCGTCCGCCAGCTGGCGGAGTTCCGACTCGGTCATGGGAGCATCCTCTATTCATGGTGCACGCGATCCTCGGCAGCCACGCGGCTGCGCTCTGCCACCGGAGCCGCGCAATGCTCCGGGTCGGCAGGCTTGGTCTCGCCGATCGAAGGATATCGGGGAGCGCCTTGGCCGTTCGCTTGCGGGCAACCCGCGGACCGTCCACATCGCCCGCTCCGTCATTCACCACCAGCCCGCATCCGCAGGCATCCCCGGCCCTCCCCGCGGGATCGACGCATCCACCAGCTGCCAGCAACTGCTACACTCCGCCGATGGCCCGCGCACGCACCCTCCATCGCCATCCACCGACCACGCCGGAGGTCATGACGATCTCCGATCTGGCGGTGTATCTACAGATGTCCCAGTCGTCGCTTTACAAACTCGTCCAACGCGGCAGCGTGCCCGGCCACAAGGTCGGCCGTCACTGGCGGTTCCACAAGGTGTCCATCGACAAGTGGCTGCAGGAGTCCTCCATCAAGCCATCGCATCCCCCGAAGAAGTGAACCCGTGATGATGTCAATCGAACGCACAGCAGAGACTCGACGACCTTCGGAGCCTCCGAAGCCGATGCTCGCGCCCCCCTGCACCCCGGGGCCGAGCTGTCACGGGCGAGCTCGACCGGCACGGTCACCCCGCACCTGCATGATGGGAGGGAGCCTGTGTCGCTTCTGACTGATCTGATCACGAAGGCGAAGGCTCAGAACCCGCAGTTGGGGGCCGATCTGGAGCGCGAGTTCCGGGCGCTCTCTTCGCGGCTCTCGTTTGGTTTGAACTTTGAGCGGCATCGCCCCGAAGCAGTGGAGTTGCCGCAGCGCCCGGTGCGCCGCGGCGACAAGGTTCGCATCCTGCCGCCCCGCGGAACCACCACCAAGGGCGACCAGCGGCTTTGGGTTGTGGAAGGCCTCCACAAGGCAAAGAAGTCCGCCGACCTTCGATTGATGGACGCTCCTGAACCAGAGACAAAGACCGTCGCCATCGAGGATCTCGTCGTGGTCGCTGAATTCCGTGACACGATCTTCCCGGGCCTGGTCTCGACCGGGAAGGTCTCGCGAGGCGGGGAGAAGCCGTGGCATACGGTCATCAACGCCGAGAACTACCACGCCCTGAAGGCGCTGACCTGGACTCACCGCGGCAAGATCGACGTCATCTACATCGACCCGCCGTACAACTCCGGCGCGCGGGACTGGAAGTACAACAACGACTACGTCGAAGGGGACGATCTTTATCGCCACAGCAAATGGCTGGCGATGATGGAGCGTCGCCTACTCGTCGCCAAGGAACTGCTCAACCCGGCCGACTCTGTGATGATCGTCACGATCGATGAGAAGGAGTATTTGCGCCTTGGTCTGCTGCTGGAACAACTGTTTCCTGAGGCACGGATTCAGATGGTGAGCAGCCAGATAAATCCAGCAGTCGTCGCAAAGGCCAGTGGATTTGGACGAGCAGACGAGTACGTGTTCTTCGTCATGATTGGTTCTGCGGGACCACAGCGAGTGCCACTGAATAGGGAGTGGGTCTCCGCGAAGGGCAGGACGCATACTGGATCGGTTCGCTGGGACCTTTTGCGGCGATCTGGGACCAATGCGGCAAGAGTGGATCGCCCCGGATTGTTTTATCCAATCTACATCGATCCGCTTGGGCCACGAATCGCTGAGGTCGGCGAGCCATTGCCTGCCGGCAAATCACAGCCACGAGCAATCAAGGGCCTTGTCGCGCTGTTGCCCATCCGCAAGGACGGCAGCGAGGGAAACTGGCAGTGGTTTCCTGCAACTCTAAAGAAGAGAATGGCGGAAGGACGTGTGAAGATCGGAGGAAACCAAGAGCGAGGCTTTACGGTTTACATCTTGAAGAACGGTGAATACGCAAAGATCACCGGTGGCGAGTACTCGCTAAGCGGTTACGACCAGAATGGCGCGATAGAGGTCGAACAGCGCGACGTCGATACCGTACTCGCTCTTCCGGGCACGCAGTGGCGAGTCAGCTCGCATGACGCCACCCAGTATGGGACCCGTCTGCTCGCCAACTTCCTCCCCGGCAGGAAGTTTCCATTTCCAAAGTCCTTGTTCGCTGTCGAAGACGCGCTTCGTTTCTTCGTCGCCGCGAAGCCAGCGGCCACGATCCTCGACTTCTTCTCTGGGTCCGGCACAACCGCCCATGCCGTCATGCGACTCAACAAAGTGGACCGCGGCAGCCGCCAGTGCATCAGCATCACCAACAACGAGGTCGCCGCCGATGAGCACAAGGCGCTAAGGGAGCGGAACCTTCGTCCTGGCGACCCCGAGTGGGAAGCACTGGGCATTTGTGACTACATCACCAAACCGCGTGTCCAAGCGGCGGTTACGGGCAAGACGCCCGACGGTGAGCCGATCAAAGGCGATTACAAGTTTACCGACGAGTTCCCGATGGCCGACGGCTTCGAGGAGAATGCGGAGTTCTTCACCCTGACCTATGAGACGCCCGTCGGCGTGAGCTACCAGACCGCGTTCTCGCGGATCGCGCCCCTGCTGTGGCTGCGTGCGGGGAGCGTGGGGCGGCGCATTGACAAGCTGCCCGCAGCGGGCTGGGACGTGGCTGACTCCTACGGGCTCTTGGTTGATCTGGACACCGCGACAGACTTCCTGAAGGCCGCGCGCAAAGCGAAGTCGCTCCGCATCGCGTTCATCGTCACGGACGATGAGCGTCGCTTCCAAGCCCTGTCCCGGCGACTGCCGGAGGGCGTCGACACGGTCCGGTTGTACGAGTCGTACCTGACCAACTTCGCGTTCGCCAACGGAGACGGCGCATGAAGTTCACCCTCCACGGCTATCAGAATGATGCGGTCCGCGAAGTGTTGGCCAACCTGAAGAAGGCCCGCCGGCGCTGGCACCAAGACAAAGATCGTCATGCCTTCTCGCTGACGGCGGTGACCGGAGCGGGCAAAACTGTCATGGCCGCTGCGGTGTTCGAGGCGCTGTTCCACGGCGATGATGCGTTCGAGTTCGACCGCGATCCCGGCGCGGTCGTCATCTGGTTCAGTGACGACCCTTCGCTCAACGAGCAGACGCGCTTCCGGCTCATGGAGTCCTCCGACCGGCTGCGGCACACGGATCTGGTGGTCGTCGAGAACACTTTCAACAGGCCGAAGCTGGAGGCGGGGAAGATCTACTTCCTCAACACCCAGAAACTCGGCAAGAAGAGCCTGTTGGTGCGGGGCTTCGACGGCGACGAGGATGGAACGTTCCCCGAGATGCGGCCCGATCTGCGGAGCCACACGATCTGGGACATCATCCGGAACACAATCGAGGATCCGGAACTGACGCTCTACATGGTGCTCGACGAGGCGCACCGGGGCATGGGGACGGAGAATCGCGAGAAGTCGACGATCGTGAAGCGGCTGATCAACGGCGAGAAGGGCGTGCCGGGCATCCCAGTCGTGTGGGGCATCTCCGCGACCGTGGAACGCTTCGATCGGGCGATGGAGGGAGCACGCGGCCGCAGCACCCTGCCACCCGTGACCGTGGATCCCGTGCTCGTGCAGAACTCCGGCTTGCTCAAGGACACGATCGTCCTGGACATCCCCGACGAGGCTGGCGACTTCGACACGGTGCTGGTCCGCCGCGCCACCGACAAGTTGCGAGAGTCCACCGCGGGGTGGGCGGCCTACGCCGCGCAGCAGAACTCCGGCACGCCCGTGTTACCGCTGATGGTGCTGCAGGTGCCCAATACCCCAAGCCACAACGACATCGGCCGCACGCTGGAGACGATCTTCCAGCAGTGGCCGGAGCTTGGCGAGACCTGTGTCGCGCACGTTTTCGGCGATCACACGACGCAGACCTTCGGCAAGTACTCTGTGCCCTACATCCAGCCGCAGCGCGTTCAGGACGACACGTGGGTTCGGATCTTGATCGCGAAGGATGCCATCAGCACGGGGTGGGACTGCCCCCGCGCTGAGGTGATGATCTCATTCCGTCCCGCGCAGGACCGGACGTACATCGCACAGCTGCTGGGCCGCATGGTCCGCACGCCTCTCGCGCGGCGAATCCCTGGCAACGACAGACTCAACGCGGTGGACTGCCTGTTGCCGAAGTTTGACAAGGACACGGTCGAGGACGTCGTTCGTGCATTACGAGAGGGCGGTGGCGACACACCTCCGACCGGCCGCATCCTCGTCAATCCTGTGGAGATGAAGCCGAACCCCGCCGTGCCCGAGGCGGTGTGGCAGAAGTTCATCTCGTTGCCTTCGCAGACTCGGCCGCAGCGGGGCGCCAAACCGGCGGTGCGTCTGACAGCGCTGGCACACGAATTGGCATCCGATGGCCTCCTCCCAGGAGCTGGCGGAAAGGCCCACGCGGCGATGCACAAGATGCTGGACGGCTTCGTTTCGAGCAATGCTCGAGCGTTCGAAGCGAAACGGGCCCAGGTCATGACGGTCAATGGCCGCACCGTCATCGCCGATCTGCGAACCGGCATGCTCAGCGATGGGCACTTCCAAGCGGACGCTGACGACGCGGTCGTTGGCGACGCCTATCGCCGGACCGCACGAATCATCAGCCCCGACATCGCACGCACATACACGGTGGAGCGTGCCAAGCGGAAGCCGGAGGCCGAGGATGATCTTGACGGCGCCCTCATCGAAGCACGAGAAGAGGTTGCTGCGCTCCACTTGATGGACAACCTGCAGGTCCTGTTTGATGCCGAGGCAAAGCGTCTCGCGGATCAGTGGTTCACTGATCACCACGAGCGGATCAAGCGCCTCTCGGATGAACGCCAGGAGGCATACAGGCAGATTGCGGCGCTGAGCACCGCGCCGCAGGATGTGGATCTTGTGCGTCCCGTTTCGCGATTCGAGCCCACGAGCGTTCGAGAGAACGACGTGGAGAGCCCCATCCCCGTCTATCCAAACCACCTTCTCTGCGATGCGGACAGCAACTACCCAGCTGAACTGCTGACCTGGGAGCGGGCGGTGCTTGACGCGGAGATGTCGCGGCAGGGCTTCATGTTCTGGTACCGCAACCCCGATCGGCCGAGCCAGGATTCACTGGGCGTCGCGTACACGCTGGGCGAGGAGACGCAGATCCTCAGGCCGGACTTCCTCTTCTTTGCGAAGCAGGGCAAGGACGTCGTAGTGGACATCGTCGATCCGCACGGGTTCCACCTCGCGGATGCGCTCCCAAAGCTGCAGGGCCTCGCTCAGTTTGCGGAAAGGCACCCGCAGGCATTCCGCCGCATCGAGGCCGTCGCCGAGATCGGTGCAGGCAAACTTCGGGTGCTGGACTTGACCAAAGCCGATGTTCGACGCGCGGTCATGACTGCGTCCAACGCAGAGTCGCTTTACCGCGGTGCAACGGCGACCAACTACGGGTAAACGAGTCTGGTCTCGGTTATCGAGCCCGAAGTGACATCTTGAAGACGACACGCGCGCCCGGAGTCGGCGGGCGTCGTGAACCGCGACCCGCGGACGCGAGATGACCCGTGGCGACTCTGCGTGCCTCGGGGCGCTCGGTCGCCAGATTTACCGGGCAGATGGCCTTTCGGCCGCATAGGGAACACACAGAGGGGCATGCGATGACCCGCACTGACCCTGCCACCCCAGCCGGAATCGCCGCGGGCATGGCGGACAGGGAACCGTTGGACGGCGTATGTAGCCGGGGGACTGACCGTGTCATTCGCGACACAGCCCTCGCCGAAATCGCATAAAGGCATGCAGGAGGACGCTCGCGGACCGGCCATGACAGGAATCTGCACGAAAATGACTCAGGTGTTCGGCAGTTTCGCCGCGAACGGGTTAGATGCTCTATGACGGAACGCGTCTTCGGCACGAACTGGCCGCTTCCTCGCGACAGATTGCCGAGAACGACAGAGGGGTACTTGGGAACGCAGGCCATGACGCCCGACGACAGGAACACGAGTTCGCGCGACACTTCAGCCGGGTCGTGCACATATAGAGGGTCCCGGGGTCACTCGCGGCCCCGGAGAATCCTCCCGAGTCTTCGCCACGCCGCGTGGCTTTCGCGTAGATGGGTGATGTAGAGCCTCACCCGCCTGCGCACACAACCGAACCAGCCACCCAGCCCAATCCAGCCAACCTGCCGCGATCCAACACCAGCCCGCCCCGCCGCACGGTGCGCCGGGGTTCTCGTTGTCCTGCGCCTGCTGGCGGGTTGATCCCGTTCGCGGCGGCACTCTGGGTGCATTCATGGATGAACTTCAGGTTCGAAAGACGGACGTCGCGGTGATCAACGTCCGCGAGGTGGCGGAACTCCTGGGCGTCTGTGTTCGCAGCGTCTGGCGAATGAGTCAGAACGGTCAGATCCCCGGGCCGATCCGGTTGGGGCCTCGGATTCTGCGTTGGAGGCTTATGGATCTCCGCGAACACCTCGACCGCAAGGCTGGCGGCGACATGGCCGTGTCCCGGGCAACGTCGGGTGGGCGGGGGGCCCGTCGATGAGCGAGGGGCTCGACGCGAACAACATGCCCCCCGGCACGGCCGCGCACGGCTGCCTCGCCATCGGCGGCGAGCGTGTCGAGGGCGGGTGGCGCTACCCCGAGCGGAACGCCCAGGGCGAGAAGGTTGCCGGGCTCACGCGCTGGGACGCCCCGGCGGAAGGCCAGCCGCGGTACACCGCTGCGAAGGGTGGCAAGCGCGGTCTGATCTTCGCAGCCGACGGCCTGCCTGCGTATGCGGGCACGAGCATGCGTGATCCGATCCTCGTGGCCGAGGGGGCCAGCGATACGGCATGCCTGCACACGTTCGCCTTCACGGCGGTGGGCGCGCCGATGGCAGGGCGCGGTGGGGATGAGCTCGCGCGCCTGCTCCGAGACCGGCATGTCGTCCTCATCGGCGACAACGACACCGCTGGTCGGAAGAGCATCCAGACCCTGGCCGCCGCGCTCTTCAGTGTGTGCGCCTCGGTGCGCTTCACGTTCCCGCCGGACGGTCACAAGGACGTGCGGTCGTGGGTCGCCGACGGCGGGGCTGGCGATGGGGATATCGCTCGACTGATCGAAGAGGCTCAGACATACGCGCCCCCGGCACCTGCGACGCCGGAGCGGCCGCCCGTGCCGGAGTTCGTGCCCTTCCCGACGGACGCGCTGCCGAAAGCTGCCGCCGATCTCGTACGTGCCGGCGCGGATTCACTGCAGGTGGATCCGGGGATGCTCGGCCCGCTCGTCTTGGCGACGATGGCATCCGCAGTCGGAAACTGCCGAACCATCGCGCTGCACTCCTCCTGGCACGAGCCCTCGGTTCTGTGGGTGGCGGTCGTCGCGCCGTCTGGCTCCGGCAAATCACCGGCCCTCGAACTCGTCACCCGCCCCGCCGAGCGCCGCGATGCCGAGGCGCTTCGCGAGCACAGGGAAGCGCTCAAGCAGCACGCTGTCGAGGTGGCTCAGCACGAGAAGGCGATGCGGGGCTGGGAGCGGGCGTCTGGTAAGGGCAACCTGACCGCGACACCGCCTGCAGCTCCGGAGGCACCGGCATGCGAGCGGCACCTCACCAATGACACCACGCTCGAGGGGTTGGCCGCGATGCTCGCCGCGAGCCCGCGCGGACTTCTGCTCGCGTGCGACGAACTGGCCGCGTGGTTCGGCTCGTTCGGCCGTTACGCGGCCAACGGTCGCGCCGCGGGCGAGGCCTCGCGCTGGCTACCGCTTCACCGGGCCAGTTCGCTCCGAGTTGATCGTCGCACCGCGCCGCCACTGCTCGTCGAACGGGCCGCCGTGTGCATTGCGGGGATGATCCAGCCATCGGTCTTCGCCGCGGCGCTCACG
>Ga0154020_10011377_pt1 | contig 10146 bp, 9 predicted proteins | sample Klosneuvirus_201_FD_109709 | JGI IMG/M metagenome (GOLD analysis project Ga0154020, IMG submission 109709) | Active sludge microbial communities from wastewater, Klosterneuburg, Austria - Klosneuvirus_20160825_MG | ecosystem: Engineered > WWTP > Aerobic digester > Activated sludge | place... | reverse complement strand
GCCATGTCCACCGTTGACGCCGCGGTGCGCGTGCGCGCCGACGACAACGTGGAGCCGCTGATCACCACCCGCGTGGACGGCGACACCCTGGTGGTCGGACTGAAGGAAGGCGCAGCCTTCATGGTCAAGGAGCCGGTGCGGGTGCTGGTCGACGCGCGTCAGTTGCAGTCGCTGCAGCTGCGCGGCTCGGGCGACGCCGAGCTGGAGACGCTGAAAACCGATCGCTTCAGCGTCGACCTGAGCGGCAGCGGCGACCTGCACATCGGCCTGCTGGAGGCCAAGGACTTCCAGGCGCGCCTGTCGGGCAGTGGCGATCTGCGCATGGCCGGCCGGGCCGACCAACAGGACTGGGACCTGAGCGGCAGCGGGGACGCCAGCGCATCGAGCCTGACCGGCAGCAAGGTGCGCGCACGCCTGTCGGGCAGCGGCGACCTGGCCCTGGGCGTGTGCCAGGAGCTCGATGCCCAGCTCAGCGGCAGCGGCGATCTGCGCTACGCCGGCCGCCCGACCGTCAAGAGCCAGGTCAGCGGCAGCGGCGAGCTGCTGCGGCGCTGATCAGCGGTTCAGCGGTTCAGCAGCCCGCTGATCTGACCCAGCAGGTCCTGCATCTCCCCCATCGGCAGCCGACCTTCGGGGGTCAGCCGGTCGACCGTGCCGGGCAGCTGCTCGGACAGCTGGGCGGCGATCTGACCCGGCTCGATGCCGAACTGCTGCGCCAGCTGCGCCAACTGCCCGCCACCCAGCACCTGCTCGAGCTGCTGCGGCGAGATGCCGATGTTCTGGCCGGTGCCGATCCAGCTCTGCACCGCTTCGCCCAGACCGCCCTGGGTGAACTGGCGCACCAGTCCTTCCAGCGGGCTGGCCGCCGCGCCCCCCTGCTGACCGGCCAGCATCTGCAGCAAGGCGCCGACCAGCTGCGTCGATCCGCCGTTGCCACCCGCCACCGCCCCGACGATCGAATCCAGCAAGCCCATCGCGCACTCCGGTTGGGAAATGAGGACGCTCAGCATAGGCGCCGGCGGCCGGGGCATGCCGCCGTTTCCGTCACGAAGCCTTGCGGGAGACGAGCCACAGGCCGCCCAAGGTGAACAAGGCGTTGAGCAGCAGCATCTCCAGGCCGATGCGGTAGCTGCCCAGCAATGCGGCCTGATGGGCGTCGATGACGCCACAAGCCAGCGGCGCCAGCAAGGCCACGGGCAGCACCCCGGCGGGACGCAGGCGGCGCGTCGGCGCCAGCAGCGCGAACAGGAACAGACCGAGCAAGGGCCCGTAGGTGTAGCCAGCCAGCTTGAGGATGAGCTGGATCATGCTCGGGTCGTCCAGCCAGCGGAACAGCAGCACCAGGGCCAGAAAGGCCAGCGCATACAGGCGGTGCACGCGGCGGCGCAGGCGGGTCCGCTCGGCCTCGGCGCGTGTCTGACTGCGCAGCAGGTCCAGGCAGGTGCTGGCGGTGAGTGCCGTGAGCGCCCCATCGGCGCTCGGCAGCAAGGCCGACACCAGCGCCAGCACGAAGACGACCTGCGCCAGCAGCGGCAGGTGGCCCAGCACCACGGCCGGGAAGAGGGAGTCGCCGCGCGCCGCGAGCCCGGTGCGTGCGGCGAACAGATGCAGCAGCCCCCCGAGCCAGAGGAACAGGAACACCACGCCGAGCATCAACGTGCTCATCAGCAGCACGTTGCGCTGGGCATCGGCCAGACGCGGTACCGACAGGTTCTTCTGCATCATTTCCTGGTCCAGTCCGGTCATGGCCACGGCGATGGCCACGCCCGCCAGCAACTGCTTGGCCCAGAAGTTCGGCGCATCCGGGTCGTGTTGCCAGACCCGGTTCAGCCCGAGCTCGCCCATCGCCGTCCAGGCCTGCCCGATGTCCATCTGCAGCGCCTGCAGCACCCAGGCCGCGCTGGCCAGCAGGCCGATCAGCATGCCGCTGGTCTGCAGGGTGTCGGTCCAGACGATGGCCTTGACGCCGCCCTCGATCGTGTAGAGGAACACCACACCCACCAGCACCGCCGCCGTGACGGCGAAGGGCAGTTCGAAGGGCACCAGCGGCTGCAGCACGCCGTCGTGCAGCACGCGCCCGACCAGGTACAGGCGCGCGGTGGCACCGAGCAGGCGCGAGACGACGAAGAACAGCGCGCCGCTGCGCTGCGCCTCGCCGCCCAGGCGCGCCGCCAGCAGCTCGTAGATGCTGGTGACGCGCAACGCGTCATAGAGCGGCAGCAGCACGAAGGCGATCAGCGCGTAGCCCACGAACTGGCCCAGCGCGATCTGCAGGTAGCCGAACTGCCCGGCCCCGACGCTGCCCGGCACGCTGATGAAGGTCACGCCCGACAGCGAGGTGCCGATCATGCCGAAGGCCACCAGCAGCCAGGGGCTGCGCCGGTTGCCGATGAAGAAGCTGTCGTTGTCCGCCGCGCCGCCGCGCCGCGCCGCCCAGCGCGCCACCCCAAACAGCAGCAGGAAATAGCCGGCAACGACGGTCAGAAGCAGGGCAGCGCTCATGCGGGGATTGTTCCGGCGCTCCCGTACATTGCCGGTCGGCGCCAACCCGGAGTGGCGCGTTGGTCCGCACCGTGAGATTTGCCGTCCTGTCCCTGCTCCTGCTGCTGGTCGCCTGCACCGGGGGCACCAAGCCCTTGATCGGCCGCGCCGCCGACCCGGTCTACACCCGCGAGACCTTCGAAGCCGACGAAAAGCACTCGCGCCTGCTCGATGCGCCGCCGGCCGAGGCCTGCGAGGCCGCGCGCCGCGCCCTGCTCAGCCAGGGCTATGTGGTGACACGCGCCGAGACCCGCCTGGTGCAGGGCGCCAAGCGCTTCCAGCCCGAGGGTGAGGTGCATGTGGAGATCAGTTTCCACATCGTCTGCGCCGGCGAGGGCGAGCGCACCGCCACCTTGTTCGTCAGCGCGCAGCAGGATCGCTATGTGCTCAAAAAGAACCCGACCGCCGCCACCGTCGGGGTCAGCGCCTTGGGCTCGATCAGCATGCCGGTCGGTTCGACCGAGGACTCGCTGGTCAAGGTGGCCAGCGAGACCATCCCTGCCGGCCGCTTCTACGACCGCTTCTTCGCACTCGTTCAACAGACCTTGCGGCAGGAACGCACGACGCCTTGATGGCGCCGATGCAACGCCGGCGTCCATTTCGCCGCACTTGCGCAGACAATGCGCGCCGCTTTGCCGCTCTTGACCCTGAGGTTTCGGGTCGTGGCCGCCGCCCAAGGGCGCGGTTTCGGGTTTTCGGTTTTCGGTGTGATGGGGCTGTGCAGCGCGTTTAGGTCGTTCGCTTTGATCGACCGTTTATGACATCTCAGCTAGGAAATCCATGAGCACCTCCAAGACCGGCACCGTCAAGTGGTTCAACGACGGCAAGGGCTTCGGCTTCATCACCCCCGACGACGGTGGCCAAGACCTGTTCGCGCACTTCAGCGCGATCACGGGCAAGGGCTTCAAGTCGCTGCAAGAAAACCAACGCGTCGAGTTCGACGTGGTGCCGGGCCAGAAGGGCCCGCAAGCCGCCAACATCCGCCCGCTGTAAAACAGCCGCGCGAGATACCAGCAACGCCCGGGTCGCCCCGGGCGTTTTCGTTTCCAGGAGCAAAAGGATGGCCAAGGAAGAACTGATTGAAATGCGCGGCAAGGTGGACGAGGTTCTGCCGGACTCGCGGTATCGCGTCACGCTGGAAAACGGGCATCAGTTGATCGCCTACACCAGCGGCAAGATGAAGAAAAACCACATTCGCATCCTGGCCGGGGACTCGGTGGCGCTCGAACTGAGCCCCTACGACCTCGGCAAGGGACGCATCACATTCCGCCACCTGCCGGGTCGCAGCAGCACCTGACACCGAACTGCAACACGTTCGGGGCAATCTGTCCTCATGGCAAAAAACTTTGAATCGATGGAGGCCAGCAACGCCTCCGGCAACCCGAGCATCCACGAAGTCAGCGACCCCGCGCGTCGCCTGTGGCTGCGCGGCGGTTTGGGTGCCAGCGTGGCCGGCCTGCTGTCGCCGTTGGCGGTGCCGGGCGGTGCGCTTGGCGCCCTGCTCGCGGGTTGCTCGACCGCGCCGCCGTTGGGATCAACCCCGTTGCTGGGCTTCAGCTCCGTGGCGCTCTCCGAAGCCGATAGCGTGACGGTGCCCAAGGGCTACATGGCGCAGGTGCTGCAGGCCTGGGGTGAGCCGGTCGGCGTGCCCGGCAATGCGCCGGCCTTCCGTTTCGACGGCAGCAACAGCGCCGCCGACCAGGCCGTGCAGATGGGCATGCACCACGACGGCCTGGGCTTCTTCGCACTCGACGGGCGCAGCGACCGCGGCCTGCTGGTGTCCAACCACGAGTACGCCGACCACGGCCTGCTGTTCACCGACGGTGGCCGCGAATGGGGCCCCGAGCAGGTGGCCAAGAGCCAGGCTGCGCACGGCTTCTCGGTCACCGAGATCGCCCGCCAGGCCGACGGCCGCTGGCAGGCCGAGCGCTCCTCGCGCCGCGCACGGCGCATCACCGCCGCCACCCCGCACGCACTGGGCGGTCCGGCGGCCGGCCACAAGCTGATGCGCACCGCCGCCGACCCCGAAGGACGGCGCGTGCTGGGCACCTTCGCCAACTGCGCGGCCAGCCGCACGCCCTGGGGCAGCTACCTGGCCGGCGAAGAGAACTTCATCGGCTACTTCCTCGGCCCGAACCGCCCCAACGAGCACGAGCGGCGCTGGGGCATGCGACCCGGCGAGCAGTACGGCTACCGCTGGGCCGAGCACGACGAGCGCTTCATGGTGGAGCGCCACCGCAACGAACCCAACCGCTTCGGCTGGGTGGTCGAGTTCGACCCCTACGACCCCGACAGCGTGCCGGTCAAGCGCACCGCTCTGGGTCGCGCCGCGCACGAGGGCGCCACGGTGGCGATGACCCGGGACGGCCGTGCCGTCGTCTACTCGGGCGAGGACGCGCGCTTCGAGTACATCTACAAATTCGTCAGCCGCGACAAGGTTCGGCCGGGTGGCTTCAAGGCCAATGCCGAACTGCTCGACCATGGCACGCTCTACGTGGCGCGCTTCGACGCCGACGGCCGTGGCCGCTGGCTGCCGCTGCTGCACGGGCGCGGCGGCCTGACGCTCGAGAATGACTTTGCTGACCAGGGCGAGGTGCTGATCAAGGCGCGCCAGGCCAGCGACCGCCTGGGCGCCACCAAGATGGACCGCCCGGAGTGGATTGCCGTCGACCCGCAGGGCAACGTCTATTGCACGCTGACCAACAACAGCCAGCGCGGCGCACCGGGGCGCCCCGCCGTGGACGCGGCCAACCCGCGCGAAAACAATGTGGGCGGGCACATTCTTCGCTGGAAGGAAGACGGCGACTTCGACGGCGAGACCTTCGCCTGGTCGCATTTCGTGCTGGCGGGCGACCCCCGGGAGGCACGCGATGGCGCGCGCGGCCGGATGCAGGGCGACGCGTTCGCCTGCCCCGACGGCTTGTTTGCCGACGCCCGCGGTCTGCTGTGGATTCAGACCGACATGAGCAGCTCCGAAATGGGCGTCGGAGTGGCTTACCTGAAGCGTGATCCGACGCTGGGCGAACTGGGCCCCAAGGAAGTGGCGCGCCTGGGCAACAACGTCATGCTCGCGGCCGATCCGGCAACGGGCGAAGTGCGTCGCTTCCTGGTGGGGCCGGTGGGCGCGGAGATCACCGGCGCCGACATGACGCCCGACGGCCGCACCCTGTTCATCAACGTCCAGCACCCCGGCGAAACCCCGGGCGACCGCAGCGACCCGGCCAACCCGCGCCTGTTCTCCAACTGGCCCGACCAGCGTCCCGACGGTCGACCGCGCAGTGCCACACTGGCGATCCGCAAACTCGACGGCGGGGTGATCGGCAGCTAGGCCGCACTCACCGCGCCCTGCCCCCCATGCGAAACGCCTCACTCACCGCCGCCCTGCTGGGCCTGTGCCTTCTGTCAGCGACCAGCCATGCGGTCGAGGTCGACGTCGGCGTTTCTGTGCAGATCTCGCAACCCGGCGTCTACGGCCGTATCGACATCGGCCGCTACCCGCAGCCGCAGCTGGTGCTGGGCAGCCCGGTGCTGATCCAGCGCGAGCGGGTCAGCCACGAGCCGGTCTACCTCTGGGTGCCCCCGGGCCACCAGAAAAACTGGCGCAAGCACTGCGCGCGCTACCAGGCCTGCGGCGTGCCGGTCTACTTCGTGAAGGACGGCTGGTACCAACGCGAGGTGGTGGGCGGCCGCGGCGAGCCCAAGGGCAAGGGCCGCGGGCACGGGCACGGCAAGGGCCACGGCTGAGCGCCGGCGCGCGCTGCCACAGCTCGGCGAATGCGTCCCAGGGGCTGGCGTCGACGGGGAGACCTTGTTTCATCTCCGCTCAGACGCGAAAAGGGGCCGCCGGCGACAGCGACCCCGCGCTGGGGGCTAAGGCTCAGGAGTACTTGATCGAGCAGCCGTAGGGCGTGCTGCTGGGCTTGCTCACGGCCTGCCCCGCCTTCAATTCGCCCAGCGCCTGCCGCACATAGTTGGTGGCGGCGGGGATGTCGGCCGGGTTGGCGCTCGGCTTGGAGTCGATGGCGCCGGCATAGACCAGGGTGCCGGCCGGGTTCACCACATAGAGGTGCGGCGTGGTGCGTGCGCCCCAGGCCTTGCCCACCTTGCCGTCGTCGTCCATCAGCAGCGCGCTGGCGCCGCTGCCCTGCTGCTGCATCCACGAGGCCAGTTCGGTGGGCTGCTTGTAGTCGGCGTGGCCGGGGTGGGTGGAACTGACCGTCAACCACACCACGCCGTCGCCCGCAGCAGCCTTCTGGGTCGCCTGCATATGGCCGGCGCCGTAGTGCTTCTTGACGAAGGGGCAGCTCGGATTGACCCATTCGAGCACCACGGTCTTGCCGCGGAAATCGGCCAGGTTGACGAGCTTGCCGGCGCTGTCCTTGAGCGCCAGCGCCGGGGCGCTCTGACCGACGGTCTGTGCCAGAACCGGAGCGGACAGCAAGGCGGCGGACAGGGCCGCACAGGCAACGAGGGAACGACGCAGCATCGGGTAACTCTCCTAGGGAGCGGTGGGGGGAAGAGCGGCCAGCGCCTCACGCACGCCGGCGGCGGACAGGATCTCTGGCAAGAGCTGGGGCTGCGCTCGGCCCGGCGCGTACAGCGCATAGACCGGCACACCGCTGCGCCCGAGGCGGCGCAGCTCTTCGCTGATGACGGCGTCGCGGCGCGTCCAGTCGGCGCGCAGCTTGAGCACCCGGCGCGTCTCGAAGTCGCCCAGCACCTGGGCGTCGGCGAGCGCGCCGCGCTTGTTGAATTGGCAGCTGATGCACCAGGCCGCCGTGAAGTCGACGAACACCGCTCGGCCGGCGGCCAGCGCCTCGGCCTGCGTCTGTGGCGACCAGGCCTGCCAGCCCTCGCCCGCCGGCTGCGCGCCAGCTGCCGCGTCGCCCGGTTCGGCCCGCAGCACCGGCAGCGACCACCACAGACCGAGCGCCAGCGCCGCCAGCGCCAGCGCGCGCCATCCCCTTGTGCCCTGCGACCAGGCCCAGACGGCCAGGCTCAAGGCCAGCAGCAGGGCCACCAGGGCCACCAGGGCCGCCAGCCCGAGCTGCATGCCCAGCACCCAGGCCAGCCACAGCACCGTGGCCAGCATCGGGAAGGCCAGCAGCGTGCGCAGCCGCGCCATCCAGGGCCCCGGTCGCGGCAGGCGCTGCGCCAGCGGCGGCCACAGCGCCAGCAGCGCGTAGGGCGCGGCCAGGCCGAAACCGAGCGCGGCGAACACCGCCAGCCCTTGCGCGGCCGGCAGGGTCAGCGCCGCGCCGAGCGCCGCGCCCATGAAGGGGGCGGTGCAGGGCGAGGCCACGGCCACCGCCAGCACGCCGGTGGCGAACTGGTCGAGCCAGGGCTGGCGTGCGCGCCAGCCGGCCAGGCTGCCGGGCGCGAGATTGCCGAATTCGAAGACGCCGAACAGGTTCAGTGCGATCAGCGTGAAGAGCAGGGCCAGACCGATCACCACCGCCGGCTGCTGCAACTGGAAGCCCCAGCCGATCTGGTCGCCGCCGGCGCGCAGCAGCAACAGCAATCCGGCCAGGGCGAGGAAGCTCAGCACCACACCGGCCGTGTAAGCCGCTGCGCCGACGTGGCGCTGGTGCGGCTCCTCGCGTACCAGCGCCAGCGCCTTCAGGCTGAGCACCGGGAACACGCAGGGCATCAGATTGAGCAGCAGGCCGCCCAGGAAGGCCAGCAGCAGGCTGAGCGCCAGGCCGGTGGCCGCCGGCGCGCTGCCGGTGGCGTCCGGCGCGTTGCCGGCCGCGCTGGTCGCGCCCACCGATGCAACCGACGCGGCCGGATCCCAGCCGCCGCTCAAACTGAACTGCAGGCTGACGGCCTCGTCACCCTGGCGCAGCACGGCGCCCAGGGCGCTGGGGCTCTCGCTGCGCTGCGGGTTGAGCGGCACGCGCAGCTGCAGGGCGTCGCCCTGCCACTGCTGCTGCTCGGGTTGGGCGTGGTCGATGACGCCCGGGTCGACCGCAAAGTAGGCCAGCGTCTGCCCCTGCCAGGCCGGCGGCAGACCCTGCACGCGCAAAGCCAGCGCCTGACCCTCGACGCGCGCCTGTACCCGGGCCGCCGCCAGCGGCTGGGGCTCGGCGGCCAGCGCGGCCTCGAAGGCCGCGCGGTGGGCGTCGACGACGGCGCCGGGGCGCAGGCGCAGCAGGTACTCGCCCTGCTCGGGGATGCAGCTCTCGCGGCACACCAACCAGCTGGCCGACAGCTTCACCACGAAGTCGCCGCTGGGCAGGGCGGCCGGCAGGCTCACCGACACCGGCAGCAGCAGCTCGCCCTCGTAGCCGTAGTTCAGCAGCGGCCCGAAGGGCAGCTTGTGCGGCGCCGGCCATCGGATGTCGTCGGCCTGCGCGCCCTCCGGCAGGGTCCAGTTCAGTTGCGTGGCCAGGCCGGAATCGCCCGGGTTCTTCCAGTAGGTGTGCCAGTGCGGCGCGTGCCGGATGGACAGGCCGAGCCACAAAGGCTGGCCCGGCGCCAGGCCCTGCGGGGCGTGGGCCAGCAGCTCGGTGCGGGTGTATTCGGTCTGCAGCGGGGCCGCCGACGCGGGCGGGGTCAGCACGGCCAGCGCCAGCGCGACGAAAAGAAGGATGCGGTTCATGGGCGGGGCGAACTCTAGAGCTTCGGCAGCGTCCCTGCCGCTCGTCAGGCATGCTGGGGGCATGGCATGGATTCGCACCGCGCTCGCGCTGGCGCTCGGCGCCGGGCTGTCGCTCGGGCTGGCGCGCTTCGCCTACGCGCTGCAGCTGCCGGCCATGCGGGCGGACTTGGGCTGGAGCTACGCCACCGCCGGGTTGCTCAACACGCTGAACGCCGTCGGCTACCTGATCGGCGCGCTGGCCATGCCGCGGCTGCTGCGGCGTCACGCTGCCAGGGCGCTCTTCCTGGCCGGCGGCGCCGGCGCGGTGCTGTTGCTGGCGCTGCACGCGCTGTCGGGACAGGTGGCCTGGCTGCTGCCCTGCCGGCTGCTGCTGGGGGTCTGTTCGGCGCTCACCTTCGTGGCCGGCGGCCTGCTGGCGGCGCGCCTGGGGCTGCGGCCCGGGGTCCGGCCGGCGCAGGTGCTCGGCCTCTATTACGGCGGCACCGGGCTGGGCATCGTGGCGGCGGCGCTGGCCCTGCCGCCGCTGCTGCAGCCGGGTTCGGCTTGGCCGGCCTCGTGGCTGGCGCTGGCGCTGCTGGGTGCGGGCGCGCTGGCGCTGCTGGGTGCGGGCGCGCTGGCGCTGATGGCGCGGGGAACGCGCGGGCTGGACGAGACCGTGCAGCGCGCCGCGACCGGCACCCCGGACGGCCGCGCGCACTGGCGCTGGCGCGACTTCGGCTTCGGTCTGGCCGGCTACCTGTGCTTCGGGCTGGGCTATATCGGCTACATGACCTTCGTGGTGGCCCTGCTGCGACAGCAGGGACGCAGCGAGACCGAGGTGGCAGGCTTCTACGCCCTGCTCGGGCTGGCGACGCTGGCGTCCGCCTGGCTCTGGGCGCCGCTGCTGGCGCGCTTTCGCGACGGCCGGCCGATGGCCCTGCTCAACAGCCTGCTGGCCCTGGCCACGCTGCTGCCGGTGCTGGGCACCGACGCGGCCTTGCTGCTCGCCTCCGGCCTGCTGTTCG
>Ga0154020_10011376_pt1 | contig 10147 bp, 12 predicted proteins | sample Klosneuvirus_201_FD_109709 | JGI IMG/M metagenome (GOLD analysis project Ga0154020, IMG submission 109709) | Active sludge microbial communities from wastewater, Klosterneuburg, Austria - Klosneuvirus_20160825_MG | ecosystem: Engineered > WWTP > Aerobic digester > Activated sludge | place... | reverse complement strand
GACATCGCCGAAAATCCCGACAGCTACGAAATCCACGCCGAACTTCCCGGCATGCGCGAAGAGGACATCAACCTCACCCTGAACAACAACGTCCTCACCGTTTCCGGTGAAAAGAAGCGCGAAGTCAAGGAAGAAAAGGATAACTTCGTCCGCGTCGAGCGCAGTTACGGCAAGTTCGAGCGTAGCTTCAGTCTGCCCAACAACATCGCCGCCGACCGCGTGGCCGCAAACTATGCCGACGGTGTCTTGAAAATCACTCTTCCAAAATCCGAAGAGGCCAAAAGCCGCACCATCAAAGTCAGCAAGTAACTTTATGATTCGCCGTTATGGGTCACTCGACCCGCAACGGCAACCTCTTGCCATCAATCTACCCTCTCTCGGCAGGGGTGAGGGATTACATAAAACAGGCGCGCCAGCCCGAGGGGGTTCTGGCGCGCTTTGGCTTCACCTTGGTAACCGTATGCGTACCCACCACAAATTGACTCCAGCGAATCAAATTCCTATCTTGCTTCAGCTTGCGTGATATTATGCGGACAGAAACTCTGCCCGATGTGCTCACAACTGAAGGAGAAAATCATGCCCCTTTCCAAACGGTTTGTGGCAGAAATGTTCGGAACATTCTGGCTCGTGTTTGGCGGATGCGGTAGCGCGGTTCTCGCGGCGGGATTTCCCAAATTGGGAATTGCTTTCGTTGGTGTCTCTCTCGCATTTGGTTTGACCGTCCTCACCATGGCATACGCGATTGGCCATATCTCAGGTTGTCATCTTAACCCTGCAGTGTCAATCGGACTTTGGGCAGGAAAGAGATTTCCGGCCTCCGAGTTGCTCCCTTACATTCTTGCACAGATTATCGGTGCTGTTCTCGGTGCGGGTGTTCTCTATCTGATTGCCAGTGGCGCGGCCGGATTTGATGTGTCCGGAGGATTTGCATCCAATGGTTATGCGGAACACTCTCCCGGCGGCTATTCTTTAATGGCCTGTCTGATTGCTGAAGTTGTGTTGACCTGTTTCTTTTTGCTTATCATTCTCGGCTCAACTCATTCGCTCGCGCCCAAAGGCTTCGCTCCCATCGCAATCGGCCTTGGATTGACGCTGATTCACTTAATCAGTATTCCCGTCACCAACACCTCCGTAAATCCTGCCCGCAGTACCGGCCCGGCAATCTTCGTCGGAGACTGGGCCTTGTCACAGCTTTGGCTCTTCTGGGTTGCTCCCATTGTCGGAGCAATGCTTGCTGGCTGGATCTACAATTGGCTCGCTCCGGAGAAATAGAATTTCTCCCGCGAAACTTTGAACAAGAAACAGGCTCCTTCCGGAGCCTGTTTTATTTTTCGTCATGAAGCTGCACAGCGAAGGATCTCTCTGATTTCCCCCAGTCCTCTGGGGGGATATATAGGGGGGTAAAATGTTTTGCAACCGCACTAACGTAAGCAAAACCTTGTAGGGGCGGATGGCAATCCGCCCGCGCCAAGCAAGATCAATGATGTTAAGCCCATTGTCATCCTGAACAAAGTGAAGGACCTACCCAAGCACAACGAAAATGTTCGCGCATCCAACAACGTAAAACGTGTCGTCATCCTGAAGGTTTCAGCAGAAACCTGAAGGACCCCTCAGATTTCCCCCCCAAATCTGCCGCAGATTTGGGGGGATAAAAGGGGGGCTTCTGCTATTTCAACAAAACAACTTTCTTCAAAACAGCTTGCGAGTTCGCACTCGCCCTCAAAAAATAAACCCCACTCGAGAGCGCCGCAGGCGCAACATAAGAAATCGTTTGCGATGAGAGTCTCCCCCGATAAACCACATCAACCTCTCTCCCCAACAAATCATACAGCGAAACCGTCACCTCCTGATGCAACGGCACATCAAGCGAAATCGAGAGCGTCGAGTTGAACGGGTTGGGGAAGGCCTTGACAATCCGAAAAGCACCCGGCACCGTTGGACCGTCCTCGTCCACATTTGTCCTCGGCCCTAATGTGCCGTCAAGATTGACATGATAGAAAGCATATCCAGTTGATGTCGAAAGTAGTCCGATCAGACCACCCTCTTCTACTGTCGTCCACCTCGTTGAACCACAACTTGTGCAGTCAAAGACAACTATTGAATCCTGCCAAGCTGGTGTCATATCAGGCTGCCATCGCCACACTTTGCCTTGCATCTCGTAGTAGTAGCCCCCTCCTAAGCCGTCTGACTGACTGATCACGCGTGGTTCTGGCGCAGACGATGCAAAGTGATTTGCCTCGCTGTCATAGCGGTTGATAATCGTCGTCGAATCGGTTACTTCCTGATGGTGGAAAAACCCTCCTGTCTCGTCAGGCAAGATCGCCCCGATGAAAACATTGGCGCTATCCGTTCGTAGAATTCTACCGCCCTGCTCCCACTGATTAACCATATTGGTATCCAGCAGATAAACATTCTGCATGACCAGCCCCGAAGTTTCCACACTGGTCCTGTACAAAATCCGATTTGCAGACAGCGTAATATTGAGTTGATACTCGCCCTGGGTTGTCACTGTGCGGCCGCCCGCTTCAAATACGGAATCCCCTTGTGCATTAAACCGTTGACCATGAAGCTCGCTGGGCTGCTCCGGCTCCCACCAGAAATCAAATACTCCCCCAGTCTGGTCGCGGTGCAAGTACATGCCCCGCATCCGAACGCCTGGTAACTGGTACCTCAGCTCGCCCGTCGATGAGAGATGGTTGTAATATCGCCCGCCCGCCATGTGCCTCATAACAAGATGAACTCCTCCCAGCAAATCACTTTGGCCCTCCCATCCACCTGCAAGATCCCAAAGACCCTCATACCCCCGTCTCGCCAGCCTTAGAGTTGTATCGGCGGAAAACTGAACGCGACCGAAACCCGACAAGCCCAGTGAATCGTACTTGACTGCGACTAGTCCGACGAATGTGGGATTTATGAAGTCGTCGAGCAGATACCGTTCAGTCAAGACAATCACTGTGCCGAGAGGTTCGGAAGGTATTAGCCTGACTATTCCGGTTTGAAAATCTGTCCCATAATTAGGTTCGTCCACTCGAATCATGTCCGGGCATTCATTGCCTTGCAACGACAAATAGCCGTCCGCATTCACATGCACTAACCAGTAGCGACGCTCATCCGCCCACCCACTTGTGGAAAATCCTGTCGTCACGAAAACGCCGCCGAGACCGTCGCTACAGATGCTACTGATCCCCGCTGGCACTCGATAAATGCCACAACTATGTCGGATGTGCCCCTGCGGATTATCGCTCCACTGCGATATTCCTGCGGCATTGATTCCCAACAACAAAAGCGCAAACCCCACCCGCTTCAAGAGATTGAACACAGAGAGAATTCGCGTCTGAAGAAAATCACACTTCATACCCCAATCTACACACACCCCACTAATTCCGCAAGTATTATCTTCCGCCACCCGTAGTGGCAGACCTTGGTCTGCCTTTATTGTAGGGACAGGCGTGTTTGTGTTGTTGATTCTCTCCGGTCTGCTGCGTGGCGATCAATTTGCGACTGCACGGACCTCGTATGTTCCCTGTTCCGGCAGGGATACCGAATCAATGAAGGTTGGTTCGACGGAAGTGCCAATAAGCGTGAACGAATCAACAACTGAAATCGCCCGAAAGACGGAATAATAATCAATTGTGATCGGGCCGCCGTTGACGTCCTGTGTAACCGGCAACCAAGAAAGCAGGATAGAGCGCTGGTCCGGTGAAGCCATAGCGACCAAGTTAACGGGTGGAGACGGAGGGACAGGAACGAAGAAAGAGACATCAAGAGTTTCAAACTCCGAGTAGTCAGATACGTAGGCAACGCTTCCAATCACTTGGACATCTTCGCAGATACCGGGAGTATTGTACCAGCCGACGCGGGTCGGCGTGACCGGGTTACTGATGTCGATCACGCTCAGCCCCTGGTAGGTATCCGCTACATACGCGTAATTGCCGGAGAGAGAAATCCCGAAAGCATCGTTCGGCGTGTCGCAGGTCCCTACAAGAGTGGGCGCGGTGGGATTACTGACATTTAGAATGATTAGCCCCGTGCGCCCGTCGCAGACATACGCGTATTCGTCACGAAGTTCGAGGTCCGCCGCGTAATTCGGTGTGTTGTAAGTTGATACCAATGTCGGCGCGGAGGGCACACTGACGTTCAGGATCAGCACACCGTTGTATGTATTGGAAACATAGGCGTAATCGTCCCTGACGGTCACGCTATGAAATGAACTGGTTCCCGAGTAGAATCCAGTTTCTGTGGGAGCGGCTGGATTGGATATGTTGATAATGCGCAGGCTGCTGTAATTATCCGCGATGTACGCATAACTGCCACTGACCCAAACACCATAAGCTTCGCCGGGAGTATTACGCGAACCGACAAAGGTTGGGTGGGCGGGATTTGAGATGTTGAGGATTTGAAGACCAGAAGCCTGATCAGCCACATACGCATAGTTACCGCGCACGAAAACGGCGTCTGCGATGTCCGGTGTTTCGCCCCGTCCGACCGAGACGATTGACCGAGGATCGGAGATGTTGAGGATCAAGAGGTCCCCGCCGCCGTTCGCGACGTATGCATAAGGGGGAACGACCGATATTCTGTGAGCCCCGTATGTTTCGATAATGTCGAGGATTCCGACATGGAGACTGTCTTGAGCTTGAGAAAACGTGGTCAGGCAAAGGCAAAACAGCGCAAGCGCTGACGAACGAAGGTGCTGCATATTCATAAGAAGAACCAAATTGACGAAGGACTTGGTGCCAGGTCAGATCAAATAGAAATCTCGATTACCAGGCTTGTGAAAAAATACGCATAAATCTTCGTGGAGTCCAGAAGTTTTGAACCAAACCCGAAGTTATTGATCGCGGCGGCACCCGTTGTGGGTGCCCCAAACCCGAGAAATGCCTCCCCAAACCCGCACTTTTTACCCAACTCAAGCCGTTTCAAGAGTTTGTTAAGTTCAATAAAACAAAAACAATACTTGACCATCCGTTCAAATTATCGTATATTGTGGGTATCAAAATAACAGCAGGATAGGACCTTGTGAATTTTAGTGCACCCCCGAAAATTAACCTCTTGTTAAACCGAGACAACCGTTCCGTCAATTGTTAGCGTTTTACACAGAAACAACCCCTTACAACCCCTCCTCGCCTCTCCAAATTCCCCGCAAAAAACGCGGCAACCCTTTCGAGCCGCCGCATTATTCTTAGAGCTTCGAGCGAAGCGCAAAACCCGCTTTACAAGCGGTTAGCCGCCTAAGGTTACGTCTTGGGATTCGTACCATCTTAGGGCTTGAAAGAAGTGCTCGGGTGCGAAGTCGGGCCAGAGTTCATCTAAGATGAAGAAGTCGGCATAGACTGCTTGGACGGGAAGCAGGCCGCTCAATCTTCTTCTTCCGCCCCATCTTACGACCAAGTCAATTCTTGAGACTTCGGCTGAGCCGATGGAGTCCATGAACGATTTGCGCGAGCCGCCGCCGTTGGAGTTTGCGGCTTTGTTGAGATCCCAGTGCCAATCGTAGTTGACTAAGAAATTGATTTTGATGCCGCCTCTGCCGAAGGTTTGGCGGGTGCGGTAGGGCCGCAACTCGACGGGAAAGAGCGGCGAGTCATCGTTGCCGACGACGAGCAATTCTGCATCGAGTTTGGAGAGACCTTCGACGGCTTCGACACAGGCTTGACGGAACGCGGCGGTTTGCTCGGGCGGACGTTTGGTGTTGTCGCTCGTGAAACCGTACACGCTCAGCTCTTCGACTCCCAAGGCGACGGCAAGATGATACAGCTCGAAGCCTGGCCCCAGACCGTAAGCATAGCCTTCATCTTTACTCATGCCGCGCTCAACAGCCCAGCGGCGGTTGCCGTCGGGAATAAACGCGACGTGCTTGGGCAACCGTTTGAATTTGGGCAGCTCGAGCAAGGTGCTTTCGGGCCGAACAGGTGTCGCAAGGGTCATGGGGCTGGCCGTTAGAGTGAAGGGGGGACGAAGCGAACTCTTCAAAGTGCGGAGAAATAATTTGGGTTGCAACCGCCCCCCTTAGTCCCCCCAAATCTGCGGCAGATTTGGAGGGAGAGCAGAAAATACTTGACAAATGGGTTTTGGTTTTGTATATTACCTGCAAGTTAATTAACCAGATTGTTAATTACAACTATGCAAGACAGACTAACTCAAACATTTTCAGCGCTTGCCGATCCTACACGGCGAGCGATATTGGCCAGACTTTCGTCCGGGGAAACCTCGGTGAATGATTTGGCGCGACCGTTTAAGATGACGGCTCCGGCGATTACCAAGCACCTGAAGGTATTGGAAAAAGCGGGGTTAATCTCAAGAACGCGGCATGCCCAGTGGCGGCCAGCCAAGCTGGAGGCACTTCCGCTCAAGGAGGCTTCGGATTGGATTGAGCAGTACCGTCAGATGTGGGAAGCGCGGTTTGACCGACTTGAGGAGTACTTGAAATATTTGCAAGCAAAGGGGAGTGACCATGACGGAGAATAAGAAAACCGTCGAGCGCTACATGGACGGATTCAACAAGTGGGACCATGAGCAGATTCTGTCGTGCCTGACGGACGACGTCGTGTGGGATATGCCGGGACAATATCATTGGGAAGGCAAGGCGGCCTTTACGAAAGAAATTACCAATGAGATGTTTGTCGGGAAGCCGATTGTGACAACGACGCGGATGATTGAAGAGAACGATATCGTCATTGCCGAGGGAACGGCACAGGCCATGCGCAAAGAGGGCGGGGTGCTGTATGTGATGTTTAGCGACGTGTTTGAAATGCGCGGCGGCAAGATTAAGCGGCTCATCTCTTATATCATGGAAGTAAAGAGCTTTGACATTAGTAAATGGGGTGTAAAATGAAGAACAAGATTTCAACGTGCCTTTGGTATGACGGCAAGGCTCAAGAAGCCGCGAATTTCTATGTATTGCTGTTTAAGGATGCGCGAATCATCGAGAGCAATCCGATGACGACCATGTTTGAACTCGACGGTCATCAATATGTCGCGATTAACGGCGGGCCGATGTACAAGTTTACCGAGGCGATTTCGCTGATCGTAAACTGCGAAACGCAGGCGGAGATTGATTCCTTTTGGAGCAAGTTGGCTGAAGGCGGATCGGAGGGGCAATGCGGGTGGCTCAAGGATAGGTATGGGCTATCGTGGCAGGTGATTCCATATTCGCTTGGCAAGATGCTGCAAGATCCGGACAGAGAAAAATCCGGGCGGGCGTTTCAGGCTATGTTGCAAATGAAGAAGCTCGATATTGCGGCCTTGACAAAAGCATTTGAAGGCAAGTAACCGACAAGTAAATAACATGAACACCATAAGCAAACAACACGCAACAACTGCTGGCCGTGAAATTGTTACGTCGCGACTTGTCAACGCGCCGCGCAGTTTAGTTTGGAAAGTTTTTACCGATCCGAATCATCTCTCACATTGGTGGGGACCAAACGGGTTTTGGTCATCTACCAAGGAATACGATTTCCGAGTCGGCGGCACGTGGAGATTTATGATGCATGGGCCGGACGGAATTGATTACCCGAACAAGGTCGTCTTCGATGATATTGACGAGCCGAATTATGTCTTCTACAAGCATATGGGGGAAGACGGCATGTCGCATGTGTACTTTGAAGCGATGATTTCGTTTGAAGAGCAGGGTGACAAGACGAATGTGACGCTGCGCTCGATTTTCCCAACGGCGCAAGAGCACGATTTTGTGATTGAAAACTACGGAGCAGTGCAGGGTGCCCAGCAGACGCTGGCGAGGCTTAACGAGTTTGTGTTGCATCAGCAGAAAAAAGATACTCACAAGCTTGAATTGACTATGCCGAGTGAGCTTGAAGCGCGTTTCTCGCGGTTGTTTGACGCACCGCGAGAAATGGTCTGGAAAGCTTGGACGGACAAAGAGCATTTGCCAAAGTGGATGACAGGGCCGGACGGCTGGACAATGGAAGTGCTGGAAAACGATTTGCGTCCGGGTGGAAATTGGAAGTATGTGTGGCGAAAGACTGACGGGGTCGAGATGGCGATGCATGGAGTTCACAAGGAAATTGTCGCGCCATCGAAGCTTGTTTCAACAGAGAATTGGGGTGGGCCGTATCCACAAACGGTGAATCATCTGGTGCTGACCGAAGAAAACGGTAAGACGCGCATGACTCTCACGATTATCTATCCGACTAAGGAGGCTCGCGAAGCCGCGCTTAAGACTGGAATGGATGATGGCATGACCGTGAGCTTCGACAGACTGAATAAACTTGCGGCCAGCCTGTAATGAACGAGGTTGACAAATACCTCAAAGCGCTCCCTACTGAGCAGAGAGAAGCGCTTGAGAAGCTAAGGCAGACGATTCTCTCTGTGGCGAAAGGCGCGGAAGAGAAAATGTCTTACGGGATGCCGACGGTGTATTACAAGGGGAATTTGGTACACTACGCGGCGTTCACGAATCACATGAGTTTGTTTGGGGCAAGCGCATTTATGACTAAAGAGCTGAAGGATGAACTCGAGGGGTACAAGACTTCAAAGGGGACGATTCAGTTCACAGTGGAAAAGCCGCTGCCTGTAACTTTGGTGAAACGAATTGTGAAAGCGCGCATGCAGGAAAATGAAGCCAACGCGGAAGCGAAGGCTGCAAAGAAAGCGAAGAAGACAAAATGAGCAGATCCAACTCCATCTCACGGTGGGTGAGTTTCGGGCCGCAGTTTCACGCTCTGCTGCGTATCGTGACCGCGTTTATGTTCATGCAATCTGGTACTATGAAACTGTTCGCGTGGCCGATGGGAATGCCGCCGGATAATAGTACGGCGGTATTCGGGACGCAGATTTGGATAGGCGGGTTTCTGGAAGTATTCGGCGGACTCCTGATGCTTATTGGGTGGTGGACTCGTCCGGTGGCATTTATTCTGGCCGGAGAGATGGCGGTGGCGTATTTTCAGTTTCACCAGCCGTCGGGATTTTGGCCAGTGGAAAACGGCGGAGTAGCAGCAGTGGCGTACTGCTTCTTATTTCTCTACTACTCAGCCGCAGGTGCGGGGCCGTGGAGTGTGGATGCATGGAAATCAAAGTAGATTGAACATTTCAGATAGAAACCATAGAAAGAACTCGGGAGATACGGAGATGAGCGCACTGGATAAAATGCCGGTTGAGATTCTCGACCGTACGATTGTATTCACACGCATGTTTGAAGCGCCACGCCAGTTGGTGTGGGACGCGTGGACAAAGAAAGAGCATCTTGAGAAGTGGTGGGGGCCGCATCACTTCACGAACAAGAATTGCAGTGTGAGTCTGAAAAAAGACGGCAAGATGCTGGTGACGATGGTGGGACCAGACGGTGGAGAATATCCGTGCGAATTTGTCTATAATGAAATCTTGCCGATTGAAAAGATCGTGTGGACAGATGTGGTGCATGATGGAGAATTTTGGGGTCCCGATGGTCCGCCGCCGAGCAGTGTGCTGACGATGCTATTTGAAGATCTCGGAAACATGACTAAGTTAACGATGATTTCGAAATTCGAAAACAACGAAGGTCGCGATAAGATTCTCAAGATGGGAGCCGCGCAAGGCTGGGCGGAAAGTTTGGAAAGACTGGACGATTTGTTGAAGGGATAGTGCGCTCGCAAACCAGAATATCAAGCGGGCAAACTCATTTGAGATTGCCCGCTTTTGCTGTGAAAAAAGTTGCGCATATGTAGATATTCAAATCTTAGAAACAATGCGAAATTGACTATTTGTGTCTTATTTTAACTACTCCTCTCCATGTGAAGGATTTCACAACGCGTCTGAATTTTTCGAGTTGTTAGTTGCGGAATTGTATTGTGTTAGCAGTAATGACACACATAGTACACCAATAAGTATGTACAAGTTACGCGCTTGTAAAGTGTAAGAATCTGTCTTATCTTGCTATATCGTTTGTCATTCGACAGACGCAACTCAGCAATGTCAGCTCAGAATGGAGAATTTCCGATATGAGCCACCCACGACTTCTTGCTTTTCCCCCGCTCTTGGCCTTGGTTGTTTCGGCTGGTATTATTCAAAACGTTTGCGCACTTGAATTGACTCTGCAAGACACTTGGTGCGAAGTGAACGGGGCAACGAGAATGGTTTGCGATTTGGAGAGTCATTTACTTTATGTAACTGCTCCAATCGACAATGAAATAGTCGTATTCGACGGCAGCGG
>Ga0154020_10011375_pt1 | contig 10147 bp, 4 predicted proteins | sample Klosneuvirus_201_FD_109709 | JGI IMG/M metagenome (GOLD analysis project Ga0154020, IMG submission 109709) | Active sludge microbial communities from wastewater, Klosterneuburg, Austria - Klosneuvirus_20160825_MG | ecosystem: Engineered > WWTP > Aerobic digester > Activated sludge | place... | reverse complement strand
GGGAAGCCGCGCTGCGCGGTGAAACCCTGCTGCGAGAGGTCCTGGACGACGGCGCGCTGGCCGGGATAGGAGTTGAGCTCCTTGCGAACTTCGGAGCTCCACTGCGCCTGCGTCGCGGCGCGTTCGCCCGGCGGGACGAGGGTCACGAAGTAGACCCCGGTGTTGACTCCGCCGCCCCCGAAGCCGCCGGCGACCGAGAACACGCGCAGCACGTCGGGGCGGGAGAGCAGATACTCCTCGCCGCGCCGAACCAGGCGGTCGGTTTCGGCGAGATCGGAGCCGACGGCGCCGGTGAGCCGGATCATGACCCGCGATTGGTCCTGCGACGGCACCATCTCCTTGGGCATGGCGCGGAAGACGACGATCGCGAGGGCGAAGAGCAGGAAGCTGCCGGCGATCACCCGGACCGGGCGGCGCAGCGCCCAGGGCAGCACCCGCGAGTAGAGCCTGGCGAGGCGCCTGAAGCCCTCGTCGACGGCCCGGCCCACCCGGCTGCGGCGCTCGCGGGAGACGTCGAGGATCTGCGAGCAGCGGGCGGGGGCGAGGGTCACCGCTTCGAGATAGGAGAGCAGCACCGCGACGCAGAGCGTGACCCCGAACTGCAGGAAGAACTTGCCGACGATCCCCTCCATGAAGACGACCGGGATGAAGATGGCGCAGACTGCGAGGGTCGCAGCGAGCGCCGCGAAGGCGATCTCCCGCGTGCCCTCGCGCGCCGCGGTGACGCGGTCCTCGCCCGACTCGGCGTGACGGAAGATGTTCTCGAGCACCATGATGGCGTCGTCCACCACGATGCCGACCGAGAGGCCGAGCGCGAGCAGGGTGAAAGTGTTGAGGGTGAAGCCGAGGAAGTAGATCACCGCCACCGTGCCGAGGAGCGACATCGGTATGGCGAGGACGACGTTCAGTGTCGAAGAGAGCGAACCGAGGAAGAGCCAGCAGACGAGTGCGGTGAGAAGGACCGCGAGGAGGAGCTCGAACTCGATCTCGTTCACCGACTCCTCGATATAGAGGGTCGAGTCGAAATTGGTCTCGAGACTCATGCCGGGCGGCAGGGTCTTCCCGATCTCGGCCATCTCGGCGCGAATCGCCCTGGCCACGGCGACGGCGTTGGCGCCGCGCTGCTTGCGGATCCCGAGGCCCTGCGCCGGCTGGCCGTTGAAGCGCGAGGCGCGCCGGATGTCCTCGAAGCCGTCCTCGACCAGGGCCACGTCTTTGAGGTAGACCGGCGTCCCTCCCGAGGTCGCCCGGCCGGCGATGGCCGGCGCGCCCCCTTCGGCCACCACGATGTTCTGGAGCGTCTCCAAGTCCATCGCCTCGCCCAGAACGCGGACGTTGACCTCGCGTCCCGGCACCTCGATCCGTCCCGCCGGCAGCTCGACATGCTCGCGCACCAGAGCGCGGGTGACGTCACCGACCGTCAGATTGCGCGAGTCGAGCGCCGACGAGTCGACCCAGATCCGGACGTTGCGCTCGATCGAGCCGCCTTCGGTGATCTCGCCGATCCCCGGCACGGTCTGCAGGCGCTCCTTGACGCGATAGCGGGCGTAATCGGCGATGAACTGGCGCGAGTATGGGCCGGTCAGCCCGATCCACATGATCGGCTGATCCTCGGGGTTGCTCTTCGAGATCACCGGCGGATCGATGTCGCGCGGCAGGCGGCGGGCGGCCTGCTGCACCTTGGCGGTGACGTCCTGGAGGGCGAGATCGACATCGCGCGAGAGATCGAGCTCGACGGTGACCGATCCGCCGCCCTGGCGCGCAGTCGAGGTCAGGCCGGCGACGCCTTCGACCTGCACCAGCGCCTCTTCGAGCGGTTGCAGAACGTCGTTCTCTACCACCTCCGGGGCGGCGCCCTCCCAACTGACGGAGACGTTGATGGTCGGAAAGTCGACATCGGGCATCTGGCTGATGCCGATGCGCGAGGCTGCCACGATGCCGAAGAGGACGGTGCCCGCCATCAGCATCCAGGCGAAGACCGGCTTCTGGATACAGGCCTCGGTGATTCTCATTAGAGTCCTTCGGGCGCCATGTTGGGCTTGCGGCCTGCGGCCGAGGTGCGGCTCATCGTTCTGCCTGCCCCGGCACGGTGGCGGCGGGGCCGGTGACGGCGGCGTCGGTCGGCTTGCGGTCGAGGTCGACCTTGGCGCCGTCCCGGAGCGCCTCGGCGCCGCGCACGACCAGGATCTCTCCCGCGGCCAGCCCGCGGCGGACTTCGACCTCCCCTTCCGCGGTGCGCAGGCCGAGCTCCAGCACGCGTTCGCGCGCCACGTCGCCCTCGACGACGAAAGCCAGGAAGCCGTGCTCGCTCGGCCGGATGGCCGTCTGCGGGATGACCGCGGCGGCGGCGGTGCCGCCCACCGGAACTTCGACCTCGACGAAGGTCCCGGGCCGCAACTCGGCGCGCGCCAGATCGTCGACCTCGGCGGTCACCGCGACCATCCGGTCGCGCGAGTCGGCGGCTGCCCCGACCAGTCGGATGCTCGATGTGAAGTGCCTGTCGCTGCCCTCGCGCAGAGTGAAGCGGGCGAGCATGCCGGGGGCGAGGGGCGTTGCCTCGTTCTGCGGCACGCGAAAGCGCAGCAGCAGCGGATCGCGCCGCACGAGCGTGGCGATCTCCGTTCCGGGCGACACGTACTGGCCGGTTTCGATGGCGCGGGTCTGGATCACGCCGGCGAGCGGGGAGCGCACGATGGCGTCGCGCTGGTTGAGCTCGGCGAGGGCAAGGGCGGTCTTCGCCTGCTGGATCTCGGCGGCGGCCGCGGCGACCCGCGTCCGCCAGGCGTCGACCTCTTCGGCGCGCACCAGATCGGGGTTCTTGACGTTCACGGCCTGCCGGCGTTCGAGTCCGTTCCTCGCTTCGTCGGCGGTCGCCTGGGCCTTGGCTAGCGCGGCGCGGACCGCTTCCGTCGCCAGCCGATAGCGCTCGGGCTCGATCTCGGCGAGCGGCGTCGAGGCGGTCACGCTGTCACCCTCGCGGAAGCGCACCCGCTCGACCACTCCGGCAACGCGGGCGGTGACCGCCACCTGCTCGAAGGCCTCGATGGAACCGACAGCGCGCACGCTGTACTCGACGTTGCGCGCCGCGACCGGCGCCGTCTCGACCGGGAAGCGCACTTCGCTGCGCGTCGGGCGGGCATTTTCGGCAGGCTTGCCGCTGCAACCGGCGAAAACGAACAGCGACAGCAACAGCGCGGCGACCGCGCTTGCGCCGGACCGGCGGAGTGGAATGGGGCTCACGGAGTCTCCTGGGGGGTGGGGGACGGAGCGCCGGCAGGCCAGCCGCCGAGCGCGCGGCGGAGCGCGAGGTCGGCGACGTCGCGCGCGAAGCCCTGTCGCGCCACCTCGACCTCGGCCTCGAACTCCGCGACCTGCGCGTCGGTCTGCTCGAGCCCCGTCGCGAGGCCATTCTGGAAGCGCTCGCGCACCTCCTCGGCGTTCTGCGCGGCGAAGGCGACCTGGGTGCGGGCCTGGGCGAGGGTGGCCGCGGCAGTGGCGAGGTCGGCCGAGGCCTGGTCGACCTCGAGCGCCACCTGCCGCCGGCGCTGCGCGAGGTCGAGCTCGGCCTCTCTCGCCGCGGCGTCGCGCTGCGCGGCGAGCGCGATGCGGTCGCCGCCGTCGAACAGCTCCCAGGTGAAGTTGGCGCCGATGTTCCAGTCCTCCGAGTTCCCGGAGAGACCGGCCTCGTTGGTCCAGCGATAGATGCCGCGCAGGTCGAGGCGCGGCACCCAGCCGAGGCGGGGCACGAGCGCCAGCTGCCGCGCCTCCTGCCAACGCTGGTCGAGCGCGACGAGCTCCTGGCGGCCGGTGAGCGCCTGTTCGACCAGCGTCTGCCGGTCGGCGGCGAGCGGCAGCGCGCGCTCCGGCACGGCGAGCTCGCCCAGGACGAGGTCCGCGGGGGCGTTGATGAGGTAGAAGAGCGCCAGGCGGGCCGTCGTCACGGTGTTCGCGGCGCGCGTCGCGACGAGCTCGGCGGTCGCCAGCTCGAGCTCGGTGCGGGTGAGGTCGTTGCGATTGGCGAGGCCGGCGTCGAGGCGGATGCGCGACTCGTCGACGGTCTGCCGGCCGACAGCGACCCGCTGGCGCGCCGCTGCGAGAAGACGCTCCAGGGAGAGCGCGGCGTAGAAGCCGTCGGCGACGTCGAAGGCCAGAGCGCGGCGGAGCTCCTGCGAGTCGATCGTCTGCGCCTCGAGGCCCCGGGTCGCCGCCCGGATCAGCGGCAGGGCGCGCAGATCGAAGAGCGGCGTGTCGACGGCGGCCTGGCTCGAATAGGCGTCGATCGCCTGCACGGTGACCTCGTCGTCGTTGATGATCCGGGTTACTTCGCGGGCGCGGCGGGTGGCGTTGGCGGTGATCGTGAGCGCCGGCAGGAACTGCGCGATCGCCTGGCGCCGCAGCGCCGCTGCGCCCTCGAGACGGGCGGCGGCGATGCCCGAGATCTCGTTGCCGGAGAGCGCGAGCTCGATCGCCCGGTCGAGGGTCAGCGGCGGTCCGGCGGGCACCTGCGTCGCGAAATCCTGCGCGACCCCGGGGAGAGCGCAGGTCAGAGCGGCGGCGAAGGCGAGGAGCGCGGCGAGCGCGCGGCGTCGTATCGAGGTCATGGCGAAGGTCGAACGCTTGCGGCCCGGCCGGACTGGCGGGCCGACGGGCTCGGTCCGGTTGAGGATAGCGACTTCTATCGTCGAGGAGAAGCCGCGCCACCCGCCCATGCGTATAGGTACGGGTGGCACCGGATGACGGATGCTTCCTGAACTAGAATCTGCGCTCGATTGGAGAGCACCTCATGACCCAGACGTTCCGCAACGATTCGCCCCTGCGCGCGCTCCTGCTCGGCGCCGGTCTCGCAATTGCCTTCGCCGGCGTCCTCGCGGCGCAGGCGGCTCCGGCGGCGTCAGCAGCGCCGGCAGCGGCCCTGCCGCTGCACGATCCCCGCGAGGTGTATCTGGCGGAGATCCGCCAGCTCACCTTCGGCGGCGAGAACGCCGAGGCCTACTGGGCGCCAGACGGGCTGAAGCTCTCCTTCCAGTCGACGCGGCCGCCCTACGCCTGCGACCAGATCTTCTCGTTGCCGGTGGACGGCTTGGCGCCGACCCTGCTCTCGACCGGCAAGGGGAAGACGACCTGCGCCTACTTCTATCCCGACGGCAAGCGCTTCCTCTACGCCTCGACCCATCTCGCTTCGCCCGACTGCCCGGCGCCGCCCGACCGCTCGAAGGGCTATGTCTGGGCGATCGACAGCACGTACGAGATCTTCGCTCGCGACACCGCGGGCGGCGAGCTCGCGCAGCTCACGAAGAACGCGGCCTACGATGCCGAGGCGACGATCTGTCCCCTCGACGGCGCGATCGTGTTCACCTCGGACCGTGACGGTGACCTCGATCTCTATCGCATGGACGCCGACGGCCGGAACGTCGTGCGGCTGACGAACACCCCCGGCTACGACGGCGGCGCCTTCTTCTCGCGCGACTGCAAGCAGATCGTCTACCGCGCCTCGCGTCCGACCGGCGCCGCTCTCGAGGACTATCGGAAGCTCCTGGCGGAGAACCTCGTCCGCCCCAGCAAGCTCGAGCTCTGGGTCGCCGACATGACGCCGGAAGGCGCCCGCGACGCCCGCCAGGTGACCAGCCTCGGCGCCGCGTCGTTCGCGCCCTACTTCTTCCCGGACGGCAAGCGGATCCTCTTCTCGAGCAACTACGGTGACCCCAAGGGCCGGGAGTTCGACATCTGGGCGGTCGACGCCGACGGCAGCGATCTCGAGCGGATCACCTGGTTCGCCGGCTTCGACGGCTTCCCGATCTTCTCCCCCGACGGCAGGGAGCTCGCCTTCTCTTCGAACCGCAACCAGGGCAAGCCCGGCGAGACCGACGTCTACGTCGCGCGCTGGACCGATGCGCCGGCGGTCGCCACGGAGCTGCGCGCCGAGGATCGCTACGCCGCCGACGTCGCCTGGTTGGCGGACGACGCGCGCGACGGGCGCGGCGTCGGCACTCCCGGCAACGAAGCGGCGGCGGCCTACATCGAAGAGCGCTTCCGCAAGCTCGGCCTCGAACCGGCCGGCAACGAAGGCGGCTACCGCCAGGAGTTCGACGTCACGGTGTCGCTCGCCTCCGGCCCCAACACTGCGTTGAGCCTCGACGGAACAGCGGCCGCCGCCGACGCCTTCACGCCGCTCTCCTTCTCGAAGAGCGCCAAGGCGAGCGGCGAGATCGTCTTCGCCGGCTACGGCATCGTCGCCAAGGACAAGAACCGCGACGACTACGCCGGTATCGACGCGAAGGGCAAAATCGTCCTCGTCCGCCGCTTCGTCCCCCCCGGCGACCAGTTCAAGGACGCCGACGAACGCCGCTACTCGGACCTGCGGTACAAGGCCTTCACCGCCAGAGAGCACGGCGCCACAGCGATGCTGGTGGTGGATCTGCCGGAGCTCGCTCCCGGTGTCGCGGTTCCCGACGAAGCCCCTTTACCGAAGCTTTCTGCCGAACAGGCCGGAGATGCCGGCCTGGTGGTCGCCGCGGTGAAGCGTGAAGCTGCACAGGCGCTGCTGACCGGAAACCACGAGGCGAACCTGAACGTCGAGCTGATCGCCGAGCATCGCAAGAGCACCAACGTCGCCGGCCGGCTGAAGAGCGCGAACCCGCAGGCCCGCAAGGGCGCGGTGGTGCTCGGAGCGCACTTCGACCACCTCGGCCATGGCGGCGCGAACTCGATGGCGCCGGGCTCCGAGGAGATCCACAACGGCGCCGACGACAACGCCTCGGGTACCGCGGCGCTGCTCGAGAGCGCGCACCTGCTCGCCGGCCGCAGGACCGAGCTCATGGCGGACGTCCTGTTCGTCGGATTCTCGGGTGAGGAGCGGGGTCTCCTCGGCTCGACCGCCTTCACCCGCAATCCGCCCGGTGGCCTCGACCTGAAGTCGGTGAGCGCGATGATCAACATGGACATGGTCGGGCGGCTGCGCGACAACAAGCTGGCGATTCTCGGCGGCGGCTCGGCGGAGGAATGGCCGGCGATCGCCGATCCGCTCTGCGCCGCGCGCGGGCTGACCTGCACGACCTCGGGCGATGGCTACGGTCCGTCCGATCAGACGCCGTTCTACGCCGCCGGGATTCCGATCCTGCATCTCTTTACCGGCACCCACGACGACTACCACCGGCCGAGCGACGACAGCGGCCGGATCAACGCCACCGGCGGGGCGACGATCGCCGCGCTCGCCGCCGACCTCGCGCTCGCGGCCGCGGGGGCCGAGAAGCTCACCCTGCGCGCGGTGCCGGAGCCGGCGCCGCGCGGCGACGTGCGCTCGTTCGGCGCCTCCCTGGGAACGATTCCGGACTACGCCGGCCCGGGCGAGGGCAAGAGCGGCGTGCTGCTCGCGGGCACCCGCCCGGGCAGCGCGGCCGAGAAGGCCGGCATGCAGCGCGGCGACATCCTGATCGGCCTGCTGGGGCGCGACATCGGCGACATCAACGACTTCATGTTCCTGCTCCGCCAGGCGAAACCGGGCGACAAGGCCAAGGCGATCGTCCTGCGCGACGGCAAGCGGCTGGAGTTCGAGGTCGTCTTCGGCGAATCGCGGCGCATGTAGTCGCTTGCCCAGGGGGACGAGTTTCTCGGGGAAGTTCTGGACCGTTGCGCCGGCGGCGGTGTAGTACTTCCGGCCGCCCTCCGCCCCTCCCGGCGAGTCGTTCCGCCTCGTCGTGGAAGATCCGACGGTCGGGCCGATCGCTCTCTCCGGGGTGCTGCACGCCGCGCCGAAAGCGCGCACACTCATGGTCGCCCTGCACGGCCTCGGCGGCAGCTCCGAAAGCTCCTACATGCGGCAGTTCGCGACCGCGGCGGTGGCAGCCGGCCACGCCTGCCTGCGGCTCAATCACCGCGGCGCCGAACGCGAGGCGCAGGACTACTACCACGCCGGACTGACAGTCGATCTTGCATCGGTGCTCGCGGCGGAGGAGCTGGCGCGCTTCGAACGCATCGCCCTCGTCGGCTTTTCGCTCGGCGGCCACGTCGCGCTGCGCTACGCCGCGGAGCGCCCCGGAGCGACCGACCCGCGCCTCGCGGGTGTCGCCGCGGTCTGCGCGCCGCTCGATCTCGAGCGCGGCGCGACGGCGCTCGATGCGCCCTCCTCCTGGCTCTATCGCCGCTACATCCTGCCGGGGCTGCAGCAGCACGTCGACGCGGTGGAGAAGCTGCGGCCGGTGCCCGCCGACCGCGCGCGCCGGGCGCGGGTGCGCGGCATCCGCGAGTGGGACGACCTCGTCGTCGCGCCGCGCTGGGGCTTCGCTTCGGCCGAGGATTACTACACCCGCGCCAGCGTCGCCCCGATCCTCGATCGGATCGCGCTGCCGGCCTGGATCATCGAGTCGGAGAACGATCCGATGGTCCCGGTCTGGACGCTGGAGGCCGCCCTCGCCCGCGTCTCGCCGACCACCGAGGTCACCTGGACCCCGCGCGGCGGCCACGTCGGCATGCCCGCCGACCTCGACCTCGGGCGGCCGGGGTCGCGCGGACTGCATGCCCAGCTCCTCGCCTGGTTGGGTGCGCAGCTCGCAGCCTGAGATTCCGCTACAGTAGAAGCGGCTCGCAAGGGCCGGTCTGGAGGTCCGATGCCCAAGTCGCTCGCGTTCTGCTGGTTGTGGACTGTGGGCAGTTTCGCCGCGGCTCTGGCCGTTTCCGAGCCGCATCTCGTCGCCGACCTGGGAACCGAGCTCTCGTACTACGCCGGCTCCGCGCCGCACGGTCTAGCGGCGGTCGGGGGCCGGGTCGTCTTCGCCGCCCAACCGGACGACCACGCCGATCGCCTCTTCCAGTCGGACGGCACGGCGGGCGGCACCACCGCGCTCGCCGCCCCCTGCGCCGCTCTCGAGCCGGGCCAGATCACGCTGCTGCACGCCCATCCCGGGCGCGCTTTTTACGAGGTCCGTTGCGGCTTCGGCGGGGCCGCTCTCTGGGCGACCGACGGCAGGGCCGCCGGGACCAGGCCGTTGATCGCGGCCGGCGAGTTCCGCCGCAGCCAGCCCTTCTACAGCGCGCCGCAATGGGTCGACGAAGGGGACCGGGTGCTGTTCCTCCAGGGGGGCGACTACTCTTCACCGCTCGAGCTCTGGGCGACCGACGGCACCGCCGCTGGCACGCTCCGCCTCGGGGTCCTGACGCAGCAGTCGGGCGCCACGGGGGCGCTCGCCCGCAAGGCCGACGGCGACTATCTGCTCCTCGTCTGGGAGCACTTCGCCTCGCTCGCCGTCTGGCGGAGCGACGGCACCGCCGCGGGAACGGTGCCGACCTCGCCCATCGACCTCGGTTCGACCTCCTTCTCCGTGCGCGCGTTCGCGGCGACGCCGGACGGCATCTACTTCCTGATCGACGGCGGCGCCTTGGGTGCGCGGCAGCTCTGGTACTCCGGCGGTACTGTTGCGGAGACCCGGTGGCTCGGCGACTTCGAGGCCGGCGTGTGGGCGGGCCTGGTCGCGCACGACGGCGCGGTCTACTTCGCCGCCGAGGCCTTCGGCGGCGCCGGTATCTGGCGGAGCGACGGCACCCCGGCGACTACCCGGCGCATCGTCGAGCTCGCGAGCTTCGCCATCACGTCGGATTCGTTCGCCTTTCTCGGCGATCGGATCTACTGGCTCGGATTCGCCTGGAGCGGTGTTTCGGGGGCGCTCTATGGCGCCCCGGTCGCCGGCGGCGCGGCCGAGGAGCTGCTGCAGACCTGCATCGGGAGCTACTGCAGCCCCCTGTTCGACGGCTATTGGCTGCGGACCGTCGGCGAGAGTCTGGTCTTCTCGCGTTTCGAGGGAGGAGCCGCCGCGGTCTGGCGGAGCGGCGGCGCCCCCGGCGACGCCTCGCGGCTCGCGCCATTGTGCGAGGCGCTCGACTGCGACTTCGGCGGATTCGGCCCGCTCGTGCTCGCCGACAGGCTCTTCTTCCTCCATCGCACGGCCGGCGAAGCGCAGGAGCTCTGGCTCAGCGACGGCACGACAGCGGGCACGTTGCGCCTTGCCGGCCCGCTGCGCTCCATTCCCTGGCTGTCGCCCGGCCTCACGGATCCGGTCGCAGGCCTGCCTGCCGACGCCGGCTGGCTCTTCGCCGCCGACGACGGCGAACACGGGCGCGAGCTCTGGCATGCCGGCAGTCAGGCGGACTCCGGGCG
>Ga0154020_10011374_pt1 | contig 10147 bp, 6 predicted proteins | sample Klosneuvirus_201_FD_109709 | JGI IMG/M metagenome (GOLD analysis project Ga0154020, IMG submission 109709) | Active sludge microbial communities from wastewater, Klosterneuburg, Austria - Klosneuvirus_20160825_MG | ecosystem: Engineered > WWTP > Aerobic digester > Activated sludge | place... | reverse complement strand
TATCATCTTAATTCGGAGCCTTTGATTTCCTTGGGCATTACTGGCGAGTCTCGGTCTGGGTTGCCGGGTAATTTCCGAATCAAACATATCGCCTACGGAACGAATGGCGCGTTGAGTTCGCTTTGGGCCACTTTCGAAAATGAATCCTATCAGGCCGTGCCAACGCTTTGTGGAGAGCTGAAGTACAACGTGGAGCCGTCCATCGAATTGTCGATGCCGCTGTATCAGAGTGTTTCAATCGGAGAGGAGCTTATCTTCCCGGTCAGTTTCGATCAGGCCTTGGGAGGTGAAGGACAGATTCCTACCATTAGTCTCGATTCGTCACCCGTCGGAGGGGAGCTTGTTTTGCAAAGCCCGACGGATGGTCAGTTTCGCTGGGTTCCGGGACCGGGTCAGGTTGGACGCCACCGAGTCACTCTGGTTTTGATGTCTGCCACGTCCGTTGTGGACATTGCGACTACACTCGTGGATGTGAAGGGGGATTTGTCTGTCTTTTTTCAAACTGAACCTGGGATTTACCCAGGTTCAGGTGGAACTTTGTTTCTGGACGAGAGCAATTCGCGATTTATCACCTTGTACGATTTATACTCAAATGGTGTAGCCGTCGTGTCTGCCTCGACGAACGGGCTTGATGGTTTAGAGGTTAGCTTTGCGCTTCCTGACGGCAAAAAGTTGACTCCCGGAGTCTTTGAAGATGCGGGACCATACGTGCCGGTATTCCGAGATCCTTACCGATCGGCTCTGGGGATCGGCAGTGCTTTTGATGGACGAGGACGATTCGAGATTCATGAAGTGAAATACGGCGGCGCGAATACGAATCACGTCGTCTCCTTTCACGCCTCTTTTCAGCATTTTATGAACGGGGATCATCCTGTGGCATGGGGCGAAGTGAAGTTCAATGCCGATCCGTCTGTCCCTACCAATCAGCGGCCGCGGGCGTTATGTGAGCCGGTGGTCATCGATTGTCCGCCGCCTCGCGGTGTGTCCGCAGAGCTGTCTGCTTCGATCAGCGATCCTGAGGGAGAGGCTGTCACGGTTCGTTGGTTCATCAACGACAAGCGCGTCAAGACTGAGACCGTGATGTCGGGCGCGACTTCCAACGGCGTATGGCGGTCATTAACCAGTCGCGTCTCCTTGGGGACCAATTCGGTTCGGATTGAAGTGTGTGATACGGCCGGCAATTCGAACGTCTGCCATTCGACGATTCGCGTCGTAGCCGATGCCGATCCTCCCACGATGGTGTGCTCACCTGATGTAATTGTGACAAACACGCCGGGGCGGGGTTGGGCCAGGGTTCCGCTTGCGCTGCCTGAAGTAGGCGATAACTGCTCGACACCTGTCCTTTCCTTGCGTCGGTCCGATCACCGCGGAATGTCGGGCGTGTTCTCCGTTGGTTTGACGGAAGTGATGTGGCGAGTTGTCGATCGGTTCGGGAATGAAACCAACTGGAGTCAGTGGGTGGAAGTAATCGATCGGGACAGTCCTTATGTCCGAGCCTACCCGATCAAACCAAAAGATGCGCCTGCCATGACACGGCATCGTGAAGCATGCTATATGGTTCGTGGACGAGACAACAGCGGGCGCCCTCTCTCGATCTGGGTCAACGATACTTCGCAATCCGTTGGGTATGGCCCCTTCAAGAATCCTACGCGTATACAGGTCGTTCGCATTCCCAGTAACGCGAATTTCTCTGTTACTTACGATCGACGTAGCGACGTCTATGTGCTGCCGGTGGCGGGGAACGCATCGGTGTATGCGACAGATTCGGCGGGAAATGCGTCGGAGGGAATACTGCTTAAGTCAGTTCCGATTCAAAGAACGGGCGGCCGCTAAGAGAACTTCACAACACTCGATGAACCGCGTCTACCGCCTGTCACTGTTTTGCGGAATTGTTCCGCTGGTCGCAGGCGTTGGCATTTTTCTCGCGTGGGTGGCCACGCGACAGGACTGGCTGATGACGGCGGGAATGGTCACGTTGGTCGCTGGATTCATCTCGTTTTGCACTGGAGCCGTGGCCTTGGGGCGATTCTGTTGGCTGGCTATTCGAAAGGAGCGCATTCCGCGAACACAGGTTTGGTCGAAGGCTGGCCGGAGTGCGGGATTGCTCGTAGTGAACTTTCCGATCGCCGTCGCGATAGTTGTCGGGGCAATCGCAATCGAGACTCGCTACACGGTTCGCATCATCAATGACCTTTCACAGCCACTTCACCAAGTGCGGGTTTACGGAGGTGGGGTGGATCGACGGATTGGGACCATGGATCCCGGGGCGACCCGGCGACGAGGCTTCTGGATTCAGCAGGATGGCGAGCTGACGCTGGAGATGAAGCTGGGGCCGACGCTTGTTCAGACCAACATCGACGGTTACGTCACTCCGAACATGGGCGAAGACCTGCGCGTGACGGTAAACCCGGACTCGACCATCTCAATCATAAGCCGTCGCAAGTAGCGGCGCTCTGCGAGATACCTGTCGTCTGTGCCATCCGGCACGAGTCGGATCATTCTTTCGAGATCACGAGGAGATAAGATCGGACATACGTCCGATGCCACAATGATTCGGCCGCGCCGCGCCTGCCCTCCCCAGCCTTCTCCACCACGGCGTGATGGAGAAGGATTGGGAGATGCGGAAACTATTCCTCGCTGCTGCCGAGCCGGGAGAGGACGTTGAAGTCCTCAAGCGTGGTGGTGTCGCCTTTGATCTCCGTGCCAGCCGCCACCTGCTTGAGCAGACGGCGCATGATCTTTCCGGAGCGGGTCTTGGGCAGGCCTTCCGCGAATCGAATGTCATCGGGCTTGGCGACGGGGCCGATTTCCTTGCCGACGTGGGCGCGCAATTGTTCGCGGAGTTCAGAGCTGGCTTGCACGCCGGTCTTGAGGGTGACGAAGGCGACGAGGGCCTGACCCTTGAGATCATCGGGGCGGCCGACGACGGCGGCTTCGGCAACGTTGTGGTTGCTGACGAGCGCGCTCTCGACTTCCGCGGTGCCGATGCGGTGGCCGGCGACGTTGAGCACGTCATCGATGCGGCCTACGATCCAGAAGTATCCGTCTTTGTCCTGACGGCAGCCGTCGCCAGTGAAGTAGCTGCCTTTGACTTCGCTCCAATAGACTTCCTTGTAGCGCTGATTGTCGCCCCAGAGTCCGCGCAGCATGGAGGGCCAGGGCTTGCGCACGATGAGCTTGCCGCCGCTGCCTTTCGGCACGGGTCGGCCCTTGTCGTCGACGACTTCAGGCAGGATGCCGAAGAAGGGCAGGGTGGCGGTGCCAGGCTTGGTCGGGGTGGCGCCGGGAATCGGTGTGATCATGATGCCGCCGGTTTCGGTCTGCCACCAGGTGTCCACGATGGGGCATTTCGAGCCGCCGATGACTTCGTGATACCACATCCAGGCTTCGGGATTGATCGGTTCGCCGACGGTGCCGAGGAGGCGGAGCGATGTGAGGTCGTGTTTCTTCGGCCATTCGAGGCCCCATTTCATGAACGCGCGAATGGCGGTCGGCGCGGTGTACAGAACGGTGACGCCGTATTTATCGACGATGCGCCAGAAGCGGTCGGGCTCGGGGAAGTTCGGCGCGCCTTCATACATGAGACTGGTGGCGCCGTTGGCGAGCGGACCATAAACCACGTAGCTGTGGCCGGTGACCCAGCCGACATCGGCGGTGCACCAGTAAACGTCCGTGGGCTGGAGATCGAAGACATACTTGCTGGTCATCTTCGCGCCGAGCAAATAGCCGGCGGTGGTGTGGAGGATGCCCTTGGGCTTTCCGGTGGAGCCGCTGGTGTAGAGGATGAAGAGGTTCGCCTCGCTGTCCATTTTCTCGGCCGGACAATTCGCATCGACGTGATGTAGTTCGCGGTGCCACCAGACGTCGCGACCTTCCTCGATCTCGACTTCGTTGCCAGCGCGTTTGTGGACAATGACGCGTTCGATGGTGCGCGCGAGAAGCTTGCCGTCGGCGTCTTTGATCTTGAGGGCGTCGTCGACGTTCTTCTTCAACTGCACGATGGCGCCTCGACGGAATCCGCCGTCCGCAGTGATGACCATCTTCGCGCCGCAATCGTTGATGCGGTCGGCGACGGATTGCGCGCTGAAACCGCCGAAGACGACGGAGTGCACGGCGCCGATGCGCGCGCAGGCGAGCATGGCGATGGCGGCTTCGGGCACCATCGGGAGATAAATGATGGCGCGGTCGCCTTTGCCGAGGCCGTTTCGCTTGAGCACATTGGCGAAGCGACAGACTTCGCGATGAAGCTGCTTGTAGGTGAGGACGCGTTCTTCGCCGGGTTTGTTGTCACCGGCGGGTTCGCCTTCCCAGATGATGGCGGCCTTGTTCGCGGTGGGAGTGTCGAGCCACTTGTCGAGGCAGTTGGTGCTGACGTTCAGCTGGCCACCGACGAACCATTTCGCGAACGGTTCCTTCCACTGGAGCACTTTCTTCCACGGCTTGAACCAGACGAGTTCGTTTTTCGCCTGCTTCGCCCAGAATTTCTCCGGCGACTTGATGGACTCGTTGTACATCTTCTTGTACTCCGACATCGATTTGATGTGGGCGCGCTTCGAGAAATCCTTCGAAGGATGGAACACGCGCTCCTCGTGCATGTACGAGGTGATGTTCACGGAGGGCGCCGCGAAACCTTTTGACGAGGCCGCTTTGGTGGACTTGGTGGCGGCAGCTTTTTTCTTTTGAGCCATAAAATTCTTCAGGATGCGGCGCGCATTCTAGGAACGGTCCGCAGTGCGTCAAACTCGAAGTCCCGCCGGAGCGATGGAAGTTCAGTAAGGCGCCTCACCGCGCGGCGCCTGGCCGGCGGCATTGCGGGCGAAGACGTATTCCTTCACCGGCTCGCCGTTGATGAGGTGGCGCTGGATGATCTGCTCGAGCACCGCTGGTGTACACGAGTGATACCAAATACCGTCGGGATAAACGACAGCGACGGGACCGGCGACGCAGACGCGCAGGCAGTTCACCTTGCTGCGGTAGACGAGCGGCTTGGGTCCGACGAGGTTGAGTTCCTTGAGCCGCGCCTTGAGGAACTCCCAGGAAGCGAGCGTGACATCGCGGGCGGCGCACTTGGCTTCGGTTTGATCCGCGCAGAGAAAAATGTGGCGAACGTAAGTCTCCAACCCGAGCGCTTCAGCGGCGCGTTGCAACTCGTCGCTCATTCAAAAGGGCCTGTCGTTACGGAGTGGAAAAGGGTTCACTGGAGCGACTATTCGTGGTCGATCCGAGGTGAGTCGAACAAAAAAGAGGTGACGGATGATCGGTGTCGGGCGGTGAGCGGAGTAGATCGAATTCAGGATCTCGGTACGGCTACTGAGAAAGGGGCGAGATCGACTACGGATGCGCACGGTGTTGTGAGCGTGAGAGTTGGGAAAGGTTTTTTGCGCTTCGTTAATCTTGTTTCCTGCGCGATGCGATCTGAATTTTTGGAAAGCTCGCGAATTCTTTGAAAATTAGCTTCCATTCAATTGGCACTTGAGTAGCTTTTGCGACAACCACGATGACCCTAACGATGTGTGCCACGTGCAGTTGTTTTGCTCCAGCCCACATCCCGCGCAACTTGCTCAATGCGCATGTGAACAGTCGCTCGTTGGTTGTTCGTCCAGTTGCGGTAATCAGAAGTAAAATTCGAATGGACGCCGTGCAGAATTGTTTTTTCGCCTCGCAGATACGTTCCAGAGTTTCGTTCACAGCGATCCTAAGGTTCCTAGTTCTGGCGAGTGGCTTTTTGCTTGCGCTGGGTGCGCAAGCTGAGAAATCCGTCACTCTCGCGTGGGACCCGAGTCCGACTCCGACAGTGGTGGGTTACACGATTCAGTACGGCACGAATTCCGGCCAATACTCCGAGTTTCTTCTGCTTGGAAATGAAACCACGGCGGTTGTTCCGGATTTGCTGGAAGGAATCACTTACTACTTCGTGGTGACTGCTCACACGGAGGAAGGCTTGGAAAGTGATCCGTCCAACGAGCTCGAATACACCGTTCCCGACGGCAATAACAATTATCTGCCCCCGTCGCTCAACCCGCTTTCCGATATCGCATTTGATGAAGGCAGTGGCGAACAGCGTGTGGATTTGGTGGGGCTTGCATCGGGATTGACCAGCCTGCTCTTGGACGTGAAAGCCAAGTCGAGCAATCCTGCCATCATTCCCGATCCTGTAGTGAGCCTTCCGGGGCTCCTGACTGGCGGCTACCTGACGTTGGCCTCTTTGCCTGACGCCAATGGTACGGTTACGATTACGGTCACCGTCGACAATCTTCAGCCCCTGAACAACATCCTCGTTCGCACTTTTACAGTGACGGTCTATTCAGAGAACGACCCGCCGACACTTGGAATGATAGAAGATCTCACGGTGGATTCCACGGCTGGTCCGCAGCTGATTTCGCTAACGGGCATTACCTCCGGGGCTTTCAATGAATCCCAACACCTCTCGGTGGTCGCGGAGTCCAGCGAGCCGGAGATAGTGCCTGAGCCGCAGGTGGAATACACCAGCCCGAACGAAACCGGACTGCTCCGAATTGACCCGGTGGCGTATACCAACGGCTCCAGCATTATCACCGTCACTGTCAGTGATGGACAGGATTCCATCACTCGGAGTTTCCGGGTAAACGTGAGCCACGCCGAAGTGACCTACTTCCTCGAAGCCGAGTCCGGCAGCGTGCAATCGCCGCTGGTGATTGCGGCGAGCACCAATGCCTCTAGTGGACGCTACGTCTATTCCCAATCCAGTGAGTCCGGGGCCGTAACCTTCAATCTGAACGCGTCTCTAACGGGTAACTACGTCATCTGGTGCCGGATTCTCTCCGTCAACAGTTCGTCGGATTCGTTCTACATTTCGCTCGATGGTGGTCCGGAGACTGTTTACAGCACGGCGCAAAACATCTGGTCAAAGACCTGGCAGTGGACGCGCATCAATGCGGGGACCTCAACGGATGCGTTGTTATTTCCCTTGGGGCAGGGCTCGCACACCTTGCGATTCCGGGCGCGCGAGCAGTCGACGATGCTCGACTCACTCTACGTGACCAATGATCGCGATTTTGTTCCGGTACATCTCACTTTGGCGAAAAGCCTGACCGAACCGAACTCCGTGGACCTGTTGTTCCAAACGGCCGCTGGATTCCGCTACGCAATCGATACCACCACGGATTTCACCAACTGGGCGACGGTGTGGAGTGTGCCAACCAACATCCCGCTCGCGCAGGTGATCAAGTATCAGGACAGCACCCTCAGCGCGCCGATGCGGTTCTATCGTGTCCGGGTGAATCCCTGAGGGCTGCTTCTTTCCGCGGCGCGCTTCTTCCGCAGCGAATCTTCCATCCTCCCCGCGATCAGAGCACCGTGGGATTCGCGAGCAACGCGGCGATTCGCGTGAGCAACCTTCCCGCCGCACCACCATCCAAGACCCGGTGATCGAAACTCAAGGTCAGGTTGGCTTCCGTGACCGGAACGAACTGATTTTGGGCGGCATCCCAGTTCGGGACGATTCTTCCCGCACCCATGCCGAGGACCAGAGTCTGTTCCGGCAACGGAATTGGCGTGGCCCAGGTCAGACCGAACGTTCCGAAATTGGTAACCGTGGCGATCGAACCTCCCGTGGCGTTGGTGGGCAATTTGCGCTGACGCGCCAATTCCACCAGTTCGTTGTAACGCGCGACCAGCTCCTGCAGCGGGCGCTTGTCGACTTCGCGCAGCACGGGCACCAGCACGCCATCCTCCGCCTCAACTGCGAACCCGACATCGATCGAAGTGGGGTGAACGATGTGATTTCCCACCAATCGCCCGGCGACGGCGCTGTTCTCTGACAAGGCGATGGCGAGCGCCCGCAGTGCGTAGAGAGCGGGACCGGGCTTTGGATCGCATTTCTTGCGATGAGCCAGAACGGGATCGATGCAGACAGGCAGGGCAACGGTGGCGAGCGGACGAGTCCAGCTGCGACGCATGGCGTCAGCGACAGCCACGCGCATGCTGGAAGCGGTGCTCAAGCGGCTGCGCTCCAGATTTGCAATAAACGCTTCGAAATCTTGAATCGTCACGCGTCCGGCGGCGCCACTGCCGGCGATGCCGGCGAGATCAGCCGCGTGCAGGCCGAGTTCGTTCATGCGCGCTTTCATGCGTGGTGACATGTAGCTCGCGCCGGCCGCATGGGCGGGAACTGGCAGTCCGCGAATTGTCGGCTCAACGTTGCGCCGTGACGGAGCCGCTTCCGAAGTGTTGGCGGTAACCGAAGCAGTTTCGGCGGTCGACTCTGGCTCGGCGGACGGTTCATCGAGCCCGATGCGCGCCGCTTCCTCCACTGTGACATCGAGCTGACCGAGGACGGCACCGACCGGGTAGCTATCGTTGAGTTTCGCGAGCAGCTTCTCCACGCGCCCGCGACACGGCGCGGCGACGTTCATCGTGGCCTTGTTGGTCTCCACCTCGAGGACGTCCTGATCCGCCTCGACGATGGAGCCTTCCTTGACCAGCCAGTTCACAATCGTGGCTTCGGCGATCGATTCGCCCAGTTGCGGCATGATGATGGGAACCTGCGGCATAAAATCAGAGTCGGATCAAATTGCGCGCGGCGGCGGCGATGCTTCGCGCGGTCGGGCGGTGGGCCGCCCACAGATTGGGATGATAGGGCACCGGCGTGTCCTTTGCGTTCAAGCGCTGCGGTGGCGCGTCGAGGAGGTCGAATCCCTCGGAGGCAACCCGGGAAATCACCTCCGCGGTGACACCACCCCAGGGCCAGGATTCACCGACGCAGAGCAGTCGGCCGGTGCGCGCAACGGAGGCCATGACGGTGTCCGTGTCGAGCGGTTTGATGGAACGGAGATCCACCACTTCGACCTCGATGGCTTCCGTCGCGAGTTCCTCCGCGACGGCGAGCGCTTCGTGAACCATCGCGCTGTAGGCGACGATTGTCATGTCGCGACCCGCCCGCGCAATGCGCGCCTTGCCGGTTGGAAGCGCTTCCGTGGGCAGGCGCTCGGCCTTGAGATGGTAGTAGAGAAATTTGTGTTCGCAGAAGATGACCGGGTCATCGATGGCGACCGCTTCAAGCAACATGCTGTAAGCGTCTTCGACGGTCGCGGGCGTCATCACCACGAGTCCGGGATAGTGCGCATAGATGGCTTCGAGGCTCTGGCTGTGAAACGGTCCGCTGCCGGTCGTGCCGCCACCGGGCAATCGAATGGTAATCGGGCAGGGGACGCGCGTGCGCCAGAACATCGTCGCCGCCTGGTTCACGATTTGGTTGAAGCCGACCGTGGAGAAATCCGCGAACTGCATCTCGACGATGGGACGCATCCCCTCGATGGCCGCGCCGATGGCGGCACCGACAATCGCGTCTTCGCTGATCGGGGCGTCGACGACGCGACCTGGATATTCCTGAGCGAGGTTCTTTGTCGCCTTGAATGCTCCGCCGAATTCTCCCACGTCCTGGCCGTAGATGAACACTCGGGGGTCGTCAGCCAGCGCGCGCGCCTGCGCTTCGCGGATTGCTTCGAGGTAGGTGATGCTCATGTGAATGAAGACTCAACGACTCCGAGTCTCACACTGCGGAATGGCCTTCATTGAGATGCTTGGAGGACAGCGCGTACCAATCTTCCTTGTATGGATCCGGCCCGGCTTCCCGCTGTACTTTGGCGACGGCTTCTTCGACTTTCGCGATTGATTCGCTGCGCCAGGCGTCCACGATCTTTTCGTCTGCCCAGCCGTGATCAAACAATTGTTCCTTCGCCAGCTCCAGGCAATCGCGTCCCAACGCCGACTGTCGCAGCCGGGGAGTGATGTAGCTGGCGTCATCGTGCTCGCCGTGACCGCACAGGCGAAGGAGCTTCGCGACGACGAGTTGAGGGCCGTGTCCATCGCGCGCGCGTTGCGTCGCGTTGCCCAGCGTGGTCAGGCAGGCTTCGAGATCGGTTCCGTCCACGGAATGACCTTCCGCGCCATAACCGATGGCGCGATCCACCAGCGAGTCGCAGGCGAACTGCCGTGAGGTCGGAGTGGAATAGGCAAACTGGTTGTTGGCGACCACGAGCACTAGCGGAAGTCTCTCCACGGACGCCTGATTGAGTGCTTCGTGAACTGCGCCAGTGGAAGTCGCGCCTTCGCCGATGCAGGTTGCGCCCACGGTTTCAGTCACGCCTTTGAAGCGGCGGGCCATCAG
>Ga0154020_10011373_pt1 | contig 10148 bp, 6 predicted proteins | sample Klosneuvirus_201_FD_109709 | JGI IMG/M metagenome (GOLD analysis project Ga0154020, IMG submission 109709) | Active sludge microbial communities from wastewater, Klosterneuburg, Austria - Klosneuvirus_20160825_MG | ecosystem: Engineered > WWTP > Aerobic digester > Activated sludge | place... | reverse complement strand
TAAAACCAATGCTTTCGCCAGATACTCCAGTGCCAATACTGAAAAAACAGCTCACCTTGATTTTACAATTGCAGGTAAAAAATGGTCTTCATTAAGCAGTTTAAGTTTTTCTGACTATGCCGAGCTTAGGGCAGGTACAGTTGGAAATGCTTACTTTCTAAGGCCCAGCTACGTTGTATCTGAAAATGGGAAAGACTCAACCTACGTCAACCCTGATTCGAGCCTTCAAGTAGGTACGGCTTTTAAACAACTTAATTTATTACAAAAAGTACATTTCAAACCAAGTGCATTTTTGGATTTTGAATATGGCTTTTACTACTCTCAAAGCTCAGATGCCGGGCGTTACGATCGTTTGACTTTAGACAACAATGGAGATGGCACTCTTGATTTTGCGCAATGGTATTATGGTCCACAAAAATGGGTGATGAACCGCCTCAGTGTTTCACACTTAAGAAACAATGGGCTGTACAACAAACTCAGGCTAACTGCGGCTGTCCAAAATTTTGAAGAAAGCCGGCATGACCGCCGTTTCAACAACAACGATTTACGAAACCAAACAGAAAAAGTGAAGGCCTATTCATTGAACGCTGATCTGGACAAACATCTGAATGAAAAAACAAGCCTGTTTTATGGTTTTGAAGCTGTGTACAATCTTGTAAATTCAGAATCAAACCGTCAAAACATAAAAACCAATGCCGAGGTTCCCATCCAGACAAGATATCCCGATGGCTCGACCTGGCAGATGTATGGGGCTTATGCAAATGCCAAATACAAACTCAATCAGAAGTGGATCCTAAATGCAGGTTTGAGATACAGTTATTATGTTATTAGGGCCGATTTTGACACGAGTTTTTTACCTTTTCCATTTACAAATGCGCAAAACCAAAACGGGGCGCTGAATGGAAGCATTGGCTTTGTCTACAGCGCTATGAAAAGCTGGCAGATTTACACCAATCTTTCAACAGGTTTCAGAGCGCCTAACATTGACGACATGGGCAAGGTCTTTGAATCAGAACCCGGTACAGTTGTTGTTCCAAATCCCAACTTAAAACCAGAATATGCCTACAACGCTGAAATTGGAACTGCTAAAAGTTTTGGCAATTATTTAAAAGTGGATCTTGCTGCGTATTATACCTTACTCAAGAATGCCATCACCCGAAGACCCTACACTTACAATGGTGAGGACAGTCTTGAGTACGATGGGCAAATGAGTCAGGTAATGGCCATGCAAAACATTACTCAAGCCTACGTTTATGGTTTGCAGGCAGGCATTGATGTTTATCTTGGAAGAGGCCTTAGTCTAAAAAGCACACTCAGCTATCAAAAAGGAGAGGAACAAGACATGGACAGCATGGCGTATTACCCCAAACCCCATGTTGCTCCTTTGTTTGGCGCCACTCACTTCATGTATAGCCGTAAACAACTTAAACTTGATCTTTATGCCCAATACAACGGCGCAATGGATTATAACGATCTGCCTTTGGTCGACCGGACTGACAATTCCATTTATGCAAAAACAGCGGATGGTTTGCCATTTGTTCCGGCATGGTACAGCCTCAACTTTAAGCTGGTCTGGTTCATTAACACTAACTTTTCTTTAAATGCAGGAGTAGAGAACATTACCGATCAATTGTACCGTAATTTTTCTTCAGGCATCTCTGCCCCGGGACGGAACTATTCTCTAAGCTTAAGATTTAAACTATAAGCCATTGTGAAGAGATTGGGGCCGTTTTTCGCTTCAATCTCTTTACTTTTAGTAAATTCAAATTCATAAACATCCTGTTATACATTTTATGGATTACTTTTTTATTGCTCTTGTCGCTTTGTTGGGTTCGGCCCTCACCTTTTTCTCCGGCTTTGGATTGGGCACCATACTCCTCCCTGTTTTCGCCCTTTTTTTCCCATTGGAACTGGCCATTTCGCTTACTGCTATTGTTCATCTGCTTAACAATTTATTTAAACTTCTGCTCACTTATTCTAAGGCCAATAAAAACGTGGTGCTGCAGTTTGGATTGCCCGCCTTGATCTCTGCCTTTTTAGGTGCTTTTGTGCTACAAGCCCTTTCAAACTTGCCTCCCCTTTACACTTACACTCTTGCTGGCCATTCCCATGACATCAGTCCTGTAAAATTGACCATTGCCCTACTCCTCCTGTTCTTTTCATTGATGGAAATTATTCCCCGCTTTAAAAAGATGGAATTTGATGTAAGGTACCTGCCACTTGGAGGTCTACTCAGTGGTTTTTTTGGAGGTTTGTCAGGCAACCAGGGGGCCATGCGCAGTGCTTTTTTAATTCGATCAGGATTAAGTAAGGAGGGTTTTATAGCCAGTGGAGTGATGATTGCCTGTATGATCGACGTTTCGCGGCTCAGCGTGTATTCAGGGCATTTTCCGGATTTAAGCGATCCAAAATTACTTTACCCGCTCCTCTGCGCCGTTTTATCGGCCTTTTTAGGTGCCTTGTTGGGCAACAGGCTCATTAAAAAGATCACCATCAGCAGCCTGCAAATTCTGGTTACGGTTTTTTTGGTTATTTTCTCCCTTTTGCTTGGTTTGGGTATCCTGTGAAGCAGAACGGCCTTTAAACACGTGACTTTTGTCATTTCACTGCACTTTTTTTACAAATCCTCAGGCCCGACGCTACGTTTTCTCCTACACTTTTGTACTTTTGGCTGTAAGAAAACGCCCAACCATGAAACACTTTATCCCTACACTGCTGCTCATTTTCCTGATCTCCTTCAAAGGCGTCGGCCAGTCAAAAACCTATGTCACTTCAGGACTGGAGCTCATTTTTTCCTGGGCAGACATTACGGATAACAACAAGGTAGAAAGCGCCAACCTTCGTTTTGCACCTGTCATCAATATTCAAAGTTACACCCACCTTGATTTTAGTGAGAAGTTTGGCATTTATTCGGGTTTAGCCGTGCGTAACGTGGGTTATATTTATGGCAATTATAAAACACCTGTCACACCAACCAATAGTATAATCACCACCTTCGAAAAAAGATTCCGTTCTTATAATCTGGGGATACCGATAGCTTTTAAAATTGGCAACCTCAGTAAGATGTTCATTTATGGTGGCTACGAGTTGGAGATTCCGTTTTTATACAAGGAAAAAAAATATGAAAATGGTGACCAATTAAAAGGAGAAAAAATCACCGGCTGGTTCAGTGACCGGCAGCAATCGCTTTACCACAGTGTGCTTGTAGGCATTCAGTTTCCTTATGGTATGAATTTAAAGTTCAAGTATTACCTCACTGAGTTCCACAATCAGGGGTATACAGCCAGTGATGGTTCTAAGCCCTATGCCGGATTGTTGTCCAATGTGTTCTACATCTCCTTAAATTCCATGTTGTTCAAAAACGCCAGTTTTGACCCCTCAGGGAAGGAATAATCAAAAACAAAGGCCTAATTTTTAAAGGGATTTATAAGAAATTGTAAATCCCTTGTTTTTTTAAAATGACTAAGGTTTAAATTTTTTACCACTCCGTTAAACTCTTATATTCGTGACAATTATGTCGAATTGCCTTGTCATTATACCTACTTATAACGAGATCGAGAACATCGAAAAGATGATTAAGGCCGTTCTTTCATTACCTGCAGGTTTGGATCTGTTGATTGTAGACGATGGTTCACCGGACGGGACAGCAGCTTTGGTAAAACAACTGCAGTCAAACTATGTTAACCGCCTGCACGTGCTTGAACGTTCTGGAAAACTGGGTTTGGGTACAGCATACATCACCGGATTCAAATGGGCTTTAGCAAAAGAATACGATTACCTGTTTGAAATGGATTGCGACTTCTCACACAAACCCGAAGACCTGTTGCGCCTTCTGGCGGCCTGTGAAAGCGGAGCCGATCTGGCCATAGGGTCAAGATATTGCAAAGGAGGAAAAATAAACAACTGGCCCTTCGGAAGAATACTAATGAGTTATTTCGCTTCTGTGTATGCCCGCATGATTCTGTGGCTGCCGGTGAAAGACACTACCGCCGGCTTCAAATGCTACAAACGAAAAGTCCTTGAAACGATTCCGCTTGACAAAATTCGGTTTATGGGCTACGCCTTTCAGATCGAAATGAAATACCGTGCCTACAAACTGGGTTTTACATTGGTTGAAGTTCCTATTGTGTTTACTGACCGGGTGCAAGGCGTAAGTAAAATGAGCACTAAAATTTTTAAGGAAGCTTTTCTGGGAGTTTTGCAAATGCGTTTTATTTAATGAACCACTAAGCTTATTTCACCAATTCCCCGTTGGCCCTCAGCAATTCAGCCTCTGCAATTTTTACACTGTAAAGTGCATTGATATAGCGGTACTGTGCATCTTCAAGATTCTTTTGAGCCTCAATGATCTCCAATAAATTGGTTTTACCAACCCGGTAACGCTCCATAGAAATGAACTGCAATTCACGTGAATCGATTAGATTAGACATTTCCAATTCTGCAATTTGTTTGCTCAACAAAAACCGTCTGTAATTCAATTGCACCAATGCATCCACTTCAAGTTCGGTTTGTTTTAGTATGACCTGCTGGTTCAGGTTGTATAAATTCATCTCCCTGATTAGATTACGGTTTTTATTGCCGTTAAACAAAAGCCAACCGGCTGTGAGTTCAGCAAACAAACCATTTTGATTGTTGGCAGCCAAAAACCCGGCCTGGCTTTTGTTTTGCAGGTAACGGTAATCAAGTCCAAGATTCAAATACGGCAAAACGTTTGAGCGGGCTTCTTTTACATATTGTTCAGAAATCTGGGTTTGCTGTTTAGCAATCAAAATCATGGCATTTTTTTTGTTCAGTTCCTTTTTCAGATCCTCAATTGTCGGTGAGTAATTCACCTTGATGGTGTCTTCGGTGGAGTAATCGGTTTCCGCTGAAAGGCCAATCAGGTTGTTTAATTTTGTTTTGGCATCCAGCATTTGCAATTCCATCTGCACAATCGTGCTTTTGGCTCTATTTTCATCGCTTTGCGACAATAAAAAATCCACTTTGGAATCCGAACCCACTTCCATTTTTAGTTTGGCAATCTTTTTACGTTCCTGGTAAATGAGGAGGTTCTGTTTTTCTGTGCGAATCATCACATCCAGTCTCACAATGTTGTAATACGCCAGCATCACCTCGTAAATGAGGTTCTCCATTTGTTGCCTCAATTGCAAAGCCGACAAGTTTTCTGTTTGATCGAGGCGCTTTTTAATGGCAAACATTTTGTTGCCATCGTAAACCTTCATATCGAGGTGCAACACAGCGGAATACCCGCTCGATTGGGCGTTGTTCCTTTCCTGGGAAGTGCCGTTTACAAATTCCTGAAACGAATTGATGTTGGAAAACACCGCCCCCCCATTCAGGCTCAGTTGTGGGGACATGCCTGCATTGCCAAGGTTGTTCTGAAGTTGAGCCACCTGGGTTTGATTTTTTGCTATGAGTATGGCAAAGTTTTTTTCAAGCCCAATCTTTATGGCATCCTCAATGCCCATATAGGTTTGAGCCCAAGCGCTTGATGCCAGCAATACGAAAAAAATGCAACTATATCCAAGGGCTCTGTTCATTGGGTTTATTCCTGCGCTTTTGGTTTGTCTTTTATAATAAATGAATACATGGCCGGGATAACATACAGCGAAAATACCATAGACAACAATAAACCACCAATGACCACAATGCCCATACCCACCCTGCTTTTAGAGCCTGCTCCCAAACTCAATGCAATTGGCAAAGCCCCCAACACCGTTGCCAAACTGGTCATTAAAATGGGGCGTAGCCTTGCTGTGGACGCTTCAATAAGGGCTTCCTTCACTTTCATGCCTTTTTCACGCAACTGATTGGCAAACTCAATGATCAATATCCCGTTTTTGGTTACCAAACCAATTAACATGATCATGCCGATCTGGCTGAAAATGTTAAGTGTTTGATTAAAATACCAAAGGGAAAACAAAGCGCCCGCCAAGGCCATTGGCACTGTGAGCATGATGATAAAAGGCTCCAGAAAACTTTCAAATTGAGCAGCCAAAAACAAATAGATCAAAATTAGCGCCAATACAAATGCAAACAGAATGTTGGAAGAACTTTCAGAAAAATCACGAGAAGGTCCGGTGAGCGAAGTCACAAAACTCTCATCAAGCTCCTGTGCGGCTATCTTTTTCATTTCTTTGATTCCATCCCCTATTGTTTTTCCAGGCGCCAAACCTGCTGATACGGTGGCCGACTGATAACGGTTGTAATGGTACAATTGCGGAGGACTGCTTCTTTCCATAACGGTTATCACATTGTCCAGCTGTATCATGTCGCCATTCGTGTTACGTACAAATAAATCACCAATATCCGCTGGATTGTCTCTGTTCTCCCGGTTCACCTGACCAATCACCTGGTATTGTTTGTCTCCATTGATGAAATAACCAAAGCGCTGACCGCTTAAAGCCAACTGTATGGTTTGGGCCACATCGGCAATAGAAACTCCAAGCACACGGGCCTTGTCCCTATCAATCTCAACAACCAACTCAGGTTTATTAAATTTCAGGTTCACATCCACGCCCTGAAACACTGCATTTTTATTGGCCTGCTCAAGAAACTTTGGGAGTTTTTCTCTCAGTTTTGCAAAATCCTGGGTTTGCAAAACAAATTGCACCGGCAAACCGCCTCTGGGTCCTCCGCCTGAGGAAATGGTTTGCTCTTGTATAATAAAAACACGCCCCTCAGGGAACAGAGGTAAATTCCGGTTCAGGTAAGCAGCAATCTCAGCCTGGGAGCGTTCGCGTTCAGAAGCATCGCTCAAGGCCAATCTTCCAAATCCTGTGTTGGTTGCCCCCGATCCGGCAAAGCCTGGTGCGGTTACTGTTAAACAAATTCTTTTTTCAGGAATAGAGTCGGTAATAAACGTTGACAGCCTGTCCATTACCTTATCCGTTGCATCGTACGACGTGCCTTCAGGAGCAGCAACAGTAAGCCTCAACCAGTTCCTGTCTTCGAGTGGAGAGAGCTCTGATTGCAATTGTGAACCAAAGTAAAATATGGATAATCCTGAAACACCAAGAATGACAAAGGCCCACCTGCGTTTTTCCAAAAACCCTGTAACCGATTGCCTGAACCATTTGTCCAAAGCCACAAAGTAAGGTTCAGTGGCCAGATAAAACCTGCTGCGTTTTGTTGGGTCTTTTCTCACCAATTTGGCGTTCAGCATAGGCGTTAAGGTAAGGGACACAAAAGCAGAGATCAACACGGCTCCTGCTAACACCACACCAAACTCCCTGAACAAACGCCCTACAAATCCTTCAAGAAATATAACAGGCATAAACACTGCAGCCAAAGTCAGAGAGGTAATGATCACCGCCGCAAAAATTTCACGCGTACCCTCAATGGCAGCTTCTTTTGGTGACATGCCTTTCTCCAGCTTTTTAAAAATGTTTTCTGTTACAACAATGCCGTCGTCAACCACCAATCCGGTGGCAAGAACAATTGCCAACAAGGTGAGTACATTGATGGAATAGCCCAGCAGGTACATGATAAAAAAGGTGCCGATGAGGGATACAGGAATGTCAATCAAAGGACGAAAAGCAATTAGCCAATCGCGGAAAAACAGAAATATGATAAGGATAACCAAAACCAAAGCGATCAAAAGGGTTTCAACCACTTCGGTAATTGATTTTTGAATGAAGCGGGTGTTGTCCAATGCAATGTTGATGGTGTAATCCTTTGGTAAATCCCTTTTTAATACCTCATAGCGTTTGTAGAACTCATTCGCAATGTCAAGGTAATTGGCGCCGGGCTGAGGAACAAGAGCCAGGCCTATCATGGGTGTGCCCGATTCTTTTAATACAGTTTCTTCATTTTCCGCACCCAATTCTACCAAAGCAATGTCCTTCAGGCGGATCATGTTACTTTCCTGCTCCTTCACAATCATGTTCTCGAATTCAGGAACAGTTGACAAACGCCCAATGGTATTTACAGTCAACTCCGTTGAATTGCCGGTAATCTTGCCTGAAGGCAAATCCACGTTTTCTTTTGTAAGTGCAGATTTCACATCCAATGGGGTTAATCCATAAGCAGCGAGCTTATCGGGAACCATTCTGATGCGCATGGATATACGGCGCTGGCCCCAGATCTGAACAGAACTAACACCGGGAATGGTTTGCAGGTTTTGGGCAATCACGTTTTCAGCATAATCACTCACGTCGAGGATGGAACGCGTGTTGCTTTTCAGGGTCATGGACACAATGGCGTCAGAGTTCGCGTCGGCCTTGCTCACCACCGGGGGAGCATCTATGTCCTGAGGCAATTGTCGCAATGCCTGCGAAACTTTATCACGCACATCATTTGCAGCGGCCTCCAAATTGGCACTCAATATAAATTCAACTGTGATGATGCTTGAGCCCTGATTGGACGAAGCTGAAATGGAACGTATGCCTTCAATGCCATTGATGGCCTTTTCCAAAGGTTCAGTGATTTGTGATTGGATCACATCGGCACTTGCTCCTGTATAATTGGTGCGCACGGTAATCACGGGTGGATCGATGGAAGGAAATTCCCGAACTCCTAAAAATTTAAATCCTATCGCACCAAACAAAATGATGAGTATGGACATCACGATGGCCAGAACAGGACGGTTAACGCTAAGGGAGGAAATGTTCATGTTAATCCGCTGATGATTTGATGAGCTGCAATTGTGTGTCCTTTTTGATTGACATTAATCCTGTAGTGATGACTGTATCCCCCTCGTTCAATCCCTCAAGCACCAAAACTTTCTGATCGCTGCGTGGACCAATTTTAATTTTTGTTTCAGTGGGTTTTCCACCCACATAACGAAATACCTTGTGGCCTTTTAATACCGGTACCACACACTGTGATGGCACCATCAATTGATTACCATAATTTCCAAATCCTATGTACACTTTTACATACGTGCCAGGCAGAAGGTTTTTGCTTCCGCCGTAAACTGCCCTGAGGCGTATTGTTTTTGTGGCCTCGTCCATTTTTGGTTCAATGGCATATACCTGTGCTGTATAGGTTTCAGCACCCATATCATTTTCAAGCTCGAAGCTGATGCCCATCCCATTCTTAATATCCTGGCTGTATTTTCCCGGCACAGAAAATTCAATAAAAAGTGGTTTTAATTGGACCAGCGACACAAGGTTTGTACTGGTGCTCACAAAAGCGCCTTCACTTACATTTTTTAAACCAGCCATTCCAGTAAAAGGCGCCACAATGCTTGTTTTGGCAATTTGCGCTTGGTAGAATTTTTCATCAGCACGAAGAACCGCAATCTCATTTGCCTGCATTTCATATTCCTCTTCGCTCACCCCATTGATCTCCCTGAGTTTTTTTAACCTGTCGAGTTTTTGCTCAGCAAGTTTGAGCTGGGTTTCTACTTTCAGCAATTGGGCCTGAAAATCAGCATCGTTCAACTTCACCATGAGCTCTCCCTTGTTTACTTGCTGCCCTTCCTTAAAATAAATGCCCATTACCTTTCCCGATAACTCCGGCATAAGATTTACTTCGTTTAGGGCACCCGTTTTACCCGCAGAAAAAATGCGGTTTTCATATGGCAAAGCTTTTACAACGTAGTAGTTCACCGCCAGAGCTGCTGATTTACCAGACTGCGCTCCTTTTTTAATTTCTTCCTTAGAGAAAAAAACAAATTTAGAAGCAATTACGGCCACCAGGACAAAAATTATAATTAACCAATTGGGGATTTTTTTCATGCCTGTTGTTTATGCCTATTAATTCTCTATTCCTAATTCTGAAAGGTTATTACATTAGCTATTTGCTTCGAAATGAGGCAAAAAACTAAAAATACCCATTCATCTTGACAAATATCAGGTATAGGGGCTTTCTACAAAAATTATATATCCCTACTTTTGGAAGTTTTAACATCTATTTTATGAAATTCCTTTTTAGCGCACTTTTTCTCTTTCTTTCTTTCAATATCAGAGCACAAGAAGAAAAACACTTCAAAAATATTAAAATGCTAACCCATGGTGGCGACAATGCCGAAGCCTATTTCAGCTTCAATGGAAAATTCGCCTCCTTTCAAAGCAATAACGCCGCCTGGGGTTTAAAATGCGACCAGATTTTTAACCTCGATATTTCAAAAGCGGCGCAGGACAGTTTATACAAACCTCAACTCATCAGCACAGGAAAAGGAAGAACCACCTGCTCCTACTTTT
>Ga0154020_10011372_pt1 | contig 10149 bp, 6 predicted proteins | sample Klosneuvirus_201_FD_109709 | JGI IMG/M metagenome (GOLD analysis project Ga0154020, IMG submission 109709) | Active sludge microbial communities from wastewater, Klosterneuburg, Austria - Klosneuvirus_20160825_MG | ecosystem: Engineered > WWTP > Aerobic digester > Activated sludge | place... | reverse complement strand
TCGGGCTTTACCGAACCAAGGCCAAAAACGTCATCGCCACCTGCCGCATCCTGCTTGAGCAGCATGGCGGCGAGGTACCGAACGACCGGGCCAGCCTCGAAGCCCTGCCCGGCGTTGGCCGCAAGACAGCCAATGTCGTACTCAACACCGCCTTCGGCCAGCCAACCATCGCCGTCGATACCCATATTTTCCGCCTCGGCAACCGTACCGGCCTGGCGCCCGGCAAAACCGTCGTCGAGGTCGAGCAGAAACTGTTGCGTGTCACGCCGAACGAATACAAAAAAGACGCCCACCATTGGCTAATCCTGCACGGCCGCTATGTCTGCAAGGCGCGCAAGCCGGAATGCGAACGTTGCGTCGTCGCCGACCTCTGCAGTTACCAAGGCAAGACCTTATGAAGGTCGCCAGCAGCCTGGTCTCGGCGCCGCTCCCTGGTCGCCATCCCGGCCCGGAACTGGCAGAAGCTGCCGTTCGCTCGGCACTGAACACAGCTGGTCTGGAACGTGCCGAACAAGTGATCCTGCTGCTCAGCCGCGATTTCAGCCGCAATCCGCAACCCGCCATCCTCGCCGCTGCCCGCGCCGCCGGCACCACCCAGGTCAGTGGTTGCACGGCGAGCGGCCTGTTCACCGAGCGCGGCTGGCAGATCGACCAACCGGCTGCGGCTGCCCTGGTCTTTGCTGCCGAGAGATCTGACAGCAGAGCAGCCGACGCGGCGAGACTCGTCTTCAGCGGCCACAGCACACTGCCTTTCGACTGGCAAAGCGGCCCGCCGCGTGCCGGTTTGCTCGACACCGATGCTGCAGTCTGGACGCATGGCCGGCAGGCCGCCAACCATTGCGCCGAAATTCAACTGCCTGGCCTGCGTGGCCGACTGGCGCTATCCACCGGCCTGCGCCTTCTGGGCAAGGCGCAAACGGTAGACCAGAGCGACGATTACGAACTGCGCCGGATCGGCGGCCAAAGCGCCGCCGCCAGCCTGATCCGCGCCCTGCCGCCCGAGTTGCGCCAGTACCCGCCGCTGCACCAGATCAGCGCCCTGCGCCAAGCCAACAAACCGGGGATCGATATCCTTTCGGTCAATGCCGATGGCTCCCTGACGCTGGCCGCCACGCTCGACGAAGGCGAAAGCATCACTTGGGCAATCCGCCAGCCCCTTTCGGCCGAACAGGAAATGCGGGAAAAACTGCTTGCTGCGGTCAACCCGGAAAAAATGCCAGATTTCGCCTTGATGTTTTCCTGCATCGGTCGCGGCCCCATGTTCTACGGCAACGACGACCGCGATCTGCTGGCCTTCCGCGAGCAGTTTCCCGGCACTCCGCTCCTCGGCGCCTATGGTTGCGGCCAGATTGCGCCGACCGCCGGCAAAAACCGCTTGTTCCACAATGCCGTAATCACCCTATTTTTTGAAAGCAGCCATGTTTAGTCCGTCGCGCGATCAGGTTCGCCAGTTTTTTTGCGATGCCTGGAGAAAACACCTGGAACGCCAGCCACTGGTTGGCGCCGAAGTCACCGCCGCCGATCTGGCCGTCCGCCATCCGGAATACCACGCCCTGCTCGCCGATACGGCCGGCGCACTGGAAAAGGAATGGACGCCGGAAGGTGGGCAGATGAACCCGTTCCTGCATCTTTCACTACATCTGGCCATTTATGAGCAGGTCAGCATCGACCAGCCGCCAGGCATCCGCGCCGCCTTCGACAGCCTGCGCTCGCGAATGGAGCAGCACGATGCCGAGCATGTACTGCTGGAATGCCTCGGTGAAACGATCTGGCGCGGCCAGCGTGAAGGCAAGCCAATGGACGCCATGGCCTATGTCGATGCGGTGCGCCGCAAGGCAAGCCTGATTTGACGCTAGCGTAAAGTACGATCAGACATCATCCGCCGGCGGGGCAACCTTGATCACTTCCTCCAGCGAGGTCGTACCTTGCGCCACCTTGAGGGCACCGGAAATACGCAGTGGACGCATGCCCTCCCGATAGGCCTGTTCGCGAACCTTGGGGATGTCGGTCAAGGGCTTGATCAGCTTGCGAATCTCGGGCGAGTTGACCAGGATTTCGTAGATGCCAACCCGGCCGCTATAGCCGGTCATCCGGCACTCCAGGCAGCCAACCGGTTCGTGCATCTGCGCCGGCTCACCGGACTTCCAGGGCGCGACCAGCGAGTGCCAGGTCGTCCGCTGGTCCTCCCGCGTCTGATACGGCTTCTTGCAATGCGGACAGAGCGTGCGGACAAGACGCTGCGCCATGACGCCGAGCAGCGTTGAGTTGATCAGGTAGGCGGGCACCCCCAGGTCCAGCAAACGGGTAATGGCCGACGGCGCATCGTTGGTATGCAGGGTGGAGAGCACGAGATGGCCGGTCAAAGCAGCCTGGATGGCCATTTCGGCCGTTTCCAGATCGCGAATTTCACCGATCATCACAATATCCGGGTCCTGCCGCATCAAAGCCCGGATGCCGTCGACAAAACTGATATTGATGCTGTGCTGCACCTGCATCTGGTTGAACGACGGCTCAACCATTTCAATCGGATCTTCAATGGTGCAGACATTCACTTCCGGCGTCGCCAGTTGCTTCAGCGTTGTGTAGAGCGTCGTCGTCTTGCCTGAACCGGTCGGGCCGGTAACCAGAATGATGCCGTTGGGCGACTTGGTCATCTGCTTCCAGCGCGTCTGATCCTCCTCGGAAAAACCGAGGGAACGCAGGTCGCGGACCAGCACTTCGGGGTCAAAAATCCGCATCACCAGTTTTTCGCCAAAGGCCGTTGGCAGCGTCGACAACCGGAGTTCAACCTCCCGACCGCCCGGCGTTCGCGTTTTGACCCGGCCATCCTGCGGCCGCCGCTTTTCGATCACGTCCATACGACCCAACAGCTTGATGCGACTGGTCATCGCATTCATCACCGTCATCGGAATCTGATAGACCTGATGCAGCACGCCGTCAATCCGGAAGCGGACGATTCCCATGTCCCGGCGTGGTTCAATGTGAATATCCGAGGCCCGTTGATCAAAAGCGTATTGCCAGAGCCAATCGACGATATGGACAATATGCTGGTCATTGGCATCGAACTGCTTATTGACCTTGCCCAGTTCGACCAGTTGTTCGAAGCTGGACAGCCCCGAATTGATCTCGCCCCGGGCCGCCGCCTTCTTGACCGACTTGGCCAGATTGAAGAATTCGACCAGATAGCGCTCGATATCCTCCGGATTGGCCATCACCAAGCGGATTTCCTTGCGCAGAATAGGCTTGAGATCTTCCGTCCAGGCTCTCAGGTAAGGCTCCGCGGTCGCCACCACCACTTCGCGCGTCGTCACCTGCACGGGCAGGATGCCAAAACGCGCCGCGTAGGCGCTCGACATAACCTCTGCGACGCCAGTGAAATCAATTCTCAGGGGATCAATGTGCAGATAGTCAAGGCAGGTTTTCCCCGCCAGCCACTCGGTTAGCACTTCCAGCGTCAGGAGCCGCGCCGGCGGCTTGAGCGCACGCCACTTCTGATCGGCCAGCACGATCAGAGGGTGAACCTTGCCACCATGCAGGCGCCGTTCCACCTTCAGTGCTTCAGCGACATCCGGCTCGACGAGTTCATCGGCGACCATCCAGTCCAGCACTTCGGAAATCGTCAGTTTGTGCTCGGAAACATTGTTTTCATTCATTTGAAGAAATATAGCATGGCATACGTAAGGCTTTGTAAGCATCCCGCCATCCCCTTGCATTCATTTACAAGTCGGCATTGCAAGGCAGCTGAGGGCTCCTAGAATGAAAGCGAACCAACAACAAGGAGTGACTCATGAACACACGTTTAATGATGATTGGCAGCGCCTTGATGGCATCGTTGTTCTGCCTGCCAGCAATCGCTCAACCCGGCCCAGGCATGGGCGGTCCGGGTATGAGCGGCACGTCATCCGGCATGGTCGGCGGTTATCAGCGAGCCGGTCAGCGAGGGCCAAGGGATTGCATGCAGACAGCCAATCCTGAAGCTTGCAAAGCACATCAACAAGCGCGTCTCCAGGCGCGCCAAGCCTGCAAGGACAAAGCCGGCCCCGAGCGCCGCCAATGCATGGGTGAGCAGATGCAGAATTTCGACTGCAGCAAGTCGAGCAACCCGCAACAGTGCGAGGCCCGCAAGAAGGTCTATCAGGAATGCAAGAGCCAGACCGGTCCGGCTTTCCGCCAGTGTGTTCAGCAGAAGATGCCAATGGCGGAATGCAGCAAAGCGGTTGATCCACAACGTTGCGAATTGAACAACAAGGCCCGCGAAGCCTGTAAGGACAAGTATGGCCCGGAACACATGGCCTGCCTGCGCGAACAATTCAATGTGAAATAAGGCTTACCGGGATTTCACCAAATAAAGCCGGTCGACCGCAGCAACCGGCTTTATTTTGGCCAAGTTGAATCAAGTCAGCGCTGTCGCAAGGGATCAAGCAACGATGACAAGCCATTGTGATCAAGCTCCTGCATCAAGGCCAGCAAACGGCCGATTTCCCCTGAGGGAAAGCCCTCACGCGCAAACCAGTTAAGGTAATTTCCCGGCAAGTCGGCAATCAGACGCCCTTTGTACTTGCCGTAAGGCATGCTGCGGGTGACCAGCAATAATAAATCTTCAGGATTCATGACGGGATTTCATTACGGCAACGGACCTGCAGACGACAGCTTGAATTGACCAGCGCTCCCGGCAAGGGAAGCGCTTTGCAATTAGTGCTCACGCTCGGCCAGTCAGTCCTGGCATGCGCCAGCCGCCGCAGGACGATCCGAAATCAGAGGTCGCAGGGCTGGCTCCATTTCCTTGAGGATTTGCACTGGCAGAGCTGAAGTAAAGTCGTAGTCGGCGGCCTTCGAACCGGGAACGAAGGCGGTGACGACGCCGTAGAAACGCTGGCCAATGTAGAAGGCAAAGGTGGCGGCACGGTTCATCACCTTGGCGCTGCGCACACCGCCGTCGGCACCGATGACCTTGCTGCGGTGGTCGCCGGTACCAGTCTTGCCCCCCACTGCCAAAGGGGTTTCCTGATCATCCCGATAGACACTCTTGACGCGACGGGCGGTGCCGCTATCGACGACACGCAGCAGGGCGCGGCGAGTCACCTGAGCGACTTCAACCGGCATGACCCTCACCCCGGGTTCAGGCTGGCGCTTGAGGCGAGTTTCAAAAGGTGTCCCGGCAGCGAACAGGAGTTCGTCAATGCGCACTGTCGGACGACGAATGCCATCGTTAACGACGATTCCCATCAACTCGGCGAGCGCGGCCGGTCGATCCGCAGAACTGCCAATGGCGGTGGCCAGGGAAGGCACCAGGTGATCGAAGGGATAACCGAGACGCCGCCATTCATCGGCGATACGTTCGAAAGTCACCACTTCGACGATGATGTTGATGCGCACCTGCTGAGCATGCTTGAAACGCGTCGCATAGAGCCACTGTGAAGCGGCGCGGCGCGCTTCGACGCTGGCTGCAACGATCTCCTTGAGCGTCGCGTTCGGCTGCCGCTGCAGATGGCGGACCAACCAGAGTTCCAGGGGATGGACCCGGGCCAGATAACCCTGGTCGGCCAGGCTGTATTGGCGGGTAGCGTGGGCATCGAAGAGGCGGCGCAGGCCGCCGTCGGTACCGGCCTTGTCACCCAGGCGCTGGCGCATGAAGGCGGCGAAGCTGACGAAATCGCTCTCCGGCACCACACTCAGGTAGGCAGCGGCCTGGGGAGCGGGCCGGGCAGGTACCGAATCGCTGAGGACTTCAAGGCGCTCTTCCGGAACCACGTCCCGGTATTTGTGCCAATAGGTACGCAGAAAGCCAAGGCCTTCGCGTTCCGTAAAACGGTTAAGGAAAGTCTCGCGGGCAACGACGTCACCTTCCCGCAGACTGCGGGCCGGGGCATTGACCGCTTCGTAGGCGTGGTAGTGCGAGACATCGCGCATGATGCGCACGAATGAGAGATTCACCGACTGTTCCAGAGCTTCGGCAACGCTCGGGTTCTTGCCATCGTCCTCGTGCTTGAAATTGCTGAAGCGATGGATGCCGCCACCGGTGAAGAAAGTTTCGCCGGGGCTGGCCGAATAACGGCGTTCCATCGCAGCTTCCAGCAGGGCTTCCAGGGTCATTCCCGGCTTGTTGCGCAGGGAGTCGATCGCCCAATTACTGAGACGATCTGCCGGATGACTCGGCAGCTTGGCCAGTTCTTCCGGGCTTAGCAGACTGTAGCGCTGGTGCAGATCGGCGATGACCAGAAGGTAAGAAACCAGGGTCCGGAACTTGGCGCTTGACCCCAAATCCAGTTTGGTCCCGGCGTTGATGTCCAGGGGCTGGTCCAGATTGTCAGCCTGGATGCGCAGCACGTTGGCATCGTCGGTGCGCTCATAGAGGGTAAGACTATAGTTCACCTGCTTGGGATCACCTTTGGCGAGCAGCCGGACTTCCTTGAGGCCGGCGCAGGCAATAAAGGCGGGGTCGGCAAGACGTCCAAGGATACGGGTTACCGCCTGCTGGCCAGGGCCGTCGAAAGTGCTATGGGCATTCAGGTCGATACGGTCGAGCGCATAGAAATTCTCGACATTGAGGAGATCGCCGAGGGTGCCGCGAATTTCGTTGACGGCTTTTCGCTCGACGAAAGACATCTCGTCACCAATCCGGGCCTGGTGAGCCGGGCTGATTTGCACTTCGAGGGCTGCCTCGCGCAACTCGGCAGGGATCAATTTATCGTCGGCCAAAAGGCGGATATAACTATCGGTGAGCTCATTGAGGCGCCCCGTGGTATCGCCGAGCAAGCCCGTCGGCCGGCGTTGGGCGACGAGCAAAGAAAGCGCTTTCTTGAAGGCTTTAGCCCGTTCAGCGAGGTCGGCGTTGGGATCGGCCAAAAGTTGGTTGAGGCTGGAGAAATCTTGCCCGTACCAGGCGCCCAGCCCATCGCCAAGGCCAATAACCTCGCCGTACCCTGCAACACCGCCCAAGGGAACCGAATTAAAGAAGTCAAGGACGATACGCTGGCGGGCGGGTAGCGTTTCCTCACCATCCTGATAGGCGCGGAGGGCGCCGGAAATCATTTGCTGAAGCTTGTCTTCAGTATTGTGGGTTCGCCCACCTGGGGAATGGCGAAATTTCTCGATCTGCGTTGCCAGAGTGCTGCCGCCAGCCCGTCCGCCACCTAGATTAAGTCGGCGCCGGGTCTGCTCCACGGCAACCCTGGCAAATCGACCCCAATCGACTGCCGGATTGAGTTTCGGGCGTTCCGGATCAAGTAGATCGCGGTTTTCGATAAACAGCAGGGCTTCCACCAGCACCGGGGGAATTGCTTCGAAACTGGCATATTGCAGGCGGGGGGAGCGACTGGTGTAGAGGGGCTGATCGCGACGGTCAAGGATGCTAAGGCCGGCCTGGGATTTTTCCCGGTAGATGGGGAAGTAGCCACGCCCGACAATCTCACGAAAGCCTGCAGATTGCCTCGCCTGGGCGGCAATCGTAAATCCGGACTTCTTCAGGCGGGGCAGGAAGCCCTGCATTTGCGCATAACCCAGACGTTGGTCGTACGGTCCATCAGTGGGAAACCAAATGTCTTTGTCACCACCTGTTTCAACGATCCAGGTCGACTCTTTCGCCTGTTCGGCAAAGAAACGGGCCTGAAAGTGGGATTCCTGTAGTTCGATCCAGCCTGCGGCGGCAATTGCCGTGAACAAGACAAGAATACCCATGAAAAGATAGAGCTTCCAGCGCCAACGAGCTGGCGGGAGAGTGCCTTGGGAGTTAGTGCTGGCCATGGGCAGGTATCAGGAATTCTGGTGATGAGGCTTGATGAAATCTTTTCAAGGTGCAACCGCCTGCTACTTCCATAAGGGTTTGAGGTAAAGCCGAATTTAAATTCCAGCAAGTATTTTGCATAATTAGGCAGTTAGCGTAAAGCTTCACGCCAGGCCCCCTGAAGAACGGATATTTTAGCTTGAACAGCGTGGCTGTCCGTTATGGCCAATCCAGGCATTGCCAAGCAAATTACCACCAAATTTTGTTGATGGAGTTTAACTCCGGATGCCTGGCAGAATCTTGTTTGCCAACGGCCAGATACCGATTTTTTCCAAGCAGCAGCAAAAAGCCCCCGCCGGTTTCCCGACAGGGGCTTGTGCTGCAGTCGACGCCAAAAAAGCGTCGAATTTCGCAAATTACATCTCGACCGTTTCAGCCTGCTCCACAAACGACGGAATCTGGTCGAAATTCATGTAGCGATAGACTTCGCCGGCCTTGGCATTGACCAGCTTGATCTGCTCCATGTATTCCGCAACCGTCACGATCCGGCCGGCCAGCGCGCACATGGCGGCCAGTTCGGCGGAACCGAGGTACACCTGGGTGTCGATACCGAGGCGGTTCGGGAAGTTGCGGGTCGAGGTGGAGATCGCGGTCGAGCCTTTGCGGATCTGGGCCTGGTTACCCATGCACAGCGAGCAGCCCGGCATTTCCATGCGGGCGCCAGACTTGCCGAGGACGCCGTAGTAGCCTTCTTCGGTCAGGATCAGCGCATCCATCTTGGTCGGCGGGGCGATCCACAGACGGGTCGGGATGTCGGATTTACCTTCGAGCACCTTGGCGGCAGCACGGAAGTGGCCGATGTTGGTCATGCAGGAACCGATGAAGACTTCGTCGATCTTGGCGCCGGCAACTTCGGACAGCACTTTGACGTCGTCCGGGTCGTTCGGGCAGGCCAAGATCGGCTCGGTGATTTCGGCCAGATCGATTTCGATGACCGAAGCGTATTCAGCATCGGCATCCGGCTGCAGCAGCGTGCCGTTGGCGATCCAGTCTTCCATGGCATTGATGCGGCGCTTCAGGGTGCGGGCATCCTGATAGCCTTCGGCGATCATCCACTTCATCAGCGTGATGTTGGAACGCATGTACTCGACCATCGGTTCCTTGTTCAGGCGAACTGAACAGGCAGCGGCTGAACGCTCGGCAGCGGCGTCGGAGAGCTCGAATGCTTGCTCGACCTTGAGGTCAGGCAGGCCTTCGATTTCGAGGATGCGGCCGGAGAAGACGTTGATCTTGCCCTTCTTCTCGACGGTCAGCAGACCAGCCTTGATGGCGTAGAGCGGAATGGCGTTAACCAGATCGCGCAGGGTGATGCCATCCTGCATCTTGCCCTTGAAGCGAACCAGCACGGATTCCGGCATGTCGAGCGGCATGACGCCGGTGGCGGCGGCAAAGGCAACCAGACCGGAACCGGCCGGGAAGGAGATGCCGATCGGGAAACGGGTGTGCGAATCACCTCCGGTACCAACGGTATCCGGCAGCAGCAGGCGGTTCAGCCAGGAGTGGATGACGCCGTCGCCCGGACGCAGCGCAACGCCGCCCCGGGTCGAGATGAAGGACGGCAGTTCGCGGTGGGTCTTGACGTCAACCAGCTTCGGATAGGCGGCGGTGTGGCAGAAGGACTGCATGACGAGGTCGGCCGAGAAGCCGAGGCAGGCCAGATCCTTCAGTTCGTCGCGGGTCATCGGGCCGGTGGTGTCTTGCGAACCAACGGTGGTCATCTTCGGCTCGCAGTAGGTGCCCGGACGGATACCGGTGACGCCGCAGGCCTTGCCGACCATCTTCTGGGCCAGCGAGTAACCCTTGCCGGTGTCGACCGGGTTCTGCGGCAGGCGGAACAGCGTGCTTTGCGGCAGGCCGAGAAATTCACGCGCCTTGGTGGTCAGACCGCGACCGATGATCAGCGGAATACGGCCACCGGCACGGACTTCGTCCATGATCACGGCGGTCTTCAGTTGCGATTCGGCGATCACGGCGCCATTCTTCAGCGCGGTAACCTTGGCGGTGGCGGCATCGACGCGCAGTTCGATCTCGTCGCCCATGTCCATTTGGCCGCAATCGAGTTCGATCGGCAGCGCGCCGGCATCTTCCATGGTGTTGAAGAAGATCGGGGCAATCTTGGAGCCGAGGCAGACGCCACCGAAACGCTTGTTCGGGACGAAGGGAATGTCTTCACCGGTGAACCACAGCACGGAGTTGGTGGCGGACTTGCGGGAAGAACCGGTACCGACCACGTCGCCAACGTAGGCGATCAGGTTGCCTTTTTTGGCCAGCGCTTCAAGTTGCTTGAGCGGACCGCGGGAACCGGCTTCGTCGGCTTCGATACCCGGACGCGGGTTTTTCAGCATGGCCAGCGCGTGCAGCGGGAT
>Ga0154020_10011371_pt1 | contig 10150 bp, 11 predicted proteins | sample Klosneuvirus_201_FD_109709 | JGI IMG/M metagenome (GOLD analysis project Ga0154020, IMG submission 109709) | Active sludge microbial communities from wastewater, Klosterneuburg, Austria - Klosneuvirus_20160825_MG | ecosystem: Engineered > WWTP > Aerobic digester > Activated sludge | place... | reverse complement strand
TTCGAGGAGGGAGTGGACGAGGAAGTCGCCGTAGTCGAGCAGCACCCACTGCGCGGCGCTGTAGCCCTCGATATGCAGCGCGCGGACGCCCATCTTGAGCAGCTGTTCCTCGACGGCATTGGCGATCGCCTGCACCTGGCGCTCGTTGGTGGCGCTCGCGATGATGAAGTAGTCGGTGAACGAGGTGACCGGCTCGAGGTGGCGGACGCGAACGTTCTCCGCCTTCGTGTCGTGCGCCGCGGCGACGGCCTCGCGAACGCGCGCCCGTATGTCTTCAGAGGAGGTGACGGCGGCGCGCGAGGGTAGGGTCATGGGTAGAGGCGGTACTTCCGCAAGTATCGTACCACCCGCGGCGGCAACCAGCCGTCGGGGATCGGCTCGCCGGCTGCGAAACGGCGACGCACTTCGGTCGACGAGACAGCGATGGGCGCGTTCTCGATGAAATGGACGCGCCCCGCGTCGATGGCGACCGCGAGCTCGGGCGCGAGACCCGGTTCGAGACCGTCGAGGCGGAAGCCCGGGCGGGTGAGCACCACCAGCCGGGCCGCATCGACGATCTCCCGCCAGCGCACCCAGGTCGAGATTTCGAGAAAGGAATCGGCCCCGATGAGCAGATGGAGCTCCGAGTCAGGTTCCGCGGCGTGAAAAAGCGCCAGTGTCTCGACGGTGTAGGCCGGCCGGTCCTGCGTGAGCTCGTGAGCGGAGACCAGCAGATCGGCATGGTCGAGGAGCGCCAGCTCCACCATGGCGAAGCGCGCCAACGCCGGCGCGAAGCTGCGCCCGGGCTTGTGCGGTGGAGTCGCCGTCGGCAGGAAGACGACCCGGTCGAGACCCAACCGACGCTGCGCCTCGAGCACCGGCTCGATGTGGCCCTGGTGAATCGGATCGAAGCTGCCGCCGAAGAGGCCGACCTTCAAGGCGCGGTCTCGAGCCGCTGGTTCTCCTGTCGCGGCTCTTCGAGCCTCGACGCCTCGAGCCGCAGCACCTCGAGCCGCTTCGCCAGCAGGGCGATGAGCGGTTTCAGTCCCTGGCCGGTCGCTGCGCTGATCAGCATCAAAGGCAGCTTGCGCGCGGCCGCCGCCGCCTCGAGCTCGACCCGGCGCTCTTCGCGCATCGCATCGAGCTTGCTTCCCACCAGGATCCGGTCGCGGGTCAGCAGATCGGCGCTGAACTCCCCGAGCTCATGCTCGATCGTGGTCAGGTCCTCGAGGGCCGAACCCTCGGCGGAAAGCTCGACCAGGTGCAGGAGGATCCGGCAGCGCTCGACATGACGCAGGAACTGGACGCCCAGGCCGGCACCCTGCGCAGCCCCCGCGATCAGTCCCGGGAGGTCGGCGATCACGAACGGGCGCGACAGCGGACCCTCCGCGACGACACCGAGATTCGGAATCAGGGTGGTGAACGGATAGTCGGCGATCTTCGGTCGCGCTGCCGACACGACGCTGATGAGGGTCGACTTGCCGGCGTTCGGCAGGCCGACGAGGCCGACGTCGGCGAGCAGCTTGAGCTCGAGCCGGAGCCGGCGCTCCACTCCTTCGGTCCCGGGATCGGCCCGGCGCGGCGCGCGATTCGTCGGGGTGGCGAAGTTCTGGTTGCCGCGGCCACCCTTGCCGCCGCGGGCGACTTCGAGCCGCTGCCCGTCGAGCAGCAGCTCGCCGAGGATCTCGCCGGTATCGTCGTCCATCACCACCGTGCCCATGGGCACTTCGATGACCAGGTCTTCGCCCGACTTGCCGGTGCGGTTGCTGCCGAGGCCGTGCTGCCCGCGCTCCGCGGCATAGATCGACTGGAATCGCAGGTGGTAGAGAGTGTTGAGACCTTCGTTGGCGACCAGGAAGACCGAGCCGCCGTCGCCGCCGTCACCGCCCGAGGGGCCGCCGTGCGGGATGTACTTCTCGCGTCGGAACGCGACGCACCCGTTCCCACCGCGGCCAGCGCGTACCGGTATGACCGATTCGTCGAGAAAAACCACGGAGGGAAGGGGGTGCCGGAAGCCCGGCGGGACTTGAATTAATTGACGGGAAGGATGTGCACGAACATGCCACGCTGACCGCGATTCTGGAACTGAACCGTTCCATCGATCTTCGCGAACAGAGTGTCGTCCTTGCCCAACCCGACGTTGTTGCCCGGATTGTACCGGGTACCACGCTGGCGGACCAGAATCGAACCGCCCGTCACCTTCTCGCCGCCGTACTTCTTCACGCCGAGCCGCTGGGCGTTCGAGTCGCGGCCGTTCCGCGTGGATCCTTGACCTTTCTTATGTGCCATTGACGAAAGCTCCTGAAGGGGTTCTGCTCAGATGACGATGTTCTGGACGCGGACCTTGAGATAGTCCTGGCGGTGCCCGGCCTGACGCTTGTAGCCCTTGCGCCGGACCTTCTTGAAGATCCGCACCCTGGGACCACGGGTATCGTGGAGCAGCTCCGCCTCGACGCGCGCACCGGGAATCACCGGATTGCCGACTCGGGTACCGCCCTCACCGTAGACCAGCAACACGCGATCGAAGACGATCTTCTCGCGCTCGTCGCCCTTGCGGGGCTCGATCGGGAGCAGCTCGACGTCGAGCACGTCCCCGGCCTGCACACGGTACTGCTTTCCACCTGTTTCGATCACAGCAAACATGACGACACACCTCTTTCGCCGCACTGGTTGCGGGCCGCAAAGCTTACCTGCCCGGAGCGGCCGCCGTCAACCGGACCCGCCACACCACCCGCAATGCCGGCATCCGCCCCGGAATTGCGCTGGTAGGCTCGACGCGTGCTCACCCGCGCCTTCGAGCTCGCCACCGCCACGGCCCTGGCCGCGCGCGGGCTCAGGGCGACGACCATCCTCACCGGCGAGGGCTGGAGCGTCAAGTGCTGGCGAGGCGGAAATCCGGCCGGAGAACCGTGGCTCCTGCTGCACGGGCTCGGCGCGACCGCTGCTACCTATCTCCCTTTATTGCCGCAGTTGCAGCCTGACTGCAACCTCCTGCTGCCGGAGCTCTCGACGCTCGGCGGCACGCGCGGTCCGCAGCCGGCCATAGGCATCCCGCAAGCCACCCGCGCCCTCTCGGGGCTCATCGAGCAGCAGTTCCCCGGCCGGCCGGTGACGGTCTGCGGCATCAGCCTGGGGGGCTGGATCGCCGTCCGGCTGGCGCTCGCCCGCCCGGAGCTCGTCGCCCGCCTCCTTCTGGTCGTCCCCGGGGGCTACCGCGAGCAGGACTGGGAGCGCATCGGCCGGATGGTCCGGGTCGAGACCTACCGCGACAGCGCGGCGATCTGGCAGGCGCTCTTCGCCCGGCCGCCCCTGCTGCTGCGGCTCGGCCGCCCGCTCCTCTACCTCGCCTATCGCTCCGAGGCGGTGCGCGCAGCGCTCGGCGCGCTACGCGAAGAGGACGCCTTCGGGGATGCCGAGCTCGCCAGGCTCACGATGCCGGTCGGCCTCGTCTGGGGGGCCGAAGACCGGCTCTTTCTCCGCGAAGCCGGCGAGCGGATGGCCCGCGCCATCCCCAACGGCCGCTTCGAGGCGATCGCCGACGCCGGGCACGGCGTGCAATGGGAGAAGCCGCGGAAGTTCTTCGACGCCGTCCGGGCTTTCCGGCGCGAGCGCCCCTTGTCCTAGCGGCGGCAAGCGGGGCAAGATCCCGTCGGAAGGAACCGCCCATGTCCCAGCCCGATTTCCTCATCTGCCTCAACTGCGAATCGCCCTGTTACGTCTTCGAATGGGGCGACAACGGCTGCGAAGAGGCCCTCTGCCAGGTCTGCGGCAACGACGAGCCCGACCAGTTCGCCACCGAAGACGACTTCGACGCCATCGTCATCGACCACGGCGAGAAGCAATAGGGTGGATCGCGTTCAATCCACTCTGGAAGCCTGCGAGCAGCTTTCGCGCCGACTCGGCGTCGTTGCGGTGCATCTCAGTCGCGAGCCGCAGCTCGCCTTGCGGGCTTGACTCCACTTCCAGGGTTCGAATGAGCTCCGCTCGCAGCTCCTCGGAAAGCTGCTGACCGAGGTCCCGCCCCAGCAGTTCTGCGCCAGCGTGCTCGATGTCGAAGTCGTCGCGGTCGGCGAGCTCCGAAATTTCGACGAAGGCGCGCTCCTGGTTTCCGGCCTCGAAGTACGTTCTCAGAATGAGATGCAAGTCTCTGGCGTCTTTGCCTGGCTCCACGAGACGCCGGTCTCTCCAGGCAAGCAGCTTCAGCATCGCGAGTGCGGCGAGCGATGCCACTGGGACCGCGACATCGCCCGGGAGGCGGAAGGTCACGGTGGAACGAAAGGCCTCCGCGAAACCGACGAGGTTCATCACGTGGCTTCCGTCGGGAGGCCACGCAATCGTTCTGTCGCGCCGCTCGATTCCCCCGAACGGGACGAGGTCGACGGAGGTTCCGCCGGAATGAACGAAGCGGTGGGGCCGTTTCGTCGATGGCGCGTGGAATCCAGACGCGACCAGCGCCGCTGAGATCCTGTGAAACGCCTCCCAATCTTCACATTGGACGGCGCAGTCGATATCCGCAGTCGCGCGAACGGGGCCCATGTAGTGGGCAAATTGCAGCCAGAGATCTCTGGCAAAGGCCCCGGCGACAAAGATCTCCGCTTTGGCCCCCTCACTCGCCCTCACGACGTCGCGGACGACGTCAGACAGCGGCGCGAGCGCGGTATCGTTGGAGAGGTTGATCAATCCACTCATCCCGGAGTTTTCGTGCGGTTTCGATGGTCCGCGCATCGCCGATCGCCAGAAGCTCCGCGTAGACGAGGACCGGCGGCGCGGCGAGCTCGGGCAGCGGCACCGGGGTCTCCATCGCCGGGTCCCCGAGACCAGGAGCTGTCAGTTCGGGCTTCCAGAATATCTGGCGAATCTGCACACGCCCCCTCGCGTCCTGACGCAGGCCGAGCTCTGCAAGAAGTCGCGGCGTCGGTTTGTCGACCCACAACGTCAGCGTTTCCGGCTTCAGGTAGCGCGTGATCAGCGCAGCCGCCGGCTCGCCACCCCAGACGGCGTCAAACCTGCGAGGATCGATGTCGCGCCACTTCTCAAAGGCTCTCGTTTCGTAGCGACCCAGCAGGAGCTTCGGTTGGAGATCGCGCGCATAGCCGAGAGCCCACTCATCGAGAAGCCGATCCAGCTGAATCAGGCGGCGACCCGTACGCCCCTCTCGGTGAACGTAGCCGTCCTGAATCAGATCCCGCATGACCCACTGGACGGTGCCTAGAGCCACGTCGGCGACCTGTGCCAGAGTCCGGTAGTCCTTCTCGACGAGCTCGGGCCGGCAGAGGAGGGTGAAGATCACCTTCAGTCCGGTCGGCTGGAAGGCGCGGCGGGTTTCGCGTTCGATCTGAATTCTCCGGGTGTCCTTGCGTCCGGTGACCCAGACCAGCATTCCCTCGCCTCGCAGGTAGGCGTTGCCCTCCATGTCGAGGAAGCAGACCTCGCTACGGCGCAGCTCTTCCGCGAGCTCCGGATTGATGTAGTCGGCGAGGAGGAGACCGGGGTGCTCGCGGTGACCCAACTGAGCGACGATCGCTCCGACCTGAGCCGTTCGCGGACGAATCTTGATCTCGACGATGAACGTCGTCTTCCGCTCCCCCTCCCCGATCTCGACCACGGCATCGGGGCGGTCTTGGCCGAGCGCTGGATCAGCCTCTAGCAGCTTCCACTCGAAATCGTATTCGTGGAGGATTCGAGCTGCGCCATCCAGCAGGCGCTGCTTGTGCCTTTCGAAGCGCTTGGCGTGTTTCTCGTTCATCATTTCATCTCGTTCGCGATTCACGAACAATGGCCTCAGGCAGAACAAAAATGTCCAGGCAGCTGCGCTCGTTCACGTCAGCGTCTTGTTCATAATACACGAACGGCGCAATATTGTGAACGCAACGGGCGGCGTTCGGCGCCGAGGTGGTCGGGACCCGGATCCGCCGCAGCCAGCAGTTGAAACGAGCAGCTGGCCTTCTAGATCCGTTCGTCGCCGAAGCCGACGCCGACGGCGCGGGCGGTGGCGACGAGCTCGCCCTGGGGGTCGACGAGTTTCTGGCCGGCGGTCGCCTGGTCGAGGGAGACCTCGGCGACCTGGCCGTCGCGCAGGCAGACCATGGTGCCGAAGCGGCCGCCGGCGGCGGCCTCGGCGGCGCGGCGGCCGAGGCGGGTGGCGAGGATGCGGTCGTACGGCACCGGCGAGCCGCCGCGCTGAAGGTGGCCGAGGACGGTGACGCGGATCTCGTGCTCGATATGCGGCGCGAGCTCGCGCGCCAGGCGATCCCCGGCGCCGCCGAGGCGGGGATGACCGTCGCCGGCGTCGGCCAGGCGAAAGGACCGCTCCCCGCCTTCGGGCACTGCGCCTTCCGCGACCACGACGAGCGAGTAGGACTGGCCGCGCGATGCACGCTCCTCGATCTTGGCCTCGACCGCGTGAATGCGGTACGGAATCTCCGGAATCAGGATCACGTCGGCCGCCCCCGCGAGGCCTGCGTGCAAGGCGATCCAGCCGGCGTCGCGCCCCATCACCTCGAGGATCATGACCCGGTGGTGGCTCTCGGCGGTGTCGCGAAGCCGGTCGAGAGCGTAGGTCGCGACTTCGATCGCGGTCCAGAAGCCGAAGGTGTAGTCGGTCGCGGCGAGGTCGTTGTCGATCGTCTTCGGGACGCCGACGATCGGCAGACCGAGCTCCGAGAACTGGCGCGCGATGCGCAGGCTCCCGTCGCCGCCGATGACGATCAGGGCATCGAGCTCCGCCTCGCGGGCGTGGCGCACGACCTCGGCCGAGCGGTCGACGCGCGCTCCGCCGGCGACCGGCGGGTCCGGGAGCATCGCGAACGGATTGCAGCGGTTCGTCGTGCCCAGGACGGTGCCCCCCTTGTCCACCAGGTCGCGAACCTGGGAGCTGGTGAACTTGCGGTAGCGGCGCTCGAGGAGCCCCTCGAAGCCGTCGAGCACACCGAGCGTCTCGATCCCGCCGAGGCGGTCGGCGGTGCGCACCACGGCGCGAATGACTGCGTTCAATCCCGGCGCGTCGCCGCCGCCGGTGAGCACGCCGATCCTGCGGATCCTGTTCATGACGTCGATTCTAGCGGTCGCCGGGATCTTGAGGGGCGGCAGCGGTCCCGGCGGGCGGTTGCGCCACGCTGAGCGGCAGCGCGACGCGGAAGATCGATCCTCTGCCGACTTCGCTTTCGAACGAGAGCTCGCCGCCGTGGGCGCGCACGACCCGCTCGGCGATCGCGAGACCGAGCCCCGACCCGCCTTTACGGGTCGAGAAGAACAGCTCGAAGATGCGCTCGCGGATCTCATCGGGGATGCCGGCGCCGTTGTCCTCCACCTCGAGCAGGACGCGCGGACCCTCGCGGCGGGAGCGCAGCACCACGCGCGGCGGCCGGCCCGTGCCTTCGCTCGCCGCGAGCGCGTTCTGCAGCAGGTTGATCAACAACTGCTGGAGCTGCTCTTCGTCCACGCGGACGGCGGCTCCCGGCGATTCGTCCGTGACTTCGAAGATCGCGCCGCGCAGGGCGAACTCGCGCGCCACGACGTCCCGCGCGCGCTCCAGGAGCTCCGCTGCCGGGACCGTTTCGAGGCGCAGCGCGCGCGGCCGGGCGTAGCTCAGAAAGTCGCTCACCAGGCGCTCGAGACGGCCGATCTCCGAGCGCGTGATGGCGAGGAGCTTCTTCTGCCCCGACGCCGCCTGGGCGCTCGCGAGGTCCTCCTCGAGCATCTGCATGTTGAGACTCAGCGAGTTGAGCGGATTGCGGATCTCGTGGGCGAGGCCCGCCGCGAGCGTGCCGAGATAGGCGAGCCGCTCGGCCTCCGCGGCCTGCGCCTCGAGTCTCTGGCCGCGGCGTATCAGGGCCGAGATCAGGAAGAAGGCGAGGATGAAGATCGCCACCGTCAGCCCGCCGATCCATGTCGTCTGCCGGACGAGCTCCTGACGCAGTTCGCCGATCCGGCGATCCATCTCGAGCGGGCTGATGCCGATGCGCAGCGACCCGAACTCGCCGATCGGCACGGTGACGTCGAGCGAATTGACGGCGCTCGACGGCAGCTGCACCGCGCGGCTCTCCTGGCGCTCCAGGGTGCGGCTCTCGACCCGGGGCGTCCCGGCGGGCAGCTCTCGCTCGGCGCTCGCGGCGCGAGCAGGGGCGGCGATCTCGGTCTCGCGACGCTCTTTCATCACGAGCACGCCGTCGCGGTCGGTGATCTCGACCGTCTGGACGATCTGGCGCTGGCGCAGGACCGAATCGATGTAGGTCTGGGTCTCGCGCTCGAGGGCGACCGCGGTGAAGAGGTCGCCCCCGGTGCTCTCGGCGCTCCCGGCGATGCGGCCGGCAAGATCCTGCGCCTCGCGCCGGGTTTCGAGCAGGACGCGATCGAGCTCGCGCCGGGAGAGGGTCTGGAAGATCAGCCAGGAGAAGAGCGCAAGATCGCTGAGGATGAAGAGCCCGAGGAGGGCGAAGATGATCCAATTACGCCGGGATGGGGGCCTTCTGGGCCGCGGAAACACCTGAAAATCATAGCACCGGCGCCCGCTTGAGAGGCTAAGTCAATGAAAAGGCGCAACTTGGGCTGAAACGTAACATCTTAGTCGCCAATCAGCAGATTTTTCTCGAACTGGAATATTCGAAGAAATCTTAGCGTTACACACTACGAACCCAAGCCCAGATCCACCCGGATCGTGGGCCATCCGACGAAAGGAGAAGGACCATGACGACTGGACTGATTCGCTTCAACCCGGAGACCGACCTCTTCCGCGGGCGGATGGACCGTCTCTTCAACCAGATGCTGAACAGCCCCTGGACACCGGCCCTGTCGGAGGACGTCACCAATCGCGGTTTCCTGCCGGCGGTCGACATCCGCGAGACGCCGGAGAACCTCACCATCACGGCGGAGCTGCCCGGCCTCGACAAGAAGGATGTCTCGATCACCCTCGAGAACCAGGTGCTGACCATCTCCGGCGAGCGCAGCTTCGAGAAGGAGGTCAAGGACGAGACCTGCCATCGGATCGAGCGCAGCTACGGCACCTTCTCCCGCTCCTTCACGCTGCCGGCGAACCTCAAGACCGACAAGGTGGACGCGAAGTTCGACAAGGGCGTGCTGGTCGTCACGGTGCCCAAGGCGGAAGAGAGCAAGCCGCGCAAGATCACCATCCTCTGAAGTCGTTCCGGAGGACGCCCCCTCCACCGGAAGTCGGTGGAGGTCGGCGGGGGGCAGCGGGAGCCGCGCCGGCTCCCGCTTTTCTTTTGCGGACGACTTCTCTACGATCCTCGTTCCATGGTCCACAGTTGCGCCTCGAAGGGTCCGTTGGGCAGACCAGCCCCGACGGCTCGCGCCCTGCCGGGAGTCCTCTTTCTGCTCGTGGGCTTCGTGCTCGGCTGCGGCGCCGACAGGCCGTCGGCGGCGCCGGGCACGGCGCGCGCCGCGACCGCCGTCGGCGCCACCATCGCCGACCTGTCCGGAGTCAACGAACTGGTGGCGAGCGACATCCAGTTCACTACCGACGTGCTCGACCAGCTCTTCGTCCAGTTGCTCGACGAGCAGGCCGACTTCGCCGATCATCCGCCCACATTCGCTCCCGAGCTCGCCAGGAGTTACGACTGGTCGGACGACCATCTCGCCCTGACCTTCCATCTCCGCGAGGATGCCCGCTGGAGCGATGGTGTTCCGATGACCGCCGAGGACGTCCGCTGGACCTGGCAGGCCCAGACCTCTCCGGAAGTCGCCTGGAGCTACGGAGACCTCAAGGACGGCATCACGGACGTCGAGGTGGTCGATCCCCACACCGTCCGATTCCGCTTCAAGGCGGCCTACTCCCACCAGCTCACCGACGCGATCGACGGCAAGATCCTGCCGAAGCACGTCTGGGGCCAGGTGCCGTTCGCAGCGTGGCGGGAGAGCGCCGCCTGGTTCCGCGACCACCTGGTGACCAGCGGCCCGTTCCGCCTGGCTGAGTGGCGGCCGGGCGAGGAGCTGGTGCTGGTGCGGAACGAGAACTATTTCGACCCGGCGCTTCCGAAGCTCGACCGGGTGATCTTCCGGGTCGCCCCGGACGCTGCGACGCACATCGAGCAGTTGCTCGCGGGAACGCTCGACTTCGCCTGCGGCATCACTCCGTCCGATGCGGCCCGCATCACGGACCGGAAAGACCTGCGGGTGATCGCCTTCGACAACCGGCAGTACGACTACATCGCCT
>Ga0154020_10011370_pt1 | contig 10150 bp, 8 predicted proteins | sample Klosneuvirus_201_FD_109709 | JGI IMG/M metagenome (GOLD analysis project Ga0154020, IMG submission 109709) | Active sludge microbial communities from wastewater, Klosterneuburg, Austria - Klosneuvirus_20160825_MG | ecosystem: Engineered > WWTP > Aerobic digester > Activated sludge | place... | reverse complement strand
TGCCTTCGCGGCGCGCGCCCAGATCCGCTCCGTCCTCGCACGCCTCGGCGAGAGTGAGCGGTCGATGCTGCCCGAGATCCAGCCGACCGTCGAGTCGCTGGTCGAGCGGGTGCGCACGCTCGCGGCCGCACTGCACGCGCTCGACACCGACGCCTCTCCCGATGCGCTCGTGCGCCTGCAGGCGCGGATCGCGCAGACGGAAGCGTTGCCCGAGACGGCGCCGGAGCGCGCCCGCCGCCTCGAACTCCTCGAACGCCAGTTGAAGACGCTGACGGACCTCGCCGAGCGGCGCACGACGCTGGCCGACCAGATGGAGAGCGCGCTGCTCGTGCTCGAGACGATGAACCTCGACCTGATGCGACTGCGCAACTCGGGACTCGAGGCCCGGATCCACGATCAGGGGCCGCTGACGCAGGAGATGCAGGCGCTCGCGCGCGACGTGCAGCGGGTGGCGGAAGCGGTGGACGAGACGCGGCGCGAGACCTGAGTCCGGCGCGCCGTCGCGGATTCAGCGCGCGAGCAGTTCGGTCAGCCGCGAGATCACGCGCTCCGGTGCATCCTCGGGGATGAAGTGCGATGCCCCGGCGATCAGGTCGAGCGTCGCGTGCGGGATCGCGGCACGCAGGCGCTCGGCGAGGCTCGCCGGATAGAACGGATCGTCCGCGCCCCAGAGGATCGCGGTGGGGATCCCGAGCGCGGCGAGGCGGGGCGTCGTCTCGGCGGTGTCGCAACCGTCGAGTGCGGCGAGGTGCCGCGCGAGCTGGTCGCGGCCGACGTCGGTGGTGAACGGCTGCAGGCAGGTGTCGAGCGTGATCCGGCTGCGCTCCGGGAGGGCGAATCCCCGTCGGACCGAGCCCTGGACGAGACCCGCGAGCAGCCCCGGCGGCAGGAATCGAGCGAGCCCGCCGAGGCGGCGAGCGAGGCCCGCCATTCGACGCGGTGAAACGCCGAACGCGGCGGAGTCGAGGAGCGCGAGGTGAGACACCCGCTCCGGCGCTCGCATGGCGACCCGCTGGACGACGCCCCCTCCCATGCCGTGACCCACCAGGCATGCCTTGGAGACGCGCAGGTCGTCGAGCAGAGCGAGCAGCGAGTCCGCGTGGCTGGCGCAGTCCGCCGACCCCGGTCCCGACTCGGAGCGGCCGAATCCCGGCAGGTCCACGATGACGAGGCGATGCCCGTCCGGAAAGTCACGCACGACCGAATGCCAGAGTCGCGAGGAGGTCGGGAACCCATGCACGAGGATCAGCGGCACTCCTCCGCCACGCGTGCCGGCGGCATAGTAGTAGAGCCGCTGTCCCCCCAAATCGACGAACTCACCTCGCATGCGGCTGAATCTGGCGCTTTGCGGGTAAAATGGTATCCTTTAGAGGCTCGGAGTCATGGAGGAACCGTTTTCAGGTTCCATCCCGTTGATTGGCAACGTCTTAAGCCACGGAAATCCCGTTGACCATTCCCGTCGTCACGCCCGTCTCGATATTTGCGCCGCCACCGCCGCACCTTCCCGCGGTGACTTTTCCGCTTGGTTGGATGCTGAATAACGCGCCACCACCGGTCCAGTACAGAGCCATCATCGACGTAGCGAAGCTCAGTGGTCAGGTGAATCCGAGCGTCCAGAACCTGCCTTATGCCTACCGGCCGGCGCTCGAACTCGCCGTCCAGGCGGCCGTCGACGGCGTCTGGAACCGCTCGATCCTCGCGGTCCCGTCGCAGAGGGCCGAGCACTGCGAGGGCGTCGGCACGGTGCCCGCGTTCCGCCGGCTGACCGAGTACGGCTGGGACAAGGACGCGCCACCGCTCGTGCACACGCGTCGCGTGCTCTTCCGCCTCCTCGCCGAGGACACGGATCGCGCGATGCTCTACGAACTCGCGCCCAGCAAGCCGAAGATCGAGGAGGAGCACTTCCTGTTGCTCCGGCAGACGGTGCGCGAAGGGGCCGGTGCGGCTCTCGCCGGGGCGGGCTTCGAGGGTGATCCGCGACTCCGCGGTCTGGCGCGTCGCACGATCGACCGGATGGCGGAGTTCCTCCGGTCGCCGCTCGCCGAGAAGCCGTGGATCCGCGTGGGGAACAAGCAGGTGCTGCACCCGGACGCCTTCCCGCCGACGATCCACATCCTCCATCTGCTCGCGCACATGCCGCTCTGTCAGAGCGAGCACTACGAGGCGATGGAGTTGCTTTACGAGTACCTGACCCGTCCGCTCCCGCGCCAAGAGGCGGTGCAGCAGATCGGCACCCAGCTCCTTCCGATGCCGTTGCTGGTGCTCGGCGACCTGCTGCCGCATCGGAACGCCGTCGAGGACGACGTGCCCGCCGCACTCGCGTGGCTCGAGCTCATGGCGCGCCTCGGCTTCCTGCGTCGCAATGACAACTGGTCGAAGATGTACGAGCGGTTCGTCGACGACTGCGGCCGCGACGGAGTCTGGCACCCCCACAAGGGGCTCGCGATGCCGAAGTCGACCAATCCCTACGTGTGGCCCATGTTCCCGCTCACCGAGACGCATGGTGGCGACGAGCGCTGGTGCGACGTGACGTTCCGCATCGGTCTGATCGCGCGGTTGTCGGGCCGGCCGGTCGACCTGGTCTGAGCCTGTGAAGGCGGGGCTGACGGCGGCCGTCCGGCTGCCGCCCGCCGAGTGGTTCCCCGCCGGTGTGGCGGGGATCTCGACGCGCGAGCTCGAGCTGAGTGGCGGGCTTCGTCTCCGCCTGCTCGAGGCAGGACCGCCGGCAGGGGCGCCGCTCGTGCTCCTGCATGGCTGGGCCGTGAGCAGCTATCTCTGGCGCCACAACATCCTGCCGCTCGCCGCGGCAGGGCATCGCGTCATCTCGATCGATCTGCCCGGGCATGGCCTCTCGGGCGCGCCGGCCGAACCGGGTGACTATTCGCTCGAGCGCTTCGTGACGCGCATCCGCGAGGCGCTCGACCTGCTAGGTATCGAACGGGCGGCGATCGCCGCGCAGTCGATGGCGGGGAAGATCGCGGTGCGACTCGCGCTGGAGTCGCCCGAGCGGGTCTCCTCGCTGGTGCTCTTCGGTCCGGTCGGGTTCGGCATCCTCCCGCCGTGGAAGGCGCTCTCGCCCTTCCTGCCGCCGCTCCCGGGTGCGATCCCGTCGCTGCTCGTGCCACGGCGCATCGTCGACTTCGTGCAGCGGCGCGTCTACGGGAAGCTGGGCTGGTTCAGCGAGCGCGACGTCGACGAGTACTGGGCGCCGACGCAGTTCCCCGACGTGGTGCGCGCGCAGATGCGGATGCTCAAGGAGTTCGACTGGGCGCCATGGACACCGGATCGCCTCGCTGCGCTCGACCTGCCGGTGCACGTGGTCTTCGGTACGCGCGACCGGACGGTCCGGCCGGTGCACGCGGAACGACTGGCCGCGGCGCTGCCCCACGGCTGTCTCACCTGGATCGCAGACGGCGGCCACGTGGTGATGGAGGAGGTCCCCGAGCGGACGAATGCGCTCATTCTCGGCACGCTCGAGGCGGTGGGTTTAGATTCCGGGCGATGACCACCGCGAAGAAATCGAAGGCGAAGCCGACCGCCAAGCAGCACGCCAAGCCGTCCGCCAAGAAGTCCGCCGCCGTGCCGGAGATCGTGGTTCCGACCGCCCCTGAGGCAGACGATGCCCCCGCCATCTCGCTCGCCGAGGCGGAGGCGAGCACGGTCGACATCACGTTCGCCGACCTCGGCCTGAGCGAGCCGATGCTCGCCTCGCTCCGCGCGGCGGGCTACACGAAGCCGACGCCGATCCAGGCGCAGGCGGTGCCGCTGGCGCTCAAGGGGCGCGACCTCATGGGCCTCGCGCAGACGGGGACGGGCAAGACGGCTGCGTTCACGATCCCGATCATCGAACGGCTGATCGGTGGACCGAAGCGCACGCGCGCGTTGATCCTCACGCCGACGCGCGAGCTCTGCCAGCAGGTCGAGGAGAGCTTCCGCAAGTACGGCACCGGCACGGGGCTCGACGTGGTCTCGGTGTACGGCGGCGTCGGCTACGATATCCAGGTGAAGGCGCTGCATGGCGGCGTGGACGTGATCGTCGCGACGCCGGGGCGGCTGATCGACCATCTCGAGAAGCAGAACGTTGTGTTCGACGAACTCGAGGTGCTGGTGCTCGACGAGGCCGACCGGATGCTCGACATGGGGTTCGCGCCGCAGATCAACAGGATCGTCGCGCAGATCCACGCCTACCGGCAGACGCTGCTCTTCTCGGCGACGATGCCGCCCGAGGTCGAGGCGCTCGCGCGGAAGTACCTGCGCAAGCCGACGGTCGTGCAGGTGGGACGTCGCTCGTCCGCGGCGGCGACGGTCCGCCACTACGTGTATCCGGTGCCCAAGCACAAGAAGACCGAACTGCTCACGCACCTGCTCCGCGAGATGGGCGTCGACGACTCGATCCTCGTCTTCACGCGCACGAAGCACGGTGCCGACAAGGTGGTGCGGCACCTCGAGGACGCCGGCTTCACGGCCGACGCGCTGCACGCCGACAAGACGCAGGCGCAGCGCGAGCAGGCGCTCGCGAAGTTCAAGGCGGGGCAGGTGAAGATCCTCGTCGCGACCGACATCGCGCAGCGCGGACTCGACATCTCGGGGATCTCGCACGTGGTGAACTACGACGTGCCGCAGCAGGCCGAGGATTACGTGCACCGGATCGGGCGCACGGGCCGCGCGGCGAAGGAAGGGGACGCCTTCACCTTCATGTGCGCGGACGAGATCGGCATGGTGCGGACTGTGGAGCGGGTGATCGGGCAGGAGATCCCGCGGATCTCGGTGCCGGGGTACGACTTCGGGACTTGAACGGCAGATGCGAGGTGTGAGATGGGAGGGGGGGCGGCCGTTCGGCCGCCCCTGCTGTGTTCCCGCCCTCGGAGCATTCCTCGTGCGCCTGCGGTTCACCAGGAGCGTCTCATCCGCCCGAGCCGACTGACCGTGACCGTCTCGGCGCGCGCACGGATCGAGACGACGATCGTGCTGTTGGCCACGCCGTAGCCGAGTCCCGACGGAGCGAAGGTGATGGTGTCGCGGCTCGCACGGAGTGCGACGCGGTGGAGGGCCCGGAGGTCGCGCTCGAGCAGCGTGTCGCCGCGGGACTCGACGCGGACGGTCGCGTGGCGCTCGTCGATCACGAGTTCGGCGAAGGCGGCACGCCGGATCGCGGCGGCGCGGGCGAGGGTCAGTGCTCCGGCGACCTCGTGTGCGGCCTGTTCGAGCCGCAGCGCGTCGAGCGCGGCGCCGGCACGGGGGATGGCGATCCCCATGAGCAGGCCGATGAAGGTGCAGGTGACGACGAGTTCGGCGAGCGTGAGACCTTGGCGCACGGGCGGGCTCCGGACAGGGTGCCCCGAGGGTGCGTAGATTCGGTCGGTCGAGCGTCACCACCTTCACGCGAACGGAAGCCTTCCATGCCTTACGCCCGTCGACGGTCCTTCCACCTCGTTGTCCTCCTCTCGCTCATGTTCGCGGCCGGGGCCTGCTACTCGGACCCCAACGACCAGCTCGACCAGATGCAGGAGACGATGGATCTCACGGCGACGATCGAGGACCTGGGGACCCGGACGACCGAGCTGCAGTTCGCGCTCGACTCGCTGCGTGGGGTGGTCGCCCGTCAGGACACCGTGCTCTCGCGGCTGGCGAATCTGGCCGGCGTCCCGTATCAGCCCTGAGACGAGCCGAGGGGTGCGGGGGGCGGAGGGGGGTGGTAGTTTCCGATGCGTTGCGACCACGCCGTTCCCCTCCTCCGACAGATTCCGCTCGATGCGCATCACGATCGAATACTGCACCGTCTGAAACTACGAACCACGGGCCGTCAGTCTGGCGGCCGCGCTGCGGGAGACGTGGCCTGAGGCCGAAGTGGGGATGATCCCCTCCGGTGGCGGGGTGTTCGAGGTGAGCCTCGACGACGTGCTCCTCTATTCCAAGAAGCGACTCGGGCGGCATGCTCAGCCGGGAGAGATCCTCGGCCTGATCCGGTCGAAGCTGTAGAACGACAGTATCGAGATGGGACATGTGAGGGGTGAACGACCTCTCGCAGCACCGCCCCCTCTCCCCTCTCCCCTCCCCCATCTGCCTTTCGTATGCGTCTTGCGATCTCCACCGGCGGCGGCGACGCCCCCGGCCTCAATGCGGTCATCCGCGCGGCCACGCTCTCGGCGATCGCGCGCGGCTGGACCGTGCTCGGCATCAAGCGCGGGTATGCCGGGCTGCTCGGTGACGACGAGGTCATCCCGCTCACGGCCGATTCGGTGCGCGGCATCGCGCACCTCGGCGGCACGATCCTCCGCACCACCAACCGCGGCAACCCGTTCAGCTTCCCGCGGCAGCAGCCCGACGGCAGCTGGAAGGACTTCGACCGTTCGGACGAGTTGATCGACAACGCGCGCAATCTCGGGATTCAGGCCATGATCTCGATCGGCGGCGACGGCTCGCTCTCGATCGCGCAGAAGCTCGTCGAGAAGGGGATGCGGATCGTGTGCGTGCCGAAGACGATCGACAACGACGTGTCGGGCACGGTGACGACGTTCGGCTTCGACACGGCGGTGCAGACGGCGATCGAGGCGATCGACAAGCTGCACACGACCGCCGAGAGCCATGACCGCGTGATGGTGCTCGAGGTGATGGGCCGGGACGCGGGCTTCATCGCGCTGCATTCGGGCGTGTCCGGATCGGCCGATGTGGTGCTGATCCCCGAGATCCCCTGGAAGGTCGACAACGTCTGTCAGGCGATCATGGATCGCGACAAGGCCGGCCGGAAGTTCGCGATCGTGGTCGTCGCCGAAGGGGCGTTCGACGAGACGGGCGCGGCCTCGATCATCGGCGAGTCGATGCCGGGGCAGGACCGTCGGGTCGGTGGCATCGCGCAGCGTCTGGCGAAGATCATCCAAGAGCGAACGGGCAAGGAGTGCCGCTCGATGGTGCTCGGCCACTTGCAGCGTGGCGGCATGCCCACGGGCTACGACCGTCTCCTAGCCACGCGGTTCGGCGGAGCGGCGACGCAGGCCGTGGCGGACGGGAAGTGGGGCCAGATGGTCGCGCTCCAGACGCCGAACATCGTGACGGTGCCGATCAAGGAGGCCTTGAAGGAACCGAAGCGCGTCGATCCGAAGCATGACGTCGTGCAGACGGCCCGCGCCGTCGGCATCAGCTTCGGCGACTGAGTCCCCGCTGAACCTCCCCGTGGCCCCGGGGTATCCATCATCGTCCTCCACCCGATGACCTCCGTGCGCAGTTCCTTCGTCCCTTCGGCCGCCGCTCTCCTCATCTTCGCGCTCCCCGCGACGATGTCGGGGCAGGCGCGGGCGGCGGCGACCCGGGACACCGTGCCGCTGAGCCTGCTCCCGCCGGCGGGGAAGTGCCGAATCTGGATGGACGGCGTGCCGGCGGCGCAGCAGCCGGCGCCGACCGACTGCGCGACGGCGCTCCGTCAGCGGCCGGCGAACGGCACCATCCTGTACGGGCCCGCCGCGCGCGAGACGAGCGGAGGCCGGTTCGACCCGAACGTCGGTGATCGGGGCTCGTCGCGCTCGGCGAAGCCCGGCGACGCGATCGAGCGTGGCGGCTCCGAGGCCGAGATGGAGCTGAAGCGCCAGCGTGATCGCGCCGAGCGCGATCGCAGGGCGGCGGAACTCCGTGAACGCGACGAGCGCGCTCGGCGCGAGGCGTCGGATCGTGCCTCGCTGATCTTCGGGAATGATGCGCGCCGCGGCACGCCCTCGTCGCCGGCCAGTGCCCGCACCGCGGGTGGGTCGACCACCGGCTCCGAAGGAACGACCAAGGCACCGGCCGAGCGCACGGCGAAGCCGCCGGCCGAGCCCGCGAAGAAGAAGCCGGAGTAGCCGTCCCCAGCCAGCACGACGCACTTCGCCCCGTCCGCGATCCGTACCTTCCTCAGGATCGCGAAGCGTTCGTGCGCACGGGCGGCGATCGCGGCCGCATCATCGTGATCGCGCCCACACGGGCGGCCTGCGAGACGATCGAGCTGGGGTTCGGGCTCGACATCGAGACGCTGCTCTGGAGTACGCGTGGCCCCGAACTGACGGCCCTCGCGGAGCGTCTCGCGGTCTCCGATGCGCGCCCTCGCGAAGGGTTCGGCATCGTCGCCGGCACGGGCACCGGCAAGACGCTCGCGGTGCGGCCGATCGCGAAGGCGCTGCTCGCGACCGAGACGCTGCGAGTGGGCGTGGTGAACCGCGAACGGGAAGCGACGCCCGAGACGCCGAGCTGGAACGTGGTGATCGTCACGACCGGGATCGCACGGCGCTGGTTCCAGGACGGCGACATCCGCCCGCACGACACGCTCGTGGTGGACGAGATCCACCAGACGAGCGCCGAGCTCGAGCTCTGCCTCGCGCTCGGTAAGCGGACCGGATGCCGGTTCATCTGGCTCTCGGCGACCGTCGACCCGTCGTTCTACGCGCGCTACCTGCATGCGGCCGACGTGATCGAGTCGAGCGCGTTCGATCCGGGGAAGTCGGCGCGCGTGGAGGTGGAGCGGAAGAAGCCGGTCTACTTCCTCGACGACCGGTTCCTGCAGAAGGCGATCAAGGAGAAGCGCGGGATCGGCGTCTTCCTGCCGACGCGCGCAGGCGTGGAGGAGGTCGCCGCCGACGTGGGGGCGCGGTATCCGCGCATGGAAGTGGCGTTCTATCATGGCGGGGAGCCGATCCGCGTGATCCGTCCCTTCCTCGAGGGCGAGGTCGAGAAGCCGTTCCTGCTCGCGATGACGGCGGCCGGGCAGAGCGCGCTCAACGTGCGTGGACTTGACACGGTCGTGATCGACGACACGCGGTTCACGAACGTGGTCGAGCAGGGACGCAACGTCCTCACGCGACTTCATCTCGGTGCGAACGAGCTCCTGCAGATGGCGGGACGCGTGCACGGGCGCGTGGCGGACGGGCGCGTGTTCATCCTCTCCGACCGCGACATCCGCTTCGACCAGCTGCGGCCGACCGCGCCCGAGTTCCAGCTCGCCGGCGACTCGGAGCGCGTGGCGCTCACCTGTGCCGCACTCGGCGTGCGCGCCGACGAGCTCGACCTGCCGGTGCCGCTCGACAAGCAGTCGTACCGCAACGCGCTCGCCTTCCTCGAATCGCGCGGGATCGTCGAGAACGGCCGCCTCACCAATTACGGCACGGCGGTCGAGGCGATGCCTGTCGACCGCTCGTGGGCGGAGCTGCTCGTGCACTGCGACGACGAGCTGCTGCCGTACGTCGCGGTGATGGCGAGCGTGGAGTCGCTGCACCGGATGACGCGCGAGGATCGCGAGCTCGCGGGGCTGGTCGTGCCGGGCAGCGACCACTTGTCGACGTACAACGTGTACGCCGAGGCGTTCGAGAAGTGCGGATATCTCGGTGAGGTCTACGGACTGCCGCGGCAGCTCTTCGACGCGAGCATCGAGCGGTGGGCCGAGGGGCGGGGTGTGCTGGTGAAGTCGGTCGAGGACGCGTCGCTGGCGATGGCGAGCATCTACCGCTCGGTGGGGCTGCCCTTGCCCTCGAGCATGCCGCGCACGACGCCCGCCGTGGAGCGGAGGTTCATCGACCTGCTGGCGCGGATCATGCCGTTCTCGCTCGTGATCGACGAGGAGACCGTGACGGGGGACGAGGCGCGGGTCTCGAAGACGAGCGTCTGCGGGAGTTGGGGGCCGGTCGCGGGCACGCTGCGCTACTTCGCCGACAAGTTCGGCGTGGCGCGGGCGGCGATCGAGGGGACGCAGATCCCGGCCGATCTCGTGCGTCGCTACGCGACCCGGCATGCGCCGCGGGTCGTGTACGATCCGTCGAAGCGCGAGCGGCCGCTCGCGCTGGAGCATCGGCTCACCTACTTCGGGTTCGAGCTCGAGCGGGAGCGGGAGAAGCTCGACGACGTGCCGAGCGAGCATGCGGCGGAGGCGCGCCACGCGATCGCCGAGTCGCTCGCGAAGTCCGAGGCACGCCATCAGTGCGTGCCGCGAAACCGCCCGGCGATCGACGAGATCCGCGAGGTCTGGCGGCGCTCGGGAGGGCGGACCCCGAAGCTCGGGCTCGCCGAGCTCACGGCGTGGTACGAGGCGCAGCTCGCGGACGTGCACGACCTGCACGGCTTCCGCACGGCGACGCTGCGGCTCGATCCCGACGCGTTCGTGCCCGCGGCCGAACGTGCGCGTTGGATGGCGCTG
>Ga0154020_10011369_pt1 | contig 10151 bp, 7 predicted proteins | sample Klosneuvirus_201_FD_109709 | JGI IMG/M metagenome (GOLD analysis project Ga0154020, IMG submission 109709) | Active sludge microbial communities from wastewater, Klosterneuburg, Austria - Klosneuvirus_20160825_MG | ecosystem: Engineered > WWTP > Aerobic digester > Activated sludge | place... | reverse complement strand
GTCCCTTTTTGTACACAAACGCCGCCACCTCCTCCTGGACCTGGAAGTGGGACCGCAGCGCGTGAAGCAGCGTGGAGGCGGCGTCATGGCGCTTGGAGGCGTCGGTGTGGCTCAGCCGCAACCACACGTCACCCTGGGTGGCGGGGAACAACGGCATGGTGGTGGGAAACGCCTGCAGTCCGGGGATGCCCCGCGTGCCGTCCAGCAATGGCGCGCCCAGGCCAAGCAGGACGTGACCATCCGCGGGCAGGGTGGCCAGACACGCGCGCGCATCCACCGCGTTGGCGTTGGGCAACAGGGACAGCGTCACAAAACTGGCAGACGCTGGCAGCGGTGCCAGGACACCGCGTTGCGGGTTGAGACGGGCCATGGGGAAGACCTCCGCGCGCACAGGGATGGGGCAGACACCTGCCATGCGCAGGTGTGCGGTGTCACGCCATGGAATGCGTTTTCAGGGGCGCCCGTTGTCCAGGCCAGCGTCGGGTGGTGGCGCGCTGCTGCCGCCGTCACCGGGCACGCTGCCGGCCGGCCGGCCATCATCCAGCGGTCCACCATCGCCGCCCTGGGGCGCCGCGTCCCCGGTGCCGCCGTCACTGCGGCCATTGTCATACGTGGCGTCCGGGCGCGGTCCGGCGTCCACGGCGCCCTCGTAGATTTCCCCGGCGTCCTTGCGGTCCCCCGGAAGGCTGAGCACCGAGCCATCCCGGTTGGCGCGGTTGCCGGCATCCCCCAGGTCGCTGTCATCGTCCGGGCCGGCGTCCAGCACGGGCGGTGCAAGCCGCCCGCCGTCCTCCGGAGGGTCAAGGTCCGGGAGACTGACAGTGCCGCCGCTGCTGGATGAAGAGCCCACCAACGACGACCCATTTCCTGACGACGAAGAGCCACCGCCCACCGACGAGGACACGACCAGCATAGAGGATGCGCCACCCAACGAGGAAGACCTTGCGCCCGACGAGGATGCGCCAAGCGACGACGCCACCACCGTGCTGGAGGAACCGCCGTTGGAACTGCTGCCGCCACCCCCGGAACTGCTGGTCCCGCTGGAGCCACCAGCCCGTGCACAGCGGCCATCCACGCACACCGCGCCGCCCACACAATCCAGGTCCGTGTCACAGGCGTTGGACGGGATGAGCGCGGTGCAAGCCGCCGCCAGGGTCCCCGCCAACACCACAAAACCCAACCGCACGCGCATGGTGAAGGCACACTAGACACTGTCAACTTGGCCTTCAACCGCGTTGGGGGTGCGCGGCGGTTGGACACAGCGCGCGGGTGGGACCAGCTGGCACCCGCGTGGGCGCAGACAGGGCGTTTGACGCATCCGGGGCGCGCGGCCCAACGTCCCACCTCCCGGCGCGCCCGTCACAGCGGTGGCGCCCGGGCTTGGGGGACGCCATGTTGTCCATTGAGTCCACGCTGGCGTCGGTGACGGTGTACCGCGAGGGTGCGGTGTGTGTGCGCCAGGCGCGCGTGCAGGTGGACGCGGACCGCGCGGTGCGGTTCATCCGGCTGCCGTTGTCTTTGGAGCCAGGCTCGCTGCGGGCGCAGGTGGTGGGAGACGGCGCCGGTGTGGTGGTCCAGGACGTGCGCCCCCAGTTTGACGTGGTGCTGGCGCAAGAGGTGGACGTCCCGGCCGAACAGAAGGCCTTGGAAGCCGCAGAGGAAGAGCTGGCCCGCCTGGGTGTATTGCTGGCGCGCACCGAGCAGGAAATCACCGAGCTGCAGGCGCTTCGGCCGGTGACCCCCAAGCCCCGCCGGGGGGACCCACCCAAAGACGCGCCGGTTGCCGCGGTGCTGGCCCTGGCGGATTTTGCGGATGAACAGTTGCGGGTGCGCATGGAGCGGCGCGCACAACTGCGCCGGGAGAGCGAGGACGCACGCAACGCCGCCACGCATGCAAAACGCCGCCTGCAGGAGGCCTCCTCCGCGCGCCGCACCGAGCGCGCACAGTTGTGGCGCGTGGCCGTGGTGACGTTGTCCAAACAGCCTGAAGCGCCCGTGGTCCTGGCGCTGGAATACCAGGTGCCCGGCGCGCGTTGGGCTCCCAGCTACACGCTGCGCCTGGCGCAGGCGGCCCAACCCGCCGTCCTGCAGTTGCGCGCCAACATTGCCCAGCAATCCGGTGAAGACTGGACCGGCGTCCAGCTGGCGTTGTCCACGGCATCCTTGTCCCGCCGCGCGGATGCCCCAGAACTCAAGGCGCTCAAGATTGGCCGCCGTCAGGATGCCCCGCCAAAATCCGGGTGGCGCGAACCACCGCCGGGACTGGACGCGCTGTTTGAAGCGCATGACGCCGCGTTGCAGCGCGCGGGGCTGTTGGCGCCCCCCGGACTGGAGTTGGGACGCTCCATTGGCTTTGGTGCGGCGTCCACCGGCGTGCGCGCGGACCTGGCGGAGGACGTCAAGAAAAAAGGGACCCGCACCGGTGGCGCCATCCCGCTGGCGGGTGGCGGTCCACCTCCGCCGCCACCACGCAACGCGCCGGCGGCGGACCGGGAGCGCTCGGCAAAGTCCGCCCCCATGGCGCCCGCCATGTTGGCCATGCCGTCACCCGCAACGTCCCGCATGCGCAAGGAAGAAGTGCTGGAAGATGCGCCCGAAGCCGACGCGTTTGATGACACCACCGGAGAATCTGCCCTGCCGGACTTTGGTGAAGGTGGTGGCGGCAAGGACCGGCCCCAGGAAGCCGGCGCCGTGTTGGGTGGCGCGTTGCTGGATTATGCGCGCCTGGTGATGCCGGACCCGCGCGGTGGGGGACAGCGGGGCCGCCTTGCGCCGGCGGCGGCGTGGGATGCTGCGTTTGTGGTGGGCGTCAACGTGCAGGTGGACGTGGTGATGGCCGCGGTGGTGCGGGCGCAGCAGGACGCCGGCGCCGTGCGGGCGTTGGCGCTGCCCGCGCAGTGCGCCGCGGTGGCCCCCGTCAATGCCTTTGACTACCGCTACACCGCAGACGGTGTGGTGGATGTCCCGTCCACGGGAAGCTGGACCATGGTGCCGGTGATGGCGTGTCCCGTGGGGCTGACACCGGGCTACGTGTGTGTTCCCTCCGTGGAGGCCAAGGTCTACCGCACCATGATGGTGGCCAACCGCTCCCCACATGCGTTGTTGCGCGGGCCGGTGGATGTGACGTTGGGGGATGCGTTCCTGTTGACCACCATGGTGCCGCCCATCCCGCCCGGAGCAGACCAGCAGCACCGGCTTGGCCTGGGCGTGGAAGAGGCCATCAAGGTGGCGCGCAAGACCCAGTACAAGGAAACCACCGGTGGCTTGTTTGCCGGCGCCACCGCGCTGGTCCATGACGTGGAGGTGGAGCTCAACAACCGGTTGGGAACCCCGGCCACCGTGGAGGTCCTGGAGCGCGTCCCGTTTGTCCCAGGGACCGAAAAAGACCTCAAGGTGGAGGAATCCAACGTCAGCCCGCCTTGGGAAAAGGTGGAGACACCCCTGGATGGGGCGGTGGTTCGCGGCGCGCGGCGGTGGAAGGTCAGCCTGGCGCCAGGAAGCAGCACGCGGTTGACCGCGCAGTTCACCATCAAGATGCCCGCCGACAAGATGGTGGTGGGCGGAAACCGGAGGGGGTGAACCATGCAGACCATGTCCCTGCCGGTGACCAAGGTGACGGTGATGGAAGACCGCGCGCAGGTGGAGCGCGTGGGCACGGTGACGTTGTCCGGGGGCGTGGCCCGCCTGGAGCTGGGAGGGCTGCCTCTGGTTGCGGTGGACCGCTCCCTGCGGCTGGAGGTGCAGGGCGCCACGTTGTTGGACGGCAAACTTTTGCGCCGTCACCGGGAACAGCCCAAAGGGGGCATACCGGCGGACGCCACCGCGTTGCGCAAACGTGTGGAAGAGCTTGAAGAGACCACGCGCCGCCACGCAGATGGTGTAGCCCGCCTCACCGTGCGTCAGGAACTGGCGGCCAATGCGCGGGCAGACCTGCTGGGGGCGGTGTCCCTGGGCGCGGGGGCCGGTCAGTTGTTGGGCGCACAGTGGGCGTTGAAGCTGGAAGAGGTGTCCCAGCGGCAACGGGACCTGGATGAAGAGGCGCGCGTGGCACGGCGGGACCAGGCGCATGCCGCCACGCTGTTGGCCCAGGCGCGTCACGCGCTCCAGGCCGCCGAGGAGACCGAGCGCGCGCTGGAGTGCCTGTTGGCGTTGACGCTGGATGGAAGCGGCGTGGCGCACATCAAGGTGAGCTACCAGGTGCCGTGTGCGGTGTGGCGCCCGGCGTACCGCGCCACGCTCAGGGAGGACCAGGTCAAGCTGGAAGCAGAGGGCGTGGTCTGGCAGCGCACCGGCGAAGACTGGGACAATGTGGAGCTGTGGCTGTCCACTGCGCGGCCCACGCTGGGCACCACGCCACCGGCACTGCATGAAGACGTCATCCAGCTGAGGGACAAACACGCGGTGGAGAAGAAGGTGGTGGATGTGGCCATGCGCGAGGAGGTCATCCAGACCGCAGGGGAGGGCGGCGGAAGCGCTGAAATGCCGGGCCTTGATGATGGCGGAGAAGCGCGCCTGTTGCGCGCGCCGGGGGTGTTCAGCATCAAGGGCAACGGGCAGCCGCACCGTTTGCCGCTGTTCCAGTTTGAGACGCGCGCGGTGGTGGAGCGGGTATGCACGCCAGAGCTGAGCAGCCTGGCGTTTGTGGTGGCGCGTTTTCCCAACCAGGGCGGGGCGGTGCTTCTTGCCGGTCCGGTGGACCTGGTGCGGCAGTCCGGGTTTGTGGGGCGCGCGCAGCTCAAATTTGCCGCGCCTGGTGAGACGGTGCGGTTGTCTTTTGGCAATGAGGACGGCGTGCAGGTGGTGCGCGAACGCAACGACAAACAGGACACCGCGTTGCTGACCGGCCGCAAGACCACCACCACGCTGGTGAAGCTGCACGTGTCCAACACCAGCGCCCACCACGTCCGGCTGGTGCTGGAAGAACGGGTGCCGGTGAGTGAGGTCAAGGAGATTGAGGTTCAGGTGTTGGGACGGGAATGCAGCCCGCAGGCGTCCAACATCAGCAAGGATGGCGTGGCGCGCCTGGAACTGGAACTGGCGCCCAACGCAACGCAGACCGCGCGGTTTGCGTGGGAGCTTTCTGCGGCGTCCAAGGTTGCGGGCGTGTGAGGGACAAGACCGATGATGGCGACGTGGACGGGAGTGGCGGTGGCAGCAATGGCGTTGGTGACGGCGTCCCCGCAACAGGTGGCCGTTGAAAAAGGCGTGGAGGCGTGGCGCAAGGACCGCCTGCAACGGCTGCAAAGCCCCACCGGGTGGCTCACGTTGTCCGGACTGCATTGGCTGCGGGAGGGAAGCCAGCGCGCGGGCAGCGGTCCGGGCATGGACATCACCATGGCCACAGGCCTTCCGGCAGAGGTGGGGACCTTCACGTTGGCAAAAGATGGCGCGGTGACCTTTGCGCCCGCGCGTGACGTTCGCGCGGAGCTGGACGGCGGTGGCGTCATCACCGCGGTGACGGCATTGCCCGCGGATGTGACGGGGAAGCCCGCCACCGTGAAGATTGGGACGTTCAGTTTTTTCATCATCAAGCGCGGCGAAAAAACCGGCATCCGCGTGCGGGACACCCAGGCCAGGGCGCGGCGGGAGTTTGCCGGCATTCCGCACTACCCGGTGGAGGCACGTTGGGTGGTGGAGGGACGCTGGGAGCCCGCCGCCGCCGCACGCACGCTGCCGGTCCCCAACGTGCTGGGCATGTCCGAGGCCATGGAGGCCCCGGGGGACGTGGTGTTCACCGTGGACGGCGTGGAGCACCGGCTGACGCCGGTGCTGGAGGAGCCCGGCGCCACGGAGCTGTTCTTCATCTTTGCGGATGAGACCAACCGTCAAGACACGTATGGCGCCGGCCGGTTCTTCTATGCGCCCTTGCCCAAAAACGGGCGCGTCACATTGGATTTCAACCGCGCATACAACCCGCCCTGCGCGTTCACGCCGTACGCCACCTGTCCCATCCCACCGGCGCAAAATCGGCTGAAACTCAAGGTGACCGCGGGAGAGAAGCGCTACGCCGGCGCAGGCCACTGACCGCGCCGCACCAACGGTGGACGCCACCGGCGCCGGTCTGTCAGGCTTTGAGGCATGCCTACCGCCCTGACGTTCCTTGGTGCCGCCGGAACCGTGACTGGAAGCCGCCATCTGGTGGAGCACAACGGCAAAAAAATCCTGTTGGATGTGGGCCTCTTCCAGGGCCTCAAGGCACTGCGCCAGCGCAACTGGGACAAGCTGGCGGTGGACCCCGCACGTCTGGACGCCGTGGTGTTGTCCCACGCGCACATTGATCACAGCGGGTTTCTCCCGCGGCTGCACAAGGACGGGTTCAAGGGGCCGGTCTACTGCACCTCGGCCACCAAGGACCTGCTCAAGATCATGCTGCCGGACAGCGGGCGCCTGGCCGAAGAAGAAGCTGCCTATGCCAACAAGAGGAAGAGCAGCCGCCACAATCCTGCGTTGCCGCTGTATTCCGAGGAAGACGCCGAGCGCAGCCTCAAGCTGTTGCAGCCCGTCAAGTATGACACGCCCACCGAGCTGCTCCACGGCGTCACGCTGACCCTCACGCGCGCCGGCCACATCCTGGGCAGCGCCACGGTGCACCTGGACCTCAAGGACAAGGATGGCACCACGCGGCGCGTGACCTTCAGCGGGGATCTGGGGCGTTATGACATGCCCATCATCCCGGACCCGGACCCGTTGCCGCCCACGCAGTACCTGCTGGTGGAGTGCACCTACGGGGACCGCAGCCACAAGGAGATTGACCCCAGGGTGGCCCTGCGCGAGGAGATCCAGCGCATCATCAAGAACAAGGGCGCGCTCATCATCCCCGCGTTTGCCGTGGGCCGTACGCAGGACCTGTTGTTCCACATCAAGCAGATGCAGATGAAGGGCGAACTTCCGGCGCTGCCCATCTACGTGGACAGCCCCATGGCTTCGGACGTCACGCCCCTCTACGCCAACCACGCGGACGAACACGACGAACACATGCGCCGCGCGGTGGACAACGGGGACGCCCCGTTGCGTCCGGCCAACGTCACCTTTGTCCAGGGCCGGGACCAGTCCAAGGCCATCAATGCGCAAAAAGGCCCGCTCATTGTGATTGCCGGAAGTGGCATGGCCACCGGCGGCCGCGTGTTGCATCACCTGGTGCAACGCCTGCCAGACCCCAACAACACCATCCTGTTTGTGGGCTACCAGGCCGAAGGCACCCGCGGCCGCCGCCTGCTGAGCGGGGAACCTACGCTGCGCATGTTTGGCCAGGACATTGCCGTGCGGGCGCGGGTGGCGCGCATTGAGGGCTTTTCGGCCCATGCGGATTTTGAAGAGGTGGACCGCTGGCTGGCCACCATTGGCCGCCCGCCCCGCAAGACCTTTTGTGTCCACGGAGAACCGGTTGCGCTGGAGGCCACGCGGGCCCGCCTGGAAGCACGCGGCTGGAACGCGCACGTCCCCGCCCAAGGGGAAACCGTGTTGCTGGATTGAACCGTGCGGTATTCTCTGGGTGTTGACGCGCGGCCCGCCGGGGCGGTTTGCCCCGCTTTTCCGGGCACTTGACGCGCGCGCCCCCAATGCACACTAAGAGGGGGTGACCAGGGCACGCCCCTGGTGGACAGTGCTGGCTCCAAGGCGGGGCCAAACAAGAGGAGGCCACAATGGATCCGGGGTTGCTTTCTGGTTACGGGCGGGTGGGCGGTGGCGCGCGGGTGGATGAAAGTGCGTCACGCGAATTTCTCACCCGCGTCTACGGCTTCATGTCCGCGGGGCTGGGCATCACCGCCCTCACCGCGCTGGCCATGGCGTCCAGTCCCGCGTTGATGGGCATCTTCTTTGGCAACCCGCTGCTGTTGTGGGGCAGCGTCATTGCGCAGCTGGTGCTGGTGTTCACGTTCAGCGCGCGCGTGAACAAGATGGCGGTGTCCAACGCCGCCATCATGCTGGTGGTCTACGCGGTGCTCAACGGCGTCATCTTCTCCAGCCTGTTCCTGCGCTACACCGGCACGTCCATCTTTGGGACGTTTGTGGTGACCAGCGGCATGTTTGCCGGCATGAGCGCGTATGGCTCCATCACCAAGAAGGACCTTGCCAGCTGGGGGTCTTTTGGAATGATGGGCGTCATTGGCATCATCCTGGCCAGCATTGTGAACCTGTTCATTGGCAGCTCCATGGTGTCCTTTGTCATCAGCGTTTGCGGTGTTGTGGCCTTTGTGGCGCTCACCGCGTACGACACGCAAAAGATCCGGGACACTTTCTCCAGTGACGCCCACCAGGATGACCAGACCCGTCTGGCCCTGGGTGGCGCGTTGACGCTGTACCTGGACTTTGTGAACCTGTTCATCTTCATGCTGCGCTTGTTTGGCGGCCGCCGGGATTGATTCCCGGTCACACCAGGAACGGTGTTTCACCCCGCGCGGCGGCCTCCACCTGTTGGATGCCGCCGCGTGGTGTTTGAGGGCAGGGCAAGGCGCGCTTCCCGACGGCGCAACCCCAGGGTATGGGGCCGGGCCACGCCCCTATTGCCCCCGGGATTTCCTTGTCCGCCTCGTCAGACCCGCAAGACCTGCCAGATACCGAATCCACCCCGGACTCCCCCGTGGACCCGTTTGCCAACGTCCCCGCGGTGTTCAAGCCCGCGCTGGTGGCGCGGGGCTTCACGTCCCTGACGGCCGTGCAGCAGGGCGTGCTGGAGCCCAAGGTGGCGGGCCGGGACCTGCGCATCTCCAGCCAGACGGGGTCCGGAAAGACGGTGGCGGTGGGCATGATGCTGGCCGAACCACTGGGCCAGCCGTCCACCGGCGCCAAACGCCCCCGCGTCCTGCTCATCACGCCCACGCGTGAACTGGCCATGCAGGTGGCTGAAGAACTTGCGTGGCTGCTGAAGGACCTCAAGGCGCGGGTGGTGAGCGTGACCGGTGGGACCAGCGTGTCTGGCGAGGTCCGTTCGCTCTCCCGTGGCGCGGATGTGGTGGTGGGAACCCCGGGACGCCTGGTGGACCATCTGACGTCCAAGGCGCTGGACCCCGCCGGCATCACCACGGTGGTGCTGGATGAAGCGGACCAGATGCTGGACCTGGGCTTCCGGGATGAACTGGACACCATCCTGACCGCGCTTCCCACGCCACGGCGCACGCACATGGTGAGCGCCACGTTCAGCCGGCCCGTGTTGGAGCTGGCCCGGCGCTACCAGCCAGACGCAGTGCAGGTGCAAGGCACCGTGCTGGGCGCCTCCAATGCAGACATCACCCACGTGGTCCACGTGGTGTTCCCGCAGCAGCGTTTGGATGCGTTGGTGAACCTGCTGTTGCTGGCGCCGGATGAACTGACCCTGGTCTTTGTGCGCACCCGTGCAGAAGCCGGTGACCTGGCCGAACAGCTCACCGGCCTGGGTTTCTCCTGCGCCGGATTGAGCGGTGAGATGGAACAGGCCGCGCGCACGCGCGTGATGACCGCGTTCCGCATGGGCACCATACGCACGCTGGTGGCCACCGACGTGGCGGCCCGCGGCATTGACGTGCAGGACATCACCCGCGTCATCCACCTGGAAGCGCCCAAGGACCCGGACGTCTACACCCACCGCTCCGGACGCACCGGCCGCGCGGGACGCAAGGGCCAGAGCATTGTCATTGTCCCGCCCGCCGCGCGCGCACGGCTGAGCCTGTTGCTCAAACGCGCGGGGATTCGCGCGCAGGTGGAGCCGGTGCCGGACGCCGCCGCCATCACCGCCGCCAGTGATGCGCGCCTGCTGGCCGAACTCACCACCGCCAAGGCCCCTCCCGCCGACGGACAATGGGAACCGCACCTCCACCAGCTGGCCACCACGCTGTTGGAGCAGGTGGACGCGCACACCCTGGTGCACCGCTTGTTGTCGCACCTGGGCCACCAGGGGCCTGCCAAGCCGCGCAGCCTCACCAAGCTGGACGGTCCAACGCCACGGGGTGGCGCGCCCATGGGTGGCGAGGTGGGCGGTGATGCCCCCCGCGAAGCACGCCCGCCGCAGGAACGGCGCGCGGGGCCCTGGGTGCGTTTTGCCATCACCACCGGTTCCCGTTTCAACATGGACCCGCGCCGCTTGTTGGCCACCATTTGCCGCCGGGGGAACATCACCGGACGGGATGTGGGCGCCATTGTGGTGGGGGACAAGAACAGCATGTTTGATGTGCATG
>Ga0154020_10011368_pt1 | contig 10152 bp, 5 predicted proteins | sample Klosneuvirus_201_FD_109709 | JGI IMG/M metagenome (GOLD analysis project Ga0154020, IMG submission 109709) | Active sludge microbial communities from wastewater, Klosterneuburg, Austria - Klosneuvirus_20160825_MG | ecosystem: Engineered > WWTP > Aerobic digester > Activated sludge | place... | reverse complement strand
TGCCGTTGTCGAATGGCAACCTGTGCAATCATTCGAGAAGTTATTCTGCTCGTGGTCCGGATCGGTCGTCCCTGCAAAATCACCGCTATGGCAGTCGATACAGAGTGTCGGCGTATTGGTGTAGCCCGTCGAGTGGCACGAAATGCAATTTGCCGAAGTGTGCGCGCCGGTCAGGATGAAACCAGTGGCTGAGTGGTCAAACGACGAAGGCTCCCACGCTGTTGTGGAATGGCAACTTGTGCAGTCGTGGTCAAAGTTGTTTATCACGTGGTTCGGATCTGTTGCTGATGCAAACGCTTCGCCGTGACAATCGAAACACTGTGTGCTTGTCCCAACATAACCCCCGCTATGGCAGGAGATACAAGCCAATGGCTGGTGCGCGCCCGTCAATGCAAATTGGGTCTGGTTGTGGTCAAATGTCGCCGGAGTCCAGGCCGCGTTTGAATGGCAGGAAAGGCAGTTGTGATCAAAATTGCCGCCTTCGTGATCCGGATCGTCCGCCTGTGCGAAATCGCCGGAATGACAAGAAAAGCACTGTGGCGAGGTGTCGGCGTATCCGCCTGAGTGACAAGACTGGCAATCAAGTCCAACGTGACCGCCTTCGAGTGGGAATCCGGTAAGTGTGTGATCATAACCGCGCGGATCAACCGGTACCCAGCCCGCCGTTGTATGACAACCGGCACAGTCGTGACCAAGTCCGTTAGTTACGTGATTAGGGTCGGTTGCTGCCGCAAATGACATCTGATGGCAGGAGTAACAATCGTTGACTGTATTGGCAAAGCCGCTACTGTGGCACGATTGACATTCCAAATCGATGTGTGCACCGTTAATAGCAAAACCGGTTTGATCGTGATCAAACTCCGCAGGCTCCCATGCAGTCGTGGTGTGACACTGCTGACAATCGTGACTGAAGTCCGCTGCCTCATGGTCGGGATTGTCGGTTGCGGCGAAGCCGCCGCCATGACACGAATAGCAGTCTGAAGCAGTATTCGTGTAGCCGTCGCTGTGGCAGTTCTGGCATGCCAATGTCGTGTGTGCGCCGGTAAGGGCGAAGCTCGTCGCACTATGGTCGAAATCGGCCGGCTCCCAAGCGTTCATATTGTGGCATGTCGTGCAGTCGTGATCGAAATTTCCCGCCGTATGATCGGGCTCGTTTGCGTCAGCAAACGCTGAACTATGACAACTGAAGCAATCACTTGCTGTGTTTGTATAGGAACTGCTGTGGCAATCCTGGCATTCGACTTTTGTGTGCGCACCTTCGAGTGCAAAGCTGGTCACGTTGTGGTCAAATGTTGCCGGTGTCCACGCAGTCATCGTGTGACAAGTACTGCAATCTTGTGAAAAATTCGCGGCTTCGTGATCTGGGTCTGGTGCACCGAGATAATCGGCGCTGTGGCAAGAGTAACAATCAGTCGGCGTTCCGGCAAACTGGGTCGCATGACACGAGGCGCAGTCAAGACCCTGATGCCCGCCTTCAAGTATCGGAGTTGGAGGATGGTCGAATCTTGCCCCTTCCCAAGTAACTGCAGATGAACGATGGCACTGTACACAGTCGCTGTCGAACCCCGCCAGCACATGGTTGGGATCGGTAGTTGTGTTGAAGTCGCTCTCGTGGCAAGATTGACATTCCGCCGAGGTTCCGGCATACTGCTCGCTTAGTTGACCCTGATGGCAGGACTGACAATCGACAATGGCGTGAACTCCCATTAATGGAAATCCGCGCGTTGCGTGGACCTCGAAAACTTCTTGCTCGTTCTGCCATCCGCGAGTGGTGTGGCAATTCTGACAGGTTGATCCTAATTGCCCGTTGTGCGGATCAGCATGGCATGAAGCGCATTCATCTGGAGTCTTCGCGAAGGTGAGATCGTTATGGCAGGCAATACACTTAATCTGTTTGTGTTTACCGGACAAAGGAAATCCTGTTTCGTCGTGACGGAACTTGGTGTCTGTCGGAATCTCTTTCCAGTTTCCGGTTGAGTGGCAGGTCGCACAATCAAACTTGATATCGCCGTGAGGGTTATCTCCTTGGGCGATCGCAAGAATTGTGAGGCCGGCGGCGAAAGCAATTGTCAGGCAGACTCTTAAGAGAGTCATCTTGACACCATCCAGATTTAGAGTTTGCCGGTCTTTGTATCGTGGCAGTCTTTACATTCAGTACCTAATGGCTTGTATCGGACCAAAATGGTCGATTCTTGAATGACATTTCCATGACATTGGTTGCATGGCACTTTCGCATGTGCACCATCAAGACGATACCGCGAGTCTCGGTTATGATCAAATTTCGAGGCCTTCCAGTTGTCAGTCTGGTGACAACGGTCGCAAGCAGTCTGTTCATTAACAACAAACTGCCCGCCATGAATATCTTTATGACATTCGTTGCAGATTCTTGGCAGTAGCTCGAAAGTCAGAAGTGATACATTAGTTTTATCATTTTTGTTCCCGTGACAATCGAGGCATTTGACACCTTTATGCCGCCCGGTGAGCGGGAACTTAGTCGAGTCATGCGCAAAAACTGATTCCTTCCAGCTCTCGACGTTGTGACAGCCTTCGCAGCCGCCGCTGTTCACCCACTTGTCTGCCTTGCCATTATGAGGATCCTTATGGCATGATTTGCAAGCAACATCATTGAAGGCGAATTTGTACTGCCGTGATATCTTGCCCGTTGGCGAAGTTACATGACAGCCATCGCACGGAACTGCAATGTGCGCTCCTCGGAGTGGATAGTCGCAACTGTCGTGTTGTTCAATAGTAAATATTCCGGGACGAAATCCATCCACATTGTGACAACGTTCGCATTTGGCTCCGCCGGGACTTTTCACGAATGCGCCTTGGTGGAAGTCAGCGTGGCAATCGCTACAGTTCGAATAGGCTAACACTTTGCGCGGTTCTTCCTGCTTGTGGCACTTCGCACACTGCAGTGGCGCATGCCGCCCCAAAAGCGGGAATCGTGTCTTGCTGTGATCGAACTTGCTATTGTTAACTGTTCGCCAACCTCCGGTATTATGACACCCGGCACAATCCGGTCCAAGGCGATTGGCGTGCGGATCCTTGTGACAGGAACTACATTCGGAGTAATTGAGGCCCGTAAACTTCTGGTACGATGTATCAGCAACCACCGACTTATCGCTAAGAGCAGGATGGCACTTCGCACACTCGACCTTCTGGTGCTGGCCCGAGAGTGGATACTTTGTCATCTGATGATCGAAAGAAATAGCCGGTTTCCACGCCGTGTTAGAATGGCAGGTTTCGCACTTTTCGGAAACCTGGCCGCGATGTTCGTCAAAGTGACAGCTCTTGCATTGCGTCGTAAGTCCGAGGAAGGTCCGGTTCGGATCTTTCCGCACATCACCTTCCTTCAAGTCAGGAACAACGTTCTTGGCTATATGACATTGCCGACACTGTAGCGGTTTATGCGCTCCGCTTAGTTCGTATCCCGTAAGCGAATGGTCGAAAGCAGCTTCACCGTCTTTCCAATATATCAAAGCAAATTCACGACCATGGTGCTCGACATGGCACTCTTCACACACTCTGTATTGATTGGTGCCGTGGAGGCCGTCGAGTTCGTTGAGTTGTTTCTGGATTAGTGTGTGGCAGGTCAAGCAATTCGGACTAATCTGTTTTCTGTCGGAACCGTGACACGCGCGGCAGTTGTCGAGACCCTCGAGATGACTGTGTGCCTGCGAAAGGTCACCCGGAGACAATTGTGCGAACGCCGAGGCTGACATTAAGACAGTGACGGCCACAATTACTCGCCAACAATTGAGCGATCTCATGCTTTACGATAACCCTGCAAATCCTGTCCAGAAGGCAATTCCGATGTGAACACCCATAATCAAATACATTATAATCGCAAACGGCTTGTGAATAACATGCCAATAGTGAAACACTTCGCGTGTTCTGTCCAGCATCTCAATTCGTCGCGCAAGCGAGGCGCGCTCGAGAGCGAGCCGGGCAAGTTGCTTTAGTCCGCGGTCAACAGAGGCAAACGATCTCTTCATCTCGGACATTAGACGACGTGCAAGCATCGGTCGGGTGATGTCCGCGATGATTGCCCCAAACAGAAGCCTGACAAACGAGCCTTCAGTTGAGATTAGTCGTTTCGCCAATGTCTCAAGCTGAGCCAATTGTTCCGGCGCCAGTCCATATTTGTCCCTCAATACCTCTGTCGTCAACTGCATCTGTTTGTCGATTTCGGCCATTGTCAATTCGTCCCCCTCCTGATTGCGGGGAATAAGCTGATACAGATACCGACCTACGTAACCACTCAAAGCAACGGCAATCATTGACCAAAACGCCACAGCGATCAGGCCTTGCACCTTGAATGACGAATGAAGAATGATGAACAACGGCCCGCAGACGCCAAGATAGATATGTAGTTTCAGCCAATTACGCAGCGTGATGCTCTTGCCAAGCAGCTTGGTGCGCTTTCGAAGAGAGTAGGTTAACATCAATATCATCATTGCCGAGCCGACATAGCCAAATACTATACCAAGACTTCCTGCCGGTCGCAGCGCACGATAGTCCTCGTGATGCGGACGCTCAATGTAGGGTGTGCCGTAATAACTCGAACCGGAGGCGAGATAGTAGACAATCGACAGCAAGGTCAGGATATACAGAATGATTAAGAATCTTTTCATCGGCTCCAAACTCGTGTAAACATTCTACGTTAACGGCAATGTGATGCGTTTTACACGATTATCGGCTGTTTGGACCATAAAAATGAACCGGCCCAAGAAATTTGCACAAAGAGACCAAGTGACTTAGAGAGGGCTGTGTGGAATCATCGTGATTCATCGCGAAGGCGTTGAATCTGATCGACTACTCGATTGTGCGGAGCCGGTATCCGATTCCCGGCTCTGTGGCGATTAGATCTTGCGGAATCGACGCCGAATCTAGCTTCTTTCTCAACTGCCCAAAATACACTCTCAAATATTGTCGCTGCTCTACAGCGGATGGCCCCCAAACCTCTCGCAAAATCTGAGTGTGCGTTACGACTCTTCCGGCATGGCGGGCAAGAAGCCGCAAGAGATTGTACTCGGTGGCTGTCAGATGCACCATCTCGTTATCCACTGTTACGATGCGGGCAGCGAAGTCAATTTTGAGCGGACCCGATACAAACACTGACGATTCTTCACCGGGATGTGCATGTCTAAGCGCGACTCGTACCCTTGCCAGCAATTCCGCCGTACTGAACGGTTTGGTCAAATAATCATCTGCGCCGGCATCAAGGACTTTGACTTTATCGACGTCATTATCTCTGACTGTCAGGACGATAATCGGAATCGAGGACCATTCGCGAAACCGACGGATGAATTCATCGCCGCCCATGTCGGGCAATCCGAGATCGAGAATGATAACTTCGGGCTTGAATGCCACTGCATCGCGAAGACCGTCGTTTGCTGTCGCTGCATCAGCAACATGATATCCGTCCGCTTCAAGACAGACTCGCAGTAGTTTGCGAATAGCCGGCTCATCATCAATGACGAGGACTTTGATTTGGTTGCTCATAGAGTTGTCTCCACGGAAAGACCCGACGGTTGGCTCTTCGTCGGCAAGTCGATTGTAAACTCGGCGCCGCCGATACTGCGATTGGCTACTCTAATTCGACCTTTGTGCAATTCGACAATATTCTTTGCAAGCGAAAGCCCGAGCCCGATTCCACCGGAAGGACTATCGGGAAGCCGCCGAAACTTCTCAAAGACGTTTTCTAGCTCTGAGGACGGAATACCAGGTCCCTGATCCGCTACGGCGATAGACAGATACTCCTCAGAAGTCGTCGCGGAGGTCTTGATGCTGGAGTTCATGGGCGAGTACATCGCTGCGTTGCGCACAAGATTGGAAAGCGCATGCATTAGCAAACCGAAATCTCCATTGAGTAGAATTGAATGTTCATCAGCTTGGACCTTTATCTGGCGCTCAACTAACAGACTATGATTTTGCTCCACAGTTTCCTTGATCAACTCTTGAACGTCGAACCACTCGAGGTTCAGCCTGAGTGTTCCTGATTGCAGTCTTGACATGTCGAGTAGATTCTCGATCACATGGTTGAGTCGATCGGCTGAGGCCATAATTTCTTCAGCCAGTGTGTCGCGATTTTCGCTATTCGATTGCAGCTTCGGGTCGCGCAAAGCCGCGGCAAATCCAATTATGGAAGTAAGCGGCGTGCGCAACTCGTGCGAGATTGAATTAAGCAGAGTCTGATGAAGTTTTTCGGATTCCTCCAAGAGAGCCAGGTCGCGATTCTGCAACTGAAGAACCTCGCGTTGGACAACGACTGCAGTTTGGTGGCACAATGCGTAAAGCAGATCGTTCTGATCGCGGGAAAGTTCAGTCGGTTCAATCGGGCGGAACAGAAGTACTCCAAGTTTTTGTTCACCTACCTGCAATGGAATACACAGCGAGCGCACTTGCGAAAGCGTTTCCGTCGACCAACCGGCTGGCTTTCCGTTTTCGAAAACCCATGCCGCGACGGCCCAATCGTTGACGTCCATCTCAATAGCATTTGTACGAGTTGTTCTGTCCAATCTCCCACTCTTGATCTTGGGAATCAATAGGCACGATCGTGCTTGAAACAACCGCTGCGTTCGGCGGTCAACCTCTTCCTCAATTTGCTCCATCCCCTGAATTTCGACCAGAGACCGGACGAAATCGAAAAGCACCTGCGTCCGCATTTCACGTTGGCGCAACAATCTCTCATGATTGATCCCACGCGCAGTCAATACACCGGTGATAGTGGCGACCACAAAATATGCTGTGAACATCATGAAGTCTTCCGGTGCGCTGATTGAGAACGTGAATCGCGGCGGAATGAAGAAGAAATTCCACATTATCGCGCTGAGCGTAGCGGCAGTGAACATCGCCGCGAGAGAACTGCGAAATGCCAAGAACAGAATTGCCAGCAAGTAGAAGAAGCCTACTGCGCGATATCCGATAAGCGGCGCAAGAAACCAGTTCAATACCGACACTCCCGCTACAGTGGCGAGCGCTGTCAGAATTGGTGCGAAGTCTACGCGTGGTGGCGCGATGATCGGTTTGCGCAGCGACTCGCTTATCTCAAGATGCGGACGGATAACATGAATATCGATGTCGAGCCGGAGACGCACAAGTCGATCGAGAATCGTTCCGCCGCCAAAGAGATCGCGCCAAAAACGACGGTCGGGCCGCCCAACGATGATCTGCGTGGTGTCGCGTTCGCGAGCGATTCGCGCAATTGCGGCAACAGCATCCGGGTCGGCGGTTGTTACTACTTCGGCGCCTAACTCCTGCGCTAACCGCAGATTCTTAAGAAGTTGCTCTTGATCTTCATGAGAAAGCGTTCTTCCGGTTTCGACATTGAGAGCTACCCACGGTGCGCGCATCGCGCTTGCATGGCGTCGCGTCGCACGAATCAGGTCTTCAGAAAATGGACTGTGACTGACAGCTACCAGCAGTCGCTCAACTGTATTCCAGCGGCCGGAAATGAGCAGGCTTTGGCGAAGGCTCTGTAGTTCATTTTCGACACGCTCGGCAGTTGCCCGCAATGAGAGTTCACGCAATGCGGTAAGCGATTCCTCTTTGAAGAAATTGTCGGCGGCAGCTTGCTTGCGATCTCCTAAGTAGACCTTACCTTCGCGAAGCCTTTTCAACAGCTCTGCCGGAGAAATGTCAATCAGAGTAATTTCATCAGCGCGGCGTACCACCGAATCTGGCACGGTTTCCCGCACCGTCACGCCGGTTATGCGTCTAACGACATCATTCAGGCTGTCGAGATGCTGAACATTCAGCGTCGAGTATACATTGATGCCGTGTTCAAGCAGCTCCAGAACATCCTGATACCGTTTGTGATGTCTTGACCCTGGGACATTGGAATGTGCAAGCTCATCGACGAGCACGAAGGCCGGCTTTCGTGCAATTATCGCATCAATGTCCAATTCCTCAAGTTGCGTTCCCTTGTAATCAAGAATGCGACGCGGAATAACGGCAAGTCCATTTAGCAGTGCTTGTGTCTCAGCCCGGCTATGAGTCTCCACAACTCCAACGACGACATCGACACCGTTAACATGTAGCTCTTGCGCGGCTTTCAACATGGCGTAAGTCTTGCCGACACCGGCGGACATGCCAAAGAAAAGGCGCAGTTTACCTGCGCGCTCTCTGGCTTCGTCGTTTTGCAGCGCCGTCAGCAGGCGCTGGGGATCTGGTCGATCGTGTTCTGTCATTTTCCTACGCTTAAGAATAGCGAATCAACAGCAAGATTCAACAGGAATACATTCACACGCGGCTGGCCTATAAATCCGAAACTATAGGGTTCAACTCGCATTTCAACCAACTGCTGAAGCTCTGCCAGTTTCTCGGAATTGAGCCCACGCACCCTCGCAACACGGTCAATCTGGTAGCGGGCAGCTTCCGGCGATATGTGCGGGTCAAGTCCGCTGCCTGATGCCAGTAGCAAATCGTCCGGTGGTTGTGCGCCGCCGTTCGCCTCGGTCAATAACTCCCTGCGGGTCGTTACTTGTTCCAGTAGAGCCTTGCTTGTCGGCCCAAGATTTGTGCCGCTCGATGGCTGCGGATTATAGCCGATTCCGGAAGGACGCGGCCAAAAGTACGAAGAATCGGCGAACTCCTGGGCAATAAGCTCCGACCCGATCAACTTTCCACCGGAGTAAGTCAGGCTTCCATTCGCTTGATGAGGAAATAGTGCCTGCGCTGCCCCCAGCATGATCATGGGGTAGAGCACACCGGTCACAACTGTCATTACGATGATCAGTTTTGCTGCTATGATAAACGTCTTCATTGAAAATCCACTCTTAACAAGTTATGAGATTAATCCCAATTGGGTAACAATAATGTCGATGAACTTGATTCCGACGAACGGTGCAATCAAGCCGCCCAATCCATAAATTAGGAGGTTCCGTCGCAGTACGGCAGCCGCTCCCATGGGCCGATACTTGATTCCTTTCAAGGCAAGCGGTATCAGAGCCACGATAATCAGCGCATTGAAAATCACGGCGCTAAGAATTGCGCTCTGTGGTGACTCAAGCTGCATGACATTGAGTTGTGCCAAAGGTCCAACCGATCCGGCAGTAGCATACAACACACTGAACATCGCCGGTACAATGGCAAAGTATTTGGCCACGTCATTTGCGACGCTGAATGTCGTCAATGCTCCGCGCGTCATGAGCAACTGCTTGCCGGTTTCCACGACCTCAATCAACTTTGTCGGGTTCGAGTCAAGGTCAACCATGTTGCCGGCTTCGCGCGCGGCCTGCGTTCCTGTATTCATCGCCACGCCGACATCAGCCTGTGCAAGGGCTGGGGCATCGTTGGTGCCGTCGCCGGTCATGGCAACCAGATGTCCGTTTGCCTGCTCTTCGCGAATGCGATTGAGTTTGGCTTCGGGACTGGCTTGCGCCATGAAATCGTCAACGCCCGCCTCCGCAGCGATTGAAGCCGCCGTAAGTGGATTGTCTCCTGTCACCATGATTGTGCGAATGCCCATGGAGCGCAATTGTGCGAATCGCTCCTTGATTCCGCCCTTAACGACATCCTTGAGATGCACCACACCGAGAACAAAGTGCTCTTCAGAGACTACCAGCGGCGTGCCGCCGGATTTTGAAACGGCCTCTACAATCGGATTGATCTCCGATGGCCAAGTGCCGCCGTTGCTCTCGATGTGCTTCTTGATCGCGTCGCCTGAACCTTTGCGTAAAGTGCGTACCGGTTCGTCGCTTTCCAACACATCAACACCGCTCATGCGCGTCTGCGCACTGAATGGAACAAACCGCGCAAGATGCGGCGGCAGATTCTCTGCACGCAGACCGAATTTCTCCTTCGCCAATACGACAATCGATCTGCCTTCTGGAGTTTCATCGCTCAATGAAGCCAACTGCGCAGTTTCAGCAAGCGTTTGTGCCGGCACTCCGGGCACCGGTATGAATTCCGTTGCCATGCGATTGCCGAAGGTGATCGTACCTGTCTTGTCCAGCAACAGAACGTCAACATCGCCGGCCGCCTCAACAGCGCGACCACTGGTAGCAATAACGTTTTTTCTGATCATGCGATCCATGCCGCTGATTCCTATCGCGCTAAGCAGTCCACCGATCGTCGTCGGAATTAGACACACCAGCAGTGAAACCAAAATTGGAAGCGTTACAACCGTCGACAAATCCTGTGCCG
>Ga0154020_10011367_pt1 | contig 10152 bp, 6 predicted proteins | sample Klosneuvirus_201_FD_109709 | JGI IMG/M metagenome (GOLD analysis project Ga0154020, IMG submission 109709) | Active sludge microbial communities from wastewater, Klosterneuburg, Austria - Klosneuvirus_20160825_MG | ecosystem: Engineered > WWTP > Aerobic digester > Activated sludge | place... | reverse complement strand
CTCCACACTCACATTCACTCTCACATTCACTCTCCCGCTCTTCTCCGGGAGTACTGCGTGATCCCTGAAGGGGGTGGCCCGTCAACTCAGCTTAAAACGTTGCCTTCGGCACCGTATTTTTTTATGCCCCTGCAAAAACGCTCAAGTGCGGAGCCACTTGGCGTTTTCTTGGGGCATAAAAAAAACCGTCCGCGATGCGGACGGTTTTAAGCTGAGTTGCGGTGAGGGAGGGATTCGAACCCTCGGTACAGTTTCCCGTACGGCAGTTTAGCAAACTGCTACTTTCGGCCTCTCAGTCACCTCACCGATTAGGGGATGCAAAAATAACCTTATTTATCATAAAACAAAACCAAATTTCAACTGTCGATAAAAAAATCAAAAAGCCCTTTATTTAACGTGGCCAATAGCGTATTATTGAATCGTTTTTATGAACATTAAAGACCTGTTTAAATTCCGTGACATCAAAACGTATGGCAGCACCGAATGGCTCGCCAACAACGCAAAAAAATACCGCTCTGTGTTTGATGAACAGGAGGCCGCTTATATTTACTGCGAATTCTCGTTCTTTAACAAGAAATACGATGAGGAGAACTGGGACATCAAGCTCAGACTCAAGTGCATCAACGAGAACGACGAAGAAATATGCGACCTGGTATGCGACCGCAGTGTGGACAAACGCGACAACATCGTGTTTGTGCGCGAAGGCTGGGGCGTTAAAACGCCTTCCACTTACTGGAAATCCGGTGCCTACCGCTGGGAAGCATATGTAAACGACGAACTGACCGCCACCAAAAGCTTCTACATCGAGCGTCAGGGCATCGTTAAAAACGGCATCAACCCTTTCTTTAAAATTGAAACGCTGAAGCTTTATGAAGGCCCCGATGCCAATATGGTGGAAGTGGAACGCAAATACTACATTGGCTTCAATGCCCTCAGCACCCGCTATATCTGGATAGAGCTGAATGGCAAAAACCTGACCCGCAAGAGTGTGGACTGGGCCTGTGAGCTGACCTTCAACTACAAAACTTCTGCAGGTTACCTGAAAGGATCTGCCACCAAACTGTTCTTTGTGAAACCGGATGAAGACCTGTTCTCTACTACGGTTGGCTGGGGCAGCGATATGCTGGGCACCTGGGGCCGCGGGCGCTATTACATTGAAGTGGTGTTTATGGACGAACTGATTGCCAGTGTTCCGTTTGAAGTGGGCGACGATTACATTGAAGCCATGGAAGAAGACTTTATTCCACTTGTGCAGACCGGCTTCTACTTTGATGCCGATTTCGATATGCCGGATGAAGACGATAGCGACGAACATGAACTGAAAACAGATGCCAAATTGCCGCCGGTTCCGGATTCATACGAAAATGTGATGAAAGACCTGGATGCCATGGTTGGTCTGGGCAGCATCAAAAGCAAAGTAAAAGAATATACTAATTATCTGAAGTTCATTGCCCTTCGCAAAGAAAAAGGCGTGTCCGACAGCGAACACATTAACCTGCACGCGGTATTCAAAGGCAATCCGGGAACAGGTAAAACCACGGTTGCCCGCATGCTGGGCCGCATATACAAGGAACTGGGACTGTTGAAAAAAGGACACGTGCACGAAGTGGACCGGGGCGACCTGGTGGCTGAATTCATAGGGCAGACGGCTCCAAAAACCAAAGAAGCCATTAAGAAAGCAAAAGACGGTATACTCTTTATAGACGAGGCATATTCTCTGGCGCGCAAAGACGACGACAGCAAAGACTTTGGCAAAGAAGCGATTGAAATACTGCTGAAAGAACTCAGCGATGCCAACGACATCGCCATCATCGTTGCCGGTTACCCTGCCGAAATGAACACCTTCATGGAATCTAATCCGGGTCTTAAGTCGCGTTTCAACATGACCTACGACTTTCCGGATTACCTGCCTCAGGAACTGATAAAAATTGCCGAATATGCCTGTGAAAAACGCGGCGTCAAACTCAGCGAAGAAGCCAGTACCGAACTGTACAAGCATCTGGTTCAGAATTACCGCGACCGAGACAAATTCTTCGGAAATGCCCGCATGGTGAATTCTCTGATTGACGAATTTAAGATGAACCTCGGCTTAAGGGTTATGAAAGCCAAAGACCCTAAAAAACTGACCTTAGAGAATCTGAGTACCATCAACAAAGAAGACGTTGAAAAGGCTTACCTCAAACACATAGGTGAATCGGCAGACATTCCGATTGACGAAGACCTGCTCAAGGAATCGGTTAACAAACTGAAAAAACTGACCGGTCTCTCTAAAGTGAAAGCCGATATCGAAGAACTGATTAAACTGGTTCGATACTATAAAGAATCGGGCAAAAACCCACGTGAGATTTTTTCGCTTCACTCTGTGTTTACCGGCAATCCCGGTACCGGCAAAACAACGGTTGCCCGCATTCTGGCCCAGATTTACAAAGCACTCGGCATACTGGAAAGAGGACATCTGGTGGAATGCGACCGGCAGTCGCTGGTAGGCGGATATATCGGCCAGACCGCAATCAAAACATCTGAACTGATAGATAAAGCCATGGGTGGTGTTTTGTTTGTAGACGAAGCCTATGCCCTGACAGAAGGCGGTGGCAACGATTACGGAAAGGAAGCAATTGAAACCCTGCTGAAACGCATGGAGGATCAGCGCGGAAAATTCATCGTGATTGCTGCCGGATATACCCAGAACATGGAGCGTTTCCTGGAGGCCAATCCCGGACTCAAATCGCGTTTTGACCGCACCTTCCATTTCGAGGACTTTGCACCGGATGATCTTTACGGCATTGCACTGCAGCAACTCTCAGACCACAACATCACACCGGACGATGCGGCCAAAACCCGTCTGAAGGAATACATCGAATACATGTATAAAAAGCGTGACAAATTCTTCGGAAACGGCCGTGCCGTGCGCAAGGTCATTGAAGAGGCTGTACGCAATCAGCACCTGAGGCTGAGCGAACTGCCAAAAGCAAAACGCACGCCTAAGGCTACCGGGACTCTGATATTTGAGGATGTAGCTGAGTTTAAAGCAGACAATATACCGACTCAGAAAACCGGTATCGGATTCAAATAAAACATGCTCACCTTACAACCGTCATTGCCCTCACTCGTACTGCTGAGTGCGCTCGCAGCATGTATTATCCTGCAGCTCGTATACCATTTTCGTTACTACTACAAACTGATTCGCAAACCCGCTGACACACTGATTGAACAGAACTGGCAAAGCGTAAGCATTGTTGTGTGTGGCAGAAGTGAACTGGATAATCTGCAAAAGCTGATTCCCGTTCTGCTGAATCAGGATTACCCCGATTTTGAACTGGTTATTGTAGACGACGCCAGCTGGGACGGTACCACGGCATGGCTGGAAGAACTTGAAAAAACTGCCCCCAATCTCAAGGCTGTTTTCATAACGGAAGAGATGAAGAAGAACTATCTGGGCAAAAAACTGGCACTTTCACTTGGCATCAAAGCGGCAAAGCACGAGCTGCTCCTGTTAACCGATGCCGATTGCCTTCCGCAATCCAATCAGTGGATAAAACACATGGTTCAGCCCTTTCATACCAGTCCGGAAACAGAAATCGTTTTGGGTTATTCGCCCTTTGTTCGCAGCAATTCAGCGGTTAACCTCTGTTCGCGCATGGACAATCTCTATACGGGTCTCTCCTATCTGTCCTATGCCATTTCAGGCGACCCGTACATGGGTGTCGGACGCAACCTGAGTTATAAACGTTCACTGTTTTTCAAACACAAAGGATTTGCATCGCACCTGCACATTGCACCGGGCGACGACGATCTGTTTGTCAATGAAGTCTGCAACGAACGCAACACGGCGGTTTGTCTGCATCCGGATGCCTTTGTAATGACGTATTCCAAACTCAGCTTCGGCGACTGGTTCAGACAGAAAAAACGGCACAATTTTGCCGGCAAATACTACCGAAGAACGCATCAGTTTAAGCTGGCTTTTTTTGCGTTTTCGCATGCAATGCTCTGGCTCAGTTTTTTTGCCAATGCCTTTATTCCGGAAAGTTTTGGATGGGCCCTCATTTTACTTGCATTGTACTGGTCTGTTAAATGGCCGCTGATATATTACGGATTTAAAAAGCTTAAACAGGCAGGCAGCAGTCTCTGGATGCCCGTATTCGACATTCTATATCTCTTTTACAATATTTGGTTTGGTGTGATTGCCATATTCGGAAAACAGAAAAAATGGTAAACATCGCCGACATATTAAAGCATTTTCCCGATCTGAATGCGCAACAGCAAAAACAGTTCGAAGCCTTGTATCCGCTCTACAAAGAATGGAACGAAAAAATAAACGTTATTTCCCGTAAAGACATCGACGAACTCTATCTGCGCCATGTGCTGCATTCGCTCAGCATTGCCAGATTCGCTGATTTCAAAAACTGCCACTCGGTGCTGGACATCGGCACCGGCGGAGGCTTTCCGGGCATTCCGCTTGCCATTCTGTTTCCGGAAATCCAATTTCATCTGGTGGATTCGATTGGCAAAAAAATACAGGTGGTAGCGGCAATTGCAGAAGCGCTTGGTCTAAAGAACGTCAAAGCTGAGCAGGCACGCGCAGAACAGATACAAGGTAAATACGACGTTGTAACCTGCAGAGCCGTCACGCAGCTTGTTGATTTCTATGCCTGGATTGCAAAAAACCTGAAACCCGATTCTGAAGTCATCGCATTGAAAGGCGGCGATCTGGTGGATGAAATCCACGCATTCAGAAAACAATACCCAAAGAAAAAGGTGCAGGTGCACGAAATCTCATCAGTTTTTGAAAACCCTTTTTTTGAAACCAAAAAGGTGCTGATCATTCTCTGACCAGACTAAAGCGAATGCTCATCTAATCAGTGTAATCGTTCCGTTTAAGTGATACCGCACCTTGCTGCTGCGTGTAAGAACCGAAACCAGATATAAATATGCGCTTTGCTGACACAAAATTTGCTTGTAATACCCATCCCAGCCAAGGCCTGTTTCAAACGAGTCGTACAACAACTCTCCCCAGCGGTTAAAAATTTGCAATCGGAACGATTCTGCCCCCATAAAGTATGGCAGGAACACGTCGTTTCTACCATCGCCATTGGGTGTAAATGAATTTGGAATGTAGTGCGGCGGAATACAACTGCTGATCAGTTCGTGCACAGCGGTATCAGCACAACCCAGGCTATCGCGCATCAGCACCCGGTATTTGCCGGCCCTGTCTGCAAATATCGTCTGTGTGGTTTCGCCATCAGGCAGCCATTGGTAAGCGGCGGCCTTACCGGCACTGAGCCTCATTGAGTCTATGCCGTTCTCGCAGAAAAAATACTTCAGATCGGGATGCCTATTAGTCCCTTCTCGAAAACGAACATGGTACAAAACAAAACTATCACAGCCACCAGACATCTGAAATGTGTCGCGCACGTCTGCATCACTGCTGATGTAATTGCCATTGAGCAAAACACGTCCACCGTTGCATACAGACACTTGCGTTTCAGATGAAACAGATGCATTTACCAGAATTGTTCGTTCGACCTTCCCACAGGCAAAGTCCATGATCAGTTTGTAAATACCGGGTGCATTCACCTGCAGAACCGAATCGGACCCTATGTTGACCCCGTCTTTCTGCCAGACCAGACTGTAGTCGCAAGGCTTACCCTTATAGATATAAGTGAGTCCGGCAGATCCGTTTTGCAGGCAAACCTGAGCAGGCGTCTGTATTTGAACTTCCTCCAGCAAAACATTGTCGACGGCAATAACCCCCGGAACCGGATTGTCGCAAGCCCTCTGCGGACTGGTTTTGGTGCACAATCCATGGCCTGTAATGCGAATGGTTATGGTATTTGTGCTCGGCACAAATGCGCATGTATTAACAGTCTTCCAAAACAGCTTCATCGCCGGATTCCCTGTAAAACTGTCATTGAAATACCGATTTCCAAGAGCAACGCCGTTTATGGTAATATCAACGCCGGCATCTTCATCGTCCCAGCCCCACCACGAACCCAGATCGATGCGGATAAAATACACCGTGCCGGGTATAACCTGAACATCCTGTTCTATCCAGTTGCCGTTACCGGACATACAGCCGGTAATGTCTACCCACTTATTCCCGGGCTGGTATACATTGGCCACCTGAACATTGTTATTGCTTCTCCAGCCGCTGGGACCCTGACAATTTAAATTCCCGATTTCAAAATTGAAATTATAAAGCAATTGGGCCTGAAGATTGCAGGAAAGGAACATAAAGCACAAAAACAAAATACCGAAACCTGCTTTTGCCCTTGAATACTGTTTTAAATTGTCCATAGTGCATTTGTTTTAATTCAAATGTCTTACAATTTCGACCAAAAAAACACTGACAATGAGGAATTTACAATCAATTTTACCATTATGTGACTGAAAAAGTGCCTTAAAATGACAATAATACCGGCCTCTGCATAAAAACAAATACGAATCCGACCTATTTAACCAGTATCCCCATAAATAGAAAAACCGCTGCCAACACAAAGGCTGACAACGGTTTTAATTTGAAAATCAACAAACGCTATGAAATCTACACGGTATATCGTACACGGTCTAAAGACCGTTTTGTTCAGGGTTTCGGTGAATGCATAACTTGTTGTAGAAAAACCGCCGCCGGCCAGAGCCGGCAACGGTTTTAATTTGAAAATCAACAAACGCTATGAAATCTACACGGTATATCGGATGCGGTCAGAAGACCGTTTGTTTAAAGTTGTAGTTGAGCAAGTGGCTTTAGAAAAACCGCCGGTAACCCGAAAGCTGCCGGCGGCTTTGTCTTGAAAATCAACAAACGCACTATGAATCTACACTTAATATCGGCAACGGACCAAAGGCGAACGGTCAAAAAGCATGGCTGATAAAAATGCACGGATTTGAGAAAAACCGCCGCAGGGGCTTAAACCTGCAGCGGTATAGTCTTGAAAATCAACAAACGCACTATATCTCCACGAAATCTCTTTTGACGGCCCTGTGACCGCAGTTGTTAAAGAACGTATGTGTAAACTGTGCTTTGTTTTGAAAAAACCTTTGCCAGCTGTTTTGCCGGCAAAGGCTTAATCTTGAAAATCAACAAACGCACTATGATCTACACTTTATAAGTTTACCGTTTTAAAGAACTTGTAATGGCAGGTTTGACCATTAGCACTTGTAAAACGTATGATGTAAAAGCCTGCCTCACGGTTGCTGAGGTCTATAACGCCGTCTGCATTCAGCGTTTCGTCGCTGTACAGACATTCGCCTTTTATATTGCATATGCTGTATGTATAGTCGCCGGGGATATTCAGCTTCAGATACAGCTTGTCGGATACGGCGGTGTTTACCAGTTCAAGCGGGTTTATACGGGGCGACGGCGCTTTCTTTTCTGCACTGTATACCACATTCCCGTTCAGGAGCGTTGTTTTCACTCTGTAATACACGTATGGATGTTCTTTCAATCCAAAATTAAAGTAAACCGTGTTTCTCGGATCCATACACTGGGCATCCTTACAATACAGCACCGTAAAGAATTCTTTACTGTCTTCAGCACGGCCTTCAATTGCATAAGCCGCACATTTAAACGAAGTGCTGAATTCAATTTTAAGCTGATTGGCGCGGATCAGTTCAAAGCGGATCTCGTGACTGGCATCGCTCAGATCGGGCTCTGAAATGGCGTCGTTAAACGCCATCGTGGCATTTGCCTGCACAAGTCCGCCTGCAGCCTGCGAAAAAGCAAAGAAAGGGGTGAAACAGATCACCAGCAAAACAATGAACAGAACCATTGATTTGATAAATTCTTCTTTTGTTTGTCTTACGTCTTCCATAATACTGATAATTAGGTTTTTAATTTAAGTTTTTATACTTATTGGGTAATTTACCTTATAAATACAATCACCGTTTAATCAAATATACGAAGGGATTGAATTTTAAAACAGCAGGCGAAAAAAAACTCCGGATTTGCCCGCAAAAAACCACCCTTCTAAGTATAAGTAATTGATTATGAGACACAATATTTTCAATGAAAGTTACAAGATATCTTTGAAATCAGCTCAAAAAAGGGTATATTGGAATTATTCGTCTGCAAAAGACCTGCAAAACCTGCTGAATGAATTTCTGCAGAAAAGCAGGGCGTTATTTTCCCAGCTCTGAGGCCTTTAAAAAAACAGAACCTATTGAAAACAATGGAATTATATAAACTTTTCCTGTATTTTTATAACAAAATAAGCAAATGGTAAATATTTGCAAAACTGAAGCCCGCAAAAAAACCGGGCCTGTAAGACCCGGTTTTCCTGCAAATGTCCGTTATTCTAGTGAACGGCGAACACCGGATAAATGGCCATGTAAACCAAAGCCCCTGCGATATAACCAATCAAAGCCAGCCATGATATCTTCTTCAGGTACCAGATAAAATCAATTTTTTCCATACCCATTACCGCAACACCTGCAGCAGAACCGATGATGAGGCAACTACCGCCTGTACCGGCTGCATAAGCAATGAACTCCCAGATCTTGGAATCGAGCGGATACTCGGCCAATGGATACATCTTCATGGTAGCGGCCACAATCGGCACGTTATCCACCACCGCAGACAACAAACCAATCGATATGGCAATCATGTCTTTGTTGCCAATGGTCTGATCCATCCATGCGGCGAGCTCGCCGAGCACACCTGTGCCCTGCAGGGATGCAATGGCCAGCAGAATACCCAGGAAGAACAGCACACTGGACACATCTATCTTAGACAGCGCGTGCAATGCGGTATAAGGTTTTTTCTCCTCCTCTGTCTTATCTATGTGTATCAGTTCGGATACAATCCAGAGCACCGATAAGCCGAACAGCATGCCCATATATGGTGGCAGGTGGGTCATGGTCTTAAAGGCCGGCACGAACAACAGGGCACCGATACCCAGTATCAGCATACGTTTGCTGCCCTTCACTTTCTCTTCCTGCTCCGCCTTGTCGTAATCGTAAGTATCCCTTTTGACATCGCCTTTCAGTATAAAGCCGACTACTACAAGCGGAACAACCATGCAGACCAGAGCCGGCAGGAAAAGTGTTTTCATAATGTTGGCGCTGCTGATCTGACCGCCAATCCAGAGCATGGTGGTGGTTACGTCACCGATGGGTGACCAGGCTCCACCTGCATTGGCGGCTACTACGACCATGCCGGCAAAGAACAAGCGCTGCTCCTTATCGTGTACCAGCTTCCGTATCAGAGAAACCATGACAATGGCTGTGGTCAGGTTATCCAATACGGCAGACAGGAAAAAGGTTAATATGGAGATGATCCACAACAGTTTGCGCGCATTTTTGGTGCGGATGCGGTTGGTGATGATCTTGAATCCCTGGTGGGCATCAATCAGTTCTACTATCGTCATGGCGCCCAGCAGGAAGAACAGAATCTGGGCAATTGAGGCCAGTTCTATGTTCAGTTCTTTGCTGATCTCGTCGATGTGGTGGTGATCCACCAGTGCCCAGATGGCCCACATCAATGCACCAATAAGGAGTGCCGGGGCTGTTTTGTTGATTTTAAGGGGATGCTCAAATGCGATGGCCGCATAGCCGAGCACAAAAATAGAGACCAGTATAATTTCCATACAAGATATTTATATGGCAGCGAATATATTATCTAATTCGAATAAAAAACCTTTTAGGCGTGCAAGTCCTTAAAAAAATCAGGCTTTTTTATACACAGGCACAGTGCTGCAGGGCTCGCCATACATGATGGATTTAACCACCGGCGTCAGCTTTTCGGTAAGATATACATAAGCGCTTACAGGCACAGGCCGTTTGCTGCAGCCTTTTACCACCACGCGCTGATCGCGGTAATCTTCCATTTCCAGCCGGTCTATGGCGTCTTTGAACAAACTGTATTCGAGCAGTTCTGAATTGCCGAAAACCACCGTTCTGGCAATACCCGACAACCTGGCGCCTACCAGCATGTATGCCCAGGTGGGTACAATGGCATCTGCAGAACAGGTTATGGCAACATGCTTGCCTGCATACTGCGACCAGTCATTGGACTTTACAAAGTCTCTGAACTCTTTTTCCCTGAGCATCAGCCCCATGTAAAGTTGTTCTTTGATATCAAAAACGCAGCGCTGCGTTTCGTCGTAAAACGTTTCAAGGTCTATGGTCAGCAATCCGCTTTGGGAAACTTTGTTGATT
>Ga0154020_10011366_pt1 | contig 10152 bp, 6 predicted proteins | sample Klosneuvirus_201_FD_109709 | JGI IMG/M metagenome (GOLD analysis project Ga0154020, IMG submission 109709) | Active sludge microbial communities from wastewater, Klosterneuburg, Austria - Klosneuvirus_20160825_MG | ecosystem: Engineered > WWTP > Aerobic digester > Activated sludge | place... | reverse complement strand
TCAGACGACGCCGGTAGGTTTCCACCGACTTCACGCTGACGTCGAGCCGTGCGGCGACCTCCTTGTTCCGCAGCCCGCTGGCCACCAGGCGCAGCACTTCGCGCTCCCGATCGGAAAGCCGCGGAGGCGCCGCGACCGGCTTACCGTCGCGCTGCTGGTAGTCGCGGACCAGAGCGGTGGCGATCTCCGGACAGAGATACACATCGCCTTTCTCGGCCGCGTCGATCGCCCGCAGAAGATCCTGGGGCGCGACATCCTTCAACAGGTACCCGCGCCCTCCCGCGTCGAGCGCGCGGCGCACCAGCCGGAAATCGGAATCCGACGAAAGAAAGATGACGTGCGTATCCGGATTATCATGCATCATCTGCTCCGCCGCGGCAATGCCGTCGCCGTCGGGAAGGTGGATGTCGGCGACGACCACGTCCGGTTGCGTCTCCTGACAGAGCGCCACCGCGGAGGCCACGGTGCCGGCTTCGCCGACGACGGCGATGGTGGGTGATTGTTCAAGCAACAGACGCAGACCCTTGCGGAAGAGCTGGTGGTCGTCGACGAGAAGAACCCGGATCGGTGACTCGTTCATGGGAGAGACTAGGTTGCATCGAGACACTGGCGCACGGTGGAAAGCAACCGGGCAGGGTCGAAGGGTTTGCGCAGAAGCGTGATCCGGGTGGCAGGGTCGATCAGCTCGCTATTGGCGGACTGACTGTAGCCGGTGCAGAGGATGACTTTGAGTCCGGGGGACTCTTTGCGCAGCATTTCCGCGACCTCCCTGCCCGTCATGCCTTCGGGCATGACCATGTCGGACAGGAGCAGGTCGAATTTGCCCTGGTGCTCGCGCCAGCGTCGCACGGCGGCGGGGCCGTTTTCGGCCTCGATCACGGTGTAGCCGTGCCGGCGCAGGCTCAGGGCGACGACTTTGCGCACACTGGCTTCGTCTTCGGTTACCAGCACCGTTTCGCCCCGGCCGCGCTGGAGTGGCGGCGTCGGCGTGGAGGCGTGCTGCTGGACGGCGGCGCCCGCCACGGGGAAGTAGACGTGAAACGAGGTGCCCGCTCCGAGGGTGCTTTCCACATCCACCCAGCCGTGATGCTGACGGACGATGCCGTAGACCGTGGCGAGACCGAGTCCGGTTCCGCGACCTATCTCCTTGGTCGTGAAGAACGGTTCAAAGATGTGCTGGAGCGTCGACTCGTCCATGCCGGTTCCCTTGTCGGACACCGTGAGCCGCACATACCGGCCGGGAACGGCATCGGGAAATTTGGACGACGGCGCAATGAACTCCACCGGTTGAGTCGTGAGCGTGATGGGGCCCCCGCGGGTCATGGCATCGCGGGCGTTGACGCACAGGTTGATCACGACCTGCTCGATCATGCTGGCGTCGGCTTCGATCAATGGCAGCCCCGTGTGGTGCGACAGATTGAGCGAGATATGTTCGCCGAGCAGCCGCTTCAGCATCTTGAGCAGACCGGAGATGATTTCGTGCAGGTCCAGGGGGCGCGGCTCCATCGCCTGCTGACGGCTGAAGGTGAGCAGCTGCCGCGTGAGGGAGGCCCCGCGCTGCACTTCGCGCTCCAGGTCCTTCAAGGCCATGCGGGTGTTGACGTCCAGCGCGGTGTCGTCCTGGAGCAGTCCCAGGTACATGAGCACGGCGGCGAGGATGTTGTTGAAGTCGTGGGCCACGCCACCGGCGAGTTGTCCCACCGCCTCCATTTTCTGCGCCTGCCGCATTTTGGCTTCGAGCAGTTTGCGTTCGGTGATGTCCTGTTTGACTGCGATGAAATGGGTGACGACCCCGTGCTCGTCGAGAATGGGCGTCACGGTCGACTCCTCCTGAAAGACCGTGCCGTCCTTTTTGCGATTGGTGATCTCACCGTGCCAAACCTGACCGGCCAACAATTGCTCCCAGAACGTCTGGAAGAACGCCTTGTCGTGTTTGCCTGAATTGATGAGGACACCCACCTGTTGATTGAGGGCTTCGTCGAGAGAATAGCCCGTCACCCTGCAAAAGCCCTCGTTCGCCCACTCGATGACACCGTCGCGATTCGTGATGACAATGCTGTTGGCGGAGATGCGCAGGGCTGCGGTTTGCAGGCGGAGCAGATCTTGCGAGCGGCGCTTTTCGGTGGCGTCCGACAGAACGCCGACCACCGCCACCGTGCGACCGCCGACCACGATGGGAGACTCCTGGGCTTCGGCCCGGAAGCGGCGTCCCCGGGCGGTGGAGAATTCAAGCTCGAAGGCGGGCTGACGTTGTCCCGAAGCGATGGCCTTCCGGGTGGCCTCCAAGCCGGCGGCATTGGTGGCGTGGTTGGTCAGAAAGTCCGTCCAATGCCGGAAGGGCTGGTTGGCCGGCAACTCGAAAAACTCGGCGACCTGCGGACTGACGTAGGTTAGCCGATGGTCGGGAGAGTGCGCATAGAAGAGCTGCTTGCCTTGTCCTATCACTGACTCCAACAGCCGCGTGTTTTCCTCGAGGGCGCGCATTGCCTCGTGGGCGAGGACCTCCCGGCGTTTGATCTCCCACTGGACAAGCGCCAGCCGGAGCACGGCCCGGGTTTCACCGAGCGAGGCCGTCGCAGTGAGGACTTCGAATCCGGCCATGCGATACAGCGTTTCGGTGTCTGTGGACGACACCACCAGCACGATGGGCAGAGCTGAACGCTCCCGCATGCTTTGGAGCAGATCGAGCGACGCCGCAGGTTGGAGCGGCGACACCACGAGCAGCAGCAACGACTGCGCCGTGGTGGGCGTTGGACTGGGAGCGTCGGTCAGCGGGCCGTGGTGCAGCGTCAGTGGGCAGCCGAGGGCGTCGAGGTGGGCGCGAATCGGAGTCGATTCCGCCGGTTCCGTCGACCACAGCAGGATACCTATGTCGGTGGGAGGTCCAGGGGAAAACGGATGGGGATTGTGGCCAGCGCCCGGGCTTGCCCCAAACAGTGCCGCGAGGGTGGGTGTCGCCACGCGCACGACCTCGCTCCCTTGTGTCCCTGGCGTTCCGACAAGGGCATCCGGAGCGGGGAGGACGGGCGGAGTCGCTGGGAGAGGGTCGGACGAGACCCGCATGACAGGCTTAGGAAGAAGGCTCTGAAAAAGGGGAGGCAAAGAGTCGTTGGACGAAGGACGGACCGCGGAACGATCGTGAGCATGTCACCCTGAAAAAACCGGCTCAATCGCCTTCGCTGTGCATATCTTGACATAGTTACAGCGTGGATGCTGAGGGAGTTTCCCGGGGTGGGCCTCCACCTCCGCCGGGACCCGACAATAAAAGAGGCCGGTATCCACCCTCGAAACGAGGGTCGATACCGGCCTCAGGAACGCCTCATGTCTACCGGAAGAACTTGTCGTCGGCTCTAGCGCCGGACACTGCCTCCTCGGCGTGCGATTCGGCGGTGCCGTTGACCGCTTGCGGGGATGACTTGATGAGCGGAGCCTTGCGGGTTTCGATCACCTTGCGCACGGGCTGGGTGGCCTTGTGCAGAATCTTTTTGGTCAGGCTCGGGGCAGCGTGGGAGACGGGTGCGGGCGTTGCGACGGGTCCCGTCGATCCACCGACCAAACGGCGCAGGTCGCCGACGGCTGCCTGCAATTCGGTCGCCTGGGCATTCATTTCCTCAGCGGAGCTGGCGCATTCCTCGGCGCCGGCCGCGTTGCTCTGGGTCACCTTGTCCATTTCGCTGACGGCATGGGTGATCTGCTCGATACCCTGACTCTGCTGCTGCGAGGCGGCGGAGACTTCCGAGGCGAGCTCGTCGACCTGACGGGCGCGAGAGACGATATCATCCAGAGCCTTGGCCACCTTGGCGGTCAGCTGCACGCCCTGAAGGGTCGAGGCGAGGGAACCGGCGATCTTGCCGGACGTTTCCTTCGAGGCTTCGGCGCTCCGCTGGGCCAGGGCGCGCACTTCGTCGGCCACCACGGCGAATCCCATGCCGGCTTCACCGGCGCGGGCGGCTTCCACCGCGGCATTGAGGGCGAGGATGTTGGTCTGGAATGCGATTTCGTCGATGGTCTTGATGATCTTGGCGATTTCGTCACCGGAGGCCTTGATTGCGTCCATGGCTGACGTCATCTGATGCATGTCCGTGACACCGACGTCGGCCGAGGAGCGCGCCTGTTTGGCCAGTTCATTGACCCGGCCGGCGGTTTCGGCGTTGCGTTGCGTCATGCTCGCCAACTCCTGCAAGGATGAGCTCGTTTCCTCGATGGAGGCGGCCTGTTCGCTGGCGCCTTCCGCGAGAGACTGGCTGGTGGCCGAGACCTGACCGGACGCGGCGGCGACCTGAAGCGAGCTCTGGGAGAGAAGATCCGAGGTGGTGTTGAGTGCCTTGTTGACGCCGCGAATGATGAGCAGACCGCTGACCAGTCCGAGTACGGTGGCGATGGCCAGACCGACGATGATTTGATTCGAAGCGACTTTGAGACTGCTGGCGGACTCAACGGCGACTTCGGCCGTGCGTTCGATGGAGCGCGTCAGCACCTGGTCGACCACGACGTCCAGATCGGCGGCTGCCTTGGCCCGCACGGTGCGGATTTCGCGAGCTGCCTTGGTATTGGCGATCATGGAGTCCACGCCTTCTTTGTAGGTCGAGGCGGCTTTCTTTAGATCGTTGATCTGCTTAATGTTCTGTTCCTGCTTCGTGATCTTGAGCATGTCGTTGGCCGCGGTTTCGATCGTATCGAACAACGGGCGGGCAGCTTCAATGATCGAGGGATCGTCCAAGGCCTGGGCCTTGAAGTTGGCCAGACGGATTTCGGAACCGTTTTCCAGGATTGTGCTGGCTGATTTTACCTTCAGGAAGCGTTCGGCCAATTTGTCCTTGGCGGCGCCTGATTCCATTTCTTCGGCCAATGACTTCTGCTGGCTGGCGACGTAGGCGGTGGCTTCCTTGTCGAAGAGGCTGCCGCTGTCATTCATTGCTTTCCGGATGCGATTCAGGTCCGCAATGTTATTGCGAGTGGCTTCGAGGCCTGTCCGATAGGCCTTGAGGGCGTCGTCGGCGGATTTGACCGCATCGCGCAGGAGCGTGAGTTCGGGCCGCTTGACGGAGAGCTGACGGGCTTCGTCCATGGCCTTGTCGACGTCCAACAGATGCTTGTTGGCTTTATCGAGTTCCGTCGCTTCCCCAGTCAACCCGTAGGTACGCACCGCCAGTTGGGTGGCAGCGGAGGCGGCGCTGAGATGGGACGAAGCCGCGGCTTGGGGCACCACGGCCTCGGCGAGGAAGCCTGCGCCGGTGGCGGCGGAGCGCATTTGGTAGATAGCCACGCCGCCGAGTCCGGAGGCGAGCAGGAGCAGGAGTGCGAAGCCCAGGGCGACGCGCTGACCGATGGTGAGAGAGCTGAAGCGCATAGTGATCGGTGGTTGGATGTTGTGACCTTCTGTCGGCTGGGGAAGGGCGTCTCCGTGACCACGGAGGTCCCGGAAGCGCGGATCGACGGTCGATGAGAGAATCGCTTGTCCTAATGAACGACGCAGGGCCCGGGTGCTGAACGTCGGAAAACCCGTTGAAGCTAAGGGAAAACCTGACAGGTTGGCTTTCACCCCTTTACCTTCCTCTTGTCTGAGCCTGAACCCTCCATCGCGCGGGGGTGGTGGAAGATCGGTCAAGTCAAGCCGTGCAAATCGCGTCGGAACGGTTGACCCAGGCACGGAATTTCCCCCTTAGTCTTCGGGTGAAAGTCGCCTTCATCAGCGGAACCAGCATCGTCAATTCCACGTTGTTCTCCTCGTGGGAGGTCAAAACGACGCAAACCCGTTATGGGCCGGTGACGTACAAGTCGCGCGGGGAGCACATGCTGATCAACCGTCACGGTTATGCGTTTCCCTTGCCTCCGCATTCGATCAACTATCGAGCCAATATCCGGGCGCTGGCGGACCTTGGCTTTGAGATGGTCGTGTCGCTCAATTCGGTCGGTTCCCTTAAGACCGAGCTTCCCCCAGGCACGGTGGTGTCGTGCAGCGACTACGTGAATATCCAGAGCCCTCCGCAGACGTTTTTTGATGACGAACTGAAGGGGGGCGAACCCGGGATTCCCAACCCACTGATTCCAATGATCGTGGCGGAACTGTCGCCCGAATTCATTATTCCGACCGGCAAAGTGTACGTCCAGATGCGAGGACCTCGCTTTGAGACGAAGGCAGAGATCGCAATCCTGCGCCATTGGGGCGACGTCATTGGCATGACTGCCGCGCACGAAGCCGACCTTTGTGGCGAGCTCGGGTTGAAGTACAACAGCCTTGCGATCATCGACAATTACGCGAACGGACTGGAGGGCGTCTCGATCGACTTCGCCGCTTTCAAGGAACTGGTCCGTCAGAACCAGCAGAAGGTGAATCGGATTTTCACTCGGTTGCTGGAGATTCTCGCCTAAGTTTTGTTGCAGGACCCCGGCGCGTCTCCGCTCCTGCCCCCCGCTTTTATGACCATCGGCATCCTTGGATTGGGTTTGATCGGCAGCATCTGGGCGCGGCACTACCATGCCGCCGGCGCGTTGACGGGAGTCTGGAACCGGACGCCCCAGCCGGAGTTTCCGAATTGGAAGACGGATCCGGCCGCGGTCGCGGCAGGATCCGACGTGGTGCAGATCGTCGTGGCTGACCCGCCTGCCGTGCGCGACCTCATCAGCCGGATTCTGCCGGCCCTGGGCCCGGGCAAGATCGTGGTGCAATCGAGCACCATTGATCCGGGATCCAGCCAGGAGTTTGAAGCGCTCGTGGTGGGCCGTGGAGCCCGCTACCTTGAGGCCCCGTTTACGGGTTCCAAGCCCGCGGCGGAGCAGCGGCAGACGGTGTACTACCTCGGTGGGGACCGCGGGTTGATTACGGAATTGGAACCCTTGCTGTCGCTCGTTTCCTCCCACCGTTTTGTGATCGGAAACGCCTCGCAGGCGGCATCGCTCAAGCTCGCCATGAACTTGAACATTGCGGCCCAGATGGAGGCCCTGAGTGAAGCGCTGACGCTTTCCCGCCGGGCTGGCATCTCGGATGACGTGTTTTTCGAGGCGCTGGGTAAGAATGCCAGTTACTCGGGTCTCACCAAACTGAAGGAGCCAAAGCTGCGGGCGGGTGATTTTTCGCCCCAATTTTCGGTCAAACACATGCTCAAGGACATGCGTCTGGCGTCCCGGATCAATGGCTGTGAAGACTTTCCGGTCCTCGATACCGTGCGCGAACGCCTGGCCCAGGCCGATCGCGCAGGTTTTGCCAACGAGGATTTCTCCAGCCTGATCAAGCTCTTCTCCTAGCGGGCGGCCTGCCGGCTGCGAAGGAATGGTAAAGTTTTACCGTCCGGGTCGTTACGGCGGCCGCCGCGTTGACGGAGACGCGCTTTCGAGCAGCGTGTGATCATGAGCGACTTCGTATCTGGTGCCGCCATCGCCGAGGCGAAGGCGGTGCTTTCGCGCGTCCGCGCCAACATGGGCCTGAATATCAAGGGCAAGGACGATGTCATTGACCAGGTCCTGATCTGCCTCGCCGCGGGCGGCCACCTGCTGATCGAGGATTTGCCCGGAGTGGGGAAGACCACGCTGGCCTACTCGCTCGCCCGCTCGATGGACTGCGTCTTCTCGCGCATCCAGTTCACCAGCGACTTGTTGCCCAGTGATGTCACCGGGGTGGCGATCTACGACGAGTCCGTGCGTGAGTTCGTCTTCAAGCGGGGTCCTGTCTTCGCGAATGTCGTGCTGGCGGATGAAATCAACCGCGCCACACCGAAAACCCAGTCCGCACTGCTCGAGGTGATGGACCGCGCCCGGGTAACCGTGGATGGAGAGCCCCATGCGGTCGGCTCGCCCTTCATGGTGTTTGCCACGCAAAATCCGGTCGATTACGAGGGCACGTTTCCCCTGCCTGAAAGTCAGATGGACCGGTTTCTCATGCGCATTCACATGGGGTACCCGCAGGCGGCGGATGAACTGGAGATTTTGCGATCGGTGCGGGGAGGCTACGACAGCATCCAGCTCAACCCGGTGATGGTCCGCACCGAAGTGCTGCAGTTGCAGAGCCTTGCCGCCCAGGTCTTCGTGGAGGACAGTGTGCTGGATTATGTGCTCAAGCTGGTGACCGCGACCCGGACCGAGGCGGAATTCAAATCGGGCATCAGTGTGCGTGGCGGGCTCGCGCTCAAGGCGGCCGCGCAGGCCCGGGCGCTGATGATGGGCCGCGACTTTGTCATTCCCGAGGACATCACCCAGCTCGTCGTGCCCGTCTTCGCGCACCGACTCGCCCTCGGCCGACCGTCGAGCGATGCGCTCGAGGAGCGACGTGCGATCACGACGGTGCTGAAGCGCATCCTGTCCGCCCTGCCGCAGCCGATCTGAGCCACGCCTCTGCCCTTGTCCGCGGCCATGCCCTCCACGCGAACTCCTCCGGTGGATGTTGCCCACGACGGGGCGCTGCCTGTGCGTCTGGCGCGTCCGGACGAGGGGGCTTTGTGGCAGGGCCCCGGCGCGCCGGACCGTCGGCGGCGCGGGTTTCGGTGGACCACCATGCTCTGGGCGCTGCTGTATCCGCCTCGCGGGCACCGGGTGTACCCGACGATCTCCGGGGTGGTGCTCATCTCACTCGCGCTCGGCATTGGAACGGCGGCCTACAACACGTCGAACAACATCCTGTTCATCACCCTCGCGCTGCTGCTCTCCTGCCTGATCCTCAGCGGGGTGTTGTCGTGGATGAACCTGTCCCGGGTATCGTGGCGCTTTCGTCTCGAACCGGCGTTGCGGGCCGGACAGGAAACGGTCGTGATCCTCGAGATCCGCAACGAGAAGCGCCTGCTCCCGACGTATGGCCTGCGCTTCGACGTGGCGACGGAAGGAAAGTCCGATGCCACCGCCCTTTGTCTGCGCGACCGTCTCGATCCGGGAGGGGGCCGGGTCGGACTCGAACGCCGGTGGCGTCCCGAACGCCGGGGACGGCGCGCCGTTGAACTGGTCAGCGTGGCGTCGTTTTTTCCGTTCGGCTTTCTGCGCAAGAGCTTTCCCGGTGATCTGCGGGTCGAGGCAACCGTCTGGCCGGCCCCGGTTTCGTATCAGGAATTCCCGGTGCTCTGTTCGGCCCGTCGCTCCGCCGGCCGGCCGGTCGAGCGGGTCGGGCAGAGCGGCGATCTTCTGGCCCTGCGGCGGTATGCGTCGGGTGATTCCCATCGGCTCATCCACTGGAAGGCGAGCGCGCGGACCCGTCAGTGGCTCGTGCGACAGTTTTCCTCCGAGCACCAGGACGGTTTCTCGATCTGGCTCGATCCTTCGCGCGACCTCTGGCCGCGACCCGAGCAGTTTGAGCTCATGGTGGGACTGGTCGCCACCCTGGCGGAGGATCTCTTCAAGCGCGGCCGCCTCGGCCGCGTGACGATCGGCGCGGAGCCGCCCCGACTGATGCGACGATTGCAGGACGTGGAGGCGCTGCTCGACCGCCTTGCTGTGCTGGAGCCGGCGGAAAGCCGGACGACGCAGGAGTCGCGCGGGCCCATGCGATCCCGTACCGTCCTCGTGTTTGCACCCGAAGGTGCCCGCGGCGTGGCCGCCTATCTCGATGGTCAAAAAGCGGCAACAGCTTAGCCTCGACGAGCTCCAGCAGCTCCGCTGGGCCCTTGGCACCGCGCTCGCGGTGCTGTCGGCCTGGACTGCATTTTTCCTCGATGTGGGCGCGGAGCTGTGGATCGCTGCGGTTACGCTGGCGGGCGGCGCGGTGCTGCGCTGGCCGTGGCTGCCCTCGCGTGTGCCCGCGTGGGCCCACCGGCTGGCGTTTCCCGTCATCGTAGCGGTCTTTGTCGTCGATTTTTATGCCAGCCGCGAGACCCTGCCCGTGCTCGTCCGGGTGGAGCTGTTGCTTCTGGTGTATCGCCTCGTCAGTTACCGCAAACGGCGCGACGACCTGCAGATCGTGATCCTCGGACTCTTCCTGGTGGTGGTCGCCGGCGTGCTCACGGTGTCGCTGTTCTTCGCAGTCCAGATCCTCGCCTTTACGGCCTGCTCCCTCGGATTTCTTCTGTTGACCACGCTGGTGGATGCCGGACGCGCCAGCGAGCCTCCCGTGGTGCCGGGGGAGATTCCGGCGTGGGCGCGGGATGTCCGCTGGCGTCGACTGGCCGCCCGGGTCCGGGCGGCGGGTGACTGGCGCGTGGTGGCGCTTGGCACCCTGCTTTTTGCCGGCGTCGT
>Ga0154020_10011365_pt1 | contig 10153 bp, 7 predicted proteins | sample Klosneuvirus_201_FD_109709 | JGI IMG/M metagenome (GOLD analysis project Ga0154020, IMG submission 109709) | Active sludge microbial communities from wastewater, Klosterneuburg, Austria - Klosneuvirus_20160825_MG | ecosystem: Engineered > WWTP > Aerobic digester > Activated sludge | place... | reverse complement strand
GCAAATGCGGCGAGGCACAACAGGATGAGGTCGGACGCGTCCATTCCCCGGGTTCCAGGCTGCCCTTGATCAGGGCACGCACAGCGGGCGGCATCCGCCCGGCCGCAAATGGGCGGCGCGGCGTGCACTCCCTGGTTTCACGTGAAACAACAAATCACTTGCCTATGCAAAACCGGGAGAAAATCTCGCCGAGCAAATCGTCCGCCGAAAATTCGCCAGTGATCTCCGCCAATGCCCTTTGGGCAAGCCGCAACTCTTCGGCGCAAAGCTCAACCTGCCCCCATTGCCGCTGCGCTGACGCGAGGTGTTCCTCGGCCCGGTCCAACGCGCGGAGGTGGCGCTCCCGCGCCAGAAACACGTCTTCACCCTCTCCCTGCCAACCGGCGACGCGCAGCAACTCCTGTTCGAGAAGATCCAGCCCGTCGCCGCGCGTTGCCGAAACCGCAAGCGTCACGCGCCCCCCCCGAACGGCCCTTCCGGCGGGGATCGCCGCCAGATCGATCTTGTTGAGCACATCGATGCGCTCCACACCCTGCGGCAGGCGGGTGGCGATCTCCTCTTCCTCACGCGCTACCCCGCTGCGTACGTCCGCCAACAACAGTACGACATTGGCCAGGTCGATCTCCCGCCACGTTCGCGAGATCCCGATTCGCTCAACCTCGTCGGTTGTCTCCCTCAAACCAGCGGTATCAACGATGTGGATGGGAATCCCACGGACCTGGATCGTTTCCTGCACCGCGTCCCGGGTCGTCCCGGGTACGCCGGTGACGATGGACCGATCCGCCCCGGCAAGCGCATTCAGCAGGCTCGACTTGCCGACGTTGGGCTGGCCGGCTATCACCACCCGCAGCCCGCTGCGCAGAACCGCGCCCTGGCGAGCGCGTGCCCTCAGCGCCCCAAGCTCCGCGCCGAGGCTCTGAAGCGACCCGGCTGCTTTTTCCTCACCGGAGTGGCCCAGATCCTCCTCGGGGAAATCCAGCGAAGCTTCGATCTCGATGCGCAGCCCCACCAACCCTTCCACCAAGCGGCGGACGGCGGCCGAAAACTCCCCCGAGAGCGAGCGCATCGCGGAACGCGCCGCGGCGCTGGTCGCGGCTTCGATCAGGTCGGCGACCGCTTCCGCTTGAGCCAGATCGATCTTGCCGTTGAGAAACGCGCGACGCGTGAACTCGCCCGGCTCGGCCAGCCTTGCTCCGAGCGCGAGGCAGCGCTGCAACATGGCGTGCAGGACCACCGGATTGCCGTGGCCGTGCAATTCAATAACATCTTCACCGGTATAGGAATGCGGCGCCGGAAAGAACAGGGCAAGCCCTTCATCGATCGCTCCGCCTGAAGCATCCAGAAACCGGCTGTGCGTTGCGACTCGCGCCCCGGGCCTTCTCCCGGTCAGTTCCTGAAGCATTGGCCCGAGGGCCGCACCGGAAATGCGCACGATCCCAATGCCACCGCGCCCGGGCGCGGTGGCGACCGCTGCAATCCGATCAGTTGGCCTTTTGCTTGCCACCCTCGATCATGCGGGTGATCTGCCACTGCTGCGCAATGGACAGGACGTTGTTGATGACCCAATAGAGAACCAGGCCGGAGGGAAACCAGAGGAACATGAATGTAAAGACGACGGGCATCGCCATCATGACCTTGGCCTGGATCGGATCCGGCGGCGTCGGGTTGAGGCGCGCCTGAATCACCATGGAAACGCCCATGATGAGGGGCAGGACGTAGTACGGATCCATGGCCGACAGGTCCTCGATCCAAAGCAGCCAGGGCGCGTGCCGCATTTCCACGCTGCCGAGCAGTACCCAATACAAGGCGATAAAGACCGGCACCTGAACCAGGATCGGCAGACAACCCCCGAGCGGATTGATCTTCTCCTTGCGGTACAGCTCCATCATTTCCTGGTTCATCCGGTTGCGGTCGGATGCGAATTGCTCCTTGATCTTCATAAGCTTGGGTGTAACAAGCTTCATCTTCGCCATGGACTTGTAACTTGCCGCTGAAAGCGGAAAGAACATCGCCTTGATCACCACCGTCAGCAGGATGATCGACCAACCCCAATTGCCGACCATGCGGTGGATCAACTCGAGGAGCCAGTAGATCGGCGCCGCGATCACGGTCAGCCAGCCATAATCCACCACCAGATTAAAGCCGGGCGCCACTTTCTCGAGGGTCGCCTGCTCCTGCGGCCCGGCGTATAGCGGAACGGTAATCGTTGCCGTCCGCCCCGGCGCGATCGCCTCCGTCGGCAGAATCATCCCAGCGGAAAAGAGGTTCTCTCCGACCTTCCGCACATAGAACTCGCGCTCGTCCTTTCCGGGCGGTGTCCAGCCGGCGACGAAATAGTGCTGAACCAGTGCGATCCAGCCGTCCTGCGCCTTTTGCACGTATTTGGCCTTGTTCTTGTCTACATCGGAAAATTCGACCTTCTGGAATTTCCCCGCTTCCGTAAAGATCGCCGGCCCCGTAAACGTGGCGATGTTCGTCATGCTCGCCTCGGGCACCTTGCCGTCGCGGGTCAGCTGGAAATAGGCATGCGCAGAAAACGGTGCGGGACGCATGTTCTGGATTTCGTAGCCTACGTCGACCTGATAGCTGCCACGATGGAAGACGTATACCTTGGCGATCTTCAGCCCGTCCGCTTCCGGCGCCTCCAGCCGCAACTCCAGCGTCTTTGCGTCGGCCGCCATTTGATAGGTTCCCGGCGCCAGCCTGAATTCGGTCTTGTGGTTCGGCAAGCCCGCACCGATCAAGCCGGTCTGGGCGATGTATTCGCGGCGTTCACCCCCCTCACCCCGCGTGACCTCCATCAGGACGAAGTTCTTCGTCTTGTCTTCGGGAGCCCGGTGTTTGACCAGCTCGAGGTGGACCAAGTCGCCTCCGGTCGAACTTACGGCCCCAACGAACAAGTCCGTCTTGATGATCGCCTTGACGCCAGATACGCCCCCCGGCACTTCGTTTGCGGCGGGCACCGCCGCCGTTCCGGTAGCCCCCAAAGTCGGCACGCTTGCCGCTGTTGACGCGGATTGCAGTGGAACACTGGGTGTCGGGGTGGGTGCGCCGCGGCCCTGCGCGTTGGCGACTGGTGGCTTGGGCTGTCCCTGCTTTTCCCAGGCGTCCCAAAGCATGAACAGGGAAACGAAAAAAACCACGGAAAGGATCAGGCGTTGCGTATCCATCAGTTCCCTGCAATAGGCTCGATGTCGTTGGTTACGGCACGGGGTCCGCGCCGCCGGGGTGCCAGGGGTGGCAACGCGAAACCCGCCGCAGTGCTAGCCACGACCCCTTGAGGCCGCCGTGCTTCCGCAGCGCCTCGATCGCGTACTCCGAGCAACTCGGATGAAACCGGCAGTTGTTTCCGAGAAACGGACTGATTCCCATTCGATAGGCCCGCACCAGCAAGATCAGCAGACCCCTCATCCCCCCAGGCGTCCGAACAGCACAGACAGCTCGTCGCGCACGGCTCCCCGGTCCACCACGACGACCCGCGACCTGACGCGAACGACCAGATCCCGCGCGGGCAATTGCGGCCGCAACTGGCGGAAGGATTCTCGCACAATGCGTTTGATCAGGTTGCGCGCAACCGCGGAACGCACGTATTTCTTCCCAACCACGATCCCGATTCGCGCGGTGATTCCAGTCGCCGGCCGGTGGAGCAACTCGAGACAACTTCCGCGAATACTCCGGCGAAATGCAAAAACGGATGAAAACTCATCCGTTTTTCTTAGTCTGAATTCCTTGCGGAAGCCCAGATCGGCAACCGCCGCGGCGTCCATTTCAAACGCCTAAGCGGGCACGCCCCTTCGCTCGACGGGCTCGGATGACTGCGCGCCCGCCGCGCGTGCGCATGCGAACGAGAAAGCCGTGGGTGCGTTTGCGGCGTACAACTGAAGGTTGGTAGGTGCGTTTCATGGCAAGCGTCTCGGGTCTGCTCGGATAAACGCGCGATTACATCTTTTACGGATCGTTTTGTCAACCGCATTTTTTTTGCCGGCCTGTGGATAACTTCTTCGAAATGAGGCTAGAATTCGCAGCTTGACGCGCCGTGCCATACCCCAAGAGGAGGGTGTGGTATAAAAATATTCTACATAAAATCAATATTATATATGTATATTTCGCGGTTCGCCCCACTTTGTTTGTCGTTTGCCGACCCCATCCATTCGTCTTGCCGCGCATGAGTGCATTTTGGTCCTCCTGCCTGAGCAAGTTGGAGCAGGAACTCCCGCCTCAGCAATTCAATACCTGGATCAAGGCGCTGCGTGCCGAGGACGATCAGTCTGCCAATGCGGTTCGGCTGGTTGCGCCAAACCGGTTCGTATTGCAATGGGTGCGCGAGAAGTACCTGCGCCGCCTCGAAGACATGGCAAAGCAGTTCTTCCCGGAACCGGTTTCGGTCTCCATCGACCTTTCCCTCCCACTCGAAGCTGACCGTCTACCGGATCCCGTCCCGCAGTACGAACACGTCAGCGAACCCGCCGTCGCGCCGGTTCCAGCGCGGATACCTGATGCCGCCTATGAAAAAACGCGCCTGAACGCGGCATTTACGTTCGATACCCTCGTAACCGGCCGCGCCAACGACCTGGCCCGGGCGGCAGCACAGCAGGTGGCACTCAACCCCGGCGTTTCCTACAACCCGCTATTCGTCTACGGCGGCGTCGGCTTGGGAAAGACCCACCTGATCCACGCCCTCGGCAACGAAGTCCATCGGCTTGATCCCGACAAGGTGATCCGCTACGTGCACGCCGAGGATTACTATGCCGACGTCGTTCGTGCCTACCAGCAGAAATCGTTCGACGTATTCAAGCGTTACTATCGCTCGCTCGACCTGCTGCTGATCGACGATATCCAGTTCTTCAACAACAAGAACCGCACCCAGGAAGAATTCTTCTACGCCTTCAACGCCCTTATCGAGGCAAAGAAGCAGATCGTCATTACCTGCGATACCTACCCAAAGGACATCACCGGCCTCGAGGATCGTCTCATTTCCCGCTTCGACTGGGGCCTCACCGTCGCTATCGAGCCGCCCGAACTGGAGATGCGGGTTGCCATCCTCAAGAAGAAGGCCGAGGCCGACCGGATCGAAGTCGGCGAAGATGTCGCTTTCCTGATCGCGAAGCACCTGCGCTCAAACGTCCGTGAACTTGAAGGCGCCCTGAAAAAAGTCCTCGCTTTCGCGCGTTTTCATGGTCGGGAAATCAATCTCGAACTGGCCAAGGAGGCCCTCAAGGACCTGCTCGGTGCCCATAACCGCCAGATAACCTTTGAATCAATCCAGAAAACCGTGGCCGAGTACTACAAGATCCGCGTTTCGGATATGTACTCAAAGAAACGCACCCGCCAGATTGCACGCCCGCGCCAGATTGCGATGTGGCTGGCCAAGGAACTCACCCTCGCCAGCCTGCCGGCAATCGGAGAGGCTTTCGGCGGCCGAGATCACACGACCGTACTCCACGCCTGTCGAACGATCGCCGATCTGAGGCTGAAAGACAACACAATCAACCACGATGTGCTCGTCCTCACCCAGGTCCTGAAAGGATGAGTTGTCACGGGATAAGATGAGTTGTCACGGGATAAATCGATGGTGTTTTGTGGATAACCCACAATAAAGGCCTGTGAATGGAATCTCTGCACAATTTGCCCACATCGCGCCACCAGCTTTTTCCCGTGGTTGATTAACATGGTATTTATTTGTTTTTGATACGTTTTTAAGTATTTTCCACAATAAACGTCGGTACACTATTTCTAGTTGGAGATTTATAAATGCTCCTAATCAAGACCCTTCGCGATAACTTGCTCGGGCCTTTGCAGTCGGTCTGCGGTATCGTCGAGAAGCGGCACACCCTGCCGATTCTTTCGAACGTACTGATCGAAAAGAGCGGTAGCCAGCTGACGTTGCTGGCCACGGATATCGAGATCCAGGTGCAAACCCATGCCGCCGGATCAGCCGGGAACGATAACGCTGCTGTAACGGTCGGCGCACGCAAGTTGCAAGACATCTTGCGCTCCCTGCCGGAAGGCGTCGAGGTCAGCCTGTCGCTTGAGGAAAAGCGCATGCAGGTGCGCGCCGGCAAGAGCCGGTTCAATCTGCAAACATTGCCTGCCGAGGATTACCCGCGCATGACGCAGCCGGACGGCGAGCAAGCGCGGCTCCAACTCACACAAAAGCAGTTCAAGCGTCTGATCGGTCTGGTGCAATACGCCATGGCGCAGCAGGATATCCGCTACTACCTGAATGGTCTGCTGCTGGTGGTCAGCGGTAGCGAGATGCGCATGGTGGCAACCGACGGGCATCGCCTCGCCTACGCAAGCGAACCTCTGCCCAACACCCACTCGCGTACGGAAGTCATCCTGCCGCGCAAGACCGTGCTCGAGCTCTCTCGCCTGCTCGCGGAGAACGATGAAGCGCTCGATATTCGCCTGGCGCCGAACCAGGCCGTCTTTCGCTTTGGCGATATTGAGCTCGTATCCAAGCTCATTGACGGAAAATTTCCGGACTACGAACGCGTGATTCCGCAGAACCACACCAAGATCGTCACACTGCCGCGTACGACGCTGCTGCAGTCTCTCCTGCGCGCGGCCATCCTCACCAATGACAAGTTCCGCGGCGTCCGCCTGGTGCTTTCCCCGGGCAGCCTGAAAATAATCAGCAGCAACGCCGAACAGGAAGAGGCGCAGGAGGAAATCGAAATCCCCTATGAGGACGAAGCACTGGACGTCGGCTTTAACGTCACCTACCTGCTCGATGTGCTCAACAACGTCTCCGTCGAGGCGGTTGAATGCCGTCTCGCCGATGCCAACTCGAGTGCGCTGATCACCTTCCCCGGCAACGATCACTTCAAATACGTTGTCATGCCGATGCGCATCTAGCGCACCGCCCACCGTCTTACCGGAGCAATTGATGGCCGAACCCGCAAACAGCGAAGACAACAATTACGATTCCAGCAGCATCAAGATCCTGAAGGGGCTCGAGGCCGTACGCAAGCGTCCCGGCATGTACATCGGCGATACCTCCGACGGCACGGGTCTTCACCACATGGTTTTCGAAGTGGTGGACAACGCCATCGACGAGGCGCTCGCCGGGCATTGCGACGAGATCGTCGTCACCATCCATCCGGACAACTCGATTTCCGTCACCGACAACGGTCGCGGCATTCCCACCGACATAAAGGAAGACGACGAGTTCCGCCGCTCGGCGGCCGAGATCGTCATGACCGAGCTCCATGCTGGAGGCAAATTCGACTCGAACTCCTACAAGGTATCCGGCGGCCTTCACGGGGTCGGCGTCTCCGTCGTCAACGCCTTGTCGGAATGGCTGCGCCTCACGATCCGCCGCGATGGCCGAAAGCACGCCATGGAGTTCCGCGGCGGTGTCGCCGTCGAGCCGCTGAAGGCGGTTGGCACAACCGAAAAGCGCGGGACGGAAGTGCATTTCCTTGCGGCCAGCGAGACCTTCGGCAGCATCGAATACCATTACGATATCCTCGCCAAGCGGCTGCGTGAACTGTCGTTTCTCAACAACGGTGTGCGCATCAAGCTGGTTGATCAGCGCAATGCCAAGGAGGAGGATTTCGCCTTCTCGGGCGGGGTACGCGGCTTCGTCGAGTACATCAACCGTGCCAAGACCGTTTTGCATTCGAACGTCTTCTGTTCGGGCGGGCAAAAGGACGGCATCACCGTCGAAGTCGCGATGCAATGGAACGATTCCTACGCCGAGCAGGTGCTGTGCTTCACCAACAACATCCCGCAAAAGGATGGCGGCACCCACCTGACCGGCCTGCGCATGGCGATGACCCGTGTCATCAACAAGTTCATCGAAGAAAACGAGCTGGCGAAGAAGGCCAAGGTTGAAACCTCAGGCGACGACATGCGCGAGGGGTTGGCGTGTGTCCTTTCGGTGAAGGTGCCGGAACCCAAGTTCTCTTCGCAAACCAAGGAAAAGCTCGTTTCCTCGGAAGTTCGTCCGGCGGTCGAAGAAATCGTCGGTGCGCGCCTTGCGGAATTCCTCCTTGAGCGGCCCACCGAAGCCCGCATCATCACCGGCAAGATCATCGACGCCGCGCGTGCCCGCGAAGCCGCACGCAAGGCGCGCGAGATGACGCGGCGGAAAGGGGTGCTCGACGGCATCGGCCTGCCGGGAAAGCTCGCCGACTGTCAGGAGAAGGATCCAGCCCTGTGCGAACTTTATCTGGTCGAGGGCGATTCCGCCGGTGGTTCCGCCAAGCAGGGAAGGGACCGGAAATTCCAGGCGATCCTTCCGCTGAAGGGAAAGATCCTCAATGTCGAAAAGGCCCGTTCCGACAAACTGCTCTCGTCGCAGGAAATCGTCACATTGATTACCGCACTCGGCACCGGCATCGGCAAGGGCGATGACTACCGGCCGGAAAAGCTGCGTTACCATCGCGTCATCATCATGACCGACGCAGACGTCGATGGGGCGCACATCCGCACGCTGCTCCTTACCTTCTTCTACCGCCAGATGCCTGAACTGGTCGAGCGCGGCCACATCTACATCGCACAGCCGCCGTTGTACAAGATCAAGCACGGGAAGAGCGAGCGTTACATCAAGGACGACCATGAACTCAACCAGCACCTGCTGAAACTGGCGCTCGACGACGCGGAACTGCTGCCGCGCGATGGCGCCGAGGCGATTCGCGGCGAGGCGCTGGCGGAACTGGCCCGCTCCTACCTTCTCGCGGAAGCCGTCATCACCCGGCTTGGCGGCTTCGTGGATCCGGACGTGCTGCACACCCTCCTCGCTCACGACATCGCGCTGGACCTCGCCGACGAGGCGAGCGCCGGATCCTCCGCGGCAGCACTGTCACGGCACCTGGATAGCAGCATCCGCGTTGCCGCGCGGTTTGATGACAAGAGCGAACGCTGGCTGCTGCGCATCGATCGAATTCATCACGGCAACCTCAAGGAGGGCGTGATCGACGAGGAATTCCTGCTTTCCGGTGATTACCGGCAGTTGCGACATACCGGGGGATTGATTGCCGGGCTCATTGGCGCTGGCGCGCTGATGCGCCGGGGCGACAAGGTGCAGCCGATCCAGAGCTTCGCCGAGGGAATGACCTGGATGCTGGCCGAGGTTGAGCGTGGTCTCTCGAAGCAGCGCTACAAGGGCCTGGGCGAGATGAATCCGGAACAGCTGTGGGAAACCACCATGGACCCGGCAAAGCGGCGCCTGCTCAAGGTGCAGATCGACGACGCGATTGCGGCCGACGAGATATTTACCAAGCTGATGGGCGACAACGTCGAGCCCCGCCGAGCCTTCATAGAAGGAAATGCCCTTTACGCGCGCAACATCGACGTCTGATCCGCGCCCCGTGGACTCCCGCTGGCGCCCATTTCTGGAATAGGCATGGCCCAATACGTTTTTACAATGAACCGGGTGGGCAAGATCGTCCCGCCCAAGCGCTTCATCCTCAAGGACATCTCCCTCTCTTTCTTCCCCGGGGCGAAGATCGGCGTGCTCGGCCTCAACGGCTCCGGAAAATCAACCCTGTTGCGAATCATGGCCGGAATCGATCGCGAGATCGAGGGCGAGGCACTGCCGATGCCCGGCCTGCGCATCGGCTATCTGCCTCAAGAGCCCCAACTGGAGCCCGACGCGACCGTACGCGAGGCGGTCGAAGGCGGTCTCGGCGAGATCATCGAGGCACGTAACCGCCTCGAAGCGATCTATGCCGCCTATGCGGAACCGGATGCCGACTTCGACAAGCTGGCCGAAGCGCAGGCGCGCTACGAAGCCATCCTCGCCGCGGCCGGCGACGACGTCGATCACCAGCTGGAAATCGCCGCGGATGCGCTGCGCCTGCCCCCTTGGGACGCCACCATCGGTCACCTATCCGGTGGCGAAAAGCGCCGCGTTGCGCTCTGTCGCCTGCTCCTGTCAAAACCCGATATGCTGCTGCTCGACGAGCCGACCAACCACCTCGACGCCGAGTCGGTCGAATGGCTGGAACAATACCTGACCCGGTTTCCCGGAACTGTGGTCGCGGTGACGCATGACCGTTACTTCCTGGATAACGCTGCCGAATGGATTCTCGAACTGGATCGCGGCGAAGGCATTCCGTGGAAGGGGAATTACTCCAGTTGGCTGGAGCAGAAGGAAAAGCGGCTGGTAACCGAAGCCCGTCAGGAGGCCGCGCGCATCAAGACG